>OJKJ01000016.1_pt1 | contig 190489 bp, 160 predicted proteins | sample 1596491 | NCBI WGS metagenome assembly OJKJ01 (sample SAMEA4350160, study PRJEB24818) | metagenome | biome: human; feature: gut; material: faeces | place: Denmark | collected 2013-09
TCATGGAGATAACCATGACTTTCGCTGTCTCAGCTCTCGTAATCGGATTGCCGGGCAGGAAGTTCCCGTTGTCTCCACCGAAGATACCAGCTTCTTTGCAGGCGTAGACATATCCCTTCGCCCAGTTGCTGATCTTCGCGTCGTCCTTGAACTTCTCGGTTGTGGTGCCGGTAAGCTCCTTGGCAACGGCGATCATCTTAGCAGCCTCTTCACGGGTGATGGAGCTGTCCGGCAGGAAGTTGCCCTTGCCGTCGCCGCCAACGATTCCGTTCTCAGCACAGTAAGCGATAGCTCCCAGACCATAATCTCCTGCCTTCACATCATTGAAGGGGGTGTTGGTATAGCCGCTCACATCGACGCCCAGCATTCTGGTGAGCATCAGTGCGAAATCACGGCGGGACACAGCGCCTTCGGGATCGAATCTGCTGTTTTCTTTACCGTTGACAATACCAGCCTTCGCCGCTGCCATGACATAGTCATAGTACCATGCATCCTCAGGCACGTCCACAAACTTAGAGGCCACTGTCGCCTTCAGGGTGTATACGTTGGTGGTGTTCTCGTCTTCGGAAACTACTTTGATAGACAAGGGAGAGGTTAAGGGAATCTCAACTGGATTGGTGTAAGGAGTACTACTTCCGCCGTAGGTGATTTTTGCCAACTTGGAAGCTTCTAGGGTGAGTTTCTGACTGCCCAGGTTGGTTCCATAAGGCAAGGCTACACTGACGGTCTTACCGCTGATGATACCGTTAACATTTCCAACCTTAACGCTAGTCAAAACTGCGCCGGACTCCGCAGGCAGTACATTGATTTTTACTGTATACGGAGTATTGTTCTTCTGGTTTTCAGAAGTAACTTTGAATCCGGTGACGGCAGTATAAGCAGGCGTATCAGCCGTCATAACTTCCAGCTTATAATTTTCGCCTTCCTTGGTGACCTTAAAGTTGGGATTTTTATCTGCAACAGGCGCAGCAATAGCGACTGCGTTGTTTTCCCACTTCTTTAAGCCGCCGGAAACAAACGAAATATTGTCATTTGCAGCCAGAGCCGCGCCGGGAGCAACCGTGTAATCCAGGAAGAAAGCGTCGCCATCTACATAAGAATAAGGTACATTCAAAGTGATTTCTGTTCCCTTAATGGTACTGGAGACCAAGCCGTTATTTGCACCGAGAGTGGTCAAATCGCTACCTGTACGCTCTGTGCCAGTAACATCAAAGGTATACACGGTATAATGACCATTATACTTTACCGTTTTCTGAACATCAGTCAATAGCGTGTTGCCGTCTTCAACTTCATAAGCCAGATACTCATCTGCAATAACATACTTCTGGCCATCCGAAAGGACATCCTTCAAATCGATCTTCGAGGAGATAACGCCTGTATCTTCATCGACTGCAGCTGTGACAGCATTCATTTTATCATCGCTCTTAGCTACTGCATACAGGACAGCACCCGTGTCTAGCTTGAAGTTGGTATTAAGATTTACGCTTGTGCTCCCTGCCGTATCTTTCACAGACTTAGGCACACTTACCTTCAATGTGTTTCCAGTAGCGGTCACCTTATAAGTGGGATAGTAATCCACCAGGTTAACATTTTCGGCCTCAGTCAGAATAAAGTCGCTGATAGACTTACCTGTGTTATAAGGAGACTTAACAAACTTGATGGTGTAAGTAACTTTATCACCGCCGTCGGAAGTGACTGCAACCGTGTTGGTTTTGTTGAAAGGATCAGCAGCATCAAAGTTCCATGGTCCCACAGTTGTCAAAGCGGTTTTACCCAAGGTATAAAACGTGTTGTTATTCACCTGAGTTGTCAGGGTGCCATAGGGAACAGTAAAAGTGATCACTGTACCGGAAACATTTCCAATATAATCAGTGGTAGTGCTATCTGCATTGGTAATTGTCAGCTTAGCGGAGGTAATTTCCGGCTTTTTGTTGACTTCCTCAGCCTGACTGACCTTCAGGGTGTAATACTTCTGAGTTGTTCCGTCAGAAGAAACCACCTTAATCACGACTGGATTCGTACAATCCAGATTAGCCACAGTGAAAGTACCAGGATCACTGTTAACTTCACTGATTGGAGTTGTCGCATTCGCAACTGAGGCGCCATAGGTAACGGTTGCACCGACAGGAGCAAAAACCTTCAAAGATCCTAAAGTCATTGTCGCTTGGGAAGAAATTTCCGCAGTCAAATCTGTACCGTTTACTTTTCCTTCAGATTCATAGCCCTTGCTATCAGTCACGGTAATTCCGGAAACAGTCGTACTGTTGTTCTTCAGATTCAACTTCAGGGTATAATCTCTGCTTCCCGTCGCATTTGTCACGGTAATTTTAGCAGAGTTACCCGCGTTATTACCATCCAGCAGCCATTTGAAATCATATTCTGTACCGGATTTGATTTCTTTCATTGTAGGTGTGCTGTCAGCGGCAATTTCCACCTTCTGGTAATGAGAGCCAACACTAAAGGCGGGGGTAAGAAGCAGCTTGCCATCCACTAGCTTCGTGTCGGAAGGCATTGTCACAACGATATCACCAGTCTCATAACCGGCATTAGGGTCTGTTGAGGGTTTCTTTGTAAATACCCCAGCATAATCATCCAGTTTAAAAGAAGTCAAACCATCTTCTTCCTTTACAGTAACCGCGTAATCCAGAGTGGTGACACCGTCCTGGGCGCGAACTGTGATCAAGCCAGGAATAGCCTTTACTTTATTGGTTCCTACCGTAATACCTGCATTGGTAAGTGTAAGAGCCGTAGTAGCAGCCGTTGGTGTAGTCGTTGCATTAGAATCTGTCAGTGTAAGAACGATTCCAGCACCTGCCACATAGCCAACCGGAACGGTAAACTCGATGGTGTGAGCAGTGTTGTCCACTACACCGGTGTACTTGCCGCCATCCATTTTAGCTGTCTGCACGGTAGCATCAGTGGCAAAGGCCTTCATGGTCCAGTTGATGGTGTACAATATGCTGGATGCAGCATATGTATTATCCTCATACACATAAAACTGGAAGGGAGCCGGGTTACCATCTGAATCTTTCCAAAGCGTCACATCACTAGTGAGGTTTGTCAGCTGTCCGTTTTCGTCGATATAGCGAACAGCCTCATTTGCACCTCCCAGCGTGAGGTTGATCTTGGGCAGACTGGCCGCTTGATACCCAAATTCCACACTCCAAGTAGGAGCTGCTCCAGTGGTAGAACTGATTGTAGAACCAGTCCCCGCTACGGGTGTTACACTGCCTATCGGAGTGTATTCTCCTGCAGCCGCCGCAGCACCGACAGGAATCATTGCGACGACGAGCATGAGTGCAAGGAGCGTCGCAAGTGATTTCTTCAGAAACTTGCTTTTCTTCATAATTTCAACCCTCTTAAATTTTAGATTCTCACGCGGCTTCTTTTCCACGCGAGTTGAAGTTATCTATATAATACCCTCAGCCCCAGGAAAAAGCAAGTCTTTTTTTCAACTTTTTTACCGAATTTACATAATATTAAAATTATGGGAAACACTATTCAAAAATGGCTTAACACCGCCGTTTTGAGGCATTTATCAAAAACCGTTTAATTCTTTATCAGAATATTTTTCCATGTTTTTACTTTACATAATACGGCATTTTTGTCAGTATTGACCATCCAAAATGTATATTTTCGTAAGACTTACCCAACAGCTTGGACAGTGCGCCGTCTAAGTGCGGCCGAAGGCTACGGTTTTCCGGCAAAATGCCGATTTATAGCCGTTTTCCCGGGCTTTCCTTTTTCAGAAGGACGTTGTATAATCTTTACTATTCTTAATAAATAGGGAGGAACCGCAATTGCATTTCTTAAAAAGAGCCGCTCTGTTCAGCGTGTTTTTGATGCTAGTCCTCAGTCTTTCGGCCTGCAGTTCACGCACCGCTGTAACAGAAGATGCCTTTACAGCAGCCATGGACAAGCTTGGCTTTACAGACCAGACCCCTGAGGACGGCAGCGCCTCATCCGCCGGTGTGGTCACCATGCGGCTGTATTCGTCCCCTACTGACGGCGGCGCGGTATACTATGTGTATGAGGATTCCGTCACAGCCCATCAGAGCTATGCCGACATTGTAAGCTCCATAAGTCAGCAGGGCAAAAAAGTGAAGCAGGTAGATTCCGCTACTTATAACTTTGCCCAATTTGAGTCATCTTCCGGCGGAACCTACTGCGCCATCCGCACGGACTCCACATTGCTTTATCTCGCAGACAGCACTGAAACCGTCAAAGAACTTCTGACTGAACTTGGATACTGAGAACCATTTTTCTGAAAGCAGCCGCCGGCAGGGAGAACTCTCTGCCGGCGGCTGCTTTTTCTTACTTGCCACCCCGATGCAGGGCAGCGCCCAGATCTTCTACAGCATTTCTGCTGATGCTTTGGCCATGTTCTTCGAAAAAGGAATACAGCACCCTGCCGGGACCGAGATACGCGCCATATTCACCGGCGGTACGGAACACCCGGCCTCTCATGGACAGGCCGGCATAAACCGCCAAAAAATACCGATCCCGGTACAGACACAGAGAGGCGTCCACATCGGGATAGATTTCATAAATTTTTGACACCGCACCGCAGAGCGGCGTAACTCCCGAAAAGGAAAACACAAGGGGCTGCGCGGGGTACTTCAATCTCAACGGCAGCACCTCTTCTTCGGTTTTACCCTATCTTATGTATCCCCTCCCAGGAATGTGCCCAAAAGATCTCCTCACATTCGTTCGGAGATCTTCTTGAAGAAGTTCTGAAGCGTGAAACGCTTCTCTTTTCCTTCAGAAAAGCACCGAACTTCTTCCGGCTGAGTGGATAAAAGACAGCCTCACATTCGTTCGGAGATCTTCTTGAAGAAGTTCTGAAGCGTGAAACGCTTCTCTTTTCCTTCGGAAAAGCACCGAACTTCTTCCGGCTGGGCGGATAAAAGACGGCCTCACATTCGTTCGGAAATCTTGTTGAAAAAGTTCTCCGACGCAAAGCGTTCGCTTTTTCTCCGAAACGTATCGGGCTTCTTCTGGGCTGTATTCTGCCGCTGCGGGGGAAAGAGCAGGACTTTCCACCTCATCAGTCGCCTTTGGCGACAGCTTCCCCTCAAGGGGAAGCCTTGGGCTGTCTCTTTCAGAAAGACGGGGAGCCCCGCAGAAAAGCGATCTCTTCCGACGGATTTTCCGCACGGAAAATAGCGGTTCCTGCAACCAGAACATCCACACCGGCATCCCTGCAGAGAGCCAGTGTTTCCCGGTTGACGCCGCCGTCCACCTCCACAAGCAGCCCTGGAGACTGCTCTTTTAACTTCTTTACCTTCTCCAGCGGGCCAGGCATAAGCTTCTGGCCGCCAAAGCCCGGCTCCACGGTCATAACGGTCACCATATACAGTTCCCCCAGATAGGGCAGAAGCCTCTCCACCGGGGTTGCAGGCTTGACGGCAATACCCGCTTTGGCTCCGCTCTGTTTGATGGCGGCAATCAGCGCCCCGGGATCATCCGCACATTCCATATGGAAACTGATGACATCCGCCCCTGCATGCCGAAATACCTCCACATAGGGAAGAGGGTGCTCTAACATGAGGTGCACGTCGAACAGCAGCTCACTCCTGCCCCGCAGAGCACTGATTACCTGGGGCCCCATGCTGAGATTCGGAACAAAACGGCCGTCCATAATATCAATATGCAAAAAATCCGCTTGGGCGATCCTGTCGACCTCCCGGCCTAAATTTGAAAAATCCGCCGCCAGCAGCGAGGGCGCAACATACATCCGCTTCATCATCTTCCTTTCACCGACCGATACGCCCTTCCCGCAAACGGCAGGGGACGACAGTCAAATACACTGAAAATTTCTTTCCGAGGAAATGGAGTTCAGACTTCCATCCAGCCGGCTCCCTTTCCGCCGCTATTTCCCTGTCGGCATCACACGGCAAGCCCCAGCATGGCACAGGCCACCTGGGCCAATACCGTAAACACCGGTATAGTAAGTATGGAAAGCACGGTAGAGACCGCAACGGTTTTAGAAGCCAATTCCGAATCGCAGTGGTATTGGACGGCAAACAGCACCGTATTCGCCGCAACAGGACAGCTGGCCTGAATTGCGCTGCTGATAAACAGATCCGGCTCCGGCCGGATCAGCAGCAGAAACAGGAAAAACACGGCGGGCGCCGCCAGCAGCCGCAGCGCAGCCATTTTGTAGACGCTCACATCTGAAACAAACGATCGGATATCCACCCTGGCGATATAGCTCCCTATCACAATCATCGCCAGCGGCGTGTTGAGGCCGGAAAAAAAGTTGATTGGCTCGGCCACCACAGCCGGCACCGGTATCTTCAGGAAGTAAATAGGAAGGCCGAAAATCAAGCCGATCATTCCGGGATTGAGCAGGGCCGTCTTCAAGCTGAGCTTTCCCTGCCCGCTCATCATGCGGTACCCGTAGGTCCAGCAAATCAGGTTAAACACCGCGATAAAGAAGGAACCGTAGATAACGCCCTTGTCGCCCACAATCCCCTGCACCAGGGGAATTCCCATAAAGCCCACATTGCTGAAAATAACGGCAAAACGCAGCACCTTTTTCCGCCCCTCCGGTTCCTTTCGGAAGGTGAGAAGGCTCATGCCGATACTGATGACAATGGACAGAGTTGAAATAGCCACGGAAAGTAGCATTTCCATGGGCTTCAGATCGTCCCCCGCGCTGAGAAATGAGGAGACAATCAAACAGGGGGTGACAATTTTAATCAGCAGCGAAGTGACCTCGGAGGCGCCCCGTTCGGTGAACATTCCCCGCTTGGTAACCAAATACCCCACCGCGATCATGATAAGCATAACCGCCACCTTTGTGACGATCGTAAGCAAGGCTTGCATCAGCACATTCTTCCCATTCTATCCGGCACAGCCGGTTTCTCTGTCTGCCCCACGGCGCTGTCTCCAGCCGCGGTGACCCGGCTATTCCTTTTTCTGCGAGGCCTCATCCTCTGCGGCCTGTTTTCTGCCCTTTTTATAGTTCTGCACAAAACAGACCGCCAACACCACCAGGGCGACACCGGTCACGCATTTGAGGGCGATCCCCCAGCCCCCTTCGAACAGCTTCACTGCAGGCAGCAGCGCGTCGGCCAGCCACCAGCCCCCCAACAGCAGAAAGAATCCGCCGGCAAAATAGAAAATCTTATTCTCTTTGGAAATTGAGAAGATGAGGATCAGCCCGATGGCAAACCACAGGATGGCGTAAAAATACTGCATGGATATATCTCCAGTCCTTCCAGGGCGGATACGCCCATTTTTCCATTGTTCTTATTATATCCGCACTGTCCGAAAATTACAATACCGCGATGAAACAAGGCGGGGGAAAGTGCAAAGAAGGGCCGGGAAACCCCGGCCCTTCTATATTCCAATATTTAATTTGATCAGGAGAGAATGTACACATTCATCACGCGTCTGCCGATGATACTGCACTCTTCAATGGTATTATAGCAGAGGTCAGCGATAATGTCTCCCGCCATACAGGCTCCGCCGGTATCTCCCGCCACTCCGTAGCCGTATACGACGCTGCCGTCCGGCGAGGTGACATAGAGCCTGGTGCCGTAAGGGATGATATTGGGGTCCACGGCAATTACGCCGTAAACGGCATCCCAACCCAATGAAGTGGTTCCGCCAGGCACGGAATAGGCTGTGCAGTCTCCAGTGAGCAGACCGGAATAGGAAACCACGTTTCCATTATAATCCACAAAGGTTCCAACTCCGCCGGAGCTGCTTCCGCCGCTGTAATCCGGCGCCGGCGTTTCCTGCACCAGAGTGCCCCTCAGGACAACTTCCTTAACAGGCTCCTTGATTACCTTTTCCTCCAAGACCTCTTTGCCGTCCAGCTTACCGTCCACATAGACGAGCTTGTATTTGACTTCCTTCTCTCCCTTTTCGCCTGCGGACTTGACGCTGGTTTCGCCTTCATAAAGCGAATCCGTATCCTCATAAGCAGTTTCGTAGGGGATTTCTTCCTTCTCAACAGCCTCTTCCGTGGTGACACGCTGCACTACAATCTGCATGCCGTCCTTAATCTTGTCCTTGGGCTTACAGTTGAGCCTGTCTTCTTCTGAAAGCTCCACGCCGCATTTCTGCAACGCTTCCTGTACCGATTGTGCGGATACGCTGTACTGCTTTGTCTCGCCGTCCACGGTGATTTCAATTTTCATCGTCCGGACAACCCGGATATTCATCTTATCGAAGAGAGGCTCGTCCAGCTCGAAATTGACGGAATCCTCGCTTCCCAGCTTTACCCCGGCAGCCTGAATGGCATCGGCAACCGTCGCTCCGGTCAGGGAAAGCTTTTTTGACTTCCCGTCCGCCAAGACATTCACGCTGCAGGAACGCTTTATTTCTACCGACAGGGGAGATTCCACTTCCGTTTCCCTCGCCGGAACCACCTCATCCGCCTCTTTGAGAAGGATGTTGTGATCCAGAAGGGTCTTTTCAACGGTGTCGCCCTTATAGGCCACCAGTTCCGTCTCCCTGCCGGCTTCGCTCACCGTCATGGGAATCCCGCGCCTTATGTACACTGTAGTGGTATTTTTTACTCGTTCCGCCGTATCCAACTCCCCGAGAGGGGCGAGTCCCTGCGCTTCTGCCTGGGCCAGGATGGCTTCGAGATCAGCACTGCTCATGCTGAAGGAATATGAGTTGTCTCCGTCAATCACATTGGCGGAAACGGTGTTTGCCATTACGGTCACAAATGAGGATACGCAAAGCGCGAGGACAAGTACAAGCACTGCCGCTCCCCGGATCAGGAAAAGCTTGGGCGCTTTTTTTTGATGTCTACCGTGCATACGAATGCTCCTTCCATCACCCTGCTTGGGCGATTACAAGGGACAGTATAGTCAAAAATAAACGACGTGTCAAAATTAAATCCCGATTAACTTTGTGCAATTCTCACAAATATGAATGTCTGATTCCTTAACATAATCCGGAAAACCCCCTTAATTTCTGCAGAATTTTCGTTTTCTTTCAAAATTATGGAAACCGCCGCCTGTGCAAATTGTATCAAAATGGGAAATTACAAAGTGGTTACAGGTCTTACAAATGAAATATTTTTGAATTTTTATGCATTTTTATTGGAAACCTACCGCCATTATTCACACCAAAGCACTGTTACTATGTATAAATTTTAACATGTTATGCAAAACTAAGAAGCGAAAAACCCGCATGAATCCGGGGTGAAACTGCATTTCTGACCTTGCGAGTGGGAGCTTCCTTCCCAGGGAATAGCCGGAGCAGAACATGCGTTCGCTCTTTTTGCATGTTCATGCACCCGCGTAGCAAAAGCGACAAATTATTTTTTTGTTATGGATGGTGATTTATTCCCTATTCAGCATTTAAAACAGCGGCAATGTGGGGATTGACCTTTCATTTTCGGACAAATTACACCTAAATCTGCAGGGAACCTATTCCAGCGGCTCTTTGTACGCCTTCCTGCTTCCGGGTTGGCCGGCCATACTGGGAACCTCTCCAAGCCAGATTCCTATCCCTCATCTTGAGCCCAAAACGACGCCTTCCAGCCGCTTCATTTCCTATTCTTGATAAAAGTGCGGAACAGACCGTTTTTTCGTCCAGAAAAACTGTTGTCTCTCCCCGCTGAAAACGGATACTTCCACTTATGGGAAAGCAGGTCCGTCCGAATTCTTTCTTTCAAGTCTTTCCCATTGTCGGCAGCGGATCAAAAAACCGCTTTCTAATATATATGGTAAAATCAGCCTGAACAAAACAGCGGGTCGAGTCCCCTAAATCGGATTCTCCAGCCCTGCTCTTTCCATTCGGTTCGCAACGCAATTGCCGCGTCCTGCTGGAACACCGTCCGCGCCGCGAAAGTGGATTCACTTTCCCGAAAGCAGGGCCAAGGGTGCGGGTTTACATCAGCTTTTGATACCCAAGGCTGCCCAGCACCTTGTCGAACGCCGACTTATAGCGCTTAGAAAATACCATGCGGAACTCTCCCGCATAGACAGCAAGCCGTCCGTTAAACCCGGTCTTGAAACGGTATACGCCGTAGTTGGGATTATCCCTGTCGTACCAGCAGGGCACGCCCTGAAAATCATAGATTTCACAGCCGGACTGAAGCGCCCAGCGGATCATTTCCCACTGCATCAGATAGTTGGGCATCACTTCCCGGTGCACGGCAGTAGAGGCTCCATACACATAACAGGTCCGGCCCCCATACTGGACGCAGACAGCCCCGGAAAGCGCCTGTCCCTGGTAATCGCAGAGATACAGGCGGCAGTGCTCCCCCAGACCGTCCAGCATACGCGCAAAATACTCCTGAGTCCGGACGTGGAAGCCGTCGCGCTTTCCGGTCTCCAGCATCAGGCGTTCAAATTCCGGCAGTCTTTCTTTTCCATAACTTCCGCAGGTTACGCCCTTTCGCTGGGCCAGCTTTATATTGTAACGGCATTTGCTCTTAAAGGAGGCCATAAGCTCTTCTTCGTTCCTGCCGCGAAGCTCCAGAAGATAATTGTTCCTGCTCTGAATAACCTGCGCGTCCTCCTGGAAGGGCCTGTACGTGAATCCTGCGCTGCGCAGGGCGAATATCCTGTCGCTGTCCGTCTCCTCTATCAGTGGATCCGCCTTCAGGGCGTAGGCATGATAGTTCCGGGAAAGCTGCCATACGCCCCTCAGCAAATCCCACAGCACGTCCATGTTCCGATAATCCCATACCGGGCCGCGGGGCGAGTATAAAAACGATTTCATGGGCGGCGGAAACCTCTTGATCAGCACCAGCATGGAACCTGCTATTTTCCCCGCGCTGTCCCGGGAGATCACAGCCTCATGCAGCCAATCCGGCTTCACTGCGCACCATAAAACCGACTGCATAAAACTGCCTTTGCTGTCCTGTATAAAACGTTCGTATTCCGCCACAGCCCCAGCGTCTGTAAAATCCAAAAACTCCATGGTATCCATTCCCTCCCGCCCGAATTCCATTACCGGGCTCCCTTTAGTCTATCTATTAGACTGCAAATCGGGAGAAAAGGTGACGGCCCGGAGAGAGACCGTCCAGAATGGTTTTTGAAATTTCCTTTTCTCACGGCGCTGGGGGCGCCCCCGGCTCGGGACAGGGGAGGGAGAAAGGCAAAAGAAAAAACCGGAAAGCAGAACACTTGATTTCTTTTGAAAAAGAAACTTTTGCTTTCCCTGCAATTTATTTTATCTTTCTATTATAAATATTTACCGGTAATGCTTTGGGGATTGGCGGCGACTTCAGCAGGCGTTCCGGCCGCGACAATACGGCCTCCGTCCATGCCTCCTCCAGGCCCCATATCAATGAGATAATCGGCGTTTGAAATGACATCTAAATCATGCTCAATCACAAGAACGGTGGCGCCGTACTCCACCAGCCGGTCAAAAACCGACAGCAGGGTGCGGACATCCAGCGGATGCAGGCCGATGGTCGGTTCATCAAACACAAAAACCGTCCCTGCCTGCTGCCTGCCCATTTCAGACGCCAGCTTCAGCCGCTGAGCCTCACCGCCGGACAGGCTGGGCGTTTCTTCTCCAAGGGTAAGATAGCCAAGGCCCAAATCCTGCAAAACCTGCAGCCGCTGGCGAACCGCTTTTAAATCCTCGCACGCTGTTAGTGCGTGCTTTACATCCATAGCCATGATTTCAGGCAGTGAATATTCTTTTTCAGCCTTGTTTTTGCGCTTAATCTGCTCCGCTTTCCTGGCATATCTTGATCCCCGGCATTCCGGGCAGGGGATTTCCACATCCGGCAGGAACTGAACATCCAAACTGATGCTTCCCGTTCCATCGCAGGTTGGACAGCGCAGCGTTCCGGTATTGTAGGAAAAATCACCCGCCTTATATTGCAGGGCCTTGGCGTCCGGCGTTCTGGCGTAGACTTTCCGCAGTTCATCGTGCACGTTCGCATAGGTGGCCACTGTGGAACGCACATTGATGCCAATATGCGTTGCGTCGATCAACTTGACCTGCCGTATCTGCTCCGCTGAAATCTCCTTTACATGGCCGGGAAGTTTTTTCCCGGCTATTTCAGCTTCCAAACCGGGAATCAGGCTTTCCAGAATCAGTGTGGTTTTACCGGAGCCGGACACGCCGGTTATAACCGTCAGCCTGCCTTGCGGAATATCGACCTCTAACGGCTTTACCGTATGAATTTCACCAGTTGACAAATGGATTTTTCCCAAGTCAAACAGTTCCTCCGATACAGCCTGTTTCCTTATCCGGCTTCTATATTCGCCGGAAAGAAACGGACCGATCTGGGAAACAGGATTTCTTTTCAGCGCAGGAATATCCCCCTGCGCAATCACCTGCCCTCCGTCCGCACCCGCTTCCGGTCCCATTTCAACAATCCAGTCTGCTTCCGACAAAATCTGTGTATCATGATCTACCAGCACTACGGAATTTCCGTCTGCAATCAAATCGTGCATCACACCGGTGAGGCCAATGATATTCGATGGATGCAGGCCAATGGACGGTTCGTCCAAAACATATAAAACGCCGGTCGTGCGGTTCCGAACCGCCCGCGCCAGCTGCATCCGCTGCCGCTCTCCGGTGGAAAGCGTGGCGGCGGCGCGGTCCAGGCTCAGGTAGCCCAGCCCCAAATCCATCAGCCGTTTTGCTGCCGACTGAAACGATTCGCAGATTGCCTCTGCCATAGGCCGCATTTCAAAGGGCAGGGAACCCGGAACTTCGGCTACCCACGATACCAGCTGGCCGAGCGTCATCTTACAGGCTTCGTCCAACGCAATTCCCCGCAGCTTCGGCAGCCTTGCAGCGGCAGAGAGCCGGGAGCCGCCGCAGTCCGGGCATATCCCCTGCTTTAAAAATTTCTCTACCCGCTTCATGCCCTTTTCGTCTTTTACCTTGGAAAGGGCATTCTCTACCGTGTAATTTGCATTGAAATAAGTAAAATCCAACTCCCCAGCCTGGTTGCTGCCATTCTTGGGCTTATAGAAAATATGTTTCTTTTCTGCCGGACCCTGAAAGACAATTTCGCGTTCCTTTGCAGTCAGTTGGGAAAACGGTACGTCGGTGCGTACTCCCATCGCACGGCACACATCCGTCATCAGCGACCACATCAGGGTATTCCAGGGCGCGACCGCACCCTCGTCAATGGTCAAGGATTCGTCCGGTACCAGAGTATCCTGATCAACGGTGCGAACCACCCCGGTGCCCCCACAGGTGCGGCAGGCCCCCTGGCTGTTAAAGGCCAGTTCCTCCGCTGAAAGACCGAAAAACCGCTCCCCACATTCAGGACAAACCAGTTCATGACCCGCGGCCACTGCCAGAGACGGTTTCAAATAGTGCCCATTGGGACAACAATGGCTGGAAAGACGGGAATACATCAAACGCAGGCTGTTCAGAAGCTCCGTACCCGTTCCAAAAGTACTGCGGATGCCGGGCACGCCGGGACGCTGATGCAGCGCCAGCGCCGCCGGAATATACAGCACCTCGTCCACCTGTGCCTTGGCCGCCTGTGTCATCCGGCGGCGGGTATAAGTGGAAAGCGCATCGAGATAACGCCTTGACCCCTCTGCGTACAAAACCCCCAACGCCAGCGATGATTTCCCGGAGCCCGAAACGCCGGCAATGCCGACGATTTGATGCAATGGGATATCCACATCTATATTTTTCAGATTATGTACTCTTGCATTCCGCACCTGAATGCTGTCAGGCACTCTGTTTTTCTGTACTGTTAGATCGCTTTCCTTTTGTCTGTCCATCTTCCGTTCACCAGCCCTGTCATTTTACGTTTTATCCTATTCTTCTATTATATCATCTTCTATCTCCCGAATCACCTTAGCTGGAACGCCTCCGGCAACACAATTGTCCGGGATATCCTTTGTGACGACGGCGCCAGCGGCAATTACAACATTATTCCCGATGGTGACACCGGGCAGTATGGTAACAATCTCTCCAATTCATCACTTTAGTGGTTCTCCATCAAAATTAGACTTGCTATTTCGGAAATCACCATGTCCTTTTCATCCACTGTTATTTTTGAAAGTATCTCCCGAACGGCAGCGGTGTCAAAATCCACTTCGGATATTGTGGGAATATATTTCCCAGGATAAGCAACCGATTCCTCGACAAGTCCTTTCGTCAGCAGTTTCTCAATCGTTTCAGGGCTTCCGCCGTGTGACTTTATATGTGCTTTATTAAGCGGTTTATCTATATCCCATAGAACCTTTAATGTTTTAAACTCGTTCAATGTTGGGAACAGTGGGTTTCTTTCTTCCGATCCAAAAGACTGTGCTTTTTGCCATACTTCCCTTCTCTTCTCACTGTCCCTGGGAAGATAAAAATTCACCCATGAAACAAAGAAATCCATATAATCAACGGTTGCCTCATAGCTCGTGTTTTGTATTCTACCGTTCTTATCAACAAAGGTCCGGGGCGTATCCACTCGACGCAGCATACCCTTACTCGTCAGTCTAGTAATAGCGCTATAGGGTTCCAAATATTTACTTGAAACAACATATTCTCCCATATCACTGGGACGAACTGGTTTCTTGTTATTTAATACGGCTAGAAACACAGGCAAAGATTTACGGTGCACAGCAGGGCAAGCAAGGATATTTTGACGGTTATAGTCTGCCTTTTCTTTCTCCGACTTTGCCAAAGCTCCACGTTTATCGCATAACGCCAACAGGTAGTTGAGACGGTCGGACGCAGGATCGACTTTGGGGTTTAATTCACCGCTGCACCGTTCCAGGTACAAAAAATCCACATAATCATTCAGCTTTTTCAATGCAACAGGATCCTCTCCTGTTTTTCCGTTCCTCCACATCTCACACAAAGGTTCTATATAGGGTTTCATCAGCTCGTCGTCTCCCGCCTGCTTGGGAGGATAGGGAAAATACCCAGCACCGTTGTAAATATCAGTACTTCCGATCACTTTAGTCCACTCGGCAAACATCTTAGAGGACAGAATCCCAATATCCCATGGATCCGGATCGGCAATGGCGTATAGCCCTTCACCGATTACTGAGTTTGGCGGAACAAAGGCCATTGGAACATTCGATTCCACGGAATGCGCAAAAATCAGATATTCTGTTCTGGCGGAGTAATGTTTCATATGATCGTATGAGAAATTAAAATACTCACCACCAAAATACATCTCACCGATTTTACGTCTCATCTCAGCCTCTATTGATTTATCTGCTATATAAATGCACATTTTCCAAACCTTATCCTGAAAAAAAGAAGCGTCGAAATAAGGGCGAATGTGCTTCCTTACCCCCTTTGTAGCGGAGGCAACCTGTGCTGTTGAGAGGATCGCAAGCTCCAGGCGCCGCCAGCGTTCTTCCTCGTTGTATCCACAGAAAATTGGGGAATGGTTTGTATCATAGATCCAAAGCTGCTCTGACTGAGCTTTCTCAATTCTGGCAATCAGTTCCTTATCCAAATCCATTGCTGTCGTCCCTTTCACAAATAAATTAAGGGCAGTGTAACAACAATTACACTGCCCTTTTTTGCATTTCGTGCTACGAATTTTCCTGGGCGAGCAGTGCACCAAGATTTATAAGAAAAGATGACGAGATTTGCGGACATGAGCGATGAACGCTTTTCAAACGCGGCTTGCTTTCACTTTATAATTCCAGTTATCCGTACTGTATACCAAGCTCCGATTCAGCCATGAGCTGCTCTGGCGTAGGGTAACTCCTCCAGCTCTCAAGGCACCGCTTGTCCCAAGGCTTCATTAAGCCGATTTCTGGCCTCGGCTTGTACTCTGCGATTTCTTTTATTGTTTTGTTTTCTTCGGCTTGATCTGCATCCCATATAGGTATCACAATATCCGCGAAGCGTCCTAAGGTTTCCTTATTATTAGAGGCGACTAAATCGCAGTATGGGATAATCACAAGTGCGGGCAGCTCTTTATGTGAATACGCGGCCATGACTGCCATATCATGGCCGTAGAGCAAAGCTGTCATATAACCTTGCAGATAATAGCAGATGGCACGACCCGAACTGCTATCATCCAGCATCTTAGCGCAGTGGATGGAATCCTTTAAGTCCGAATCATAGCAGCCAGGATGCAAAGTGGGATAAATGTAGGCAGGATAGGGAAATCCCATTTCAGGCTCTTCAAGGGCTTTATTTAAGATTGGGTAATTCGTTACATTCCAAAAAAATCCGGTTCCGTTGCTTGGATACAGCATGGTATCTACAAGAACATACTCCCCGTCCGGTAACAGCTCAAGTAACGGTGATATGGATTCTGCATAATCCCGAATATTCTGACCTTCCATATTATTGATATTCCGAACGGCCTGCCGGATTTCCTCGCTATCCTCCGCCATGCCAAAAGCCGGGGCGATGTGTGAGCGGTCATCCTCCCAAAAGTCGTAGACCTGCATTAAAGGTTCACCCTTGAAATCCAGCTTGTAAAAAGTATTCAAATCCCCTTTTTTCACAAGTCGGCTCTTACCATTCTCTACCTGGACTGCCAAAGCCCCCTTATAATGAAGCTTATCCTCTACGTTCTTAAAAACAAGCCTTGTGGTTTTTATGTCCTTAGAGGCACCTAAACTGGGTTCCTGCCTCTGCTTTATGAGCGGATATTGTTTCCAGAGACTTCGGTAGCTGAGTCGGCAGTGATTCTTTGAAGAATGCTTTCTTCTCCGCAAACTTGCAGGGCGAATATGATAGGCTTCCGGCTTAGTCGGAAACTCCTTGTCCGGTATGAATATATCCGCGAAGTATGCGCCATCGTCTGCAAGCTCCGTGCATGGGACGATAACCAGAGATGACAGAAACTTACCTTTTATTGCTGCATCCACTGCAAGATCGTGGCCAACCAATAACAAGGATAAATAGCCCTGGAGGTAATAAGAAATTGCCTTACCTATTTGTGCTGCTGAATACAAATGTGGAGGCTCCGGAGCCGAAGGATAGATATACATTGGAAAAGGCCGGTCTCCATCAGGTATGAGAAGGGAATCCATCTGCTCAGTACCGTATACCTCAAGAAAAAAATCTTGGTTGCCGGTGGCTGGATACAGGAGGGCGTCGAGAATCACATAATATCCGTCCTCCAAACAAGCTAAAAGCGGGTACGAATTTTCAAGGTATGCAAAAAAGTCATCAGACTGCCGTCTCTCAAAAGATTGCCTGATCTTTAGCAGTACGCCATCTTCCGGCTTTAACCACGGGGAAATGCTTGGATTTTTAAAATTTTGTACCTCGCACACAGGAAAGCCTTCCAGCGAAACCCGGTAGCGTCCTGCATCTCCCTTGCGACATAAATCTCCACGCCCCCCTGTAACTTGAATCAGGGCAGCATGTTTGTAACGCTGATACGCCATCACGTCGATTTCTTTCATGTATTCTATCCGGCTGCGCGGGTTCATTGGTCCATAGTTCTTCATGCGATATCCTCTTTGTATTAAATTTTTTCGCCTCTTAACTGGGTGGTTTTAGAACAGGAGAATCCGGTATCAGTCCGATTCCTTTACGGAAGATCCTGTTTTTTATCAATTTACATATCGAACCTTCACAGTTGTTTCAGTAAATAACTTTCACATCTATAGACAAAAAAACTAAGATGGCTTATGAAATTAAAATCCAATATGGGTCTACCCAATAGCCCCGTGTGGCGTTCCAGCGCCTTGCGTAGCGTTTGCCGGTCGCCGGATCGGTTGCAATGTAAATTTCAATCTCATCCGCATAAGTCGCAATTTCGGGATCGACTCGTGTTAAGGATACAGTAGTTGAGTCCATGATCTCCTGAGGCGTCAGTGCATTGAATTCACTCGTTTCAATAAGGCTTTCTGAGGATACTTCCATCTGTGTGCTTTTCTCTGGGGATTCTGCCGCCAGTGCGAACGGCGTTATGGAAGCGCACAGCAAGATAGTCAGGAACAGCGCGATCAGTTTCTTCATTTCTAAATTCCTCCGTTAATCAAATAAATTCTGTAATTTTATTGCCTCTTTTTCAGAAAACGGGATATCCCCATCCTTTGTAGAAATTATATAGCTGCCAATTCCATCTTGTAGGAACTCTAGCGGAGCTGCGCATTTTCCATCCAGCGTTAAACTGCCAATATCAGCGGTATAATATGGTTGAGGCACCACGCAAAACGATAACGCCAGCATAACCATGGCAAACAGGAACAAAAGGATTGTACATATTCTCTTTATCCTGTTTGGAAAGGGTTGGCCCACAATCCGTACCACGCGCCTTTCCAGTTTGGAGGAAGCAAAGCAGGACGCAGAGATACGGTTCACGCCCGCAAACTTTATCAGAGTCATGCAGTAATACCGTGCGTCGCTCGGCTTCATACCTGCGGTAACGACTTCATCTGCTCTGAACTCTAGAATTTCATTTTGGCAGCGTTTCAGCAGGTAACAGCATGGGTTCCACCAGAAAAAACCACAAAACAGCTCCGTCAATAGATACAGGAGCATGTCGTGGTGCCGGAAATGCGCATACTCGTGTTTCAATATCACCTCCAATTCTTTTAATTTCCAATCGCTGGTCGGTAAGCAGATCATTCCCCTGCGGATGCCGAAAACACAGGGTGAATCAATCGACTCCGAAACAACGGCACAAATCTTCCCAGCGTCCCGTTTCTCTACGACTTTGGCAAGGCAATGCTCCACTTCTAAACCTGCCGGGGACATACCTCTGCGTTTTATCCAATCACGGCGGTAATTCGCCAAGGTGTAGGCAATTTTGGCCGCGCTGACAGTAAACCACAAGGTTACAAGCAGGGCTGTGACGGATATTTTATAGGTACCTAACGGCAAAGTGGATTTAAGTAGATTTCCCACAAAATTCATCTGTGGAACACGGATTTCAACCGTTGCCTCAAATTCAAAACCTGCACATAATCGAAGGATGCAGCCGCCGTACAGAAACAGCAGAGCTTTCAGTCCAAAGGCACGGGCGAACCAAAAACGGCGCCGCAAGAAGTAGGCAAGCAAAATCACAGCGTCACTCCATAGTACAGCCATGAGTACCGAATACTCTGAAATGCTCATTTTTTCTTGCCCATTCTTGAATCCTTTACCCTTTTCTCAGCACGCTCCATATCTTCAGAAGATTCCGGAGTTGTTAATTCCCGAGCTAAAGTAGTGGTCGTGGAAGAACGAAAGGTCTCAACACAGATTTTCCGAACCTTGTTCTTGCACCTACATATCCAGTTTGTGCGAGTTTTGAACTGTTCTTCCATGTCCATAATTGGTTCGACAACACTCCTGCTTTCTGCACTATCAGGATTGCTTATTAAATATCGTAGCCATGCGCTGATGCGCTCTATATCTTCAAAGGGAAAATCTTTACTCATACTTTTAGTCATACCGTAGATATCGTTTTTATTTCTGTTTTCCCTCAGATTCTGGTATTCATCAGTTAGACTTTTTGTAAAACGCAAAAATACAGGGTCGTCTACAGGTGGCTTCCGCAGCATTTCATACGGTCTACTAATACAGTCACATAGAGACTCCATAGTCTTTCGTTTAACTGGTTCTCCCCGAATTGCTTTTTCCACTTCGACGATTGGTAGGCCAGTATCCTTTGCTATATCTTGTGAGGATTTTCCAGTGCTCTTAATGTATTTAACCAACCAATAAGACAATTCCACCTTTATTACCGCGTCAAAATCCATAAATATTTCCTCTTTCCTCCTGTATATCAGACACTAGTTATTTAAATACTGTATTCCGGGTTGCATGGGCAAAAAAATAAATGTAAAATTTATTCTACTAAATGATAAGACGACGAAGGAGGAAGACGGTGAAAAATTTACACAAATTGCGTGTTGACAAACAGTTAAAACAAGAAGAACTAGCAGAGGAATTGGGCTTTTCAAAAACAACAATACAGGAATATGAAGCCGAAACCAGAGGTAAAAATATTATTAGAGCCATAAAGAAAACCGCCAGCTATTTTGGTGTTTCATCCGACTATCTACTAGGTATTACTTCAGTTCCAGATTCGATGTCGGAAGAGGAGAAACAGCTTGCTTACCGTATCAAGCATGCAAATAGTCCTGAATTAGTCCAGCACCTCTTGGGGATTCTAGATGAGTTCGATAGGGTCATTGAAATTGAAAAAAAGCGGGTTGCAAAATAATTTTATCTCTCTTTTTAAGGTATGTCAACCATATTATTTATACCTCTAAACGCGATTCTCTTTTTTATTCGTATAGTGTATACTTAAGTCCTCAAAAACACGCAGAGGAACGATTACTTTGAAAAATTTAAGAGCTTTACGAGAATCCCGACATTTGAGTCAGGAAACGTTGGCAGAGCATCTGGATATAGCACCTCGTCGTATTTCAGCTTATGAAAGAGAAGTTTCAGAAGCCAATATATCATTACAGATTAAAATTGCCGACTATTTTGGGGTTACTCTTGATTACCTAAATGGTAGAGAGATAGATACTTTTAATAGAGTGGATAATACGGATTTGTGTGTTAAAGAATTCGGCAATAGAATCCGGCAAATTAGAACGGATAAAAAGCTTAGCGCAAAAGAAGTTGCTGAAAAAGCCGGGGTCTCAGCAAATTATTTATTGCTAATTGAGTCAGGTGCTAAAATACCCAAACTTGAAACTGCTATCAATATTCTAAATACACTAAATGCTTCAGCTGACGCCGCTCTAATGGATTCGTTGCAAGCAGGATATTCCGTGCGGGCACATTTTCTGGATTTAAAAATTGCAGCTTTAGCACCTAAAGAGCAAAAACTAATTTTGGACTTAATAGAAGTCATGGTCGATAATATTAGGAAGAATCAGTAATTGAGGAATTGAAAACATGGCCATTAGCAGAGTACCCCGATTAAGAGAATTACGCGAAGCTTCCAATATGACTCAAGAAGAAGTTGGTAAGTTAATTGGAGGAAATGGTCGGACTATATATACGTATGAAAGCGGAATCGCTACTCCAAGTCTTGATAATCTCTCGATTTTGGCTGATTATTTCGGCGTCACCATTGACTACATGATGGGTCGGGAATCCGGTTCTATTGATTCAGTCAGGACTTATGAAGCTGAAAGTTTTGGCAGACGTATTGGCGAGCTCCGTGAGGAACGGCATCTTACTAAAAAAGAATTAGCGGAGAAAGCCTGTATTTCTCAAGCGTATTTATCTATGATTGAGAGTGGTAAAAAAAATCCAACTATGCCAGTTGTTGTTCAACTGCTGAACGCTTTAAAGGTTTCGGCTGATGCTGCTTTCTCGGATTGCGTTATAGGTGCTTGCGAAACAAAATCTTTTTTAGTTCAGCAGAAATTATCATCGTTGACAAAAGAGGAACAGTTCGTTATTCTACGTCTAATTGACAGCTCGATTGAGTCTATAAGAAAAGCACCGTCAATATTTTCAGGTAAGTAATAGTTAGAAAAGCTCCCTGGAAGAAGACGCCAATTTGATTGAACGAGAATGGGCATAAAGGCCGATGCTAAAAAATTACAAGTTTCGCTGAATATGATACCCTTGGATATTTCTCCAGGGGTATTTTTATCAACCTAGATAATTACCATATTTAGGAAATCTATTTCCTTCCCCGGAACTTTAGTTCCCTCTATGCTGAAAGCGTGGGAAGGGGGGGATGTAAACGGCCTACGCTAGAGCGGAAACCATGGTGCTGCTTAGCGCAGTGAAGGTCTGTTCCCGGATCTGCGTAAGTGGAAAAACCCAAAAAGAAGTCGCGGAATGGTGTTTGTGTTCAGACCGTCAGGTCCGTAACTGGTGCCATGAGGATACGAACATATCTGTTTCCAATCTGTATTCTTTGGCGGACTGTCTGGAGTGCAAACCAGAGGATCTGCTGGTCTCCGTGCCAATGCCTGAAAGGAAGGAGTGATTTCCATGACAAAATCCGATGTCTTGCAGAGCTATGCTTCCTGGGTCGGGAGTCCTGTTCCGAGGGAAATACCAGGGATTCCCTTTGCGAATTTGGATGTTTGCGAAACTGATACGCAACTTGTAAACCGCCTCTTCTATCTTGTGCCGGAAACGTCCTCCGGCGAACTGCGCTGTTTTTTCTATTATGAGGAAAACCTTTTCACAAAGGATTCCAAAGGTAATTTGAATTTGGTGGAGTCTTCTCTTCACCTGTTCAATCCGTAGCCTACCTACTTACCAAAGCATGGGCCAGCCCATTTGGGTTGGCCCATGCTTTTCCACTGTTCTCCTGGAATTCACGCTTATACTTAATAAAATCTTTTTCTTTAGGTCAAAAATCGTCAGGCTGTATCAGAAAAGATTCAGCAGGCAATGGCATCTAAATGACACCTTCGGACCACTTCAAAAAAAGCAGAAAATCACCTTTGAATTAACCCATAAAAACGAGGTCAAAATGGGCCTCATTTTAAGAAATCCTTTCAAACCGTATCCAAAAGAAAAACCCCGGGAACCTTGATTTCCCGGGGTTTTTGACATGTTTTGATAAAATTTATCTCTTGGAGAACTGGGGAGCACGACGTGCGGCTTTGAGGCCGTACTCAAATCCTCTGAATGGCGATTTCCCTTGATTTTTCAAGGTTTTTCAGGGTATTCCACTAAAATTGCCCCACCCTTTAATCATAAAAATGGGGGCACTCTAAGCACCCACGGGCGCGGAAAATGCGGCATTTACAACGCTCAAAAGGTGTTCGGGCTTATTATACTTCACCTGCGCATAGATGTCCATAGTTGTCTTGCTGTTTTCATGCCCCGCAAGATACTGAACTGTCTTTGGATCAACGCCAGCATACAAAAGATTGGTAATGTAGGTATGCCGTAGCTGATGTGGTGTAACGTCAAAATCCAGACTATACACAAGTTTAGGATTGTTCTTCTGATGACCGCCAGGAATCGGCGTAACCTTGCATTTAATGCTTTGCCCATTTACATATTTGTAATAGGTGCGCTCCTTTGTAGACCGAACAACTACATACTGCCATAGCCTCTTAAACTGCGAATCGGCCAGCGGTTGCCCTTTGCTGTCTGCAATCACATATTCGGATATGGATGTTGCTTTTACTTGCCTCAGACAATCTGCCAGACACTTTGGAATAGGAATGTCCCTCTGTGCCGCCTTCGTTTTCAATGTTGTCGAAATCACCGGCCTGTTGTGTTCCGTGCGCCATGCTCTCCTTACAGAAATATATGGCGTAGGTACATCCAGAAACACGCAATCCCACTGCAACGCAAGAATTTCTTCCCGCCGCAGGCCAGAATAAAGACCGATCATAATAAATACATACGGTGGCAGCTCTCGGACGGTTTCCAGAAGCAGCTTCACCTGTTCATCTGTCAAAGCATTTTTCTTTTTCCCCGGTTTACCTCCCTTTGCCGATATTCCCACACAAGGGTTATAGTCAAGGAGTTGGTTACGCTCCGCCGAATAAAACACACACTTCAAAAGCATATTGACCGTGCTGTATAACCCTGCTGATTTTTGGGATAATGGTATGAGTGCCAACCGAATATCGTCTGCTGTCACTTCTGACAAATACATATCTCCCAGAGGTTTCACAATATAGTTGTTCATATTCTGGGTATAGCCTTTCAAAGTGCTTGAAGATACCTTGGCTGACTGCATGAGCAGCCACTTCTCACAATACTCAGCAACTGTCGGATGTTTTCTGCGGAAAACTGCCTCCTCTACTTGGCGTCGAGCTTCCAACTCTTTTTCATAAAGCTCCTCGCTCGTTTCAGCGTATAAGTCTACTCTCTTACCGTCTGCGTCTGTAATCCGCGTCCTATAATACTGGATTCCTCTCCTCATAACAGTTCCATACTGAGGAATACTCACTTTTTTCTTAGCCATGCTTTCAGTTCCTTTCCTATTATTATGTAGTTCAGCGCTGATACTATCTTTATACTGAAAATCCATGGCTCTTTCAAAGGTGCGATTTATGTAATAGCAAAAGGCGAGGGTTCCCCCTCGCCTTCGCAATGTTTTCATTTTTTACTGTGCTGTTCCATATTCGGCTTCGTCCCATTGAGCAAATGCGTCCGTTAAAACTCCTGCCAGTTCATCCGGCTTGTTATATTTAACTTTTGCATATATGTCCATGGTAATCTTGCTGCTCTCATGCCCTGCCAAATATTGAACTGTTTTAGGGTCTACTGATGAATGAATCAAATTGGTGATATAAGTGTGACGTAGTTGGTGCGGTGTAACATCAAAATCGAGGCTGTAAATCACTTTCCCGTTATGTGCTGCTTTTTCTCCGAGAACCGGATTGACGGTATGCTTCACACGTTTTCCGTTCTCATACCTATAATATACTCGAGGCTTTGCTGTTCTGGTAACGATATACTGCCACAATCTCTTAAACTGCGTATAGGAAAGCGGCTCCCCATCCCGATTGGCGATCACATATTCTGATGTCGATTTTTTCTTTGCCTCTCTCAAACAATCCGCCAAACGATCTGGAAGGGGGATATTCCTTTCCGCAGCTTTTGTCTTTAACTCTGTGAGAATAATTGGCCGGTTATGCTCTGTATGCCACGCTCTCCGAACCGTCAAATAGGGAGCCTCTGTGTCTAAATATACCGAATCCCATTGCAGCGCAAGAATTTCTTCACGCCTCAAACCGGCATACAAACCAATCATAACAAACACATAGGGCGGTAATCCCTGAATAGCGTCTAAAAGCCGTTCTGCTTGTTCATCTGTCAACGCCTGTTTGTCCTCTTGAGGAATCCCGCCGCCTTTGGCATTGAGATATATTGTTGGGTTCGTATCAATGACATGACTTTCCTGTGCTGCGCGAAAAATGGACTTATACAGGATGATAACCGACTTATACACAGATACGGATTTCTTTGAAACCGGAACAAGCGCAACCTGGATGTCGTCCAATGTTACTTCTGCCATCCTCTTTTGGCCCAGCTCCTTAATAATATGTCGCCGTACCTTGGATGTGTAATCTGTCAATGTCGTATTACGAATATGGACAGACTGCATAAGCAACCACTTTTCACAATACTCTGCGACAGTAGGGGATTTTTGACGGAATGTGATGTTGTCAACCTTCTCCAATGCCGCCATTTCCTTATCGTATAGTTCTTCACGAGTTTTGCCGTAAAGGATTACACGCTTACCCTCTGCGTCCTCAACATCGGTTCTATAATACTTATGACCGTTCACTTGAACTGTACCATATCTGGGGATTCGCTTTTTTCTTAAAGCCATTCCACCACCTCCAAAAATAATTTTCAGCGCCGTACTCTTGTTTTATCAGAACGCGCCTATTTCATCAAAGGTGCGATTTTTATCTTCGCACATTGCGATATGTTGCTCTTTTCTCTATTGGCTTCGCTCTGTGCGTACTTTTTGCGATATACTCCTGAAGGCTGGTATGGGTAAAATAGACGCAGCCATTAGGCACATACTGAATATAGGAAATCAAACCGCTATTTCTGGCTTCATCCAGAGTGGTCAAACTGATTCCTAATATTTTTGCCGCCTCTTTACGGGTAATCAGTTTTTCCATATTCAATACTCACCTTCTCTCTGCTCTTTTGACAACTTCATAGTCAAAGCCGGGGCGCTGGCTGCAATAGGTGCAGATGTCCCGTTTCTGCTGCGCGGGGTTTACTCTCCTCAAATAATAAGAGCCTGTGCCATAAAAGTTATTGGCACAGGCCGGGCAAAGGCACATGATTAAGTTTTCGGGAACCTCCTCGATCAGCCCCACACTGACGGCCAGGGCATGGTCGATCCTGCGGATGTGTTTTTCCTCCAGCCTGCCGATGTACGTCTCCAGCCGCTTTTTATCAATGGTGCGAAGCTGCTCTAAAAGAACAAGAGAGGGCAGCTCCAGGCCGCTTTCTGCTTTTAACAGGTAGTGGGTGGGGAGCTTGGCCTTTGCGTCCACCTTGCTGGAGATAGCAGCTACAATGACGGTGGGGCTGTATTTATTCCCCGTGTTGTTTTGAATGATGACAACAGGGCGATAGCCTTCCTGTTCAGAACCGATACCCCGGCCCAGATCGGCATAGTACATATCGCCGCGCAAGTATGTTTTGTTCATGGTATTTGACCTCCCTTTTAAAAATTAGGCGGCAAAGGCCGCCTATGTAGAGGCCGTGCAGCAAAACAGAATGAAGGCCGGGGAGAGATAAAACAATTCTCCTGTTTTCATTGGCCTGTCCTGCTGTACGGCCCATATTTCAAAGCAAACCAATTTGTCCTCGACACCCCGGTTTGCTGCGGGAAGTCATCAAACGGCTGGCGGCTTGCCAGCTCCACGGGGAATCTCACCCCTCGCGTGGTTCTCACGCAACCGCCCCCATTGCCTGCGACGGATCACGGCAAGAGCCGCTTCAACGCTCGGACGTTAGGCTGGACGGGAGTATCATTGTCCCCGCTGCTGGTCGTGGCCGTACCGGGAGCCATCCGGTACTGGCAGCCTGCTGTTTCTCGCTCCCTGCCAGGAAGTACAAACCAAAGACCTACTTCTCTTTTTCGGTGGAGTCTCGTTGTTTTCTTCCGGCAGATCACCGCGCAGCCGCCGCCTGGGCTTTGGCTTTCGCCAAAGCAGCGGGAATGTGCTTGATGATTGGGTATTCGGTTTTCAAGGTTCCTGGAGAGGCCAAAAAAGAACCTCTCACTCTATTTGCCGCTGAGTGAGAGGTTTGACAACCCTGTTTACTCAAAAAATTTTTTTAATTTTTTGAGTATCCTGTTTTTCCGCTTCTGTATGGCCTGCCGGGAAACGCCCAGGTGCTTTGCCACTTCGCTTTCCGTTTTCCCGTCAAAGAACAGGGCATAGATCAACGCCCGTTCCTCTTTAGGGAGTTGCAAAAGCGCGGTATGTAGCTTGTCCAACGTAAGTTTTCGGAACACCACATCCTCCACGCTTTCTGCATTAGCTGCAAACTGACGGGCGTTTTCTTCCATGAGCCTGTCCAGGGAATCTTCCCGGCTGGGAATAACCTGTTTGATTTCACCGTTGCTGCCATAAATAAGACGTTCACACTTCAAATCTTTCTCAAAGTAACGCATTTTCCGGTCGCCCTTCATATAGGCGGCATACACTTCATCCGTGACCTCGATAAGTTGGCCGCGAACCCATATTCTTTTTTTGCCAGCGTCCACGCTGTGTACCTCCGTTTCGTCTGAATTTCGAGAAGAAGTCCAGACGGACGGCGGCCCTCTGCAACATGGAAGGCTTGTCCCACCGGGAAATACCAGAAAACCGCATTTACCGACAAAGTAAAAGCGCACACACCAAAAGGCGCGTGCGCTCGGCTGTTGGTTTTTGCCTGATGATGGGTAAGACCCGGAGAAAAGAAAAAAGTCTGTCGAACAAAAAAATACCGCAATCCCCGTAAGGACTGCGGTATGTACGAAATATGGTTTTTGTTCGGTTGTGGGCGGGAAGCCGCCCGGCTTTTCTCTTTCTGGCTCCATGCTATCCCCTTATGGGGATAAGCTGACAAGCACCACCACCTTTCCCCAAATTGAAATGTTGATAGGGGTAGTATAATGTATAAAAAAGAGGAAACAGCGAGGCTTCAAAGAGGATTTGCATAGTTTCATCGCAAGTTTAGACACGTCCCGTGTGTGATTTGTCAAACACAAGCGACAAGATATGAGATTTGAAAAACCGTCCCGAATGACCTCGCTTTATGGAAAGGAAAAGCGCAGCCTCTATCAAGACTGCGCTTTGTGGATATTATGAAGTTGTTTGAAAGCGATACCCGATTTCACGAATACTCTCGATGATAAAGGGATGGTGCGGATCGGCGGAATAGAGTTTTCTGCGTAGGTTTCGGACATGGTAGCCTACGGTGCCTCGTTCATTGACAGTTAGAGCTTCGCCCCACACCTTTTCATAGATTTGGGAATAGCTTAATACCCGCCCATTATTAACTGCCAGCAGACAAAGGAGATTATATTCTTTTGTTGTTAAGGCCACTTCTTTCTGATTACAGCGCACCAGCCTTTGGCTGGGATCAATCTCAAGATCGGAGAGAGATAGCACCGGTTCCGAGGTAAGCTCCCACTTTTTCAGCTCTGGATGAAGCTGCAAAAATGAAAGGAAATCTTCAAAAATCTTTTTTTCGTCCTCGTTCAGCTTCATAATGATTATTTCTCCGATGGTATCACCTCCTGGGCATTTGTCCAGGCAGCTTCTTTTAACTTGTTTCACTAATAACGTGTTCCAGCCTGCAAGCGTCCTGTGCTGCAATATCATGGGGAACACCGGCCTCAATAAGCTGTCTGGTAAAAAACTGGTGCTTTTCATAGATTTGCTGGGCGATCTGCCAGCCTTGCTCTGTGAGGGAGAGTGTGCCATCGTCCTTTTTTAGTAGGCATTTCTTTTTAGACAGTTCCTTGACCGCTCGGCTCACGGAAGGCTTTTTTACATTCAAAAACTCCGCTACATCTACACAGCGGGCATAGCCCTTTTGCTGCTGAAGCACCAGCACAGCCTCCAAATAGTCCTCCATAGAAGATGTTAAGGGCATATAGCACACCTCCTTTTTTCTGAACAAATAAAGTTATTTACACCATGCCAGCTTTCTGGAAATGTTTTTTGAGTAATTTCTTAGCAATAATCGCACCGATAAAAGCGCAAAGGCCAACAACAATAAGCATTATAATAGCCGTTATAGGCGATACCAACGTCTGCAAAATCCCCAAATAGCTTTCGCCAAACATTCCTGCGTACTGTTCAAGCGTTTGTTTTGAGAAAAACAGGAAAGGAATATATGTTCCACTGAATGCTGCTAAAACCATGTAAATAATATAACTGATTGTAAGTGTCTTTCCATTCGTACAACCTGTTTTCCAGGCAATCAGCGCAGAAATAATCCCGGCAATAATACAGCAAATTATCATAGGTGGATAAAAACCATAAATCCCTGTTACTGCACAAAAAATGAATAATGCCCACGGTTTTTTCGTCTTAGCTGCCACAAGGAAGTATGTAATAGCTGCCAGTAATGCCCACAATGGGCTTACTACTAACATAGTATAGGGAGAAAAGGACAAAAACGCACAAAGAATATAAATGACAAGCGCACATACAGATAAAAGAGCTGTGACGATCAAGTCTCTTACTTGAAAGCCTTTTTTGTTTTCATTTTGCATGGAATAAATCCTCCTTAAAATAATGATATTGGCTGGAACGATGTCCATATGACAACCGCAAAAAGAGCAAGCATACCTATCAATAAAAGGCCGTCTCTCAAGCGGAAATCAACTAATATATAGTGAGTTTTTTTACAGGGATAGCTGATCCCTCGCGTTTCTGCCGATGCAGATAATTCAGTTGCTGTCATCAAAAGTCGCATAAGTATAGGAATTAAAAAGCCTTCGTATGTCTGCGCTGGATGACTTAACACTCGCCAGAAAGATAATCCCACACCCCTCGTTTTCATTCCCTGCTTTATATAAATCGCATCCTGTTTTAGAGATGGGAGAAACCGCAAAATAATAGCTATTGGAATCACAATGGCCTGGGGGATATGGCTCACTTGAAGCGAGGCTATCAATTCCGCTATTTCCGTAGTCTGAAATAAGATGTTCAAAGCGAGTGCAATGGTTAAAATCCTTAATAAGAAGAAAGTTATCACAGAAGATAAATGGATTGGAAGGATTTGTGCCAGCATAAGTAAGGCTATATAAGCCGTTAAAAATTTAATACTTGTTTTCCAAAGCCCACTCAGGAAGGAAAATAGGCAAACAACACCAAAAAGCAATAGTCCTGTCAGACCACCACCTAAAGCAAATGCCAGCGCCGACGTCAACAAAATCAAAAGTAGTTTTATACGCGAATCGTAATATAAGCCATGATGTGTTCTCATTTATTCACCACCTTTCATCATGAAATCCTTTACAATTTTGAATGTACTTTTCCCTGTCATTTGTAAATCATCTTTGATAATCCCTTCCTTCAAAAGCAAAGTGCGCGAGGCGGTCAGACTGATAAACTCCAGATCATGTGTAATAATAAAAACCACTTTCCCAGACTTGCGCAGAAAGTTAACAGCATTGGCAACGGCATACATATTGTTCCAATCTAATCCACTTGTAGGCTCATCCAAAACGATGATTGGTTTTTCTGAAAGCATTGCGGCCCCTATTGTCAACCTCTGCTTTTGACCACCTGACAGAGCATACGGATGACAGTCTTTGAAATTTTCCAAATGAAGCATTTTCAAAATTCGAGACACTTTTTCATCTATGCCCGGAATCTTTTTGTTTCCTAACCTCAACTCCTCTGTCACACTGTCTGTATAAAGCTGGTGATCTGCTTCCTGCATAACAAAGTACACATAATCGGACAATTTTCGCTGCTTCACATTCTTTCCATCAATAAAGAACCCCCCTTGTCGACAACGAATCAAGCCGGACAGGATTTTTCCAAATGTTGTTTTTCCGCAGCCGTTTTCTCCAACCAGAGCAATCGTTTCTCCCTTATGAGCTTCTATTGAAATGCTGTGAAGAAGCTCCGGCATAGCCTTATGTGAAAAACTCATGTTTTTAATTTGGAGAAATACTTCTGAATGCCCAATCGGCTCTATCTTTTCTATTTGTATCGTATTGAGATTTAACGGACGAAGCCTCCTGCTGCGCATTTGAGAAGCAGATAGCTTTGCCATCTCCTCACCTGTTAATTCTTCGCAGATTCGTCCCTCTTTCATAATTAAAAATCGATCTGCAAGCCCGTATAGATAGAATAGCCTGTGTTCGGAGACAATGATTGTGTGTCCTGCGGCTTTCAAGGCAGAAAGGATTTTCCTCATCTGTAAAATTGCATGAATGTCTAAATTAGCCGATGGTTCGTCCAGTACATAAATTTGAGGATTAAGCGTAGTCGCTGCAAGAAATGCGATTTTTTGCCTTTCTCCACTGGACAGAGTAAAAATATCTCTGTCTTTTAGATTTTCCATATCCAATGATTGAAAGGCTCTGTCAACACGTTTGACGATTTCTTCATGAGGGATTCCATAATTTTCACAGGCGAACGCAACCTCGCTGGAGCTGTTAGTAGTAAAAAACTGACTGCGTGGGTCTTGAAAGATTGAGGCAATCTCCTTTCCAGCCTCACCAGCGTCTGATTCCTTAATGGATCGCCCTGACACAATAACTTCACCGGATAATACACCTTCAAAAAAGCGTGGAATCAAATTATTGATACACCTGGTTAACGTGGTCTTTCCACATCCACTTTGCCCGGTAATAACAAGAAATTCTCCCGATTTTATAGTAAGGTTTACATCCCTTAGATTTTCCTGTATCTGTCCTTCATATTGAAAAGAGGTATGCTCAAAGGATATAATTGGAATTTGTTTTTTCATGGCGGCACACCTCATAACTTCCAACTGATGGATTTTTCCCGGCATTCCAGAAAAGTACGATAAACCCCTTCTTTTTTTGCCAATTCCTCATGAGTTCCGTGCTGAACAATATGCCCCTGGTCAATGACAACAATTTGATCTGCTGTCCGAACGGTGGATAGCCTGTGAGCAATGGAAATCAATGTTTTGTTTTTGGTTAGTTCAAAAATTGCGTCCAAAAGGGCTTTCTCATTTTCCGGGTCTACGCTGGATGTCGCTTCATCCAAAATAATGATGGGTGCGTCTTTCAATATTGCCCTTGCTATTGAGATTCTCTGTTTTTCACCTCCGGACAGGGTTGAACCTGCTTCTCCTATCATCGTTTCGTATCCTTGAGGGAGTGCCTCAATAAAATCATGGCAACAAGCTCTTTTGGCTGCCGCCACTACTTCTGCATGAGACGCATTAGGTTTGCCAAATTTGATGTTGTTTTCAATCGTATCATTGAACAGGTACACTTTTTGAAATACCATGCTTACATATGACAAAAGACTGTCGCAGGTAAATTCTCTTACGTCATGCCCTCCAATTTTAACACTGCCGGACTTTACATCCCAAAACCTTGCAATGATATTACACAAAGTTGTTTTTCCAGAACCTGACGGCCCAACGATAGCACAGGTAGAGTTTTGGGGAATTTTTAAGTTAATTCCATCCAAAATGGAACGGCTGTCATAAGCAAAAGTAACATCTTTTAGTTCAATCTCATATGATTTCAGAGCAATGTCCTTTCCGCCAACATCTAAAACTGGTATATCTGAGATAAGATCCAGCCGATCTAACTGCGTAGCAAGCATTTTACTCAAAAAAGCTCCATCATTCATCAGTTCCAGTTCCATAAACATTAAAAATGCACAGATGATAAACAAAAGGCAATAGGGTAAGGTAATAACTCCCCATAAATAGAGTAGGGCTGAAAACAAAAATAATAGACAGCTTGTAATCTTAAATACGGCTTCATATATCTTCATAATTCCAGCAGTAGAGACTGTAACCGCTATATCGCTGCGACACTTGTTTTCAAAGGCTTGATCCACCTTTCCTTTCCCTTCTTTGCCTTTCCCAAATATGCGCAGAACAGAAATACCTTTTATATATTCTAACGCGCTCCCCACCAGCAATTCCTGGGCATTTTGCATATCTTCTGTATGTGCTCCGGCTCGTTTTTTTATCTGGCCCAACACAAGAATTCCTGCTAAAATTCCCGTTAAGGCTAAAAGGCCAATCTGCCAGCAAAATATACCCAACATTAACGTCATGGCAAGTGCCTGAACAAAGCCCCCCACCAAAAAAGTCAATGCAAGCATACAATTTCCTTCCAGATCGGAAATTGTTGTTGTCAATACCGTTTGTACGGTGCCGAGATTGTTTTCTGTAAAATACCCCATCGGTGCCCGTTTTAGCTGATTTCCAATCTCAAGACGCTTTTCCCGAAAAATCTCATATCCAGACGCACTCATAAACACATCGCTTAGATACTGAAATAAAAAACGGCCTAAAACACTAAGTACAATAATTCCAAATGCCTGTAAAATGACAGTTCCTGTCAAGTGTTCGATATTCAACATTACCAATAGCACCGCAAAAAATACAAAGGCAGCGCAGCAGGATTTTAGAGCATTGAAGATCAACCCGACAATTACACGGGAACGATATTTTCCGGATAACCGTAAAATCCTTTTTATAATTGAAAACATATTAAAATCCTCCTTCCACTTGATCTGCTGAACTCACATAATCTCTCCATAACCTTTGATAAAGCGGGCATTTTGACAGAAGCTCTTTCTGTCTGCCGCAGCCGACAATCTTTCCATTTTCCACCACGAGGATTTGATCTGCATTCTGGATCGTTGCAAGACGATGAGCCACTACAATAAGCGTTTTTCCTTTTACAAGCTTGCTGATAGCACTTTGAATGAGATATTCATTCTCTGGGTCAGCATAGGCTGTAGCTTCATCAAGAATAATCACTCTTGCATTTTTAAGAATCGCTCTTGCAATAGTAATTCTCTGACGCTCTCCGCCAGAAAGTTTTTCTCCAGCGTCTCCGGCATTTGTATCATATCCGTTTTCCAGATTTACGATAAAGTCATGACAGCAGGCAGCTTTCGCAGCAGCTACCACCTCATCGTCTGTCGCATCTGGCTTTCCGAGACGAATGTTTTCACGGATACTTTCATCAAACAAAAAATTGTCCTGAGCCACATAACTGACCTCACCCATCAACTGGGCAAAAGGAATCTCTTTGATATTTTTTCCACCGAAAATGACCTCTCCCTTTGTAGCATCCCAAAAACCAGCCATGAGTTTTGCAATCGTTGATTTGCCGGAACCAGAAGGGCCGACAATCGCTGAAACCGTGCAGGGTTTGATTTCAAAGGACACATTTTTCAGAACTTCTGTTTCATTATAAGCAAAAGAAACATTTTCAAAGCGATAGGCTGTTTCATCCAGTACAGCATTTTTTTCTGGACGGCTCAATTCCGGTTTCTCAATAAACTCTCGTATTTGGTCGAGGCAAGCTTTCACCATATTAAATTGTTCAGAATACTTCCCAACTCGCATAAGCGGAGCAATAAATCCAATGGGAAGGATAATGCAAGTGATAAAATCTGACAGAGGTAATGTTCCAGTCATATAAAGCCATGCTCCAATCGGCAGCGTTCCCAGCAATGTTGTAGGCATTACAGCTTGAATCACGGCTGACCAAAGCCAACTTTGCTTCCACCAGGCCAGAGTGCTGTCGTGAAAGAAGTTGATTGCACCTGTAAATTTACTATAAGAGGCGCTTCCTTGATTAAAAGCCTTAATAACCTCTATCCCGTTTACATACTCAACCAGCGTACTGTTCATCGCGTTTTGCGATTTCATGTAAGTAGTACTTTTGTTCACATAGTCTTTCATCATTCCAATGTATCCCAAAAGTCCGAGAGGAATTGTTATCAATGCCGCTAATCCCATGCGCCAGTCAAGAATAAATACCAGTAGTATACAGCACAGGGGAGCCACTATATTAGAGGTTATCTCAGGCATGAAATGAGCCATCGAATCCTCTAACTTTGAAACCGTATCCGCCATCAAATTTTTGAAATTGCCGGTCGGTGTATCCAGCATAACGCCCATGGGCACCCGAAGCATCTTATCTGCAATCATACTACGGATATTTTTCAATATTTTATATGTCGCCTTATGCGACATGAAAGAGGACTGGTATGTAAGCCATAGCTTTAATATCTGTCCACCCAAAGCAACCGCAAACAAGATACATACATTTTGAATGGTCGCTGTTTTGTTAAATAATTCTGCAACTAATAATGACACTGCAATAAAGGGAGCCATCCCAAACAATTCTCCCAGCGTTGCAAGAAAGGTTGAAAGATATAGTTGCTTTTTATTATTTCCGGCATAATCCAGCAGTTGATGAATTGCTCCGGATTTCTTTTTCTTCTCCATGAAAGAATCCTCCTTAAATAAGTTAGCAAAAACTAACCATTTGGTAAAAAATAAATGGCCAAAGCCACTTATTTGAACGGAAGTCCTAATACACCATACCATCCATAATGCTGGAATTTTATGATGTTTTTTACGTAATCCTCCGCTTTTTCATAAGGAACATCGTGCAAAATACACTCGCATAGTGCAGTAATATAGCCATGTGTCAAAATATGTATTTCTATATCGCTTGGCAGGTATTTTGTATATCCCGCTTCATATGCCGCTTTTACAAATTCGGAATTCTGCTTCGCATATTGGTTTGTAATTTCTTCTATAAAATTTTCGACGCGAGAGCCTTTGCTGCATTTCAACAAGAGCTGAAATTCCTCTAAATGATCGTACATATAGTTAATGTATGTCATGGCCTGCATATATGACGCTTCAACAGAATCCCTCTCAATGGCTTCTCTAATTCCAACTTTATCGTAAGGCTCTGCATTATCCATAAAATCTAATGTATAATGGTAGACATCTTCAATCAAAGCCAAAAATAGCGCTTCTTTATCCTTGAAATGACGATATACTGCACCTGTTGTAACCTTTGCAGCGGTAACAATATCTTTAAGTTGCGCTGCCTGAAAGCCTTTTTTAAGGAATTCTGCTTTCGCACATTCCATAATCCGCTCTTTTGTCAAGTCGGAGCAATAACTCAAAATATTTCCTCCTTTCTTAGATAAACATTTTATTTAAGATAATCGGATTATCAAACAAAAGTTAGAATAGCATATTTTTGTTTTACTGTCAAGTGGAGCCTACTCTTATTTTGTTATTTCGCCTGATTTCTATGTACCCAGCCGCGCAGGCGGCTGGGCTTCTTCTTTTTTGAGGCTGTTAATAAGCAGGGGTGCCGTACCCATAAATCTCATAGTATCCCACGGGGTAGCTGTTCTGGCGCACGGAATCACCGGAGTTGCCCTCCACGGTGTAGACGCGGCCATTCTCCACCTTCTCCACAATCCCTACATGGTCGGATGAGCCGTCCTGGCCTCCATCATCCCAATCGAAAAAGATGATGTCACCGGGGCGCGGCTCGTAGCTGTTGTCCTGCCACAGCCCGCGCTCCTTAAACCAGGGTACACCCTGGGACGCACAGGCCGCAAACTTCGGAATAACACCAGCGTCGATATAGCCGCACTCATTGGCACACCAGCTCACAAAGCAGGCGCACCATTCCACACGGCTGTCAAAGCCGTACCAGCTCCAATAGGGCGCACCGCCCGTATTCCCCACCTGGGAGAGCGCCACGGTGACGATCTCGCCGTCGCCTCCGGTAATGCCATAAAGCACCTGGCTCCAGAGGGAACTGTTCTCATCGGCCAGAAGCTCTGCCATCTGTTCCCGTTGATCTTCGTGAAAACTGAACTGATTGGCCATTTCCTCCGCCGTCTTGTGGCTGACCGTGATATACAGATAGGTGCGGGTGACGGTGACTTCTGTTTCCACGATATTCCCATGCCCGTCATCGGATGTTTCAATGATGGTTTCCGTCTTGGTAGAGGTGCTGGATGAGATCTCATTCATCTGCCAGAAAATATCCTTTAAGAGCTGCTTTTTGGAGTCATCCATGGTGGCGACTTCCTGGGCAGCGTCCGGGTCGGTGGTGGTTTTCACCGCATAAACCGCAAGCACCTCTTTCCAAACCGCCCGGCTGCCGGACATCTCCAACACATCGTAGGTGTGGGAAGTTTTGATTTCCTCCAGCTTTTCCTCGTACTCGGCGTTGATCTCCTGCACAGCGGTCTGCATGGTCTGCCCGGTGCCGGAGTCCTCCCCGGAGAAGAAAATCCCAAAGCAGGAGCCGATAATCATGCCAATGAGGCAGATCACAATAATCACCAGCACCGCAACCCAGCCGCCCGCAGCGATGGCAGCAATCAGCGCCTTTGTTGCTGCTATGATGGCTTTCACCGCTGCGATGGTGGCCTTGACCGCCACCTTTGCCGCAGTCACAGCCGCTTTCGCCGCAACGCGGGCAGCATGGGCGGCAGCTCTGGCGGCCCTGGCTGTGGCCTGGGCTGTTTTTTGAGCCGTTTTTGCTGCTTGCTGGGTAGTCTTGATACTGGCTTTGGCTGTCTTTTCCGCCGTCTTGATGGATTTGCTGGCGGTTTTCACCGTCCCTTTGGCAGTAGAGGACGCCTGCTTGATGGTCTTGCGGCTCCTGTCCACTGTTTTAATGCTTTTCTGGCCCCGATCCAGTGTCTTGACAGCCCCGCGCTCCTGCCGGATGGTTTTCACCGGCTCCGAAAGACGGTCTGCGGCCTGTCTGGTCTGTCTTGCCGCCTGCTTCTCCGCTTGTTTTTTAGGCTGTTCGGCTGCGGCCTTGTGCTTCTGGATTTTTTCTTTGACCTTGGAAATGTTCTCTTTGGTGGTCTTAACCCCTTTGCGGCCCTGCTTGTCAAATTGGTGGACAGCTTCACGGGCCGTGTTTTCAACCCCGGAAGAAATGCGGTCGGACGCATACTCGCCGGGAGAGCCTTCCTCTGCATACAGGCCATGCTCGCCCTTGTCTTTGGTGCGGATATATGCTTCTTTCATCCGTTCTGAAGCAACCGCCGCTTTATCAATCGCCTTGATCGTCTTATCCGCAACACTCCTTGTCTTAATACCCTTGCCCATAGGCTTCACCTCCTTCCCAGGGCGGGCGCGTCCTTATGCGTCAAGCAGCTTTGCCACCACAACCATCCTGCCGTTTGTCCGGGAATATTCACAGGTGGAGAGGGTAATGAGCTTGTCGCCATATTCCGCAGTCACGCCCGTATCATAAAGGGCCAGCGCCTTGCACTCTGCAATATACTCGTCAAAAGCCTCGGCGCTCTCCGCATTGACAAAGTGGTAATACTTGAAACCCTCCCCGGAATAGGCCACCGTCTTAAAGGCGGCGATCACCTCATACTCGCCAAAGCTGTCCAGGGTATCAAAACAGATGGTCTTATGCTCCCGGTAAAAATCCTCGCTTGCATACTTGCACAGGTCTGAGAACATTGTGCCGTTGTTCATGTGGTGGCCGTACAACACCAGATTGTCGGAAATGCCAACGTCGCAGTTTTCGGCCAGATAAGGCACGCCGTAACTGCTGTACGATTTGTCAAAGGCGTGTTTGAGGTAAAAATCCGGGCTGTCTTTGGTCTGCATGACAGGGTAATCAATCCGGGTGCCGGGGATGGAAACCCAGCCCACCAGGTCGCTGTTTTTGGCGTACACATCAGCGTATTTCTCAAACGCAGTTACTTCTTCCGTGGCCGGGGCGTTTTCCAGCTCCAGCGCGGGCAGCTCCACATCCTCCTTTATCAGCTCCGCCACTTCTTCAAAGGCTTCGGCGCTCTGCTTCTGGTCGAGATATTCACGGGCCAGCATAGCCCCGGAGAAAAGGAAAAGGGCGGCACAAAAGGCCGCCCCTGCGATCATCCGTCTGGTTTTCACTTTATCACTCATTTTCTTTACCCTCCTTGTCCTTATCGCGCTTGCTCTTTGCTGGCTGCCTGCCGGTGCGGTGCGTCCGGGGCCGCTTTCAGTTCCCGCAGCTCCAATTTTACGGATGATTTCTCACTGCCTGCTTTTTCAGCCAGCCGGGCCGCGCCGCGCTCCATCCCGGAAAAGGTCTTGCCGCAGGACAGAAACAGGCCCCGCAGCTTGGCAAGCACGCCTTTGTCGGCCTCCAGCTCCTGGGCCTGCTGTACTTCTTTGCCTGCAAGGGCGCGCCCGGCGCTTTTCATGTGGATTCCCGCCTGATGCAGCTCCTCCCGGAATACATCCAGCTTCCCGGCGCATTGCTCCATCGCCTTGCCGGCATGAGAGAAGCCGTGTTCCATGCGCGAGAGAACGGCGGGAATACGCAAAGCCTGCACCGCATGACGCAGGGCGGAGCGCCCCTTTTCCTGAAAGGTCTGCACCATGCGCCCGGCAGAGGAAATGAGGTTTGCCTTGGCGGTGGAAACCATCGCTTTTACCTGCTGGATTTTGCCTTCCGCCGCTGTCACAAGCTGCGCGCATTTGGCCCGGATTCCCTTGTCGTGGAGCTTGCCAACCTCCAAACGGATTTCTTTCATCTCCTCCATCATCTGGGCCAGCTTATCCTCCATGCCGTCGATATACCCCACCAGGGCCTGCACTTCTTCCTTCTGCCTTTGAAGGTTGTTTTTCTCCAGCACAGAGAGAAGCTCGATGATCTGGGGATGTTCCCCCAGCGTATAGGTCAATTCAGCCATCTTATTTTCCTCCTATCAAAGCCATTATCGGGCTGGTTCCGCCTGCTTTCTGGCAGGCGGCAGCTCCCGGCAGTATTCCGGGTAACGGATTTTCATGCCCTCCATGAAATAGGGGGCAAACTCGCAGCAGAACAGATCTTCCGGGGAATAGGCGTTGCTGTGTTCCGGCTCGGTATAGCCGTTCCAAAGGTTAAAGGCCAAACGGCACACCCGGACGGTGCCGCTGGTCTGCCAACCGCCGTGCATACCCTCCGGTTTGATACAGTCCTGCTTGAAATCAAACATCTGGCGGATGTTGGCCCGTGTTTCCGGGGCAATCCCCATGACATAAAAGAAAGACTGATGATAGCAGTCATTTTTCCGGGCCTCACTCATCATCCGCAAAAAGAAATCGCGGTGTTCTGCGGACGCAAACCGGATATTGAGCCTGTTCATACCAAAACCTCCTCGCCGCCGAACACGCCCTCACCGGGCTTGGTGGTCATCAGGGCATACAGCTTTGTATTGCGCGGGAAACGGTTGACAAAAGGCACCAGTGCGCTGCCGTAGCGGATGAGGCCGCAGCCCGCGTCCGCGTTGGTGACATAGCTCATCTGCTCCTTAGAGATATTGAGGAGCTTGGAGAGCTTTTCCCGGTCGGAAGCCGCCTGGTTGAGCATGACGATAAATTCCGAGTTACTGAGCATGGTGCTGGCCTGGACGGAATCCAAAAGGTACTCCACGTTCTGGGTAATGGCCGTAGGATAAGCGCCGCGCTTTCTGAACTGCCGCCATGCGCTGTTAAAGAAAATACCGCTTTGCTCATTTTCAAACATCACATGGAACTCGTCGATAAAGACGTGGGTGCGCTTGCCTCGTTTCCAGTTGAGAGTCACGCGGTTCAAGATGGTGTCGGTGATGACGAGGGAACCGGCTGGCTTTAGCTGCTCGCCCAGGCCGTGGATGTCGAACACCACATAGGGCTTATTCAAATCCACCGTGCTGTCGCGGCCAAAGATGTCCAGGGAGCCGGTGGTGTAAAGCTCCAGGGAAAGGGCGATCTCCTTTGCCTTTTCCTCCGGCTGCTCCAGCAGCTTGTTCCGCAGGTCGCAGAGAGTGGCGGCCCGGCCCTCTTTTTCCGCCTCCGGGTAAACAAGGGCGGTGCAGCGGTCGATGATGGATTTATGCTGCGGCCCCACGCCGCGCTTGTCGATCTGCTCGATGAGGGACATAACAAACTGCGACTTCTCCACAATGGGATTCTGCTCGCCGTAACCCTCCACCATATACATGGAATTGAGCTTGTCTTTTCCGCCTGCCACCAGGTGGGCCACCGTAGCCTTTTCGCGGCCCAGGGCTTTCACCAGTGCGCCAAACTCGCCCTCCGGGTCACAAATGAGGATTTCATCATTGGCGTAATTGGGATGGAGCATAAGGAAGGCGATCAGCTCTTTCACCGCAAAAGATTTTCCCGCGCCGGGAACGCCCAGGTAAAAAGCCGACTGGTTTAACAGGTTCGCCTTGTTGCACATGATGAGGTTGTGGGAAATAGCGTTCTCCCCAAAGTAAATGCCGCCCTTGTCCTGGATCTCCTGCACCTTAAAGGGGATGAACACCGCCAAACTCTCGGTGGTGAGGGTACGGAAGGCGTTGATTTTGCGCACCCCAATGGGCAGGGCCGTGTTCAGCCCGTCAAGCTGCTGGAACTTGAGAACCGCAAGCTGGCACATATGCTTTCTTGCCACGGAAAGCACCGCCTCGGTGTCACTGTCAAGCTGCTCCTTGGTGTCGGCGGTGATCGCCAGGGTAATCACCGCAAACATCATGCGCTGGTCACGGGTGGTGAGATCGTCCAGGAACTCCTTGCTCTCTTTGCGCTGAAGCTCCATGTCATAGGGCACCACGGCGGAAAAGTTGTTATTGGCATTTTGGCGTCTTTGCCAGTTGGTGATGTTCGTTTCCACGCCCAATAAGCGGTTTTCTACCTCCCGCACAGCCTCATCCGTAGGCACCGGAACCACGTCAATGGAGAACATCAGATTGCGGTTGAAATCCGTAAGCTCCGTCACCATGTTGTCCTTGATATAGCTGGCAAAATCCTTGAGGAACAACACCCGGCAAAACTTGTCACCCAGCTTCACATAGTCGCTGTTCTTCTCCATGCTGTCGGGGCAGATATAGTCCTTGAAATCGTGGCCGCGCTTTGCCATAGCCGCCAAATCAAAGGAGAACTCTGCCTCCTCGCCCTGGCGGTAGAAATCGTGCAGGATACGTAGCCTTTCGGAAGCGTCCAGCTCCACGCACTTGGAACCCAGGGCGGCAAAGTGAGAAATGAGGTCGGCCCCCACGCGGGAAAAGTAGGCGCGGGCCTCCTCAATATCTTTCTTCACCACAGAGATGGTGATATATTTCTCCTGGGTGATTCCATTGGCCCCGGTGGCCTTATCGAGCAGCATTTGATTGTATTCCCTGCGGTACTCGTCCCGGAAGTCCTCCTGCATAGGCATGAGGATGGAGTTTTCAAAGTTTGCCTTATTCGTCCTCCGGTTGTTGATGGTGATTTTCGTCACCGCTCCAGAATCCAGGGAGTTGAGAAGCTCCGAGTAGATGAGGAACATACTCTCTTTATCCTCGCGGCTTGCCACCAGATAATTGATGTCGCTGAACTGATAGGTTTTGGAGAACTTGTTTCCGGTCAAAAAAATGCCGTCCTGCCAGATACGGCGGACGGGGATCACATCCTGCACCTTCCGGGGTACGGTATATCGCTCCTTGTCCTGCTTGGACATGGTTTTCAACGTTTTAATCATGGGTTGCCTCCTTCCGCTTGTAAAACTGTTTCGGCTCTTTGGGCTGCTTTCTGACGGGCCGCCCGGTCTGCCGCCCCTCGATCACATCTTTCAAAGCAGCATAGTAATAGTTGCCGTCCTCAAACTTTATCTCCTTTGGCTCCAGCATTTCCGAGCGCAGCCACGCCCAGATGAATTGTTCCGCCGTCATGCCGTGGTAGGTGATAAACCCCAGCATGGCAAAGGGGGACGCGCCCAAAATGCAAACCCAGGAAAGGGTTTCCACGCCAAAGTAGGGGCGCAGGAGAAAGTAAAGGCCCACGGCCACGCCGCAGGCCAGAATGGAAAAAATGAATTGCCGCATACTCAAACCGAAAAACATGGATTCGGTGTAGTTGCGGATTTCGCGGTTGATCTTGACTTCCAAAATGCCACCTCCCGTTATCGCTCAAACTCTTTTTTCTGCTTGCCCTGCGCCCCTCTGACAGCCTGCCGGTCATAGAGCTTCATCACATCCATGCCGTCATAGTCCGCCAGACGGGCCAGTTGCACCCTGGTAACGCCGTGCTGCTTGCAGTAGTGCAAATAGCTCTGCATACCTGCCTGGTGTTCGATCCCGCCCTGTAAATCTTCGATTTCATACCAGGCGCAGGCATGGGCCTCCGGCGACATACAAGCCAGGGAATATCCTTGCTCCAAAGGCTCAAACAGGTCGGAATCGTAAGTGAAGCACTCGCCGTAATGCGCAAAAGGCTGGTCGTTTTCCCGCAGCGGATGGAACCGCACCATATCGTCCTCAAAGGACGCATAGGCTATCACGTCCTCCGGGGAAGCCTTGCTGCCCTTGACCAGCAGATAGTCGATTTTGTAGTTTTCCTCATCCGGCACATCCAGCCCCCGGTTCCATTGATAGGATTCGGTACGCTTTAGGGCGCGCCCGGCAAGCCTCATCAGCTTTTCTTTGCTCATGTTCAAAACATATCCCTCCGTTTCTTAACGCTCCCGGCCCTTTTGCCGGGAAGATTTCTAAAACAGCCGAGAGGCAGCTTCTTTCTGTTCCTCCAGCCGCGCCATTTTCCATTCCTCCCTCAACGTCTTTGTGCTTTCGGGCTGTTTTTCGCCGGGGAGAAGATAGGTTTTCCCGTTCCGCTCGGCAGCGTGGGTGGGATAGCCCATGACTTTCAGCGCCTTCTGCACCTCCAGGACGTGTTCCGGCTTGGGCTGGCAAACGCCCAGATTGCGGTAGATCTGAAACTCGCCGTACCACGGCTCATTCTGAAAGTTGTCGGCGCGGAAGAACACATCCTCCCGGATGTCCTCAAGAGGCGTTTCCAGCACCTTGCGGCAAACCTCGTTTCTTGTATCGTCCATTGACTTTTCCTCCTTTACAGGCCCATCATCTCGCGCACCACGCGGTCGGCCATCTTCACAGCGCCTACAAGCACCAGCATATTGAACAGCAGCTCGCCCACATAGCTCCACACCTGGGTAACTGCCGCCGCGTTGGGGTCAACCGCAGGGGGTGAAGCCGCGAACAGGGAGAAGATAATGCAGGCCAGCACGATGATTGCCCCCTCCAGGCACACGGCGGCATAGCTTTTGATGAAGCTCTTGCCCACGTTCTGGCTGGGTTCCCCGCCAAAGGTGGACAGAGGCACCGGCGCGATGGCCGTGTATAAATAGAGCTTAAAAAACCGCCCGTAGACGGTCATAATCATAATGAAGCTGAGAACGGTGATGAACAGCCCGCCGATGAGCGTCACCGCCCACAAAGGGATACTCTCAAAGAAGCCGCAGCTTTCCACCGCGTCAATGATCTCCTGTGGGAGAACGGTCTGCTGTGCGGTTCCAAAGCCCGCCGCGTTCATAATGGTGGAAACAAGGCCCTGGACAATGTTAAAGAGGGCCATCATCAGCTCCAGCCCATAGGTCACGACACCCTTGGCAATGGCAAACCGGATGAACAGCTTTAAGGCGTGTTCCGGCTTTTTCACCTCGGCAAAGCTGCCGCAGGTTTTCACAATCCCGATGACAAAGAACAGCACCAGAAGCGCAAGGCCGATAGCCCGCACCGCGTCGTGGATGTTGACGATCACACTCCAGATGGAGCCGCCCTTAAACTGCTCCGGGCTTTGGGTGATAAGCTGCCAGATTTCAGACAGATACTTGTTCCAGGTGTCAAGGGCATTTTGCAGGTTTTGCACAACCCAGTTATCGGACATTCAAAGACCTCCTTTCCGGCAGAAACAGGGGCGGGCCGCTGTGGCCCGCCCCTATGCCGCCGTTTTTCATCAGCCGGTAATCAGGGTTAAGATTTCTTTAGCAAAGGTAATCACAACGCCGCCTGCCAAAGTGAGGAAGCCGTTGGCTCTCTGGCTGGGGTCATGGGATTTGAGAGAGAGGCCGATCTGCACCACGCCGAAGCCCAGCAGGATCATACCAATAGCCCGGATGAGGCCGAAAATGAAGTCGCTGAGGTTGTTGATAACCGTCAAGGGGTCGCTGGCAGCAAAGGCCGTGGTGGTGCAGCAGCACAGCATAAGCACCAGGGCCGAGTAGACGGTAAGGGCGCTTTTGCCCTTTTTGCTCATAGGCAGGCTGCGGGTTTCCTTGTTCTTCTTGCTTTCCTTGTTAAACAGTTTCATTTTGCTTTTCCTCCTTGAATTGAAAGATTTTCTCCATGTCCTCGTCGGACAGAAGCTCACAGGTCACATCCGGCTCCTTGAGATTTGCAAGGTCGCCGGGGGTAAGGCGGCTGATGGTCAAGCCCGCCACAGCGTTTTCCGTGCCGCCGTGGGCATAGGCTGGCGCGCCGCCATCGGTGGTGTATTTCACATTGGGGTGCTTTAGCAATTCGTACTTTTCATCCATCAGCGGCGGCTCGCCCCGGATAAAGAGCAGGGCCAGGCGGTTGTCCAGCATACGCACCTCGTCCGGGGTCATCAGCTCCCGGCCCGTGATCTGGTTGTTGGTAGAGTAGCTGCCCGAATGGCCGGTACTCTTGCCGTAGGTGTCCAGCCAGAGGGTGCTTTTGCCCAGATAGCTTTCCGAGATGAGCTTGTGGGTGGACGATTCGTTGCCGCCCAGGTAGAGAAATTCATCGCAGTTGCCCATGATGGATTCCCATTGTTTCTCGTACAGCGCCTTGAGCTGGGCGATGTTCTGGATGATGATGGACACAGAAATATTCCGTGAGCGCATGGTAGCCAGCAGCTTGTCGAAATCATCGGGCAGGCTGACATTGGCAAACTCGTCCATCAAAAAATGCACCGGCACAGGCAGGCTCCCGCCGTGTACCCGGTCGGCGCTGTAAAACAATTCCTGAAAGGTGCTGGCATACAAAAGGCTCACTAAAAAATTGAAGCTGGCGTCGTTGTCCGGGATGAGGGCAAAGAGCGCCACTTTCTTTTCCCCCAGGCTGGCAAGCTCCAGCTCGTCGGTGGCCGTGAGGGCCGCCACGGATGAAAGGTTGAACTTCTCCAGACGTGAAGCAAGCGTGATCTGGATGGATTTTAAGGTCTTGGCGCTGCCGGAGCGGTAGTCCTTGTAATACTTCACCGCGATGTGGTCGGGGGAGCGCATTTCCAGCCGTTCAAACAGCTCATCCAGCGGGGATTGATAGCTGTCGTCGTCCTCCCGCACCTCACCGGCCCGCAGCATTTCCATGACCATGGGGAAGTTTTTCTCGTCCTCCGGGGCCTCGTAGTGGAGATAGAACACCAGCGCCATAAGAAGCATACTGGCCGCCGTATCCCAGAAGGGGTCGTTTGACTGGCTCCCTTTGGGGGTGGTGGCTTTGAACAGGTTCGTCACCATCTTCTGCACATCGTTGTCGTTTTTCAGATAGGCAAAGGGGTTATAACAGTGGCTTTTGTTCATGTTCAAAAGGTCAACCACCTTAATCTCATAGCCCTGCCGTTCCAGCAGGCCGCCGCAGTCCCGCAGCAGCTCTCCTTTGCAGTCCAGGATGAAAAAAGAGGTGTTGGCCTGGCAGATATTGACCTTTGCATAAAAGCGGCTTTTTCCCGCGCCGCTGCCGCCGCAGACCAGGGTGTTTAACGTCCTGCGGTGCTTTTTCCCGTCCAGCCCCATGCGGACGTGCTGGGTAAAAATGCGGTTTTGAAACGGGTTTTTATCCCGGTATTTCCGGTTCACGGCCCGCGGATCGCCCCATTTGGCGGAGCCGTGTTCCTCGCCCCTGCGGTAGTTGCGCCTGGATGAGAGGTAAATGCCAATGCCCAGCCCGTAGGCGGCAATAAAAATGAGGACAGTTTTTACACTGTCCTCACACCATGCAATCTGAAAGGGATGGTTCATTGCCGCAGGCAGGGCCTCCAGGATTTCGGAAAGCCCCCCGGAAAGAGAGGGCGCAATGAGCAGGGCAAGCCAGACTGCCGGGATCAGCCCCAGGGCATAGAGCCAGGGGCCTCCCGTTTTGTTATCGGGCTTCATCACGCCGCTTCGCTTTCCTGTCTTTTTGGGATGGGGCGTCAATGGTTTTGAGAAGCACGTCCTCCACCGGGCCGGGGTCGCGCTGTTCCTCCAGCAGATCGTTTCGCAGTTCGTTGAGGGCGCGGATCATAATGCCATGCTCGTATCTGTCCAGCGTGAGGACAACCTTTTCCTGTCGTTCCATTCATTCAGCCTCCTTTACCGTTCCTGTTCTTTCTGCCTGCCCGCGCGTGAGAGGCCCATGGCCCTTGCCATGCGCCCGTTGATCTCCTTAAACGTGTCGCGCATATCGGTGAGGGCTGCCGGGATTTCCTCCTTGGGGTCTTGCCCCTGAAGCACGCCGTCCAGCCGGGAGATGTTGTAGCCTCCCGCTTCCACGCCGTACCTCTGGCAGAGCATATAGCTGACGGCATAGGCTTTGTAGCCTTCGGTTTCGCGGGAATACTCTGCGTTGCTGCGGGCAAGCTGGGCATTGGCAAGCTCCAGAGAGACGCAGCGGAAGATGTCCGGCGCGTCCATGCCCTTTTTCACCAGGATGGCGTTCTGTTCCGGGTCGAACATGGCCCCGCGCCCCTGGCCGGGCAGCTCCTCCACCGCGCGGATGGGCACGGGGGAATTGCTGATGAGGGCCTTTAAGAGCAGGCGGTCGTCGTAGCTCACCTGGGGCTGGGCCTCGTCCCGCGCCGTGGTCTGGGAAATGTCAAAGACCTCCTTGGCATAGAAGTTCTGGCCCACGCTGCCGTCCTCGCGGCGGTATGCCTTGCCCGGCTCTAAAATGATGATGGGCAGGCGCTTTTCCTCTTCCAGAATCTCAACGCCCTGGGAAGCCCACTCCTTGTAGCCGCCCACACGTTTAGCGTTGGGGCATTGCTCCCCGATGAGGATGGCGTTGCGGGCGGAGTGGAAGGGGAAGCGGCTCTGGGTGTCCAGATATGCCTTCATGTCGCCGTGCCCTTCGGAAAACGCGCCGAACACCCTGTCCAGGGTGGCGTAGGCTTCCTTGCGCTGCTTTTCCTCGCGGATCTGCCACCACTGTTTTTTCGGCTTCTCCTTTTGCGGCTCCGGCTTCTCGGTGGCCTCCGGCTGGGGCTGCTGTTCAAACAGATCGTCAAAGTTATTCATGGCCGATTACCTCTCTTTCGATTTTGGTTTCTTTTTGGGCTTGGGCGGCTGGTGCCGCGTGGTTTTCTGGGCCGCCCTCTTTTGGGGTGCAGCCGGTTCCTCCCTCTTTGCAGCCTCCGCCTCTTTCTTCCGCTGGGCCTGGATGTCACGAAGCTCCTGACGGACAGACGGCTTCTGCGGCTCATCAGAAGTACCCCTTGCGGACTTGCTGCTGTTCTCTGAGATAGGCGCGGACGGATGGGATTTTTCCTCCGCTGGGGTAAAAGGGACGCTTTTCTCCGCAGAGGGGTTTTCCGGCTGGCTTTTCTCTTTTTGGGCTGGTTTTTCCATCAGCTCGTCTAAGAGCCTGTCGTCCTCGCTCTTTTCCGGGGCGGCTTTTTCCGGGGCCTGCGGCTCGCCGCCGCGCTCCTCGCGGGATTTTTCGATGTCCTCCTTGATGGACGCCGTATCCACCACCGTGAGGTTGAACTTATCCACGATCCGGTTGGCCCTCGCCGCGTCGTCCTCGAACACCAGGATGTCGATGGTATCGTCCCCCTTCCTCACCGGGATGGGGGCATACAAAATGCCGTAGCCCTTGGCCTGCCTGGCAAACTCCGGGCAGTCCTCTTTTTTGAGGGTGTAAACCTTTAAGGGCCGCTTTTCCCGCAGCATGGCCTCAATGCGGGCCTTGCCTTTTGTTTTCTTCTGGTCTTTCAAAATGGTATAAAGGGCTGCGGCCAGATTTTTAGCGGCAACGCCGGTGATCTTAAGGGCAACCTCCGCGCCCTCAAGGCTCATGCGCACCACCTGCTCCGCCGCGTCGCCTGCGTGATTCATAACCGATCATCTCCTTTCCAGCCGTTTCCTCCGGCCTTGTTCCTCGCGGGTTTTCTCTGTTTTTCCAGCCTGCTGTTCCTCGCGGGCAGCCCGTATCTTTTCTTTGAGGGAGAGGGAGCGCGCCGCAATGTCCTCACACAGCTTCACCTCCCGGCGCAGGGCTTTGATCTGCGCAGAAAGGGCGGAAACCTCCGCCCGGATTTGTTCCTGCCGGGCAGGGTCGGCAAGCGCCTCCTTGGTGCGCAGCTTCCGGTACAGGTTTTTCCGCTGTTCGGTCAGGCTGACAAGCCGGGCTTCCACATCCGATTGGTAGGCGCTGAGTTGCTCCAGGGTGTCAACGCGCTGGCGGGAAAGCAGCCTTGCCTCGTCCGTCAATTCCTCTGCCCGGATCAAGTCATTCCGCAGCGCGTGGGGCACATGGCCCCGCTGCCGGTTCTGCTTTTGGGGGAATACCCCTAAAAGGTAGCAGTAGTGGAAGTAGAGGGCGCGAAAGCCCGTGACCTTCCTGGCCTGCTTCAAGTCCCCCAAAAGCCTGCACCGCCTCGGCTCCGGCGTTTCCACCCTCTGAGGGCGGCGCTGGGCCAGAATCCGTTTGCGGATGTTCTCCAGAGAGTAGTCCTCGCCTAAATTGCGCACCAATTTCCTGCCATGGGGCCGGTCGTAAGGGCGCACCGTGATGTCTTTCCCCACCTTGATGTCGTAGCCCATCTGCCGCAGGCGGTAAAAAAACTGCCTCTCCGTCATCGACTGGCGGATGGCAGCGTCTACATCGGCTTTGATGAGGGAGAGATAAGTGGGGCGGCCCTCCTGCTCGGCCCGCCATTCCCCGTAGTGTTTGGATTTTCCACGCTTTGGATTTTCAATGACAGAAAGCCCATACTCCCGGCACAGCCGGTCAGATTCCCTCTGCATGTCGAAGTAATCCTTTTCCGTGCGGTGGTATTTGATCCCGTCGAGAAACGAAACCGTGTTCACCACAAAATGGTTGTGCAGGTGGTGGGCCTTGTCTAAATGGGTGGCAACCAGCACCTGGTATTTCTCGCCCCACAATGCCTTTGCCAGCTTCAGCCCGATCTCGTGGGCCATTTCCGGGGTGGCCTCGCCGGGGGCAAAGCTCTGGTAGCCGTGGTAGGCTACGGTGCCTTCCTCCTTGCCGAACCGCTTTTTGACGGCGATCATCTCATCGCGGGCGGTGGTGGGGCTGCAATTCACCCCGGACACAAACCGCTGCATGACGGGCACATCCTCATCGTCCACCGCAATCTTTCCCGTTTTCTTCTGCTGGACGGCGTACTCAATCACATCGGAGAGGCCCTGGGCCTCCTTGCCGTCCATGCCCTGTTTCTCGTAGGCGGCAGGGTTTTCGGTCTTATCCGGGTTTTCGATATAGATGAGAACCTTGCCCAGCCAGCCGTTCACCCGCCAGATAGACGTGGTAGCCATTGCTTTACTCCATAGGCTTTGGCAAAATCACCGCCCTGGTGATGTCCCGGATGAGCTGGTCAAACTTCCGTGTTTCTTCCTCGTAGCGGCGCTCGTCTATGACGCCCAGCACATGGGCTTTCTGGGCGATCTGGTTTAAGTTGTTTCCAATGCCGTGCAACTCCCGTATAAAGTCAAAGTATGCCGGGGGCGGCGCGTCCTGGGGAACCAGGCCGTTTATCAGGTGGCGCAGGTACACCTCGCGGGAAAGCCCGCTGCGCTTCACCTTTTTGTTGAAGGCTTCCGCCTCTTTTTTGTCCAGCCAAAACTGGACGTGTACGTTGCGTTTTCTCATTCCTCCGAATCCTCCTTCCTGCCTAAGCGGTTGATTTGAAGCAGGCACATAATCAGCACGCCGAACACGCCGCCCAGCAGAAACCCAATGGCAAAAAACAATCCTTCCATAGAAAACCTCCGTTCTGATAAAGGGGTATTAGGGGGCGTTCCCCCTAACAAGCTGCCTTTGTGGTATCACAAAGGCGATGCTTGCTGGTACATATACATTCCATTCCCCGCAGGGGAATACCGAACGCCCGAAAAAACAATTCATCGTTCGCCCCGGTCGCGGCTGCGGCCTCTGGGGTAGAACTCCACATCCCTGAAGCTGTCTGCGTCCAGGATATATTCGCCGTTTTTCCATCGCTCTTCCACCATCCGGCGGTCCTCCTCGCGGCTCGCTGCCTCCACCGTGACCGTCATTTCCATCGTCTCTCGAATTGCAATGTCATACTCGTTCATTGGCCTGCACTCCTTTCTGATTCTAAACTTGGGCAACAAAAAAGAGCGCCCTTTTTCAGAACGCTCTCCAATCGGATGTTTTAATTTCATCTTGCCTTTTCCTGTTTTTGACGGCGGCGGGTGGGGATGGCAAGGAGCTTCCGCACTCGGCCCTCCAGGTGCTTCTCAATGGCCTGCAAGTGTTCCTCCGGCAGATTGAGGCTTTCATGCCGTTTGAACCGGAAGCCGATCATCCGCCGAAGCTGCTCTTTCTGTCTGGCCCCCATGACCTCCGCGCACACCTCCTCATAGGAGATGTTGTAGGGGTTGGAACGGGTTTTCGCATACTCGTCCAGATGGGCATAGTCCTCTTTTCCCGCATAGCAGAACAAGGAAAGCCCGTTGTCAAAGACAGGGGCCGGGGCGATAATCTTCCCACTGTGGTTGTCACGCAGAACGCCGAAGTTGCCAAAGTGCCGATCCTCGTTGTAGATCAGCGCGTCGAACACCAGCATACTGCAAAGCTGCTCGGAAAACTCCGTCCCCAGCTTCTCGTACCAGGCAAGGCAGGCAGCTATTCCTCCGGTGCGCACAATCCGCCCAATGGGGATATATGCCGTGTCGATGTTCGTAAACAGCTCACACTTCGAGGCCGTAATGCCTTTCCAGTTCTCCAGATCGTAGTGGACGGCGTTTAACCCCATGGTTTCCGCAACCTGCGACGCATAGTATTCGCAGTAGGGTTCCCGGCCTGCGTTGGACGCGCCGGTGGTGCCGCCTTTATAAAGATAAATCCCGTCCTGCTCCACATAGCGCCACGCTTTGGGCAGCATACCGCCTGTGGTAAGCTCCGGGGAAGTGGTAAATGCCTGACGGCTTCCGCCCGCGCCGGTGTAGGCCACCAGGGCCAGAATCTCGGAAAAGCGGTTTTCATAAAGGTTGTATTGGGAAAACTTCCCCTCAAACCCCTCCGGCACCACCCAATAGCTGTCGTTCAAAGACAGCCCCTTGCAAACGTCAATGATCCCCTTGGTATCGTTATGGCTGAGGCCCAGGGTTTTCAGAATCTCATCCACAAAGGCGCGGTTTTTGGGAATCACCCGCCGCTCCAGCCAGTGAATAACGCCCTCGCCGGTGCGCTCCATATCCAGGGGCAGTAAGTGGGTCTGTTCCTCATTGGTATAAAGGATTTCGGCCACCAGGCCGGACAATCCCTGCTTCTCCATTGAAAAGCGCATAAGCTCCGTGTCGTAGATACGCAGACTGTAAATGTTGCTCATAGGTTCCTCCTTGTCGTCCAAAAGAAGGGAAACGTCTTTCCCCAGCGCGGACGCAATCTTCAAAATCATATCCAGCGTGGGATTCTGCACACCGCTTTCCAGGCGGCAGATATTGGAGCGCTGGGTTCCCACACGCCTTGCAAGCTCCGCCTGAGAAACGCCCTGTTCCAGCCGGGCCTCTACAAGCTGGGCAATAATTTTTTGCCGTCCATGCAGTTCATCCATGTTCTCACCTCGTCTATAATGTTATCATAAAAGATAACATTATGCAAGGCGAATGACAATATCACCTTTCGCTCATCGTTCTTGCTCCTTTCCTTTCGCGCCCCGGATAGGAATACCCAGCCTTCGGCACAGGTAGTCGTTCACATCCTTTCCCCTGGGCGGCGGGCAGTTTTTGACCTCGTATTCTTTGGAGATCACTGTCTGGATGGCTTCGGCGGCCATCCTGCCGGGGCCGTCGTTGTCCAGATGGAGATAGACGGTTTTCACATGAGGATAATCCTCTAAAAAACGGGTGAGGGCCACAGGCAGCTTGCTCTCCGCAATCTTTTTCTTCGGCTGATATACCCCGGCCAAAGACAGCAGGTTGTGCTGTTTCCAGTCGATTCCGTCCAGCCTGCAAAGGCTGGCATAGGACATGACATCAATGGCACACTCACACAGATGGACAGCCGGATTTTTCCCGCAGGCGGGCAGGGCAAAGGAATAGTGCTTGTCGCTGCCGCTTAAATCCCCGTGGAACCGGCCCTCGCTGATCCCTCGCAGGCAGCCAAACCGCGCTTTTCCGGTTTTGTCAAAGCCGACGAACACCACATTTCCATGGCCCTTATTCCGGCTCTCATAAATGCGCCCGGTCTGGACGCAGAAGTCCAGCACCTCCATGGAAATCCCACGGCCTTTGAGGTAGTCCAGCATAGCCTGGTTGTTTGGGGCGGGCGGCGGCAAAAGCAGGTGCTTCGGTTTTTCTTCCCTTGGAACGGACGTAAAGGACGGCGGCGGGGCGGCAGCCCTGCCGGCAACGGCCTCCATTGCCTCCATGAAAGAACAGCCCTTGACTTTGATGAGGTAGTCCAGCGCGCTGTAACCGCCGATCCCACGGGAAAACCAGCACCATTTGCCATTGGAAATACGCAGGCTGTCGTGTTCCCTGGTGCAGTAGACATTGCCGGAAACATGGACAAGCTCCTGCGGCTCACAGGCTTGTAGATAGGTGAACAAGTCCACCTCCCGCGCTTTTTCGATCTCCTCCTGGTTGTAAAAAGGCATAAAAAAATACAGCCCCCTTCCCATAGCCACAAATTAGCTGCCCGCATGGGGCAACCGGCTATGTAAAGGGGGCTGTATTCTTCGGATATGTAAAAGGCCGACTGGACTATTCCAATCGGCCCCGTGAAAGCGTACAATTATTTATTTCATCGCCATGATACAAAGCCGATGCTTTGTTTCGTCATGGTCAACGATAATCTTTGAAAAGCCAGCGTCTTTCAAAAAATTAGAAAGCTGTGCTTTATCAAAAATCTGCAAGCCCTCTATGACATCCAGCCACTTTTCATCACTTCTATTTGTACCGTCAGATTCATTTACAATCAAAAACAAGCCATTCGGTTTTAATACTCGACAGACTTCCCGGAAACTTTCTGTAGGCCCCGGCCAAAAATAGACGGTTTCAAAGGCTGTGGCCAGATCAAAACTATTTTCTGAAAAAGGCAGTGTAGCGACATCTCCCTGCAATACCTGGCACCTCTTATGTTGGATTTCCCGCCGATTGACCTGTTTTGTTTTTTCTACGGACACCTCAGAATAATCCAACGCGGTCAACGTCGCCTTTGGAAAATTATTAAGAAGCTGGGCCGCATTGCGTCCGCCACCGCAGCCTAATTCTATGATCGTCTGGGGCTGGATAGAAGATAAATGCCTTATGCCCCAGTCGGACACCCCCGCATGAGCTTTATTCATTCCGCTTACCATCATCTTTCCTAATATCCCGTCCGGCTTCCGGGTATTACTAAAATATTTTTTTATCAGTCCCATTTTCCTTACCTCTGAAATGAATTAGTTGTAGCTAACCGCTTTTATTATACAGCACTTTTTTGAAAAAGTCCATCTTGGTATGTAAAAGGCCGACTGGATTGCTCCAATCGGCACAGGGGAATCAACGCTCCAATCCCACAACCTTCCGTTCCGGGACTTCTTCGCCCTCATCGGGAACGCTGTCAATGAGCGTCTTGTCTTTCTCATCCACTTTCAGCAGGACGTTCAGTTCATTCAATCGGGCGGTTTTTTCCGCCAGCTCCTCCTCGCGGGCAAAGGGCGCGCCCAATTCAGCGCGGGCATTTTCAAGCTGCCCTTTTGTTTCCTCCAGGCTGCTTTGCTCTGCCTGCAAGCTCCCCGCAAGGTTTTCAAGGGCATTGTCCAGACGGGCGATATTGCCGAACACATCCGCGCCCAGCGTCACCGTATGGGAGAGGGTGCCTTTCAGGGTAATGCGGTACTCGTTGCTGATACCATCATAGGCCAGCACCATGGAAAAGCCCCTGTATTCTCCCAGCAAAACCGCGTCGGAGCCAGTCATTTTGCTGCAAACGTCGATGATAGCTTTGCCAGCGTCCTCTTTTTCGGCATACTGTTTGCCCTCGATCACCATGCCGCAGAAGCCCTCTTGACCTTTCGGATGGGCGGCTGCCAGCGCCACATCCTTCTCATAGCCCGCAATCCGTTCTGTAATCCGAGCGATGTCTGCCGGGTATTCGCGCAGCACCAGCTCCTCCAGGGAATACCGCTGATTGAGATAGCTGGCCTTGAGCATATTGAGCTTTGCCACCTCCATATCCAAATTGCATTTTTCAATGATGAGAGGGTTGCCGGTGGCCAGCGCCTTGATCTCGGAATAGCTGAGGGCCGTTTCGTCCACATCCTCTGCCACTCGGACAGGGGCCTTGCTGGTCATGATCTGAGCAATGAATTTCTGCTTGTTTTCCACAAGCTGGTAAAGGTAAGCGTCAAACGTACCCTCGGTTACATAGCGGAAGATTTCCACCTCCTCGTTTTCATTCCCCTGACGGACAATACGGCCCAGCCGCTGCTGAAGGTCGGAAGGCCGCCAGGGGCAATCCAGATCGTGCAGGGCGATCAGCCTGTCCTGTACGTTAGTGCCAGCGCCCATCTTCTGAGTGCTTCCCATCAGCACTCGTATCTGCCCGGCACGGACTTTCGCAAACAGCGCCTTCTTTTTTACCTCACTGTCGGCGTCATGGATGAACGCGATCTCATCCTCCGGGATACCCTGCTCCATGAGCTTCTTTTTCAGATCGTCATATACGTTGAAAGAGCCGTCTTTGGTGGGCGTGGACAGATCGCAGAATACAAGCTGGGTCGAACGCTGTTCTTTGGTCTGTTCCCAGATTTTGTAGACGTTCCGGGCGCAGACAGCCACCTTGCCGTTTGGGTCGTCGGCAGCCAGCGGGTTGATAAGACGCATATCCAGGGCCAGCTTGCGCCCGTCATTGGTAATGCGCAGCATATTGTCCACATGGGGGTCAACGCCTCCATCCCGGATTTTTTCCGCCCGTTCCGCCAGCCCTTTCACCATCTCCTGCTGAAGCTCGGACGGCTTGATAACCTCTGTGTGAAAGTTGGCCTTTGGCACGGGAAGATGGAGCATATCTGCCGTCTGGATGTCGGCCACCTGTTTGAAAGCGGCCATCAGCTCCGGCAGATTGAAAAACTTGGCAAACCGGGTCTTGGCCCGATAACCGGTGCCTTCCGGGGACAGCTCGATGGCGGTGATGGTTTCTCCAAAGTCGCTGGCCCAATCGTCAAAATGGATGAGGCCCATTTCCTGCAACAGCCCGTACTGCAAATACCGCTGGATGGTGTAAAGCTCCACCATACTGTTCGAGATGGGGGTGCCTGTGGCAAAAATTGTGCCGCGCCCTCCGGTGAGTTCATCCAGATAGCGACATTTCATAAAGAGGTCGGAACTTTTCTGCGCTTCGGTCTGGGCGATCCCGCCTACGTTGCGCATTTTCGTCATTAAAAAGAGGTTCTTAAAATAATGGCTCTCATCCACAAACAGGCGGTCAACGCCGAGCTGCTCAAACGTCACCACATCGTCCTTGCGGCTCTGGTCGTTCAGTTTTTCCAGCTTTGCCTCTAAGGATTTCCGGGTGCGCTCCATCTGCTTGACGGTGTAGCGTTCCGCCTTCTGTGCTTTGGCCTGTTCAATGCCAAACAGGATTTCATCAATCTGCTGCTGTAAAATGGCCTGCTGGCGCTCGGCGCTCATGGGGATTTTCTCAAACTGGCTGTGGCCGATGATAACCGCGTCATAGTCGCCGGTGGCAATACGGCTGCAAAACTTCTTGCGGTTTTGTGTTTCAAAGTCTTTTTTCGTAGCAACCAGAATATTGGCGCTGGGATAGAGCTGGAGCCATTCCGCCGCCCATTGTTCCGTGAGATGGTTTGGCACCACCACAAGCGACTTGGTGCAAAGCCCCAGCCGTTTCATCTCCATGGCGGCGGCCACCATTTCAAAGGTTTTGCCCGCGCCTACCTCGTGAGCCAGCAGGGTATTCCCGCCGTACATAACATGGGCGATGGCATTGATCTGGTGGGGCCGCAGCGTAATTGCCGGGTTCATGCCCTCGAAACGGATATGCTGGCCGTCGTATTCACGGGGACGGCTGGAATTGAAGGTTTCGTTGTAGATGGCGCACAGCCGTTCCCTGCGGTCGATGTCTTTCCAAACCCACTCGGAAAACCTCTGCTTGATAAGCTCCTGCCTGTCCTGGGCGATAGCGGTTTCTTTTTTGTTGAGAACCGGCTTTTTATTGCCATGTTCGTCCTCGATATAATCAAAAACCCGCACATCCTTCTGGTTCAGGGTTTGCTCCAGGATGTGGTAGGCGCTCATGCGCTTGGTGCCGTAGGTGGTGTTAGCCTTGACATTGGCCCGGTCAAAGTTTTTCTCGGTGATATTCCACTGGCCGGTGGACTCGGAGCGCAGGATTTTGATACGATTCTGGGCCTGCCCATAGGGAGTGAGCAGCTCCACCATAAACTGCTGATATACGTCGATAGGAACCCAATTCGCGCCAATACGCACACCGATCTCCCCAGCGCCCAGGTCGTGAGGCTGGACAGCCTCCAAAGCCTCCACCTGTTTACGGGCGGCTGCCTTTTGGCTGTCCGGGGCCGCCTCCAGAAAGGCTTTTGCCATCCGCAGCTTGCGGCGTACATTCCCCGAAAGGTATTCGTCCGCCGTCACGGGGGAAAAGGCTTGCAGGCTGAGGGAAGCTCCCCGCAGCCTGTCCGGGTTTTCCGGGCCTTCGATGTTGCGGAAAATCACGCCGGAAAGCTCGGCCTCCAGTTCCTCCGGGGATTTGCCGGAAAGCTGGGCCATATACTCCATGTCTACACGGGCTTTCTCTGCAATCGAAACAGCCAGGGCCTCGCTGGCGGTGTCCACGCTGGTCACAGCCACATGGGGCCGGATGGTGCGTTTGGTGAACATATCCGTTTTTCTTTTTAGGCTGCCATCTTCGTCCAGCACCTCCAGAGAACACAAAAGGCAATAGCTGGAGTCCTCCGAAAAGGCCAGTTTATTGCCCCGGCTGCTGATAAGGCCGTATTTTTTTGTGAAGCTGTCATACAGGGTATTGAGCTTTGCCTGCTCCTCTTTGACGTCTGCGTCCGGATAGCCTTCGGTCTGGTAGTCGATGAGCCGGCGCACACATTCCCGCAGCTCGATCATGCCCCGGATTCGGTTTTCCGCCGTCACGGATACCTCCAAAGGGTGCATACGGCTGTTTTCCCGATAGTACACCTGTCCATCCACAACGGTATAACTAAAGTTCCTGACATTCGGGTCGGCGGGGATGGAGCGGTCTTCCTCCTCGTCCAGTTCCTCCAGCTCGTAGGGCTTGATCTCCGCCTGCAAAAACTGGACGGCTTCGGCAAGCAGCTCTGACAGGTCGGCCCCCTCGCGGGCTTTGCAGGCGCTGTCCGGGCCAAACCGCGTGGATTCCATCACCATGTCGCCTAAAACCATCTCCGGGTGCTGCACAAAATAGCTGTTCATGCGGATGCCGTTTTCATCCGTATCCAAATGCAGCCAATCCGGCTCCAAATCCGTGATATGGTCGCGCTTTTGCAGAAAGAGGATGTCGCTGGTGACTTTTGTTCCGGCATTTTGCTTGAAGGTGTTGTCCGGCAGGCGGATAGCGCCAATCAAATCGGCGCGCTGGGCCAGATATTTGCGGACGGCAGAGTTTTCCTTGTCCATGGTTCCCTTGCTGGTAACAAAAGCAATAACCCCTCCGGGCCGCACCTTGTCCAGCGCCTTCCCAAAGAAATAGTCGTGGATGAGCCAGTGGTGCTTGTCGTACCGCTTATCTATCACCTTGAAATCCCCAAAGGGGACGTTGCCCACCGCTACATCAAAGAAGCTGTCGGGCATTTGCACCTTTTCAAAGCCGTTCACGGAAATGCTGGCATTCTGGTAAAGCTGCTGGGCGATTCTGCCGCTGATACTGTCCAGCTCCACACCGTAGGTTTTGCTGCCTGCCATATCTGCCGGGAGAAGCCCCAAAAAGTTGCCGGTGCCGCAGGATGGCTCTAAGATATTGCCCTGCTGGAAGCCCATCTGGGAGAGAGCCTTGTAGATTCCCCGGATGACAACGGGCGGGGTATAAAAGGCGGTGAGGGAGCTGGCCCTTGCCGCCGCGTACTCGTCCTCGTCCAAAAGGCTTTTCAGTTCCTGGTAATGGGGGCTGGTTTCTTCAAAGCAGTCCGCAAGGCCACCCCAGCCCACATAGCGGGATAGCGCCTCCTGTTCTTCCGGGGTAGCCAGCCGTTCCTCGGCCTCGATCTGCTTCAAGGTACGGATGGCGGCTGCGTTAGCTGCATATTTTTCGCTGGGTGTGCCATGCCCCAGGGCGTCATCAGTGATATGAAAATCATGGCGCTGTTCCCTGGGGATTTCCGGGTGTAGAGGGGCAAAGGTCACGCGCTCACGGCGGGGGCGCTTGGGCAACTGCGGGAGCATTCTTTCTTTTAGAGGTTGTAATTCTGCCTGTTCCTCTGGGGAGAGAGCCTGTGCAGCTTGCTCGATTGCATATTGATTGGGGAAGTTCCTGAAAACGCACAGCCATCTGTTTTCATGAATGTCATAGACGGCAGCGCCCTCGTAGGCAAAGTCGCTTTCCCCCTCCATAACGCCGTCCACATACTTCTGTGCAGCCTGTTCCGCTTCTGCAAGCGTTTGATACCTCTGCTTGTCTACAAACCCTTTCTCCTCGTTAGGATACACGACTACTTGATAAGGCGGGGCCATCAGGCGGTCATAGCGCCCTATATCCTCCGGGGCAAGCCATTCCGGTTTTTCAGGGAGAGCAGCATATAATTCCCGCATTTTATCAAGATGCGTTCTTACATATCCAGACCAAAGGTGCTTTTCCGCCCGTTTGCCAGCCCCCAGAAAGTAATCGCAGTCGGCTTTTAGGCGGCTCAACAGCCGGTAATTCTCCTGAGAAGCCGGATCACCGTTAAAAATGTGGATGGATTCCAGTTCTTCCTCTGAAGCAGAGATAAGGTTATCAAAGACCAGTTCCTCCAGCTCGTTTTGGATGAGTTCCTCCAGGCTCTTGTACTGCCTGCGCTCCAGGAATTCGCCGTTCAGATACCTCTCTATGCGGAAGTTGACCAGATCAGCGTTGACCTGGATGGGGATTTTCTCATCTGTAATAGTGGTGTAGGCAAGACCCACATTCCCCAGGTCGCTGAAATCAGCAGGCTCGTTGTATTCATCCTCACAAAACTCGTTAATCAGATCCTTTGCCTTTTCCAGAAGTTCTGTATCCGGTTCCTCTGTCAAAAACTCACGCTCAATAAAGCCTGCAATTTCCCGGTTGCTTCCTTCGCCTCCGTGGGCTTGGTATTCGGCAATGCCGTCTGCGATCAATTCTTCGGAAGCCACAAACCCAGCTTCTTCCAGATACCCCGCAATTTCTTCCCGCTGGGCCTGTTCCGGGGTGAGTGCCGGGGGCAGCTCCTCCATTTCTTCTATACAAAGGGTGATGTCTGCCGCGATTTCTTCCTCCGGGTCGGCATGGTCGAGGAAAGATTGCAGAAGCCTTCGGATTTCCTCACGCCGGGCCGGGTCATGGAGCTGTTCTGCAATGGTTTCTACTGCCTGCGCGTCGGTATCCCCATAGCCCATCCGGGAGCCGTCAAACTCGCCAATAAAATACAGCACTTGGGCCGCCAGCTTGGAATAGGGGTCTGCGGCTTCTTCTTTTTGGGGTGGTTCCTGCACTTTGGGCGGCGTGTGAAACACGGGCGCGTCCTGAGTGGCGGAAACCGTCATTTCTGAGGTGTCGGCAATATGCTGAATCTGATCCCGCACCGTCTGGGGCATTTCCTCATCATAAAATTGCACGGTGCGGTCGGGGGCGATATGGGCCACCGTTTTGTAATCCCCGTGTTCTTCCTCCAGCCTGTTCCAGACAGTGAGGCCGTTCCCCAGATGTCCATAGCCCAGGTCATAGGCTTTTTCCGGGGGCATGGCGGGGGCCGCAGGCTCCTTGTGTTCCGCAAAGAGGGTAAAAGTACCCTGCCGGAACGCAGAAAGGTTTTCAAAGGCTGTTTGCCGCCACTTATACATCCGGTCGTCCTGCGGGGTGGCTTCCCACACCGGCACCATCATCTGGTAGATTTCCTCCACGCGGGCCGGGTCGTCAAGCTGCGGCTCGATGAGCTTCACCGCGTCCCAATAGTCAAAGCCAAACGGATAGGGGTGCGGCTGCTCCTGGGGTACGTTCTCAAAGAAAGTGTGGATGTTCCGGGCAAGCTGGTGTTTTTCATACTGCGGCATAGCGGCCCGGTCATCCTCGGATAAAAACCGCCCCTGGGCGATCATGGCGCTGACGCGCTTTTCCACCGCGTTCCATTTCAGCTCCACCTTGGCGTAAGGCTCTGTGATACTGCCATGGCTGAAATGGACGCCCTTGCCGGGCTGATAGGTCACGTTGTCATTTCCGCCATGATACCCGCTGTATTCCCCATGGTAATTCTTTAAGAAATCCTCGCGCTCCCTGCGGTCTGTGTGGTTGCGGTAAAAGGAATACACTGCCAGCCGGTAGTCGGTGCTGCGTTTTCCTCCGCGCAAAAGTCTGTCAATCTCATCCATGGAGATATACAAACGCCGCTGAGGGTCATAACTTTCAGCGGCGGTAAAGTGCAGAGGTTCCCGCTGTAAATCTGTAAGCTGTGCTTGCAGCACAAGAGGCCGATAAAAACGGAAACGCAGAATGTCCGGGTTATCCTGATAGGCTGCGGCAAACGCTTCATATTCGGAGAGGATGGCCTGTAAGCTATCTTCCCGGCCTAACAGCCCTGCGATTTCCTCCACTGCCTCCGGGAATCCACCTGGTTTATCATAGATGGCTCGCAATGAGGGGAAAAACCGCTTTTCTTCATCCTCAATGTCACGGAACATCAGCAGCAGCCGGTCGGCCAGGTCATGGATTTCATAGTGATCTACTTGGTCAAGCTCGCTCTGGGGCATATACCGCCCCAGCTCCAGCAGTTCCCGGATACGGGCTGCCGCCTGTTCCCAGGAGATAAGCGTGGCGCTGGAACCCTGGGCGCTCTCGCCCCCGGCTATGCGGATTCCTTCGGCATTGTACCAGACAGCATACTTGCGCCCATCCAGACAGAAGCCCGCGCCGTTTTCCCCATAGTGTTCTGCAAGGAAACGGGCGTTGTCTGGCTTATCCTTTTTGAAATAGGCGCAGATGGTGAGGCGGCTGTTCTCATGGTTGGAGCCGATACAAAGTGCCTCATCGATCACCTGCTGGGGCAGCGCATGAGAAAAGAGGGAAATCTGGTTTCCGCCTTCCGACTGCGGCTGGCTGAAAACTCCAAAATCAAAGAGGGACATCTGCTGGCCCTCCTGTGTGGGGAGCTTGCGGATGTCCGTCTGGATAAAGTATTCTTTTTTGTCGATGAGCTGGGCTGTCCATTCCGCCACCAAACCCCAGGAAAACACGGCTTCTTTGGTGCGAGATGGGTAAGAGCCTTCCCACATGAGCAGCCCGTCCTCCTGCGGCTTATACCCCAGGCGCTGCCCATCTGCAATGATTTCGGTGTACCTGTCCTGGTAAGCCGTTTTCAGATAATCGGCCCGTTCCTGCGTATCCTGGTGGACGGAGAAGAAAAGCTCGATCTGCTGTTTCTTATACTTGAGGTCATCGTCCTTATTGGCGATAACGGCCATGATCTGCTTTTCATCCAAAAAAGCGGGCAGCTCTGGGCTGTCCGCTTCCTCTGCATTTAGGGTGCTGGGCTGTTCCGGTTCGGAAATTAGTTGTAAATCAGCTCTTTCAGTATGATCTCCTCCGCTGCGTTCTGAAGGTTGTTCATCAGCCCTACCCACTTCATCGGGTCGCGCTCCTTCAGCTCCTCCGTCACGCCGTTCTCTTTGGCCATCTGTGTCACCATCTGCTCCATCTGGCGCTGGGCCGTCTGCTCGATCTCCGCCAGATGGCTGGAGAGCTGCCCGCTGGTCAACAGGTTCGTGTAGGTGATCCTGCGGTGTTCTTTCAGAAACTTCTTCCGAAGCAATGCGTATTTCCCAGAGGGAGCCTCCGGCTCCTGCGGGGGCAGAAGGTTCGGCAGGTTGTAGTCGCCCTGTCTCGTGTATGTGATCCCGTTCATTCTCAAAACTCCTTTCTGACGGCTGGTTTCTCTGTTCAGTTACAGCATACTGGATTTGCGGCTGGCCTGCAAATGTGCGATTCTCTTTTTGGGGCTGTCTTTGCAGGGCGAGGACGGTGCGGGAAATCTCGGAAAGGCACATCTGGGAGATGTCGCCGGTGGCCACGCCCAGGGCGTTGAGGGTTTCCGGCGTGTTAAAATTCAGCACATCCCGGAAATCCTCATCCTCAAAGGTTCCGGCAGGGTCAAGGCCGCAGCGCACCATGAGCATATATCCAATGCTGTTTTCCAGGGCCTTGCGGTACAGGACTTCCACGTTGTATTCGTCCAATTCCTCTAAAAAGCTGCCTTCCGTAACGGTTTTCAGTTCGGAGAGGTAGTCCTGGATGTTATCCTCCACTGCGTTTTTCGCCGCAGAGAGCAGGGCCGCGCCCAAATCCTCCTTATGCTCCAGCTCGCCAAAGCTGTTCTCCAGCGTTTCGATGATTTCCGGTTCATATTCCGGCCTCACAGCCCAAAGAGGGATGGACTGGGGGAAGTTCCCCTCATGGGTGTCGGAAATGTCAAAGTAATATTTCAGCCGGGGCCTGCCCGTATGCTCGCCGTCAAAAACAGCAATGCCATTCGCGCCCCGGTTTACCCAGCGCCCAAACCGTTTATTCCATCGCTCGATCTCCAGGACGGCGGTGGCGTCCGGGCGCTGGGCATAGACAAGCAACTGCTCATCAAAGGAAAGACGGTAGTTGCGGCAGGCTGAGGCAAGAAATGCCTGCCACTGTGCCGGAGCTGTCACACTTCGCTGGGTTTCATGGTACAGCTCCGTCAATGCTTTGTATCGTATCGCCATCGGTTGCACCTCCTTTTTTGTTATTCTTTTTCTGTGTTTTTCAGCTCCGCGCTGTAATCTCGATCCGGGTCATACTGCCTGCAAAGGGTAAGCAGAAGCAGCCAGATGGTTTCTCCGGCTTCGCTGGGGTACAGCCGCAGATCCACGCAGGACGCTCCATATCCATCTGTAAAAGGCGTTCCGTAGGCCATACATTTGGAGAACAGCCGTTGTGCCATCTGGCGGTATTCCTCATACGGATTGTTTTGGGCGTGTTCACGCAGAAGCGTAAGCAGAAGATTAAACCATGTGGTGTGTGTTTCCAGTTTTACGGGCGGCAGATTTGCCATTTTTCTCACCTACCTTTCCAATGACGCAGCTTTGCGCTGTCGGGATTTGACTGGTTGACCCTGCTCATCGTAGTTTTTGGGGTCTGCGGCAGGGGTCTGCCATCCGAACATGGAGCCGGCCAGCATGGCGGCCTCCTGCGCTTTGGTGACACCGTTTTTCACATTGCAGTCATCCGCGAACTCCCGATTCTGTCTGGCGTCGGGGGTTGAAAAATCATAGCAGGGGCTGTATCCATTTTCACCCCTGGTTAGGAGAATCAGTTCCCCGGATGAAGGAAGTACGCTGAAGCATTGTGCAGGCAGAGAGGAGCGTAGGGGAATGACGGTGCTGCCGTTTCGTTCCATCATCTCAGCGAATTGATAGACATGACAGAGGTTATCCCATCCACCGCCAATCTCCATATGGCACTCGTCAATATACCGGCAGCTTCGGTCAACATGACTGCCATCGGAACGCTGAATACGGATGTGGTCGCCGTCTGGAATACGGAACAGCTCCCTGCCGCTGGAAGCCATAAATCGAATGCCTTCTTGGGCCTTCTCTATGTGGTGTTCTAAAAACCGGGCAACGTAGGCGTAGAGGTAAAAGTTATAATCTCCATAGTTGAGATTACACCGCAGCATATAGGTGTGCTGGGACGTTTGCACCTTAAAACCATACTCGGTGCAGTAGTTCCCCTCAAATTCAGCCTCTGGATGTTGACAGCAGAACCTGTTCATGCTGGCCCGGCTACAAAGCAGCCCATCCTTTTCCCGCAAGGCGTTGACCACTTCGTCAAACTCCGCCTTGAACTCACCGTCCTTATATTCCTTTCGGCGGTCGAACCAGGAAGTATAAAACTCTTGCCCAGCGCCAAAATCCCCGCGCAGATAGCCGATACAGCCCGTTTGACCCTCGATCTGACTGCTCTGGCTGTATGCGTACAGCCGTTCCTCCGGGGTCATGCTGGTAATTTGAAACTTCATCATCGTTCACGCTCCTTGTGTTTTGCAGTTTTTGAGTGGGGAGTCCGCGCCTTTTCCGCCCTCATCTTTTCCCGTGCCTGCCAGTATTCCGGGTGGAAGGTTTGCAGGCTGTCGTTAATCACAGCCTCGTATTCCCCAGGGGCAAAATACTCGTTGACAGGCGCTTGATACAGCCCTCTGTCCATCAGCTCCCGCAAAGCCACCGGCGCGGCGCAGTCCTCCTCAAAGCAAAGGTAGCCGCGCTCCATAAAGCCGCAGGTCTTGGCCTCCTTGCAAAGCACCTTGTCCGCAAGCTCCCGGCTGACCATAACCCCGCCATGGCCTGCGGTGCTGACGGAATAAGCGCCGGGGCAAAGGGTGTGGCAGGTCTGGATTTCTCCCCAGGGGGAATCGGCGGGTTCCAGCTCCATCTTGTTGGGATCAATGCCGCGCTGCTCCAGATATTGAACCTCCTCATGCGCCCGCGCTACCAAATCCTTTTGCGCGTCAAACAGGCTGCTGAAATAGTGGCCCCAGTAGTAATCCGTCCGGTCTTTGCATTTCCAGGTAACGAATTGCTGAGGCGCTGTCAAATGGACGCCCAATACAAACTCGCTTTCGCCCACATGGCAGGAATCCGTTATGACATATCCTGCATTTTCTCTGTAATCCATCATCGTTCACGCTCCTTATTGGTTTTCTTTTGAGCCTGTTCCTGCTGGATGGCAGTAAGCCCATGCCTGGCCCAGCCGGGAAGGTTTTCCGGCTCCATCGTTCCCATCACATCCATGCGCTCATACCGGCTCTCTTTGCCGGTATAGAGATCAATGCAAAAACAGGCGGTGCCCCGGCTGTGGGGAGAAGCGCCAAAGCCGCCCGTGCAGAGCTTGAGTTGATGGGTTGCCCTGCGGTATTCCCGGCGCAGCACATCCGGCTTTACCACCACGATTTTTCCATGCAGATCATCCTCACCGGAAAGAGGGGTGCAGCTCTCCGCTGTGATAAGGCGGTCGTTTATGCCCTGTATGCGGGGCTTGTTCAGTTCTATGCGGGTTTTCTGCGCTTGCTCGGCAACCCGCCGGCCGAACAGCTCTGCAATCTCTGGGAAATCATCACTTGCCATCACTTCGCTGTATTCTGCAAACAAAGCATTTTGACGGCAAAAGGCGCACATATACTTCATGCCGGTTTCATCCCGTGGATTTTCCCCCAGAACAATCTCCCGGTCGCCTATATGCAGCCCTTGGATGATCTCATAATCACCGGCCATGCGTTTTTCCTGTAAATCATCGTTCATCTCTTTGCCTCCGTTTCGCTCAAAATAAACGCCTTGATTTCCTTTACACTGGCGAAATCCCGTTCATCCCCTGTGAGGTAGCGCACCGCCTCCTGCCATTGAGAGAACGGATAGGCATTTTCCTCCATCCGGCGTAGGTCGGACAGCGCCATCCGGCGCAGGAACGGTGCAAGATTGAGGTCGGAAATGTAGCAGCCGCGCCGGGCCGCCAGGACGTCCAATATATGCAGCTCGCTCATGGGCGCACCTCCATCCCTCCCGCCTCTTTCAGAAGCTCCTCCACCAGCCTGCCGCTGCGGATTTTGTTGCGGTCGGCCAGCACCTTGTTCTGGACGCACAGCACCGCCCGGATGTTGGGGACGGTAATGCCGGGGATCTCCACCATCTCCTCCGGGGTGACGGTGAGAAGCTGCACCGGGGAATAGCCCGCCTGGGCGAAAATGCGGAACAGCCGCTGTTCAAATGGTTCTTTCATCTGCCATCAAGCTCCTTTCCAGTTCTTTTTTGGGTATGTAAGAGGGGCGGCCCCGTATGGCCGCCCCTGTGGCTTCTGCTATTTCTTCCGGCTTCTGATTTTAAGGAAGATCAGCCCGCCGATGATGAAAAGAACAAGCCCGATGGCAATGATTGCTTTTAATTCCATGATGATTTCCTCCTGACACAAATTCAAACCGCCTTATTCAGCGGATTTGTTACCCTTTTTTCTCTTGTTCACATATCCCAGAATACCCAGCGTGGCAGCGCCCGCAGCGGACACGCCCATGAGGGCCATCCAAAGCCACGGCTTGCTGTCATCGCCGGTTTTCGGTGTGTCGCGCAGTTCATTGTGCATTTGCGCCACAGTGGTCTTATCCGCCAGGATTGTCACCGTCTTATCCGCAGGCAGCACATAGCTGGCGCTGGCCCCGTCCGACACCTCGGACACGGTGTAATCGCCTACGCGCAGGCCCTCGATGTGGATTTCACCGTTTTTATCGGTTTTGAAGGTCTGGTCGTAACCGTTCGCGCCCGTCACGCGGAAGGAGAAGCCCTCCACCTTGCCGTCGCTGGATGTCTTTTCAATCCGCAGGGAGCCGGTCTGGGCCGCGTTGACAAAGCCTTTTCCGGCCTCGTTCTCTACCTCGTAGATTTTGCCGTGTTCGGCGATCTCCACATAGTAGGCGTTTTCATCCAGCAGGAAGCCCTCCGGCGCTTTGGTTTCCTTTACGAACACGCCGCCGTAGAGGATATGGGCCATCTCATAAATGCCGGTGCTGGTTTCCTCCATCTTGCCCAGCAGTTCGTCGCCCTCGTCCAGCTCCTTATTTCCATTGGTATCGCGGTACACCTCGAACTCGGCCCCGGTGAGCTTGTTGTCCGGGTAGTCCTTATCCACTTTCGTGAGCCGCAGGTTGCCGTAAATGCGCTCGTTGGCAAGGGAGATTTCCACTACCTGCCCATCTTCCTCCACAGTGACGGGGATGACCTCATCAGAGAGAATGAAGCCTGCCGGGCTTTCCAGCTCTTTTAATACCCAATCCCCAAAAGGCACATCCGCGAAAGAGAAGCTGCCGTCCTCCGCAGAGGTGGCGGTGGCAAGGGCGTTTTCTGCGGTAAACTCGGTTTCATCGCTCTGAAAGAGGCCGATCACAGCCCTGGAAAGGCCCGTGCCATTCTCATCGGTTTTGAGGCCCCGGATTTCACCGCGGATCAGCTCATTGGAAACAGCCTCGCCATTGTTGGCGGCAATCTCCACCACGGCCAGGGAAGGCCCGCCGTATTCAAAGCTGAACGGGAAGGTTTCACCATTCAGCAGGTAATGGCTGTCGGTGGACAGCTCCTTCAGATAGAAGCTGCCAAAAGGCAGGTCGGTCTTGCACATGGCCTGGCCGTTCTCATCCACAGAAACGATTTCCAGAAGCCCGTCTGCCGGGATGATGGAGCCGTCCGCTGCGGTGATGTCCTCCTGGGCATAGAGGCCAAAGGTAACAGCGGTGATTTCGCCATTCATGCCAATACCAAAGGTTTCATCCTGCTCCAGTACCTTGTCAAGCGTCACAAGGGCTTTCTGGCGCTGGTTGTAGAAGCTGGCAGAAGTTTCGGTGATTTCGACTTCCTGGCCTGCATACACAAGCTCCACCTCGGTGATATTCTCGCCGGTGTCCGCCATGCCGTGGGGGAACTCGATTTCTTTCACCTGGAATTTGCCCAGGTAGAGAGGCTGGCTCTGGGCCGTCCCGTCCTCCCCGGTGGTGATGGTGTCCACCACTTCGCCCGCAGAATAGCGCAGGGTGCCGTCCGGCGTGTAGACGTCCTCCAAAGCTGTGATCTCAAACACCGCGCCCGGCAGGCCGGTCACTTCGTACACCGGCTGATAAACGCCCTCGTTTTCCTGCACGGATGAGAATACTTCGCCGGTTTTGCTGACCTTGATAACGCCTTTCTGGGCCATGTTGGACTTGGTGACTTCGATGACTGTCACGCCGCCCTCCTCGGTAGAATTGTCCTCGGTCACATCAAAATACACAGGGGTGCTGTCCAGCACATAGCCATAGGGGGCCTGCACCTCCACCAGCGAATAGCCGGAGCCATACTCCAGCTTTTCCGGGGTGACAAGATAGCCCTCGGCATTGGTGTAAAAGGTATCAATCGTGGTGGGCGTCGGATAGGTGAAGGTCATTTCCACCTTGCTGCCATCCGGGCGGTAAATCTGGAAGCCTGCGCCCGCATAGGGGATGGTGACGCCGGTTTCCGCGTCCACCTTGACTACTTTTATATAGCTTTCAAAGGCTGCATTGTTGATGAGATAGCGGTAGGTCTGCCCGTCCTGGGAGATATACACCTCAAAATCATCCATCAGCTCCCGGCCCTCCCAGCCTTTGGTCTGATGGACGATATACGTTCCATAGGGCAGCTTTTTCGACTGCGCAAAGCCATTCTCATCACAAACAAGAACATCGCGCTCGGAGTCCTTTGCCGCGTCATAGCTGCCCGCAGCTTTCAGATAGATTTGGAACTCTGCGCCTTCCTCCGGGGTTTCAATTCCTGTTTCGCCATCGTCCGTGTGTTTGATGATGGCAATATCCCCCTTGATGATCTGCTCTGTCACATCATTGGCGGTATCATTCAGCTCAATGGTGTATAGCTCCGGCTCCGCGCCCACATGGTGGATGGTGGAATCCACAAGGTAGCCCTCGCTGGGATTGATTTCACGGATCGTCCAGTCGGAGTCGCAGACATAATAGCCGGTGGTGAACTGACCATTCTCGTCGGTCGTAAAGCTGTCGATGAGGGTATCGCCCTTATACAGCCCGTAGGTCGCTCCGGCAAGGGAGCCGTCGCCCTGGGGCGTTCCTGTTTCCACATCGCTCTTGGTGACGGTGACACGGAACTTTTTGAGGATATTGTTCACGGTTTTATCCGTGACCTCATTCCATTCGATGGTAGCTGTCTGGGCCTCCGGCACCACATAGCGGATGGGGGTATCCACCTCCTCCAGCACATAGCCCGTGCCGATCAGCACGTTTTCAAACCTTGCCACTCCTGTGGAATCCGTCACCGCGTACTCATCCACCGGCAGGCCGGAGAGGGATGTGCCGGACAAGTGGAAGGTCATGCCCTCCGCCAAACCGTCCTCGCTGGTTTTGGTAACTTCCAAACTGCCACGCTTGAGAACATTGTTAAAGGTCACGGTAGCCGTCTGGCCGCTGACGATGGTGACGCGCTGGGTGGCCTGGGGTTCATATTTGTCAATGGACTGCTCGGTTACGGTGTAAACGCCGGGATTGAGGTCGGTAATGTCGATTTCACCTGCGGCATTGGTGGTTTTGGTGGCGTTATATCCCTCGCCGGTGATGGTAAAGGAAATCCCCTCCACCTTGCCGTCCTCGGAAGTTTTGATTAACTTCATATTGCCGGTTTTCACTTCCAGATTAAGGTAGCCTACCATCTGGTCGGAAACCGTCGTGCCGTAGGTGGCAAAGTCCTGGGTGCCGCCCCCGGTCACGCCGTCCGTCCAAACCACCACGCCGCTGCGCTGGGCGCTGATCTTTTCCGCTTTCACGGTTACAGAGCCTTTGAGGGCCTGGCTGGATGTGATGGTGAGCTGGCTGCCGTCTACGGAGAAATTCAGCCCTGCGGTGCTGCTGCTAAAGGTATAGTCCCCCAGTACACCGTTGGTATCTGTAAGTGTGGCAGAATACTTTTCTCCATCCCATTTCAGCTCATAGGCTCCCGCGTCGGCGGTGCTGCTGAAAAAGCTGGGCAGCATGGTATGGCGCTTCACCGCGCTTTCAATCGCGGAATACTGGCTGAAAATCTGGCTGCGCAGGGGATGTTCCGCGCTGATATATTCCGTTACATTGTTTTTCCCCTGGGCGTTGGCGTCCACATGGTTGAACTGGCTGTCACGCTCGCCCACGATGGTTTCCCAGACTAAAAGCTGGGTGGCGATATATCCGGCCATCTGGTTCGCATGATCGGGGTTGCTGCTCATCCATGAGGTGCTGGCGTTGCCCTGCCACCCATAGGTCATAATGCGCCCGATATACTCTTTGATGGTGTTGGGTGGAATCGTCGGATTGAGGCTTGAGGGGTAGTTATCCCAGAAATCCTCGCCGCGCCCCGTATATTGGTCGCCGGAATGGACGCCGATTCCAGGCTCGATACAGTAGATAGCGCGCCCGTTGTATGCGTCCTGGGTGTGGACGGAAAAGTGGGTGCCTGCGCTGGTTGACCATCCGCCCAGAAAGTTGAGGGCCGGATGGCCCCAGCCTGCTTTATTGGGGTCGTTTGCACGGGGAATATCCACCATATACGTCGTCATGGTTTCTCCTGCGGCAAACGCCGTAACACCTGTCCCCGCAAACATACCCAGGCACATGAACAGCGCCATGAGCAGGGAGAGAGGCTTTTTCAGTGTTTTCATCTTGTTACCTCCTTGAAATGGCCGCAAAAAAAGCACATCGCTTTGGATGTGCTGCTTACGGCTGGATTCGTTTACGTTCTAAAAAAGAGAGGCGCGCCCGAATCGCTGCCTCTTATCCGCCCTTCCACACAACCCCACACGTCTGTTGAAAAGAAGCCTGCCAGGGCTTTCTATCATCTAAGGCTCTGGATATATCTTCTTTTTTAGGCTGTTTAGGTTGTCTGGAAGGGGTGAGGTGTGGAGAGGGGAAACCTGCAAAGCCAGGCGTTTTCCTGCAAATGGGCGCACTTCTCCCTTGTGAGTAAGGTTATCGCTCTAAACTGCGTTGGCGTTTTCGATACAGCTCCAGCGCCTTGATGATGGTATCCTCAATCTTCTGCGCGGGCGTCCCCGGCGCAAAATATTTGTTGATCCGCTCCTTTGGGATTTTGAATTGTTCTTTCTGATTGGGCTTTTCCTCCTTCATAATGGAAACAAGCGCGTCCTTGGCTAATCGTTCCCCGCCTGTCTTGGCTTCGGACATCTGACGCATTTTGATGGCCTGGGCGTGGGACGGGGTACAGTCCAGTTCGTCCATGATTGCAAACAAGTCGGCCTGTTCCTCTTTTCGCAGGTAGGACAGCTCCACCGCAGGCCGCAGGGCGATTTGCAGCGTTTCCGGGTCTTTCAACACCGAATTGTCCACCAATTCCAGAATTTCCGGGATGAGATTGGTGAGGCGGATAAAACGAAACACTTGATCTCTACTTTCACCACTTTGTCGTCCGAGTTGCGCCGCTGTATCTAACTTTGTCGCCACTGGCGATAAAGTTAAATCCGTCCTCTGTCCCTGCCTTTTCATCGCGTCCAGCTTCATTTTGTAGGCGAACGCCTTTTCTGAGGGCAGGATTTGTTCCCTTTGCAGGTTGGAATCCACCATAATGATCGTGGCTTCATCGTCGGTGAGCTGCCGCACGATACAGGGGATTTCTGTGAGGTTTGCCAGCTCCGCCGCCTTTTTCCTGCGGTGTCCGGCCACCATCTCATAACCGCCGTCCGGTTTGGGCCGCACTAAAGCTGGCACCAAAACGCCGTACTGCTTCACGCTCTCCGTCATTTCCTGCATGGCAGCGTCCATCCGCACCTTAAATGGATGATTAGGAAAATCGCTGATTTCCGAGGGATTGAGGTTGATGACTTTTTCCAGGCGCGCCTCCGCCCGGCTTTCTTCGGTGCTGAACAGGTCATCGGCTGAGGGAAGATTGAAGTTTAGCGCGTTGTTTTTCGCCATCTGCCAGCACCTCCTTTGAAAACTCTGCGTAAGCCTGGGCCACCTTGCTGCCTTTGTCATAGGCGTAAATACTCTTGCCTGCGGCGCTGATTTCTGCGGCTTTGATTGCCACGGGGATTTCGGAACGATAGATTTTCAGAACGCTCCCGTAGCTCTGCCGCAGGGTATCCGCCGTCTGGCGGGCCAGATTGGTGCGTCCGTCCACCAGGGTGAGCAGCACTCCGTCCACCTTTAAGGCCGGGTTGATCTGACGCTTCACCTTGCCTATGGTTTTGATAAGCTGGGTCATGCCCTTTGCGGGGAGATAGTGGGCCTGGACGGGGATAATCACGCTGTCCGCTGCTGCCAGAGCGTTAATGGTAATCATACCCAGGGACGGCATACAGTCGATCAACACCACATCGTAGTTTTTCTTTGCCTCATTGACATAGGTGCGCAAAGTGACCTCCCGGCTCATGGCGTTTACCAGACTGACTTCCAGCTCCGACAATTCGATGTTGGCAGGCATAAGGTCTACGCCCTCGCTGTGGTGCAAAATGCCCTCATCCGTGGTGAATGGCTCATCACGGATGATTTTTCCCATGACGGTGGCAAGGGTGGTCTGCAAGCTGTCCTGATCTTGCCAGCCCAGGCAGGTGGTGAGGTCGCCCTGTGGGTCTGCGTCGATGAGCAGCACCTTTTTCCCCAGACGTGCAAGTCCAATGCCCAGGTTGACCGTCGTGGTCGTTTTGCCTGTGCCGCCTTTCTGATTGGCTAATGCGATCACACGGCCATTCTTCGGGCGGCTTCTTTGTTCCGGCATTTTCATGTCCTCCTTTTCCATAGATTTAGCCGCCCGTTGGCAAGACGGACGGCTATGTACGCGGGAAATCTGAAAGACGGGCATGAAAAAAGGCCGTCTTATCTAACAGCAGATAAAACGGCCCTTTTCGGACGGGGATATGTAGTTTTTATACTTTCTTCACCGGGGCGCACATTACCTTGAGCAAAAGTTCGTCGATACAGCCGGTGTCCCGGTTTTCTTTCAGCATGGCGTTGCGCAGGTTGTTAAGGCTCTGGATCACAATGCGGTTCTCTGTGGGGGTAAGATATATTTTAAGTTTCCGCTTTTTCATTTGACACGCCTCCTTTGTGCCTCCATTGTATAGAAAGGGGAGCATTTTTACAAATGTGCGAATACTTTGCAACTTGAATCATAGAAAAAATCTTATGTAAAAGACAGAATAAACTGTATTCGGTTTAGTCAAACCTTGACAAACCCGGCCAAACCTTCCAAAAGAAAATCCAGGAATAACAGACCGTAAAAGCTGGCTGTCACAGGGGAGAAAATCCCTCTCAAAAACGGCCCGATTTCGGCTCCCAGTTGCCCCATTTTTTAATCATAACGGGGTCAAAAATGCCTGTTGCCCCATTTTTAATCAAGAAAAATGAGGTCAAAACCGTTCAAATCCGAACAAAATTAGAGAAACAAAATCAGCGTTTCGAGAATAGAAAAAGCCCGGAAAACCGCATGGTTCCGGGCTTTTTGAACATTTTTGAATTGGTTTGTCGGGCCTGTTATCTCTTAGAGAACTGAGGCGCGCGACGAGCTGCCTTGAGACCGTACTTCTTTCTCTCCTTCATTCTCGGGTCGCGGGTCAGGAAGCCCGCCTTCTTCAGGGTAGAACGGAGGTTCTCCGAATCATATTGGAGAAGGGCTCTTGCCACGCCGTGACGGATAGCGCCGGCCTGGCCGGTCACACCGCCGCCGGACACGCGGCAGACAATATCAAACTTCTCGTCCGTGCCTGTCAGGGTCAGAGGCTGACGGACGATATACTTCAGGGTATCCAGGCCGAAATAATCGTCAATATCACGGTCGTTGATGGTGACCTTGCCGGTGCCCTGGTAGATTCTGACTCTGGCGACAGAACTCTTTCTTCTGCCCGTTCCGTAGAAATAGGGTGCAGTCTCGTACATAGTTTACGTCCTCCTCTTACATATTCCACTCAGCGGGTTTCTGGGCGGCGTGCATGTGCTCGCTTCCGGCATAGGCCCGAAGTCTGCCCATGGCGTCGCGGCCGATAGAGTTCGAGGGGATCATGCCCTTAACGGCAAGCTCCATGGCGAGCTCCGGCTTCGTCTTCATCAGGGTGTCATAGCGCACGGCCTTCAGGTGGCCGATGTAGCCGGTATGACGGTAATAGTACTTTTTCTGCTCCTTGCCGCCGGTGAGGACGGCATCCTTGCAGTTGATGATGATGACATGGTCACCGCAGTCAACATGGGGAGCAAAGGTGGGCTTATGCTTGCCGCGAAGCAGTACCGCGGCCTGCGCCGCCACACGGCCCAAGGGCTTGCCGGCAGCGTCGATTACATACCATTTGCGGTCAACCTGACCGGCCTTCGGCATCGTAGTGGACATAGCTTTTTACCTCCAACATCTTTCCTTCATTTATTGCCATTTTATAACCAACAAAAAGTATAAATGCGCGCAAAGCGCCTGCGCCCCTTTTTGAGCGCTACATGATAATAGCACAGGTTTTCCGCGGTGTCAACAACTTTTTGCCTGTTTTTTAATTCGCTTTTCGATTGCTCCTGATTTCTCTGATTTTCCTGCTATTATCTCTTGTTTTCTCACTCATCATTTTTACTTTTTGCTGCAGACGGGACGGCTTTACAGCGGACAAAAAAGGAGAAGCACCAGAAAAAGCAAGGAGCGAGAGGGGAGACAGCCTTCACTCTTCCAGCAGGCGCAGCAGCAGTGCGTTGGAAACCAGGAACCCCTCCGGCGTAAACGCAATCCGCTTCCCATCCAGCTTTACAAGGCCTGCAGGGCACAGCGCCGCCCGCTCCTCCATCTTTTCAAATGCGGCCCGGCCCGCAGCGCCGAACCGTTTCTCACAGTCGCTTTTTCGAAGGCCTTCTGTCAGCCGCAGGTTCAGCATGGCAAATTCCTCCAATCCGCCCCCTTCTCCATCCGGCAGGGGCTGCTCCCCTTTCAAAAAAGCTGCCAGGGACCGGGGATAATAAAAACGCTTTCCCCGGTAAAAGGAATGGGCTCCCGGCCCAAAACCCAGATATTCTTCCCCGTGCCAATAAACCAAATTATGACGGCTCTCTCTTCCGGGCTTTGCAAAATTGCTGATTTCATACTGCAGATACCCGTGTTTTTCCAATTCCTCCACGCAGAACAAATACTGATCAGCCGCCTCGTCCTCCTCCAGCGCCTGAATCCCTCCGGCAGCAAAAGGGGTCCCTTCCTCCACCTTCAGGAGATAAGAGGAAATATGCTCTACGTCCAGGGCTGCGGCAAACTCGATGGAGCGCCTCAGCTTATCCTCCGAGCCGCCGGGCAGGCCCAGCATCAGGTCCAGGGAAATATTGCGGAACCCTGCCGCCCGGGCCGCTTCTACGGCCTCTGCCGCATCCTGTGGGGTATGCCTCCTGCCCAGCAGCCTGAGCTCCTCTTCGTTGGCTGACTGCAGGCCCATGGACAGCCGGTTGAAGCCGGCCTTCGCCAAGGCTTCAAAAAAGGCCCTGTCCACATGGGTAGGGTTTGCTTCCGCCGTAATTTCCGCACCGGGCTGAACAGAAAAGGCTCGCGACGCCTGGTTTAGCAGGGCCGCAAGCCTATCAGCTCCCAACAGGTTTGGAGTTCCGCCGCCGAAGTAAACCGTTCCCACCGGTTCCCCGGTTCCTGAGTCCGAAAGCAGTTCTTCCATTCTTCGCAGGTAGCGGTCCATCTGCTCTTCTTCAGCCCGCAGGGAATAGAAATCGCAATAAGGACATTTCCCGTCGCAGAACGGAACATGAAAATAGAGTCCCATCATAAGCATTCCTCCCATACCTTTCTGAAGAAAGGTACACAGAATACTTCCCTGAGGAAAGCATTCCAGACTTTTTTTCCGCGGGGCAGCCTGGTGTTTCCGGCCGCCCGCTCCCTGAAACCCGCACCTGCTTCCGGCCCATATTAACCGGAAGCCTCTTTCGGAACGCGTGATCTGGGCCAGCCTCCTTCGCCCAACGCAGCGGCGGCACGCCGCAAGCCTCGTGATTTGGGTGCAGCGTCACGCTGCCGGAAGCCTCTTTCGGAACGCGTGATCCGGGCCAGCCTTTTTCACCCAACGCAGCGGCGGCACGCCGCAAGCCTCGTGACTTGGGTGCAGCGTCACGCTGCCGGAAGCCTCTTTCGGAACGCGTGATCCGGGCCAGCCTTTTTCGCCCAACGCGGCGGCGGCACGCCACAAGCCTCGTGACTTGGGTGCAGCGTCACGCTGCTCACGCTGCCCGCACTGGTTATTCGTCCAGCTTCAGCACGGACATAAACGCCTCCTGGGGAACTTCAACGGTGCCCAGCTGGCGCATCCTCTTTTTGCCTTCCTTCTGCTTTTCCAGCAGCTTTTTCTTCCGGGTGATGTCGCCGCCATAACATTTGGCCAGCACATCCTTGCGCATGGCCTTTACGGTCTCCCGGGCGATGATTTTTCCGCCGACGCAGGCCTGGATGGGAACCTCAAACAGCTGGCGCGGAATTTTCTCCTTCAGCTTCTCCGTCATTTTCCTGGCGCGGGGGTAGGCCTTTTCCGCATGGAGAATAAAGGAAAGCGCGTCCACCACCTCTCCGTTGAGCATGATGTCCAGCTTCACCAACTCGCTCTTCCGGTATCCCATCAGCTCATAGTCGAAGGAGGCATAGCCGCGGGTGCGGGATTTCAACGCGTCAAAGAAATCATAGATGATCTCGTTGAGGGGCAGTTCATAGTGTATATCCACCCGGTCCGTGTCGATATATTTCATATCCTTAAACACGCCGCGGCGCTCCTGGCACAGCTCCATAATATTTCCCACATATTCGGTAGGGGAATAGATATGGGCATTGGTGATGGGCTCCTCCGCCGAAGCGATGGTGGCGGGGTCCGGATAATTGGTGGGGTTGTCGATACTGATTTCCTCGCCATTGGTCTTTTTTATCTTGTACACCACGCTTGGAGCTGTGGTGATCAGATCCAGGTTATACTCCCGTTCCAGCCTTTCCTGGATGATCTCCATGTGCAGCAGGCCCAGAAAGCCGCAGCGGAAGCCAAAGCCCAGAGCCACAGAGGTTTCCGGCTCGAAGGTGAGGGAGGCGTCGTTGAGCTGCAGTTTTTCCAGGGCGTCCCTCAGGTCCGTATAGTGGGCGCCGTCCGCCGGATAGATGCCGCAGAACACCATAGGCTGCACCGCCCGGTATCCAGCCAGCGGCTCAGCTGCGGGACGGTCCGCCAGGGTAACGGTGTCGCCCACTCTGGCGTGGCGCACATCCTTGATAGAGGCGGCGATATAGCCTACCTCTCCGGCATACAGCGCCTCAGCGGGCTCCAATGAGGTGGCCCGGAGGAATCCGCACTCCACCACGGAAAACTCCCCGCCTGTGGCCATCATACGGATGGTATCGCCAGGCTTCACCGTACCGTCCTTGACGCGCACATAGACGATGACGCCGCGGTAGGCGTCGTAGTAGGAGTCAAAGACCAGCGCCCTCAGGGGATCCGTTTCATCCCCTCCGGGAGCCGGAATATCGGTGACAATGTGTTCCATAACTTCCCCGATGTTTTCCCCTGTCTTGGCGGAAATGCGCGGCGCATCCATGGCAGGAATGCCGATGACGTCCTCGATCTCATGGCAGACCCGTTCAGGGTCTGCGCTGGGCAGGTCGATTTTATTGACAACGGGTACAATCTCCAGGCCCGCGTCCACCGCGAGATAGGTGTTGGCCAGGGTCTGCGCTTCAATGCCCTGGGAGGCATCCACCACAAGGACCGCGCCCTCGCAGGCGGCCAGGGAACGGGAAACCTCATAATTGAAATCCACATGGCCGGGGGTATCGATGAGGTTGAATACATAATCCTCTCCGTCACTGGCGGTATAGACCAGAGTGACGGCATGGGCCTTGATGGTGATGCCTCTTTCCCGCTCCAAATCCATGTTGTCCAGGAGCTGGTTCTCCATCTCCCGCAGGGGTACGGCTTTGGTCTGCTCCAAAATGCGGTCCGCCAGAGTGCTCTTGCCGTGATCGATGTGGGCTACAATGCTGAAATTCCGAATTTTGCTTCTGTCCATCTCTATTAACTCCGTTTGCAACCCGGTACAGCCGGGGAATATTTTTCCCAAAACCCGGAAGCATCCAAGTACTTTTCCAGGCAGCAGGACAAATGCAGGCTGACGCCCGCGCTGTTTCCACTTATTATACACAAAACCACGGAAAAAGAAAAGTGTCCTTCTGCGGGGATTTTTCCGCAAACCAGCGGGAAAACGTTGCATTCTCCCTCGCAAGATGCTAGAATTGTGAATACGAATTGAGAAAGAAATCAGAAAGGCGGTTCAGCTGTTATGAAGGCAACCGAAAAGACCATGGAGACCATCGTCAACCTCTGCAAGAGCCGGGGGTTTGTGTATCCCGGAAGCGAGATTTACGGAGGCCTGTCCAATTCCTGGGACTTCGGCCCTCTGGGCGTGGAGTTCAAGAACAACGTAAAAAAGGCCTGGTGGAAGAAATTCATCCAGGAAAGCCCCTATAATGTCGGTTTGGACGCCGCCATCCTGATGAACCCCGAGGTCTGGGTGGCCACGGGCCATGTGGGCGGCTTCTCCGACCCGCTGATGGACTGCAAGGACTGCAAAACCCGCCACCGCGCCGACAAACTCATTGAGGATTTTACCGGAGAGTCGGCAGACGGCTGGGAAAACGAAAAGATGCTTTCCTTTATTCAGGAAAACCACATCAAGTGCCCCAACTGCGGCGGTGAGAATTTTACGGATATCCGCCAGTTCAACCTGATGTACAAGACCTTCCAGGGTGTGACGGAAGATGCGAAAAATGAAATTTACCTGCGGCCGGAAACCGCCCAGGGCATCTTTGTAAATTTCAACAGTGTGCAGCGCACCACCCGGAAAAAGCTGCCCTTCGGCATCGGGCAGGTAGGCAAAAGCTTCCGCAACGAGATTACTCCCGGCAATTTTATCTTCCGCATCCGGGAATTTGAACAGATGGAACTGGAATTCTTCTGCAAGCCGGACACTGACCTGGAATGGTTTGCCTACTGGAAGGAATTCTGCAGAAATTGGCTGTTCAGCCTGGGTATGACTGAGGAAAACCTGCGCTTTCGCGATCATAGGCCTGAGGAGCTTTCTTTCTACTCCAAGGCCACCACGGACGTGGAGTATCTGTTCCCCTTCGGCTGGGGTGAGTTGTGGGGCATTGCGGACCGCACTGACTACGACCTGAAGCGTCATCAGGAGCACTCCGGCAAAGACCTGACCTATTTTGACCAGGAGACCGGGGAGCATTACGTTCCCTATGTGGTAGAACCCTCTCTGGGCGCGGACCGTATGGCGCTGGCTTTCCTCTGCGACGCATACGACGAGGAAGTGGTGGACGCGGAAAAGAACGACACCCGCGTAGTCCTGCGCCTCCATCCCTTCCTGGCCCCCTTTAAGGCTGCCGTTCTGCCGCTTTCCAAGAAGCTGGGCGGAAAGGCGCAGGAGGTTCACCAGCTGCTTTCCAAATATTTCATGGTGGATTATGACGAATCCGGTTCCATCGGGAAGCGTTACCGCCGTCAGGACGAGATCGGCACCCCTCTGTGCATCACCGTGGATTTTGAAACCGTAGGCGACGGGGAAAAGTCCGCCGACAACTGCGTTACCGTCCGTGACCGGGACAGCATGGAGCAGGTCCGCATTCCCATTGACCAGCTGGTCTCCTATGTGGAGAAAAAAATGGAATTTTAATGGAACTGGAAACAGGCCTCGGCAAAGCCGGGCCTGTTTTTTCCTCTTTCCCTGTTAAGGCATCCCATTGAAAAGGAGCTGCAGTATGAAGCTGGACCGCCTGCTTGGCATACTCATCACCCTGCTGCGCCAGGACAAGATAACCGCCCCTGTTCTCGCTGAAAAATTTGAAGTATCCCGGCGTACCATCAACCGTGATATTGAGGCCCTCTGTCTTGCCGGCATCCCTCTGGTGACAGAGCAGGGGCGGGGCGGCGGGATTTCCATCGCTCCAGGCTACAAGCTGGAAAAAGAGCTGCTCACCGAGGAGGAGCTTCAGGCCATCCTCATCGGCGTCCGAGGCGTAGACAGCATTCTGAAGCAGCCTAAGGGCCCCGTGTTGGCTGATAAACTCTCCCAACGTGAAACAGAGGAACAGGTGTTGATCGATTTGGCATCCTTTTATAAGGACAGCCTGACGGAAAAGATTTCCCTGCTGCGGGATGCCATTTCACGGCGGCTGGCCGTATCCTTCCGGTATTACTCCGAAAAAGGGGAGGAGCTGCGGCAGGCAGAGCCCTGCCGCATTGCCTACCAGTGGAACGCCTGGTATCTGATTGCCTGGTGCCGGACAAAAAAGGAGTTCCGCACCTTCAAGCTTGCCCGGCTTTGGGATCTCACCCTGTCGGAGGAGCATTTTGTTCCCAAACCCCTTCCTGCCGAAAAGGCGGATATGAACTCTCTGTGGGAAGAAAATTATCGGCTGGTAGCCGTGTTTGATCCCAGCGTAAAGTACCGGCTGGTGGAGGAGTACGGGCCGGACAGCTTTACCCTGCGGGAGGACGGGCGCCTCTCTTTCACCCGGGATTTCACCTTCTATGGCGCCATGCTCTCCTGGATTTCTTCCTTCGGGGCGCAGGTACAGGTGCTCCAACCCGAATCGCTTCGGGAAGATCTCCTGCGGCAGGCAAAACTCCTCCTTTCCTATTATGAGGAAACATGACATAAAGCTGTCCTGTTCTATCTGCTATCCTGTTCTCAGCTCCTCCGGGAAACCGGAAGGATGCCGGATTCTAAAACACAATATGGTTGCGAACCGTAAGGGGAAGGATGGGAAAAATGAAGGAAATAGAGAAGAAAGCCGCCGCTTTGCTGAAGCGCTGCGAAACAGTGATTTTGTCTTCCGTCACAGAGGAGGGTACGCCCAGGCCCTGTGTGGTCTCCAAGCTCAAGGCACAGGGATTCCGGACAATCTTCGCAGCCACGGGATTGAGCGGCCGCAAAACAGCCCAATTTCAGAAGAACCCGCTGGCTGGCGCCTGTTTTTTTCTGGACGGAGACAGCGTAACCATGACCGGTTCCGTCACCGTACACACCAGTGGAAAAACTCTTCGCGACTGCTGGCAGGATTGGATGCTGGAGCATTTTGAGCAGGGGGAAAGCGATCCGGATTACTGTGTCCTGCAGTTTACTGCCGAAGAGGCAACCTTCTGGATTGACGGGGAATTCTGTACAATCCGGTATCCCAAAGCGGAATCCCGCTGCGGCATCTGCTGTTCTGAAATGGACTGCAAAAACAAATTTGGATTCGACTGCCGCGGCTGCGTCCGGGAGCCTGACGCGCCCTGGGGTCACTGCGAAATCAAAGCCTGCTGTGAAGAGAAAGGCTGTCTCCACTGTGGGGAGTGCGAAGACTTCCCCTGTGGCGCTCTGCAGAAATTTGCCTTTGACCCGGAGCAGGGGGACCAGGGAAAACGGCTGGAAACCTGCCGCTGCTGGCAGAAAGGGGCTAAACTTTGCTGAGCTTACAGGAGGGTGTGAACTGAGATGGAACGGGAGGACCGCGGCCGGCTGGCCTTTTCAGAGATTTCCAACTATGACGAATTTCTCTCCGCGCTGGAACTGGCGGGGATGACGCCCGGCGGCGTCAATGGGGAAGGCGTTTTTACGCTGTGCGGTTTTTTCGGTTCCGCCGTGCGCTGGCATACCGGCGACCCGGACACCGATCCCTGGGAATGGCGCATGCGGGTGCTTTCGGAGGGCAGAGGCATCGCCTATGGGAAATTTTACTATGGCAAAAGCGGCTATCTTACCCGTAAATGGTTTCCCTATCTTCTGGCTGTGCGCAGGGGAAAGAGCAGTTTTGAAGAGCTGTTCGCCGGCGATGAGGCGGCCCGGCGGATTTATACCCTGATCCGGGACAACGGCAGGCTATCCCTGCACATGCTGAAACTGCTGGGATTTTTCTCCCGGGAGGAAAAATCGGATTTCGAGCGGGCTCTTACCGCCCTGCAGTCCTCGCTCTTTTTGACCATGTGCGGCCAGGAGCGAAAGCTCTCGAAGGAAGGCAGGGAATATGGGTGGAATTCCACCGTATTCTGCCTCACGGAAGAATTTTTCGGAGAGGAGTCGTTCCATGAGGCCGCTGCGCTTTCCTCCCAGAACGCTTTCGAGACCCTGGACCGCCATCTGCTCCGGCTGAACCCCGAAGCAGACGCATCCCGCAGGAGGCGGTTTCTTTTGGGATGCTGAAAAAAGCCTGCGGAAGGCAGTAAGAGCATTTTAGAGAAAAGATGTAAAAATACAGGGAGCAGTCCTGAAGGCGTTCAGGACTGCTCCCTTACTTTCTCTTTTTCGCAGACGATCAACGGATGCGGGTGCCGTCCGGCATGAATACAGGCCGGATGGGAGGAATTCTCAGCTCCACCGACGCACGGATGTCCTCTCCGGATCCGGAAACACTGAGCACAATTTCGCTGCCGTCTTTTTTCCAAAGGGCGGCGTACCTTTCCTCTCCGCCCATGGACTTCAAGGCTTGTTCGTCCGCCTTACCGAAAGGCTGGGCTCCCGCTTCCTGCTCCTCATCGCCGTAGACCTTGCGCAGCGCTTCATAAAGCTTCACCGGATAGGCGTAATCCTCCTTCAGCAGGGCGGAATATTCCACCAGTGAAGTCGGCCTTTGGTACAGCTCCTTTCCATTTCCCCTGCTGTCAGGCATAATCACCACATTCATTTGCTTTCCCAATACTTCTGCGCCGTTTTCCACCAGCAAGCAGTATTGCGGCTTTGCCGCCTCTTCCAGGCTCCCGGGCAGATCCAGAGCCTCAAACGCTTCACCCATGGGCCTGTCCAGCTGCTCCAGCGCCAGATTCATCTGATCTTCGATCCTTTTCTCCGGCTGAGCGCAGGCGGAAAGAGGGAACAGGCAACAGAGGATGCAGAGCCACAGAATAAGGATTCTTTTCATAAGCCGCTCCCTTCTCCAAACGTCCCACGGGCACTGCCCTTTCTCCCGGTTCAGCGTCATCCGATAATTTTACCATCCGGGGAAATCGTGGGAAGACCCAGAAGCTCCACAGGCAGACTGATTTCAAGGGAGATACTGCTCCCACCGGCAGCAGAAGCTCCGACATTAAAGGAGATTACAATCACATAATCCTCCTTTTTCCACTGGTTTGCACACCTTTCGCTCTGTTTCATTGCCTCCAGAGAAACCTCCGTGGCCTGGCTGAAGGACTGGGCCCCTGTTACCGGCTCCGGCTCTCCATAGGCCTCCCGCAATGCCCTGTAAAGCTTAAGCGGATAGGCGTAGTCGCCGCCTAACAGAGCAAGATACTCGACGGAGTTCGTTTTCTCATCGGTCAATTTCTTATCTTCCTCATCCTTACCTAAATGAACAATCGCTACATCCATCTGCTTTCCCAAAACCTTAACGCAGTCCTCCGCATGCAGATAAAAAACTTCTGCTGCATCTTCCGGATTGCCGGGCAGGCCCAGAGCCTGATACGCTTCCCCTAAGGGCTTTCCCAACTGCTCCTGTGCCATATTCACATGCTCCTCGACACTTTTTTCCGGTTGGGAACAGGCGGAAAGGGAGAACAGACAGCAGAGGATGCAAAGAAATAAATTAAAACTCTTTTTCATTGGCAGTTCCTTTCCCCGCTCTTCGAGATACACCGCTTTTTCGGTCTGGCTACCTGATGCGGGTACCGTCCGGCGTGTAAATAGGCGAAAGGCCCAGCCGTTCCAGTGGAATTTTAATGTCAAGGGCAAGGGTACAGGCTTTTTCATCGACAGAATAGAGAAGTACGATCTCGTTGTCCTCCGTCCTCCACAGTCCCGCGCATTCTTCGTCCAGCACCATGGATTTCAGGGAGTCCTCAGTTGCCTCATTAAAGGGCAGACGGCTGCCCATTGGCTCCATCTCTCCATAAAGGTCTGACAATTCCTGATAAAGGGCAAGAGCATAGGCATAGTCGCCGTCTAAGTGAATAAAATATTCCACGATCGACGTCGACCTTTCCATCAATTCCCCTTCCTCCTCCCCGGCATGGTCGAGCACTACGCCGAGACGTTTTCCATGCAGTTCGACACTGTCCTCTGCCAGCAGAAAAGGAAATACGACTGCATCCTCCGGATTGCCGGGCAGGCCCAGGGCCTGATACGCTTCCCCCAGGGGCTTGCCTAACTGGGCAAGCCCCATCTCCACAAGGTCTTCCACGCTTTTTCCGGGCTGCGAACAGGCGGAAAGGGGGAACATACAGCAGAGGATGCAGAGCCACAGAATAAGGATTCTTTTCATAAGCCGCTCCCTTCTCCAAGCGTCGCACGGGCACTGCCCTTTCTCCCGGTTCAGCGTCATCCGATAATTTCACCATCCGGGGAAATCGTGGGAAGATCCAGAAGTTCATCTGGTATTCTGATATCAAGCGAGATGCTGTCAAGCCTCTCACCGGCAGCGGAAGTTCCTACATAAAAGGAGATTTCGATCACATAATCCTCCTTTTCCCAACGGCCCACACACCTTTCGCTCTGTTTCATTGCTTCCAGAGAAGCCTCCGTGGCTTCGCCAAAGGACTGAGCCCCTGTTACCGGCTCCGCCTCACCATAGGCCTTAAGCAGCGCCTGATAAAGTTTGAGCGGATAGGCATAGTCCCCGTCCAGAAAGGCGCTGTACGCTACGGATTCCGTTTTTTGCTCTGTCAATTCCTGGCCTTCCTCATGCCGCCCCAGATGAAGAAGCGCCACGTTACTCTGTTTTCCGAGAACATTGACAGCGTTCTCCACCAGCAAGCAGTATTGGGGTTTTGCAGCCTCCTCCAGGCTTCCCGGTAGCTTCATGCCTTCGAACGCTTCACCCAAGGGCTTACCAAACTGTTCCAGCGCCAGGTTAACATGATCCTCAATGCTCTTTTCCGGCTGGGAACAGGCGGAAAGAGGGAACAGGCAACAGAGGATGCAGAGAAATAAGCTAACACTCTTTTTCATCGGCAGTTCCTTTCTCCCCGATTCACTACAGGCATCGCTGGTTAAGATAGAACAAAACCGAGTTCCTACCAATTGACATCATTTGAAACCAGATATCTGGTCATAATAAACTCAGTTTTTGTAACGGAACCACTATTATAATGGAGCATATTACGCAGATAGAAAACGCCGTTCTCCGTTAACCATTCCGAGGTACAACGGTTCAAAGTGTAGGCCCCCGTTCCGGGATTCGAATATTGGCTGGAGGTTGTGATCAAATCCCGTTCAGGGCGTTGTTTAAAGCCATTTGTCATAACCAGACGGGCAGCACCACCAGAAGTAATCATCGCTGTAGTCTTTACCAACTGCGCCCCATAATTCTCATCATAATTGACGTACATGTTCGATACCAATTCTCCGGAAGTTCGCGTTTCATGGTAAGAATAGGAAGCCTGTACAACCTTTACTACATAGGTATCAATTTTTCTTCCGTCCACCAGCTCCCAGCGCAGCAGCTGGGAGGTCACATAGGTTACCTCGGGCTGCGGGGCGGAGGGGGCCAGGGAAAATGTGGATGCCGCGGGAGCCGTATCAGAGGAGGAGACAGAGAGTTCATACCCTGTATTCTCCTTCAGTTCATCGACCCCGGCCAACGACCTCTGAATCAAAGCATCGACGTCCGTAATTTCAGCGGCGCTGTACAGCACCGTATTTTCGCCGGTTATTTCCGCGCTGGCGGCAATACCGCCGGAAATCAGGAACAGACAAATATAAGGATAAGAGGGCCTTTCACTTTTTCAGCCTATTTACTGTTGCGGTGCAGTTTTTTTCTCTCTGGTACTAGTCTGCTCTGCACGGGCATCAACCCCTTCCTTGCCGCGCCACCGGGCGCTGACTGCATTAACCTAGCTTTCCTTTGATTTTTATTATACTCTATTTGTTTATATTTTTCAATAATTTTTTATATTCTTAAAAACCATTAGTAAATTATCTCATTAAAAATGTTCAATCTATACGTCAACAAATTACTAAAGATCCTGACGACACTGAGAAAAGGAACGCCGCCCTGTGGCGGCAGTTGCTTTTCCCTTGTCTTTATGCTAAAATAAAGAAATCTTCAAAATGATTGAAATGGATTACTTCTCGCACTTTCAGCAGGAGGAACTGCTATGTACCTTAAAAAACGTTTGCTGGCGCTGGCGGCGGCCCTTTGCTTCGCCGTTTCCGTGCCGCTTCTGGCGCTTGCCACAGAATCCGACTTCTCCCCGGAAACGGATGATCCTGTTTCCGATCCGCCGCTTTCTTCAGAATTCAGCTCCGAACCGGAGCCGCCCTCCTCTTCCGAATTTGAGCCGGAGCCTTCTTCCGATCCCAATTCCTCCGAACCGGAGCCTTCCTACACAGAAGAACCCTCTGTCAGCGAGACGGAGACACCGCCTCCCTACAGCGAAGAAGAGCCTTCGGAATCGACGAGCTCCGAGGAATATACCTACGGCGCGGAAGAGGGGGGGAACACAGGCACCACGCCTATTCCCACCCCTACAGCCAGAGCCAGTTATAAGCCTGTGGCTACGCCGAAGCCAAACTATACGCGGCCCAAAGAAACCATAAATGCCAGCGGCAGTGTGGGGGAATCTTCCGCAAGCAGCAGCAATTATGTGACTTTTGCCCGCCTGAACGTTAAAAATAATTCCATGGCCATCACCCTGTTTTACAGTGGCGTCGGCTGCATTGCAGCCGGTGTCGCCGGGTTAATTGCCCTTTTGATCCTGTTCTTCCGGGGCAGGCGGTATGTTAGGGATGAAAAGGAAGGCATTTTCGAAGAGATTGAGGAGGCGGAAAACCGCAACCGCAGGTCCATCTCCGCTCCAATGCCTGACCCCTCTCACGGTCCGGAACCCCTTTCCCAGAACAGGCAGCAGGCGGAAATGCCCGCCCGTGCCTCTCAGCCCGAAAAGCCTCAAACTCCTCCAAAACGGGGAACTGTTCCCATTGTCCCGGTAGAAGCCTCTCTCTATACGGAAGAGTTTTCTCTCCCGGAGCAGCAGGTTCCCACGCCGTCTAAACAGCCTGAGCCACCGGCACAGGCCCCTGCCGTTCCGCCGGCGTCTCCCGAAGCAAAGCCCCGGCAGCCCGAACAAAAGCAGCCCAGCTTTGACACAGACGAAATTCTCCGGGAGATTCTCCATTCCGGGGAGGACGGCAAGAAGGACTGACGGCGTCCGCCAAAAAAGTTTTCCCACATAAAAATGGACCGCCCTTTCGAAAAAGGGCCGGTCCATTTTTTATACTGTCACATCTTTCCAGACGCCCCCACAGGCAGCCAGAAAATCCTCCGGCTTTAACTGAATCTGCAGGCCCAGCCTGCCCCCGCTGACAAATATGGTATCCTGCTCCATGGCGGATACATGCAGCACCGTCGGAAACTGCTTTTTCATGCCGATGGCCGTACAGCCGCCCCGGACATACCCGGTGAGGGGAAACAGCTCTTTAACCGGCAGCAGCTCCAACGACTTTTCTCCTACGGCTGCTGCGGCCTTCTTCCGGTCCAGTTCCTCTGCCACCGGGATCACAAACACCGTATAACCGCCGCTTTTTCCCACTGTCACCAGGGTTTTGAACACCTGCTCCCTGGGCTCTCCCAGCAGGTCCGCCACCGCCGTTCCGTCTGTAAACTCCCCGCAGCAGTACGAGTGCAGGGAAAAGGGCAGCTTCTTCTGCTCCAGAATACGCACAGCGTTCGTCTTCTCCATTTTTTCTCTGGCCATCTCAGTTCTGCGTTTCCCCCTTGTCCTCCAACAGGGTAATCTCCACATCGAAGGTTTCCCCCTCCGCCATGGAATTTGAGGGCATCCGGTATAGGGTAATTTTCACTTTGTCCCCGGGAGCATACCGCAGCAACAGATTGGAGATATCACTGAGCCCGGTAACCTCCTCGCCGTCCAGCGCGGTGATAATGTCGCCATCCTCTGCCGCAGTGCCGGAAAACGCGCTTTCGCTGTCGATACTCATGATGACAAAGCCCTGTGGTGCGCCGTACATCATCTGCATGGCGCTCACATCCTTACCCTGAATGCCCAGGCGCGTTCTGCCCTTCACATATCCTCCGGACAGCAGTTCATTGATAATCGCCTGCGCTTTGCTGACAGGAATGGCAAAACCCATACCCTCATAGCCGTCGGTGATAATTTTGGAGGAATTGATTCCCACCACCTGGCCGTACATGTTTACCAGAGGCCCGCCGGAATTTCCGGGATTGATGGCCGCGTCCGTCTGAATATAGGTCATCCCGTTCTCGCTGTACTGTCCCACCGTCCGGTTGAGGTTGGAGATTACGCCTCGGGTCAGGGAACCGGAGAACCGAACGCCCCCGGGATTTCCGATGGCCACCACCCATTCGCCGATGCTCAGTTCCTCCGCTTCTCCGAATTCCGCGGGGGTGAAATTGTGGTCGTTGGTCTTGAGGATCGCCAGGTCGGTAGTCCGGTCAACGCCCACCACCACAGCGTCGTATTCCTGCTCGTCAAAGGTGGTAATCTTCACAGTGGTGCTCTTGGAGTTAATCACCACATGGGAATTGGTAATGATATACCCGTCGGACGTGGCAATAATACCGGTTCCCGTACTGGAAGCCTCCTGCCCGTTCTTGGTCAGCGAGGCCACTACCGTGACCGTAGAGGGCGCTACCTTGTTGTAAACGCCCTTGGCGTCCAGTTCCGCCCCTTCCGGCTTCTTCTGAATGGTAATCCCCTCGTGGTTGGGGGTGATGTCCACATCAGGCTTGTTGGAATCGTCCTCCTCATCCTCAGGCGGCTCCATGCCGAAATCGGGCGTCTTTTCTCCGTCATCCGGCGTATCCTCGCCAGGCTCCGGGAGGGTGTAGTGGGGTCCGTAGCTGTTGGTGACCGAACTATATACCAAAAAACCCGTAAATCCCAGAATGGTGCCAGCCGCCAGTACAGAGGCAATCCACAAAAACACCTTGAGTCCCAGCCCCATTTTCTTCCGGGGAGGTTTGGGCGGCGGGGCCCCATAGCCCGGATAAGGGACCCCATAATAGGCCTGCGGCGCGCCGTAATATGCGGCGCCGTAGGGTGGGGCGCCATAGCCGCCCTGGATGCCGGAATACGTGCCCTGGGGAGGCCCGGGCCACACCGGAACCGCCGGACCGTAGGCCCCTGCCGGAGGTACCTGTGCTGCCTGCGGCGGCACGCTTTGCGCCGGGTTCTGATAAAAGGCAGGCGCAGCGGGGGGCGGAGGCGCCCCTTCTCCGGACTGTTCCGGAACGGAAGGCTGTGCCGGCGGCTCCGGTGGAAACCCCAGATCAGGCACAGGCGTCTCTGCGGCCTCTGCCGCTGCACATGACGGGGTTACGGAAAAGGCGTCCGGAGCTTCTGGGGCAGGGGCCGCATCCTGCTGCACACCCTCCCCGGCAGGTTCCTGCCATGCCGGACCGCCGCCGGACGCCGGACCTTCCGCCGCTGAGGGATTGTCCTGTGGCTCTGCTGAGAGACCCATGTCCTGCTTTTCCTCTGCAGCATCCGCCTGTCCTGCTGCTGCATAAGGCGCGCCCGTTTCCTCAGGCCGGTGTAAATCCGCAGATTCCGCACTGGGATTTATCCTCTTGTTTTCATTCTCCATCTTGTTCTTTCCCCTTTTCTTCCTGATCCGGCGTCTGCGGCTCCCTGGATTTTTTCTGTACTTTGGCCTTTTCTTTTCCCCGGCTGCGGGCTGGCGCCTCTTTCAGCTTCAGAGGAGGGTTTTCTTTGAGCTTCGGGGTCTCCTGCGGCTTTGGAATATAGAACTCAAACCGGCAGTACTCGTCCATCACAGAGCTGACGGTAATATCCCCTCCATGCAGCTTGATGATTGTGCGTACAATATATAATCCCAATCCCATACCGTTTTTATCCCGGCTGCGGGATTTGTCGGTCTTGTAGAAACGGTCGAATATCATGGGCAGTTCTTCGGGAGAAATACCCGGGCCGCTGTTTTCAATCACCACGCTGGTACGGTCGATCCCGTCAGAAATCTGCAGCTTGATGTAGCCGCCCTGATTCGTAAACTTCACCGCATTTTCCACCAAATTATAAATCACCTGATGCAGCAGGTCCTGGTCTCCGTACACATTCTGAGGCCCCGCATTCTCCAGGCCTTTGACCTCCAGCTGCTTTTCCTCAATACTCTGCTCAAAGGTAAACAGGGTGGTAAACAGCGTTGCCGTCAGATCAAAATTGGTGGGGTGGATTTTCATCTCCCCGCTGTCGATGCGGGAGAGGTCCAGCATGGATTTCACCAGCCGGGACAGCCTCTTCACCTCAGAAGATACTATATTCAGATATTTTTCCTGCTGTTCCCGGGGAATCGTCCCGTCCAGAATGCCGTCGATAAACCCGGCGATGGTGGTCATCGGCGTTTTCAGCTCGTGAGACACATTGGCGATGAAGCTGCGCCTCATTCCCTCGCCACTTGCAAGGGAATTCGCCATATTGTTGAAAGACATGGCCAGCTGGCCCAGCTCGTCGTTGCTGGTAACGGGAACCCGTACAGAAAAATCTCCGGCGCCGAAGCTGTGGGCCGCAGCGGACATCTGCCGCAGAGGTTTGACCAGCCGGTAGGCAAAGGCCCCCACTACACAGAACGTGACCGCCAGCGCAGCAGCCGCGGCGCCCAAGAAGATTTTAAAGGCCTCTCCCTGGTAAGCCGTCACTGTAGCGGAACTGGTAGCCGCGAACACAGCGCCTACACAGACCCCGTTTTCCGCATGCATGGGCACCCCGATGGCCAGGTAATTGCTCTTGTACATGCCGCCCAGTGTCCCCCGGGTCTCGTACAGGCCCTTGGCCGCCTGAGTAACCGGCTGAATGGCGACTTTTCCTGGATTTTTCAGCTTGCTGTTGGGGTAATTCCCAAGCAGGATTTCGCCCTGAAGGTCTGTAATGAACAGGTCGGCGTCAATACTCTGGGAAAACGTATTGAGAAACGAACGCAGTATTTCTGTCTCCAGCACATAGCTTTCCTCGCCGCTCTCTGTCAGGAAACGGCTTGCCATATCAGAGATGGAGCTGGCATTCTGCAGCAGCAATTCCCGCTTCTCCTGACGCCAATACCGTCCAAAAAAGATCATCATCACGCTTCCAAGCATAACAAAGCTTAAAATGACGATGACCATTGTGATGCTCAGATACCGTTTAAAAATGCTTTTCTGCATTCCTGTGACCATCTTCCTTTCAGCAGGCGCGTCTCTGTCCGTAAAACGAAGGCTTTCCCCGCGCCGCTATCCATCTCCCTGCACACAGAGCCTCAGGCGAAAGCGTCTGAAGCAGAGAGCCTGCCGCTGGGGACTCAGTCCTTTACTTCAAATTTATAGCCGACGCCCCAAACAGTTTTGAGCGCCCATTTGTCGGAAACACCCTCTAGTTTTTCCCGCAGGCGCTTCACGTGTACATCCACCGTACGGCTGTCGCCGTAATAATCGAAGCCCCACACCTCGTCCAGCAGCTGATCCCGGGTAAATACCCGATTGGGGTTGGACGCCAGATGATAGATGAGCTCCATCTCCTTGGGCGGGGTATCCACTGGAACCCCCTTTACCTTCAGCTCATAATTCGTCAGGTTGATGGAGAGGTTTTCATAGGTGACCACCTTGTTTTCCAGGTCCTCTTCGCTCTTCTTGCCGCTGCGGCGCAGCACCGCATTGATGCGGGCAATCACTTCCTTGGTTTCAAAGGGCTTTACTACATAGTCGTCCGCTCCCAGCTCCAAGCCCAGAACCTTATCAAAAACCTCGCCCTTGGCCGTCAGCATGATGATGGGCCGCGACGATTTTTTCCGAATTTCCCGGCAGACCTGCCAGCCGTCCAGGCCGGGCAGCATGATGTCCAGCAGAATCAAATCCGGATTCACCGTATCAAACATTTTCAACGCCGTTTCACCGTCGTTGGCAATCGAAGCCTCAAAGCCCTCTTTTTCAATATACAGTCTCAGCAATTCACAAATATTGGTATCGTCATCCACAATCAGTATTTTTCCGGAAGCCATTCAGGATATCCCCCTCTTCCAAATTTTAAGCATTCCTGTTTTTTTTAAGAATGGGCACGTTTTTCCAATTTAGATTTATTGTATCCGTTTTCTATGGCGAAAGCAAGAAAAACCGGTGAACAAAGTGTGAAAACAGGCTTGCTTTCCGTGGAGATTTGTGGTAGAATTTCAGGGATTTAAAGCAAATCTGCTTTAAATCGATAAAGTAATCAGGGAATGGGGTATTTTACATTGATGGACAGACAGCTGACGATTTGGATTGTCATCGGCGTTTATGCCGTTTTCATGCTGGCGGTGGGCATTCTTTCCTCCCGCCGGGGAGAAGGCATGGCCAGCTTTACGGTGGGAGGCCGGAACGCTGGCGCCTGGATCTCCGCGCTCTCCTACGGCACGGCCTATTTTTCAGCCGTGATGTTTGTCGGTTATTCCGGCGGTTCCGGCTGGAGCTACGGCCTTTGGAGCATTCTTGTGGGAATCGGCAACGCGGTGTTCGGTTCCCTCCTGGCCTGGCTGGTATTGGCCAACCGGACCCGGGAACTGACGCGGCAGCACCACATCAAGTCCATGCCCCAGCTCTTTGAAAAGCGGTTTCAGAGCCCGGCCATGCGGCTGTTTTCCTGCATCATCATCTTCATTTTCCTCATTCCCTATTCGGCCTCCGTCTACAAAGGGCTTACCAGCGTATGCTCGGTGATATTGGGAATCGACGAGCAGGTGTGCATGATCGTCATTGCCATCGCCTCCGCATTATTGCTGGTGCTGGGCGGCTATATGGCCACACTGAAGGCCGATTTTGTCCAGGGCTTTGTGATGATGTTCGGCGTCGCCGCTCTCATCGTGCTCCTGGTGCTCTCTCCCCAGGTAGGAGGCCTGCAGAACGGCCTGTCCAACATGCTGGATTACATGAAGTCCCACGAAATGGCGCCCTTGTCCGGAAAATCCGCCGTGGCCCTTATCTCTACTATTTTGATGACCAGCTTCGGCACCTGGGGATTGCCCCAGATGGTTCACAAATACTATGGTATCCGGGATAAGAAAGAGGTAAAACGCGGCGTGGTGATCTCCACTTTCTTCGCCCTGCTGGTGGCGGGGGGCGGCTACTTCATCGGCTCCTTCTCCCATCTCTTTTTCGGGGAAACCATGCCGGAAGGCGGAAAGGATTTCCTGGTTCCCCTCATGCTGGACCAGGCCGGGCTCCCCAATCTGCTCATCGGCGTCATTCTGGTGCTTCTGATCTCCGCTTCCGTCTCTACCCTGTCCAGCATCACGCTTACCGCCTGCTCCACAGTCTCCATGGACCTGGTAAAATCCGGTCTCCGGAAGACCATGGCGGACAAAAATGTAGCGGCCCTCACCAGGATTTTATGCCTGGCTTTTGTGGTGCTCAGCTACCTGATCGCCAACTATCCCACGCCTATCCTGGAGATGATGTCCTATTCCTGGGGGATTCTGTCCGGTTCCTTCCTGGCGCCCTACCTGCTTTGCCTGTACTGGAAGGGGATCAACAGGGCCGGCGCCTGGGCCGGCATGCTGGGCGGCTTCCTGACTGCTTTCCTGCCCGCCGCTTTTTCCGGCTTCACCACTCCGGACGGACCGCTTTATGCCTGCATCGCCATGGCGGTTTCCTTCCTGCTGTGTTTTGCCGTCAGCAAGCTTGCCACAATTATGAAATGGCGTTCTTCCCAACGGAACGACGCTTTTTACCGGATTAGGGAAGAGAGCGGTTCCTGATATAGGATCCCCGTTTCGGCTTCTTTCAGAAACAAAACGAATCCCCGGCAGCGCGGCTTTTCAGCCGCCTTCCGGGGATTTTATTCAGCCGCAGGCCGCAGTTAATAATAAAGACGGACCGCCTGTTTCACAGCTTCGATCTCCACCCGTTCTCCGCCCGCCGCGTATTCGCCGTCCAAAGACCAGGGCATGGGCTCTGAACAGGTAAACAGTGCCTGCCGGGCGTGGAGGAAGGTGATAACCTCCTCGTCATATTTTCCACTCATCAGGGAAAACAGGATTTTATGAAGCTCGATCAAATTTTTCGGCATCTTGACCAGCATGATTTCAAACAGGCCGTCCGCCGGAGCCACTTCCTTCGGATCCATCTTGATGATCCCCCCAAAGGAGGTGGAATTGCTCACCGACCCGAACACATAGTCTCCCTCCACAGTGCCGTGTTCTGTTTCCAGGCCCACATGATAGGACTTGATCTGGGGAAGTTCCTTGATCCCCTCGATTACGTAGGCCAGATGGCCCAGGGAATTTTTCAGGCTTTGCGTGGTGGAGTAGGAGGATTGGGTAAAGGCGCCGAAGGATGCCACATAAATAAAATATTTATACCCGAAGCGTCCCACGTCAATGGGTTTTGCCTCTCCGGATACGATGCGCTGCGCCGCTTTTACCGGCTCCTTGGGGATGCCCAAAAACGTGGCAAAATCATTGGTGGAACCAGAGGGGATATACCCCAGCGGAGTGGTCTTCCCCGCATTGAGCAGGGTGTTTACCGTTTCGCTGAGGGTTCCGTCCCCGCCGCAGCAGACAAGCACATCCGGCTTTTCCGCACTGTCCTCCAGCAGCCTTTTGGCCTGTTCCCTGGTCTCGGTCTGCACCGTCGCAACCTCGCAGCCGCCGTCCCGGAACACCTTTTCCACAGCGCTGATTTCCCGCAGGATATTCTGTTTCCCCGCATGGGGATTCACCACAATCGTCACATTCATCGTTTTTCCTCATTTATTTCTGTACTTTTCTGAAGAAAGGTACCCAGAATGGCTTTCCTGCGGAAAGCATTCCAGGCTTTTATTCCGCGGGGTTCTACGCACCGGGGAACAGCACCCACGCGTCATGGGCGCTGCGTCACGCTGCTCTGCTCCGCTCCACGAGATGGGCGATCAGGTCTGCGCAGGCGCCGATCCCCAGCTTACCGCTGTCCAATACCATATGATACCCATCTTTTTCCTTCCAAGCAAGGTTTGTATTTGCATGGTAAAAATTGGCTCTTCTCCGGTCGAATTGACGCAGGGTGGCTGCCGCCTGGCCTTCAGGGACTCCATAGACCTCTACCGCCCTTTTGATCCGAGTCTCCTCATCCGCGTGGATAAACACATTGAGCACATCCCTCCGATCCCGGAGAATCCAGCCTGCACAGCGGCCCACAATCACACACCTACCCCGGCGGGCCATCTCCTCGATAATCCGCGCCTCCAGCAGGTTCAGCGCGTCGTTCCCGGAAATCTGGGCCGGCTGCCCCACGGCTGTCTTGGCCATCATCAGCAGGGAATAGAGCAGGCTGTTGGTATCCGTCTCTTCCAGATGCTCGATATACTCCGGGGTGGTGTTCCCGCGTTTTGCCGCCATTTCCAATATTTCATGTCCGTATACCGGAATTCCCAGACGCTGGGAAACCCGTTTGCCTATTTCGCTGCCGCCGCTGGCATATTCCCGTTCTATCGTTATAATTGCTATTTTTTCCATTCCGTCCATAAGGCCATCTTCCTTTCTCCGGGAACCGGGCCGATCCTGCCGGAAGCGGCAGAGATCAGAACCCGGTTTCCCCGCACTGAGAGCTTGCTGCCAGCCCTCAGCCGGCTTCTTCCTCTCCTGTCTCAAACTGGCTGTTATACAGGTTGGCATAGAAGCCGCCCTTCGCCATCAGTTCCTCATGCGTGCCCTGCTCCACAATATCCCCGTCTTTCATGCAAAGAATCAAATCCGCATTGCGGATGGTGGAAAGCCGGTGTGCAATGATGAAACTGGTACGTCCCTGCATCAGGTTATCCATAGCCTTTTGAATGAGAACCTCCGTACGGGTGTCCACGGAGCTGGTGGCCTCATCCAGAATCATAATCCGGGAATCTGCCAGAATGGCCCGGGCAATGGTCAGCAGCTGCTTTTGTCCCTGAGAAACATTGGTGCCCTCTTCGTTGAGTTCCATCTGGTAACTTCCCGGCAGGGTGCGGATAAAGTGATCCGCCTGGGCGGCTTTTGCCGCCGCCACAACCTCCTCATCCGTAGCGGACAGCTTGCCGTAACGGATATTTTCCAAAATAGTGCCGTTATAGAGCCAGGCATCCTGCAGCACCATGCCGAACTCCGTACGCAGATCTCCGCGGGTAAAATCGGTGATCGGATGCCCATCCACAAAGATTTGGCCGCCTTTTAGATCGTGGAACCGCATCAGCAGCTTCACCATTGTGGTTTTACCCGCGCCCGTGGGACCCACAATGGCAATTTTCTGGCCCGCCTTCACATCGGCGGAAAAGTCATGGATCACCAGGTCCTCGCTGTCCTCATAGCCGAACTTCACATGGTCAAAACGGATATCGCCACGGATCTCCAAATCCTTCATGGAAAGCTTTGGTTCCCCGGCGGGTTCCTCCTCTTCATCGAGGAATTCAAAAATACGTTCCGCCGCCGCCACCGTCATCTGCAGCTGGTTCGAAATGTTTGCCAGCTGTGTGATCGGCATGGTAAAGCTGCGTACATATTGGATAAACGCCTGGATTCCGCCGATGGTCATAGTGCCGCCCGCCGCCATGGACGCGCCCACCATGCAGATGACCACATAACCCAAATTTCCCACAAACCCCATGACGGGCTGCATCAGCCCCGACAGGAACTGTGCCTTCCAACCGGCATTGTAGAGTTTTTCATTTTCCCGGTCAAAGGTTTCCACCGTCTCTTTTTCCCGGCCGAACGCCTTGACGATCACATGGCCGCCGTACATCTCTTCCACCTGGCCGTTGACGGTGCCCAGATATTCCTGCTGTCCCTTAAAGTGCTTCTGGGACAGCTTGACGATCACGGTAACGAAAACCAGAGAAACCGGAATAATGCACAGGGCAACCAGCGTCATCTGCCAGCTGATGGAGAGCATCATGATGAGCACGCCGATGATGGTGCACACTGACGTAATCAGCTGGGTAATGCTCTGGTTCAGGGAGTTGGAAAGAGTGTCCACATCATTGGTGATGCGGGAGAGTACGTCTCCCTGGCTGTTTCTGTGAAAATAGGCCAGAGGCAGCTTATTGATCTTCTTTTCAATGGCATTCCTCAGATCATAAGAGACATCTGTTGAAATTCCCGCCATAATATAGCCCTGCAGGTAGGAAAACAACGAGCTTAAAAGATAAATTCCCACCATAATCAGCAGGATCATGCTGATATAGCCGAAGTCTATCCCTCCTTCGGCCCCGGTCACAATTTTCATGATGCCGCTGGCCAGCTCGTCGGTGGCTTTGGCCAACACCTTCGGTCCGGCGATATTAAATACAGTGGACAGGGCTGCAAAGCCCATTACGAAGATCATAGGCCATTTAAACGGTTTGAGATAGGAAAGGAGCTTCTTGGAGCTGCCTTTGAAATTTTTAGCCTTGACCCCGCCCGCCATCATCCGGCCTCCACCCATCGGGCCATGGCCGCCCATCGGGCCCCTGCGCACAGGGGGACGGGAAGTATTGTTCTGGCTCATGCGAGTTCCTCCTTCTGCAGCTGGCTTTCCGCGATTTCACGGTATTCGGGGCAGCTTTCCAGCAGTTCTTTATGTGTGCCCTTTCCCACCATTTTTCCGCCGTCCAGTACGATAATCTGTTCTGCGTGCATGATGGTGCTGACACGCTGGGCCACAATCAGCACCGTGGCCTCCGACGTATCCCGCTTCAACGCCCGCCTCAGCGCCGCGTCCGTCTTGAAATCCAGCGCCGAAAAGCTGTCGTCAAAGATATATACAGGCGCCTTGCGCACCAGCGCCCTGGCGATGGAAAGCCTCTGCCGCTGGCCGCCCGACACATTGGTTCCGCCCTGAGCGATGGGCCCCTCCATGCCTTCCTCCAGCTCTCCCACGAAGTCGGATGCCTGGGCCACTTCAATGGCCTTCTGCAGCTCCGCCTCACCAGCCTCCTCCTTGCCGTACCGCAGGTTGGAGGCAATGGTTCCGGAGAACAAAATCCCCTTCTGGGGCACATAGCCGATGCTGTCCCGCAGCTGCTTTTGGGACAGCTTGCGGATGTCCGTTCCGTCCAGAAGAATCTCTCCCTCTGTCACGTCATAGAACCGGGGGATCAGATTGATCAGGGTGGACTTTCCCGAACCTGTGGCGCCAATAAACGCCGTGGTCTCACCAGGTTTTGCCGTGAAGCTGATATGCTCCAGAACGTCGCTCTCCGCTCCGCCATACCGGAAGGAAACGTCCCGGAATTCCACCTCACCCTTTACCTGCTTCAGCACTTCCGGCTTTGGCTCATCCCGGATTTCCAGCTCTGTTTGGAGCACTTCCTGAATACGGACTGCGGATACGCTGGCCCGGGGCACCATCACAAACATCATGGCGATCATCAGGAAGGAGGAGATAATCTGCATGGCATACTGGATAAAGGCCATCATGTCGCCGATCTGCAGCGTGGATTCCGCAATGGCATGGCCGCCTACCCACATAATCACTACAGATACCACGTTCATGATGAACATCATCGAGGGCATCATGGCCGACATGACCCGCTGTACAAAGCGGTTGGTATCCGCCAGATTTTTGTTGGAGGCCTCAAAACGCTTCTCCTCATATTCCTCATTGCCGAAGGCACGCACCACCATCATTCCGCTGAGATTCTCCCGGCTCACCAGGTTCAGCCGGTCAATGAGCTTCTGCAGGGATTTAAATTTGGGCATGGCAACGGACAGCGCCACAATGATCAGCCCGATCATTACAACGACGGCCACGGCGATGATCCAGCTCATGGACACGCTTTTGCCTACCGCAAATATGATGCCGCCAATGCCCATGATGGGCGCATAGCACACCATTCGAATTCCCATGGTAACCAGCATCTGCACCTGCTGCACATCGTTGGTGGTACGGGTGATCAGGGAAGCTGTGGAGAACTTGTCAAACTCCGCATTGGAAAAACTCTCCACCTTGGAAAACAGGTCATGGCGTAGGCGCTTCCCGATTTTTGAGGCGACACGGGCGGCAAAGAAGCCTACCAGCACAGTGGCCAAAACACCCAGGAGCGTCACGCCCAGCATTTTGAGACCGACCTTCCAAATATAGTCTGACTGGATTTGATTGACGTCCATCCCCAGCTCCTGATAAAACAGCTTCTTGAAGGTAACCCCAACCTGACCGCCCATCATGGACTGATTCTGTGCCGCATTCTCCCGGGCAGCCTGAAGGCTTTCCTCCGGCACCAGCTGAAGCAGGGGGATGAGCTGATAGACCTTACTCATATCCATTTCATCAAAGCCGTTTTCCATATCAAAGGACATCCCGTTCATAGAGCCTGCAGAGGATTCTTCCTGTTCCCCAGCCTCCTGTCCGCCAGCAGGAGAACCTTCGTTGTCAGGGGAGGAACTCTCCGTACCGAAGGCCTGCTCTTCTCCGGGAATGCTTTCCATGCCGGAAGGCAGCTCCTGGGGAATTTCCCCTGCAGGTGCTTCCGTCAGCTTTGGTCCCTGGCCCTGCTGTTGCGCCATCATAGCGGCTTTTTTGGCCGCCTCTTCCAGCTCTCCATTCTTCCCAGCCTGCTGCATATACAGCAGGAACGCATAGGAGGCCTTTCCATAGGCAGCATCCACAGCCTCCAGTTCCTCTTCACTGAGGCCGGTTTTCAGCACACAGATTCCTTCCTCATGGGCCAGGGGATAGGCTTCGGAAAACCTCTCTGCTTCGCTGCTCTGCGGATCCACAGAGACGTAGGAATCCTCCATCAGCTTCTGGTCGGTTTCATCCATCATCAGCTTCAAAAGGGTCATCCCCTTTTGGCTCACAGCCTCCGGCGCACCCTCTTCGATACCGCTCTGCTGGATACCCACATTCACGATATCGCTCATCAGGTTGGGCAGGCTCAAATCGCACATAGCCTGACCGAACAGCAGTATCAGGCACAGCAGTACCACCAATGCGAAGGGCTTCAGGTACTTCGCAATCAATTTCATCTCGTTCTTTCCTTCCTTTCCCACAGTATGGGCAGTTTCCTGTATTACTTAAGCCGTCCTTCTTCGCAGCCTGTCAATCGGGAATATTCTTCTGGACATTACCGGCCATTTTCCGCACTATGACCATAAAGGCGTCCGCCTCTTCCCGTGTAATGCCCTCGCACAGCTTGCTCATAAACTCCCGGCGGATTATGTTCAGCTTTTCTATGGTTTTTTCTGCCTTGGGCAGCAGGAGCAGATGGATTACCCTTCTGTCCTTCTCATCCTGCTTTGCTTCAAGGTATCCTTTTTTCATAAGAAGATCCACGGATTTGCTCACCAGCGACCGTGATATTCCTCGGAATTGGGTAATTTCACGCGCTGTGTCGCATTTTTTATGCGCCAGAAACAGCAGAACTTCAATTTCATTTTGAGACAGCCCCTCCTCACGGGCCGCATCCCGCATGGCGGCGCGCACGCTTTTCCGGATGTGCATCATCACCATGGCCAGGCCTTCATCGATCCCGGCAAGTTCCCCCAGCAGGTCCACAGCTTTACTCCTTTCCCATCTGATAATTTGTTCATTTTTGTAATTGTTAAATCAAGGATAGTTCAATAATGAACTATTATACTCACGGCTCCAATTTCCGTCAACAAGGATTTACCAAAGTTCATGTTTTTTTAACAACTGAACCTTTCCCCATGGGCTTCCGCGCTTCACTTTTATCCTAACGGGAAAAGGGAGAGCCGTGGAATATTGTTTCCACGGCTCTCCCTTTTTTGGGGGGTTGAATTATATAGGATTGTAACAGGCGTACTCTTAGGAAATAGAAAGATATTCTTCAATAAAATGAGCGGCCACCGCGCCGTCTGCAGCTGCAGTAACCACCTGCCGCAGCGGTTTTCTGCGCAGGTCTCCCACTGCATACACACCCGGCAGGCTGGTTCTAGTCGTCTCATCCGCCAGCACATATCCGGCTTCATCTGTTTCGACCTGGCTTCGGAAAAGCCCTGTGTTAGGCAGATACCCTACCGCCACAAACAAGCCGTCACAGGAAAACTCTGTTTTCTCTCCGGATTTTTTATTCCGTACCAGGACGCCCTGAATCTTGCCGTCCTGCAGGATCTCCTGCACCTCGCTATCCCAGACAAATTCCACATTTTCTGCTTTCTGCAGCGGATCCAGATAAACCTTGGACGCCCTCAGGGTATCCCTTCTGTGAACCAGATATACCTTTTTACACAGCTTGGAGAGATAGAGCACATCCGCCGCAGCTGTATTTCCTCCGCCTACCACCACCACTGTCTTGCCGCGGTAAAACATACCGTCGCATGTGGCGCAATAGGAAACGCCTCTGCCCCGAAGTTCCCGCTCCCCGGCAAGGCCCAATTCTCTCGGATGAGCTCCGGAAGCCAGCACCACAGTTTTCGCCTGATAAGTGCCGTCAGCAGTGCGTATCTGTTTGACTGCGCCCTTCAAATCCACGCTGAGCACTTCGGAAAGCTTCGTCTCCACGCCGAACCGCTCCGCACCCTGCTTCATCTGCATAGCCAGCTCAAAGCCGTTGATGCCTTCCGGGAAACCCGGATAATTATCGATTACATCTGTGGTGCCCATCTGGCCGCCGGGCGTCAGCTTTTCCAACAGCAGCACCGTCAAGTTGGCACGCGCCGCATACAGCGCCGCCGTATAACCGCCAGGGCCGCCTCCGATGATTACCACATCATAGATATTTTGTTCCATGGCTGAACCTCCTTCCAACTTTCTTACAAAAAGTTGGACACAGACTTTTCTTTCGGCTTTGCACTGCTTCCTGCAGAAAACTGTTCAGGAAACCATTACCGGACCATTTCCTCCAGCTTTGCCTTGGGCTGAACGCCCACCATACTCTGCACGGCCTGACCGTTCTTAAAGAGGATGGCCGTGGGGATGCTCATCACGCCGAAGCGGGAGGCCAGGTCGGGCTCGTCGTCGATATTGACTTTTCCCACCTTTACCTTGCCCTCGTTTTCTTCGGCAAACTCATCTACAATGGGGGAAAACATTTTGCAGGGGCCGCACCAGGATGCCCAAAAATCAATGACGACAGGCTGTGCCGCCTTCAGAACCTCCTGCTCGAAATTTTCGCTTGTAATCTTCAAAACTGCCATAGTGAACCTTCCTTTCGCATGAGAATTGTTTCTCTTCTTTGACTTTATGATACCCCAAAAGATTGAACATTTCTTGTTGCAAAAGCTACAGTTCTAAAAAAATTTTTTGAATTTTCTGCAAACATCGAAAAGCCGCGCCCATCCGGTGTATGGGGAAGGGTCAGTTCACTTCCATCATCGTAAGAAACTCTGCAAACGTGCCCGTGGATATCCCTGTCAGATCCCTGCCGGATTTGTTGATCAGACAGTCTGTAGTGAGAAACACATCGATTTCCCTTTCCAGCGCCGCCAGGTCCTCATCTGCGTCGTTTCCCACCATCAGGCATTCCTCAGGCTGTTTTCCCGTTTTCTCCAGGATTTCTCCAAAATAATCCGGGTTCGGCTTACAATAGGAAGAATTCTCATAGGTGGTAACATAAGAAAAATCGGATAGGGAAAGCCCCACCCAGGACAGCCTGGTATTCACACCCACTGCCGGAAATAGGGAATTTGTGGCCAGCATCAGTTCAAAACCTCTTTTTTTGAGGCCGTCCACCGCCTTTTTAGCCAATGGATTTTCCCAGGTTGCCGTTTTTGCGCCGTGGAATTCTTTGGCATAGAACTCGTCGAAGGGTTCCCTCAGTTTCAGCGATTCTCTTCCCATCTCCTGGGAAAAAACTTCCCAGAACCGGCTGCAGTTGAGCTCGCTGCCGTCATTTTTCACCATGGCCTTGGTACCCTTCCAAACAGCAGCCACCAGAGGCTTGGGCTCGTACCCAAACGGGGCGGCCTTTTTTGCCAGCAGAGCAAAATAGGTATTTGTAAATTCTTCCAGCTCCATGGGAAGCAGCGTGCCGTCCAAATCAAACAGAACCGTGGTTTTTTCCTTCAAATTCAGGCTGTTCAAACGATTTCCTCCTGTTTATTCTCTATTCTTCAGCGATCCTCTCCGCATTGGCTGTGGCCACCACGCTCACGCCGGTACCCGCCACATTTTCCAAAATCACGTCGCCAATCCTGACAGGCGCTTCTGCAGCAGCCTTGCGGATTTCCTCCATACACTGAAAAATTTTCTCCTTGGGGATGTCCGTCTGGGTGCGGACGGATACCACCGGCGCCGTGCCGCCAAGCAAACGCACGGTGGAGGTAACAGTCCGCGTGGGATTGGTCACTTCCTTCTTACCATATTCCTCCCCGCGCTTGCAGGTATTTCCGGTAACCTTCAGCACCTTGCCCGAGCTGTCTGTCTCCACCTTCAGCGGACAGCCCAGAGGGCAGCTGATACAGGTCAATTCTACAACTGGCATATAGTTCTCCTTCCCATACCTTTCTGAAGAAAGATATCCAAAATGCTTCCCTGAGGAAAGCACTCCAAACTTTTATTCCAATTTCCAGTTTTCGGTCCGCTTCACGATGCCCCCTTTCTGCTTCCAGTTCCTATTGGAGGAAGCAGAGATCAGCCGCGTGATCCGGACGCATATCTTTCACAAAACGCAGCGGCAGCAGGCAGCAATTCTCCGCTTCGGGTCTTGATCCCCACTGGGGATCGGTCAGCGTTCCGCTCCGACCGGTGCTGCCGACACACCGCCGGTTTTTACTCCTCCGTGCACACCAGAAGCTGCTTTACTCCCAGCAGATCCTTCTGCTTGAGAAGTACCTGCTCCATTTCTCCGGGAGCCATCACCGGACGTTTGCGGCGTAAAATTTCTCTGCCGTCCGCATAGACGCAGACACTGGCATTGCGCATGTTTTTGCTCACGCGGAACCGCACCACCTGGCTGCCCTCCACTCTTTGGGCGCAGATGCGGCAGGGTACCGTATAGCGCACTGCGCCGCCGGTTTCCACAGGGATTTCCTCTCCCTGGTCTTCATTCCTTCCGGCCGCATACAGGGCCGCGTTCCTGCCTGCCTGCGCCGCCTCCTCGGAAACATAGTCCACCAGGTCGTGAACGTGGAGTACATTGCCGCAGGCAAAGACGCCGGGAACATTAGTTTCCAGACTTTCATTGACTTTGGGCCCGCTGGTGACAGGGGAAAGCTCCACACCGATCTCCTTGGACAGTTCATTTTCCGGAATCAGCCCCACAGAAAGCAGCAGGGTGTCACAGGAGAACTGCTCTTCCGTTCCTGGAATAGGCTTCAGGTGTTCGTCCACCTCAGCGATAGTGACGCCTTCTACCCTTTCCTTCCCCTGAATGTCCACCACCGTATGGCTGAGCTTCAGCGGAATGCCGTAATCGTTCAGGCACTGTACAATATTTCTCTTCAAGCCCCCGGAATAGGGCTGAATTTCCGCCACACATTTTACCTTGGCGCCTTCCAGCGTCATTCGCCGGGCCATAATCAGCCCGATGTCGCCGCTTCCCAGGATAACCACCTCGCGTCCCGGGAGATAGCCTTCCAGGTTCACGAGCCGCTGGGCCGTACCTGCGGAAAATACGCCGGCCGGGCGGGTTCCAGGGATGTTTAGCGCTCCTCTTGGCCTTTCCCGGCAGCCCATGGCAAGCACCGCCGCTTTGGCCTCCACCTCAACCAGCCCGTTTTCCCGGCTTACCGCTGTGACCTTTACACCGCCGGAGGCGGGGGAGGAGAGGTCGATTACCGTGGTGCTCAGCAGATATGGAATCTGCAGCTCCTGAATTTGCGCGATGAATCTGGCGGCATATTCGGGGCCTGTCAGCTCCTCATGAAAAGTATGCAGGCCAAACCCATTGTGAATGCACTGGTTCAAGATCCCGCCCAGCTCCTTCTCGCGCTCCAGGATCAAAATATCCCGTGCGCCGGCCTCACGGGCGGCGGCAGCGGCGGCAAGGCCCGCCGGGCCTCCGCCGATAATGACAATATCATGTTTCATTTTGATCTGTTCCTTTCTCCGGGCTGCGGCGGCCTGTGCCGCCCGCTTCCCTCCCGCGCCGAAAACGCGGTCAGCCCCTTGTCTTTTCCAATACAATCTCCGAACCCTTTTCATTCTTGCGGATTTCCCTTAAATCCAAGGACAGTTCCCTGGCCAAAAGCTCCATCACCCTGGGAGAACAGAACCCGCTCTGGCAGCGGCCCATTCCCGCTCTCGTACGGCGCTTGACCCCATCCAGCGTTTTTGCTCCCAGGACTCCGTGAATGGCATCCAGGATTTCCCCTTCGGAAACCTGTTCACAACGGCAGATGATGTTGCCGTAGGCAGGATTTTTCTCTATGTACGCCTTTCGCTGCTCCGCAGGCATATCGTGCAGTCTGGGCACGCCTCTGCGGATCGGCTGGAAGTTTTCCTTCCGCGCCAGCTGCAGCTTCTCAGCAATCAGCGCCGCCAAATACTCCCCAATGGCTGATGCACTGGAAAGGCCCGGGGATTCGATACCCGCCGCGTCAAAAAAGCCCTCTGCGGTTTCTCCCAGCACAAAGTCATCCCCTGCCTCATGGGCCCGCAGGCCGGTAAAGGAAGTGATCACCTGGCGGATTGGGATGTTCCTGACGCCCAGAGCGGACTTCTCCAGCACTTCTCCGAGTCCTTCCGCCGTGGTTTTGGTTTCCTCCCTGTCCTCTATATCAGCGGCAGTGGGACCCAGCAGCAAATTTCCATGAACCGTAGGGCTCACCAACACGCCCTTTCCGTATTTCCCGGGCAATTGAAATATGGTATGGGAGACATGCTGTCCCGCGGTCTTATCCAGCAGGCAGTATTCTCCTTTTCTGGAGGCGACGTGCAGTTTGTTTTCGCATACCAGGTTGTGCAGCTCATCGGAATGGACTCCGGCGGCGTTGACCACCGCTTTTGTCAGAAAGTCTTCCCCGGAGGTCTTCACCAGCCAGCCGTCCTCCCGGCGCTCCAGGCCGGTTATCTGCGTCTCAAAATAAAACTGCGCGCCGTTCATTGCGGCATTTTCCGCCAGGCCCAGGGTCAGCTCAAAGGGGCATACAATGCCTGAAGTCTCCGCCAGCAGCGCGCCGCATACCGCATCGGAGAGGTTGGGCTCCAGGGCAAGCGCCTCCTCCCGGTTCAGCAGCTTCAGGCCGGGTACGCCGTTAGCAAGCCCCCGCTCATAAAGCTCCTTCAGCTTCGGCAGCTCCTCCTCATGCAGGCACACCACAAAGGCCCCGCAGCGCTGAAAGGGAATGTCCAGCTCTTCAGCGAGCTTGTCCATTTTCTCATTGCCTCTGACATTCATTTTCGCTTTCCAGGTCCCGGGCTCCGCGTCGAAGCCTGCGTGGATAATCGCGGAATTGGCCTTGCTGGTGCCTTCGCACACATCCGCATTCTTTTCCAAAACCGCAATGCTCCCCTCAAACCGGGACAATTCTCTTGCCACTGCCGAGCCGATCACTCCCGCACCGGCAATCACGATATCACATTGTATCATTTCAATACCTTCCTCCGTATTTTCATACGTTAATAGATTATCATATAGCGGCTTTTCCCGCAAGTAAAACAACTGCAAAAAACCTGAAATTTTCCTTGACAGAATTGAACAAATAGCTGAAAATAAGGGAAAGAGGCAGCGTGACGCTGCACCCATGACGCGTGGATTGCGGCGTACCGCCGCTGCGTTGGGCGAAAGAGACTGGCCCGGATCACGCGTCCCGGAAGAGACTTCCGGTTTATATTGGGCGGAAGCAGGTTCGGGCTTCGGGAAGCAAGTGACCGGTCGCGCCGCACTGCCCCGCGGAATAAAAGTCTTTGGGGATACCTTCCTTTTAATAAGGTATGGAAAGGAGTCAAAAAATGGAATATTTAATTGGAATCGATTTGGGTACCAGCGGCACAAAGACTGTGCTGTTCGACAAAACGGGAAAAGTGATTTCCAGCGCCAGCCTGGAATATCCCATGTTTCAGGAAAAGAACGGCTGGGCGGAGCAGGAGCCTGCAGACTGGTGGCACGCGGCTGCGGATACCATCCGCACGGTGATTGAGAAAAGCGGGATAGACGCCGGGGAGGTCAAAGGCGTGGGGATCTCCGGCCAGATGCATGGGCTGGTGATGCTGGACCGCGACGGGAAAGTGCTGCGGCGCTCCATCATCTGGTGCGACCAGCGCACAGCCGCTGAGTGTGAAGAAATCACGGAGAAGGTGGGGGCAAAGCGTCTCATAGAGATCACGGCGAACCCTGCGTTGACGGGCTTCACGGCCTCCAAAATCCTGTGGGTCAGGAATCATGAACCGGAAACCTATGCAAAATGCGCCCATATCCTGCTGCCCAAGGACTATGTCCGCTACATGCTCACAGGCGATTTTGCCACGGAAGTATCAGATGCTTCCGGCATGCAGCTTCTGGATGTACCGAACCGCTGCTGGAGCAAGGAGGTCCTGGAAAAGCTGGACATTGAGGAAAGTCTGCTGGCGAAGGTCTACGAGTCCCCGGAGGTGACGGGCTCCATCACGGAAGAGGCTGCGAAACTGACGGGTCTGAAGGCCGGAACCCCTGTGGTGGGCGGCGCGGGGGACAACGCCGCAGCAGCCGTAGGTACCGGAGTGGTACGGGACGGCAAGGCCTTTACTACCATTGGTACCTCTGGCGTGGTTTTCGCCCATACAGATCATATTTCTATCGATCCCAAGGGCAGAGTGCATACCTTCTGCTGCGCGGTGCCCGGCGCCTGGCATGTGATGGGCGTCACCCAGGGCGCGGGACTCTCCCTGAAGTGGTTCCGGGACAACTTCTGTGCAGAGGAAAAGCGTACGGCGGAGGGCATGGGGGTGGATCCCTATTTCCTGATGGACCGGGAAGCGGAGCGTTCCCCCATTGGCTGCAATAAGCTGCTGTACCTTCCTTACCTCATGGGAGAACGCACGCCCCATCTGGATCCGGACTGCCGCGGCGTTTTCTTCGGTCTCTCCGCCATCCATACCAAATACGATATGCTGCGGGCTGTGATGGAGGGCGTGACTTACTCTCAGCGGGACAGCGTGGAAATTCTCCGCGGCATGGGCGTGGAACTCCAGGAAATGCTGGCCTGCGGCGGCGGCGGAAGCTCTCCATTGTGGCGGCAGATGCTGGCAGACGTGTACGACTGCCCGGTAAAAACCGTAAAATCCAAGGAAGGCCCCGCACTGGGCGCAGCCATTCTGGCAGGCGTGGGCGCGGGACTGTATCCCTCCGTGCAGGAGGCCTGCGACGCTATGATTCAAACCAATGAACCCCAGGAACCCATCTCGGAAAACGTGCCTCGGTACGATGCCTTCTATCAGGTTTACCGCTCTCTGTACCCGGCGCTGAAGGAAAACTTTAAACAGCTGGCTGCAGCAGAATAAGCTTTCATCCAATCACACCCCCGGCGCAGGGCTCCTGCACCGGGGATATTTCTGCTGCTTCCTTCCCCACGGTGATGCGAAAGCAGAATTGGGTATTTAATTCCTGCAAATGTTCCGGGCAGCAGGCCTGTCCGAATTGAAAAAGAGAGAAAAGGGGCACAGGCCCGCCGGAAAAATTGCTTCGGCGGGCCTGTGCCCCTTTTTTCAGGTTCAGGAAAGCAGCATTCTGTCGTTGTCCAGCTGTTCACCGCTTTTTTGGCGGAACAACTCCAGCAGCTTTTCCACTGTCATACGTTCCCGTTCTTTCCCGGAAAGGTCCAGGATGATCTTTCCCTGCTGCATCATCAGGGTACGGTCCCCGCAGTCCAGCGCAGATTGGATATTGTGGGTAATCATCAGCGTGGTGATCGTATTTTCCCGCACGATCTTCCGGGTCAGCGCCAGCACCTTATCCGCCGTCGCGGGGTCCAGAGCCGCGGTATGCTCATCCAACAGCAGCAGCTTCGGGGTGGATATGGTGGCCATGAGCAGGGTAATGGCCTGTCTCTGACCGCCTGAGAGGAGGCCTACCCGGGTTTTCAGCCGGTCCTCCAGCCCCAGATCCAGCTCCCGGAGCTTTTCCCGGAAAAAGGCTGCATTTTTCCGGCTGGTGGCAGGCGCCAGGCTCCGGTGCGTCCCCCTCAGGTAGGCCAGAGACAGGTTTTCCTCTATGGTCATACTGGGCGCTGTGCCCATCAGGGGGTCCTGAAACAGATGCCCAATGTTTCTGGCCCGCTTATGCTCGGGCAGATAGGTCACGTCCTTCCCACTCAGCGTCACGCTGCCGGAGTCGGGAAGATACGACCCGGAAATCAGCTTCAGCAAGGTGGATTTTCCCGCTCCGTTCCCTCCGATCAGGGTGATGAATTCCCCTTCCGGCACAGTGAGGTTGACATGGTCGATGGCTTTTCGTTCATTGACCGTTCCCGCGTAAAAGGTCTTGCAGAGCTCCCGCAGTTCCAACATCAGCCATTCTCCTTTCCGCCGTCTGTCTGCTTCAGCTTCCGTTTTTGTCCCCGCAGCTTCACTGCATCCCGCGCCACGGGATAGGAGATTGCAATCACGACTATGACGGAGGAGAGGAGCTTCATATCCGACGTGGTGATATTGAGGAATTTCAAAGCGGGCAGGGTATTGTACTGAAGTACCAGTCCGATGATGATACGGTAAAGGATGGAGCCGCACACAGCTGAAATCACTCCCGTGAGCATGGTGCGGCGCTTACACAGAAAATAGAGCAGATTCCCGAAAATCACCTCTCCGATGATCAGGGAGGCGAGCCCGATCACCACCACGCCGATGCCCATTCCAGCGTCTGCAGACTGCTGGTATTGGGCCAGCACGCCGCCGGAAAGACCCACCATGGCATTGGCCACCACCAGTCCCAGCGTTTTCGTAAAGTTTCCATTGATGGAAGAGGAACGGACCATATTTTCATTGTCACCTGTTGCACGTACGGAAAGGCCAAGCTGCGTATTCAAAAACAGGACCAGGGCCGCCAGCACTACCGCCAGAAAGATCCCGATCAGCAGCAGTTTTCCAAAGTCCCCGAAGGTATCCTTGAAAAAACTGAAAACCGTGGTAAGGTTGATGGCGTTTACGCTGGCTTTTCCTCCCATCACCCGCAGGTTGATGGAATAAAGGGCCGTCATCGTGAGAATTCCTGCTAGTATGGATTGGATTTTCAGCTTTGTCTGCAGGAAGGCCGTTACAAAACCAGCAGCCGCACCGGTCAGCACCGCCGCCAAAATTCCCAGCCAGGGCATCCCCGCCGCCGTCAGCATGATAGAGGAGGCCGCTCCCAGGGTGAAGCTTCCGTCCACCGTCAAATCCGCCAGGTTCAGAATGCGGTAGCTGAGAAACAGCCCCACCGCTACCAGCCCATAGACCAATCCCAATTCTACTGCGCCCCGCAGCGCCACATCACTCATTATTTTCCCCCATTTCCGCCTTTCTGAAAAAAGGCGGGCAAAGACTTTTTCTTCCGCAGGGCAGCCTTTCGCTCCCCGATGCCATTCCCTTTCTGAAGAAAGGTAACCCAAAGACTTTTACTCCGCAGGGCAGCGCGGCGCTACCGGCCACTTGCTCCCCGATGCCCGAACCTGCCTCCGTCCAACATAAACCGGAAGTCTCTTCCGGGACGCGTGATCCCGGGCAGTCTCTTTCGTCCAACGCAGCGGCGGTACGCCGCAATCTACGCGTCATGGGTGCAGCGTCACGCTGCTCACGTTGCCGGCTGGTCTGTAAAGACATTGGCGGTTTTGAGGATATCCTCGGGGAAGGTGATGCCCAGAGCGTCCAAGGTGTTTTGGTTCAGGTAGGTTTGGTAGGTTTCAAAGAAGAATACCGGCACCTCGCTGACAGGTTTGCCCTCGATCAGCTCTACCGCCATGTCTGCATTCTTTGCGCCCAGCTCCGTGTAATCGATGCCAATGGCTGCCAGCGCGCCGTCCTGTACCATGGAATCTGCGCCCACATACCACGGCACCTTAGCCGTACGGGTAGCGTCCACCACTACGCCGATGGAGGTGGCGATGCTGTTGTCCGTGGTGGTAAAGATGGCGTCCACTTTACCGCACAGCGTGGTGGCTACCTGCTGGATTTCGCTGCTGTTGGACACTGTGCCGTCCACCACCTCGATGCCTTTTTCCTCACAGTACTTTTTAGCCTCCGCCGCAGCGTTGACAGAATTGGATTCTCCGGAATTGTAGAGCATCCCGAATGTTTTCAGATCCGGATCGACTTTCAATGCCAGATCAATAGCAGAAGTGACGGGGATCCTGTCGGAGGTGCCTGTCACATTGCCCTCCGGTTTGTCGGGCGTTTTGATGCCCAGATCCTGCTGCGGATCGTTGACCGCGGCAAACAGCACCTTGATGTCCGTACCCTCTGTGGAGGATACCGCCACCTGGGCGGCAGGTGTAGCAATCGCCACGATCATGTCCACCTTATCCCCTACGAATTTCTGGCAGATGGTGTTGACATTGGCGTTTTCGCCGCCTGCATTCTGGTAATCGATCACGACCTTGGTCTCGTCATAACCCCACTCTTCCAGCCGGCTCATAAATGCCTCTCGGATCGTATCCAGGGAAGGATGCTCCATATATTGGATCAGGCCGATCTTATAGGGCTGGGCTTCCGTCTTTCCCGGTTCTGTCCCGGAAGGTAAATGGGAGACGACGGAAGAGGTGACGCCGTTGGAACAGCCTGCCAGAAGGCAGACGGCAAGCGCCAGGGAGAGAATTGTCAATACTGTTTTTTTCATCGCGGTTCGTCCTTTCTGTTGAAAACCAGAGCGCCGCAAAAAGAAAATGTCCCTGCGGATCTTATCTCAAAAGATCCGCAAGGACAGAAAATTTTTTCTGCGGTGCCACCTTGCCTGCCGGGCTTTCCCGGCCTCTCTGCCGGATGCTGACACATCCGCGCCCCATAACGCGGGCAAAACGTCCCGGAATACTGAGCAGCTCCCGCTGCCGTTCCTCGAGCCCTCAGAGGACCATTTACCGCACCGTTTCCACGCCGGATTTCCACCACCGCCGGCTCTCTGTGAGGTCGTATTGCGATTTTATTTCCTCTTCATCGGTTTCATTTATTAAAGCACAGGGCATCTCATTTGTCAAGACAGTTTTTCGGCTCCCGTCGGGAAAATTTCTCCAAACGCTTTTCTTAAGAAGAAATGGCCTCGTTGCTGCCGAGTTTATCCAGAAGAGCGGTCACATTGTCTACGGAAGCCTTGCGTACCACCCCGGAATAGACGCCGTCCAGCATAGCTACATAACGGTCCTGGCCTTCCACCGCATAGAATTCCACAACACTGTCGGCATTTCCATTGAAGTAACTGTACTCCACCTTGAACACAGGTTCGCCGCTGTACTCCACTTCCTCGGTATTCAGTACGGCGATGGCGATCAGCTGCTTGTAGAAGGGCTGATAGGTATCGTCATAGCTGATTTCCTTGCCTGCGCCGGACTGGATGGTCAGGTCATAGGTGATATTGGACTCCGTTGATTTTTCCTCGTTCTTGGTACGGGTAATGTCGTACTCGCTGGCGGTTCCGTTCAGGGTGAGCTTCAGCCTGCTCACTTCCATGATGTTGGGCAGACAGATATAGCTCATCCGCAGGTCCATCAGCTTGGCTTCCGCCCAGTCAGCCACTTTACTGGCGGCGATCAGGTATACCACATCCGAGTTGTCCGCCATGAGGTACCGGTTGCCGTCCGCGTCCGTTTCGCTGACCTTCAGCGTGTGCTTCTCCCCGTTGAGATCAAAATCAATCTGCGCAAAGGGTTCGGCAAGCCCGTAATCTCCCAATTTTTCCTCTGTGACGCCCACAGCCGCCACACTGTCAGCGGACAGCGTCTTCAGAGTGGTCACCAAAGTACTGAAACTGTCCGTACCCGCCTCTGCTTTTACCGGCGAAGTCACCATATAACCGCTCATTTTTGAGGAGTCATGGATAATTTCAATCGGCTTCTCAAAATTGGTTCCGGAAAGCTTCATGCTGTAGAGGATATCCGCAGCTTTCGTCTGAGAGCTGGAACCCTCGCTGTCCGTGGTCTCCTGCATCAGGTCGGCCACCGTGTACAGGTCGGTTTTCAGGAAGGCCAGTTCCCCGCCCAAAAGCTTTTCATTGAGGCCGGATACCACATAGACAACGCCGTCCTTAAGCACATATTTGCCAACAGAGCTTCCTGCGTCGCTGCCGATTACCAGGGTATCGGAGCCGCCGGCTTTATATTCGATCGTGATTTTGGCCGCGCCGTTCCCGGAAAGGCCGAAATCCTCCAGATTGGTTACCTCTCCCAAATTCTTGGAAGCGTTGACATCCAGCACAGAGCGTGCGGCGGAAGAGGAGTCCACCGTATTCACATCATAGTCTTCCAGACCCTTTACCGTGAAGGCCACGTCCTTTTCGCTTTCCGAGGAGGACGAATCCGTCTCAGAAGAGGCGGAGGTTTCTGTCTCCGGTTCCTCAATGGGCGTCAGCTGGTAGGAGCCCCCGGCATTTTCCACCTTGATGACGGAAACGTCCCGGGTGGATTTCTCCATCACCTTTTCCGTTACGGAGGAGGATGCGGACGAAGAGGATTCCTCCTGCTCCTCGGGCTGTGTGAGCAGCAGGGCCGCAGCCGCGCCGCCCAGTACCACAAGGACCGCAAGCATGATCAGGATATTTCTTGTGGTCTTCTTCATAGGCTTACAGATGCCTCCTCTTCAGGAATACCACCAGGCCAGCAATCAGGATAATCAACGGCAGGCCGATGGTGAATACGCCCAGGCCCAGGAACGAGAGCGTTCCGCTGGAGGCTGCAATGTCCAATTTATTGGTCTGAACCTTATCCGTAACCACAGTGACGGCGCTGTCGTCCGTACCGGTCACATAGTGGAACAGGTCGGTGAGATAGGTGCGGTCGCTGAAGGTGCTGGTGCTCAGGAAGGTGTCCGTAAAGGTGACGGAGGAACCAAAAACAACCACATTTTTGGTATAGATGTCGTTGCCGTCCTGCACCATGCGGCTGGACAGCGTGGCCAGCACCTGTTCCGAGGTTTCGGGATTTTCCGTGTCCCCGTCTTCCTTGGCCGCATAGGCGCTGTCAGAAGAGACCCAGAGTTTCTGCACGCCGATATCATCGTTGGCGTTAAACAGAATGGTCAGCGGAGCGGTGGTGGGGGACACCAAAAGATTATAGGTATTGTCCTTCAGCACCTCCTCTGCGGAATCGGCAAAGATGTAACTGGCATTCGTAGAGAACACGCGGGAGGTATCGGTTTCCGCCACAACGCCCTCTTCCACCTTCACGCCCCATTCTTCTAGGAAGCCGGCAAACTTGGGCAGCTCTCCCTGGGTGGGGTGGCAGGTGACAAACAGGGTGCGGTCCACCATGGGGCCGTCCTTGGAGAGGAAATCCCTCATCTTCTGAAGCTCTTCCTCCGTGTAGTCAGTGGTGGGGGTGGGCAGCATAAGCACCTGGGTATCTTCAGGAATCTCGTCCGTCAGGAGATTTACCTCCTGCACATCGAAGTTTTCCTCCTCCAGGAGGCTGTCCAGAGCCGTACGGCTGCTGGAATTCAGCAGTTCGTTGTGCCCTGTTGCCACTGCCACAATCGGAACCTTGTCCAGGTTCACTGACTCGATAGCGGCGGCCAGGGCGCTGTCCACCATGGAATAACTGTCATACCCGGAGCTCGTCTGGCTCTGGGTCATGCTGAACATGTCGTTGACCGTCAGCACCCGGTGGCGCTTTTCCGTTTTCACCAGCACCTTGCCGGTGGTCAGGTTGTCGGAAGCGTACTCACTGATAAAGGTCGGGTTTTTATCGGGATCCACAAACTGCACCTTGATCCTGGAATTGGCCTCCTGCAGCTTGTCCGCCAGGTTTGCCACCTGGCTGTACTTCAAATTATAGCTAGTGAAGACGCGGTCCTTCCGGATGGCCTCTTCATCGCCGATCAAATAGATATCCGTGTCGTTCTGCACGCCCTTGGCAATTTCCAGGGCCTGGTCGGAAAGGGAGTTGAGCTTTTCCGCCGTCAGGTCCACATTCATGGAGGGGAAACGGTTGGAAAGGGCGGATACCAGGACGTTCACCACCACCACAATGGCAATGAACACCACGCTCATCAGGGTGGCCATGCCGCCCCTCTTAAATTTATTGCTCCTGAAGAAGTTCCCAACGGAACCCTTCTTTTTTGCCTTATTTTCTTGATTCATTTTCTCAATTTCCATCCTTTCTCTCGCTCAGCTCCAGCGGCGGCTTTCCACCTTACGTGCGGTGAGAAAGACGAAAACGGCCATAACGCTCAGGAAGAAGATTGCGCTTGAGACGTTGAACAGGCCCTGGGTGAAGGGCGTATAGCGGGTGTTGAAGGAAATCCAGCCCACAACCGCACTCACCCAGCTGCTGGAAAGGCCGGAGGCCAGGGAATCGATGAACATCAGGAACACTGCCACCGCAAAGGTGCCGATGGCCGCGATGATCTGGCTCACTGTCAGGCTGGAGATGAACACGCCGATGGCCACCATCGCGCCGCCGTAAAGCAGGGTGCCCACATAGTTGCCCAGCACCACGCCCCAGGGAGGGGTGGAGAAGAAGGACAGCGCCACCGCCGGCAGCAGGCCCAGGGTAGAGGCGATAAAATAGACGAAGAAAGACGAGAGGAACTTGCCGATCACAATCGAAAGCGTTCCCACCGGCGCGGTCAAAAGCGCCTGGTCCGTCTTGTTTTTCCGGTCGTCCGTCATGCTGCGCATGGTGATGATGGGGATAATCATCATGCAGAAGGTAAACATGGCGTTGTAAGCGGAAGTAATGTAGCTGGTGGAACCCATCATCATCACCTGGAAATAATAAAACCCATAGAGCGCCAGCAGGGCCGCTACGCACACATATCCTATGGGAGAGGCAAAATAGGAGCGGAGCTCCCGCTTAAACACTGCTTTCATTCTTCCTCTCCTCCTTTCTCTGTTTCTGCATTGCCGTCCGCCGCATTCCCGTCGGGCGCGGACTCGGGCTCATATGCAATGTCAACCTTGGGACGGGCTTCCTTGTCTTCGTTCTGGCTGTAGGCCGTGTCGGAGCTGGTCAGCTGGAGGAACAGGTCTTCCAGGGTCAGGTCGGTATTCTTCAGGGCCAGCATGGGCCAGCCTTTCCTGGCCAGCAGGGCGAACAAAGGCCTTCTGACGTCCGCGTTGGGCTCGGACTCCACACTGAGCTCGTATACGCCCTTCTCCTTTTCTCCCATGGAATAGACATCCACCACATTCTCCAGCTCCCGGATGGCATGCACCGCCTCGCGCTCGGGGGCCTCTACCCGGAGAATCAGCCTGTGATCCTTGGAGAGGTCATGGGCCAGGGTGTCTGTGGCGCCGTCCGCCACAATCCGGCCGTTGTTGATGACGATGATGCGTTCGCATACCGCCTGTACCTCAGAGAGAATGTGAGAACTGAGAATCACCGTGTGGTTGCGCCCCAGGTTGGTGATGAGATTGCGGATCTCGATGATCTGCTTGGGGTCCAGGCCCACGGTGGGCTCGTCCAGAATGAGCACCGGCGGGTTCCCCAGCAGGGCCTGGGCAATGCCGACGCGCTGCCGGTAACCTTTGGAGAGGTTTCCTATCAGTCTGTCGTACACATTGTCAATTTTGGTGAGCTGGCAGATTTCCTTGATGTGCTTTTCCCTGGGAAGCTTCACCTTTTTCAGTTCATACATAAAGTTCAGATACTCTTTTACCGTCATATCCAGATACAGCGGCGGCTGTTCGGGGAGATAGCCAATGAGCTTTTTCACTTCATTGGGCTCATCCAGAGTATTTTTTCCCGAAACGGTCACCTCTCCGGAAGTAGCCGAGAGGTAGCCCGTGACGATGTTCATCGTCGTGGACTTACCGGCGCCGTTCGGCCCCAGGAAACCGACGATTGTGCCTTCCTCCACTTTAAAGCTCACGTTATTCAGCGCCATATTGACTCCATAGCGCTTTGTGAGGTTTTTGACCTCTACCATTTCCGTGATTCCTCCTGTTTTGTTTGTCTTCTTTTCTCTAACTGGTTAATACTACCGCAAAGAGGGTCTTTTTGCAATACTTTTCGCCTTCCGCGGCATGATTTTCCATCATTTTATCTCCCTTTTGTGAATTTTTTGTGAAAGCGGGGTGATGATGTCGTGCCGTATGCCGCACCCGGTTCAAAATTTTTTGAAAAGACGGGCTTTCACTCTGGAAAACCCGCTTTTTCACCGGCCAAACCCGGGTTGCAGCCTGCCGCGTCCGGGTTGACGGAAAAGCTGGAACACGGTACAATAAGAGCGTCTAAAATCTATCAGAAAGAGGTGAGGGCTTTGGCGCAAATCAAGCCGTTCCGTGCCCTGCGGTACCAACTGGAAAAAGCCGGAAGGATCGAGGAGCTGACCTGCCCGCCCTACGATATCATCAGCGAAACACAGCGGCAGGCCTATTTGGAACGCAACCCTTACAATGTGATCCGCCTGGAGCTGCCCCGCGGGGACTCTCCCTATGAGGAAGCGGGAAAAACTTTGGAGGAATGGCTTCAGGAAGGCATTCTGAAGCAGGATATGGAGGAGGGCCTGTACCTCTATGAACAGGAATTCCTTTCCCAGGCCGACCATGGGGATAAAAAGAGCCTAAAGGGCCTGATCTGCCGGGTGCGGGTGGAGGATTTCGCCGCAGGCGTGGTGCTGCCCCACGAAGAGACTCTCAGCAAGGCAAAAACCGACCGTTTCAACCTGATGAAGGCCACGAACTGCAACTTCAGCCAAATCTATTCCCTCTATCAGGACGAAGGCCATATCACCCGGTCCAGAATCGAAAACCTGACAAAAACCTGCGCCCCCAGGTATGAGTTTTCTGACGGCCTGGTGACCCACCGGCTCTGGGTGGTAAACGACCCTGTGGCCGTTTCTGCCCTCTGTGAAGACTTTGCGGGCCGCAAGCTTTATATTGCCGACGGGCACCACCGCTACGAAACCGCCATCAACTACCGGAACTGGTGCAGGGAAAACGACTTTTACAACCCTGGCAGCGAATATGTGATGATGATGCTGGCGGACATGGCGGATGAGGGCCTGGTGGTATTCCCCACCCACCGGCTGGTCCGGGACCTGCCCGGATTCCATGGTCCGGAGCTGCTGAAGGCCTGCGAGGCTGAATTTGACGTTCTTCCCTGCGGGGACCTTCCGGAGGCACAGAGCCGGCTTTCCTCCCTCTACGAAGAGGGAAGACACGCCTTTGCCCTCTACGGCGGCAGCGCCTGGAACCTGCTGGCGCTGCGAGACCCCGCCGTTATGGACAGTGTGCTGCCGGAAAAGAGCCGGGCTTCCAGGCTGCTGGATGTCTCGGTCCTCCACAGCCTGATTCTGGAGCGCTGCCTGGGCATTGACAAGGAAAACATGGCGAACCAGAGAAATCTTACCTATACCCGTTCGGCAGCAGAAGCCGTTGCCTCCGTGGACAGCGGCGAGAGCAACTGCTGCTTCCTGCTGAACCCCACCCGCGTCAGTGAGATCGGCGCCGTGGCGGCAAACGGGGAAAAGATGCCCCAGAAATCCACGTATTTTTATCCGAAGCTCATCACGGGCCTTGTCATGAACCTGCTGACGGAACAATAAGCCGCAGGCCCTTCCAAAAAGAAAGGAAAAGGAAACTGGATGGACACCATGAAATTATTTGAAAAGACAGTGAAAGAACAGGAGATTTACAGCGGACGCATCATCCGCGTCCATCTGGACGACGTGGTTCTGGAAAACGGAAGCGAGACAAAGCGGGAGGTGGTGGACCACCCCGGCGGGGTCAGCGTGGCCGTGCTTACGGAAAACAACGAGCTCATCCTGGTGCGCCAATTCCGCTATCCCTACAAGCAGGTGCTTCTGGAGCTGCCCGCCGGGAAGCTGGAGCAGGGGGAAGACCCCTTTGAGGCGGTGAAGCGGGAGCAGAGGGAGGAGACCGGAACAGTGGGCGAGCACTATATTTCCCTGGGAAATGTCTACCCCACCCCCGGTTACTGCGGGGAGATCATCCGCCTGTGGGCATGCCGCGCCAGCGGCAGCACAGGCGAGCTTCAGCTGGACGAGGACGAGTTTCTGGCCACGGAGCGCCTTCCGCTTGACAAAGCTGTGGAAATGGTGTTAAATAACGAAATCCCGGACGCGAAAACACAGATCGGGATTCTGAAGACAGCCAGATTGGTGGAACAAGGAAAGCTCTGATCCGGCCTTTGGGCCGGGGAAAGGAAAAGCCTATGAACGCAACAAAACGAATTGCCGCCCTGCTGCTGTGCGGAGCGCTGCTTCTCAGCGCCTCCGCCTGTTCCCAGCAGGCTTTGAAAACTGCCGGACCGGAAAGCAGCTCCAGCGCTTCTTCCGTCTCTTCCAGGGAGGAATCCTCCGCTGTTTCCTCCGAGAATTCTAAGCCGGAATCCTCTTCTCAGGCTTCCAGCGAAGCTCCCTCCTCTTCAGAGGCGGCTCCCAGCACGCCGCAAAAGCCCACCGTCACCGACGACGACAGCAGCGCCGGAACGGAATACCTTCCCTCCATTGAGACGGGCAGCGAGAATTTTCAGAAGGCCTTCGCGGGAAACGCCATTGACAGCCAGTTTGAGCTGGAATATTCCCGCTCCACCTCCGCCACCCTGATGGTGCAGGCCTGCAACGACGCGGCGCAGAGATGGAAGAACATGATAGACGTGGCGTACCAGTCCGTGCTGGATCTCTCCGACGACGGCCAGCGGGAATCTGTGAAGGAAACCCAGGACCAGTGGGCCGCCGTTCTGGACCAGAAGCTTCAGGAAATCCGGGATGACGCGGGGGACGGCGCTGACGCCCCTCTGGAAATCGCCCGGGGCGCCATGCTGCTCTACCGGGAGCGGGCCGCCGAGCTTTGCAGCATCCAGTATGCGATCGACGGCACCCTGCCCAGCTTTGAAGTGGTTTCCGGCGACGAAGAGGTCAAGGGATAATGGAGCCTGACATCGCCGGAAAAGATCTGTTTATGGTATGCCACTCCCCCCGGAAAGCGGCATACCGTTCCCTGCCGGAAGGTTATTTTTTCCGGCGCTGCCGCAGGGACGAGCTGGAACTCTGGAAGAAATTCCATTTCGACGATTTGGAAACAGCCCGCCGGATGCTGCCCTACATGGACGGCTATTTCCAGGAGGTTTATGGCGGGGAGGATGGCGGTTTTTTTGACCGCTGCCTGTTTGCCTGTACAGAAGAGGACCTGCCCGTGGGGACCTGCTTTCTCTGGAAAGCCTACGGAAAACTGGACACCCTGCATTGGCTCAAGGTGAGGCCTGAATATGAGGGAAAGGGGATTGGCCGGGCGCTGATCGCCCGGGTGCTGCAGGAAAAAATGGATTGGGATACTCCCGTTTTCCTGCATACCCATCCCGGCTGCCTCCAGGCAGTCAAGCTCTATCTGGATTTTGGATTCCAGTTTCTCAGCGACCCTCTGGTGGGAGACCGGAAAAACGCCTTGCCGGAAGCCATGCCATACTTCCGGGAACGGCTGCCCGCCCCGTCCTTTGAAAAAATTGCGGCGCAGGCCGCGCCGCAGGAATTTCTGGCCGCGGTAAACGCGGGGAAGAGAGCCGAATTCTAGACAGCCGTCCGAACATACCGCGCCATCCTGTGCGGCCGGCTTTTCGGCGGTCCAATGCCTTTGATATGCTGAAATACGGCGGTATTCCACCGGTTTTTTCAGCCTTTAAAAAGGGGCGGAGCCATTTGGCTTCGCCCCTTTCCTTTTTTCCCATGCTTTTCTTTTCTTTCCAAATCAGGTATAATAAAGAAAAATTTTATTTGGGAGGAAAAATTTTTATGGCCTATTTACAGCTCAATTTTGAAAGCCAGTGTCTGCAGGGGAATACCGCAATCTCCGTGATTCTGCCGGACAAGACCCGGGGCCTCACTCCCCGGGAATTTTACAGCCAGGAAAAAAAGTACAAGGTCCTCTGGCTGCTGCACGGCACCTTCGGCGACCATTCCGACTGGATTCGCAAAAGCAACATAGAGCTTTACGCCTGCGAACGGGATCTCATTGTGGTGATGCCCAGCGCCTTGAATTCCAATTACGCCAACTGGCCGGAATTCTCCATCGGCTACAACATGTACGACTTTCTCACCGAAGAGCTGATGCCGCTGATTTACGGCTGGTTCCCGGCCTCCGACAAGCGGGAAGACAATTTCATCGCCGGGTTATCCATGGGCGGCCGGGGCACCTGCGTTTACGCTTTCAGCCACCCGGAAAAATTTGCGGCCGCAGCCGTGCTCTCCGCCTGCCCCAGGAATATCGAACTGCTCCCCGAAATGGAGCCGGGCATGTGGGAGCGCACCCAGGGCAGCATCAAAAACGCCGGAGGCCTTGAGGCTTACCTTGCCTCCTATGAAAACACCTGGCGCATCGCTGGGGAAAAGGCAAAAACAGGGGAACTGCCCCGCCTGTACTTTGCCACAGGGAAAAACGACATGTTCTACGGGGCTTTCCTGGAATTCCAGAAATATGCGGAGAAAATCGGCCTGGACGCCGAATTTGAAGCCATTGACGGCTACGCCCACGAATGGCGCTTCTGGGACCTGACCATCCAGCACGCCCTGGCCTTCTTCGGCCTGGACGACGCGGGGGCCGGGAACCCGTTCTGACCTTTCCTGCTGAAAAGGGCGCCGCAGCGACAGCAAGGGCATCTGCATTTCCTGCTCCTGCCCATGCTGTCTGCGGCGCCCTTTTTTAATTTTCCACCTTGAGCCGCTCTTCCTCCACGCCGAAAACTGCGGCCATCTCCTTCCGCTCCTCCAGATTCGGCACTGCCTCGCCCGATTCATACTTGCGGTACCGGTAAAGGCTTATCCCAAGTTTCTGCGCGGCTTCCTTCATGGAAAGCTGTTTTTCTTTTCTCAGGATGTACAGGCGGCTGCGGAACGAAAGGCTGTCAAACGGGAATTTCTTAAGGCTCTGGTATCGGGGTTCCAGCTTCCAGGCAGGCGTTTTTGGCAGGGGAGTAAACAGTTTCTCCGCTTCTCTCAGCTTCGATTCAAAAAAATGGATGGCATATTCCAGCTGCATTTGAGAAATGTCATCCATCCGGTATTTCTGCAGGATCCATATCCCTTCATTGAGGGCTGAACGCATAAACTCATTCTCTGCTCTGTAGTCTCGTCTCATGCTTTTCACTTCCCTTTTTGAAAGTAATTTTATCTCACTTTATTGAAGACAGCTAGAACCATAAATGATACTATTGATGGGTATATCAGTAAAAGCAAATTCTTCTTCTTATAATAAAAGTATAAATATGGTTATTATTGGAAGATGATCTATGTTTTTGGTGAATAATGAATTCAAAAACACGAATGTATCCAGGACAATACGCTTTACTGATTCTTTATTTGACCGTTTAAACCAAGTCGCGGGCGAAAATAATATCTCTTTTAACTTGCTGGTACTGCAGTGCTGCAAATACGCCCTGGACCACATGGAAGAACCGGAAGAAGACAAGCCTTCTGCAAAATAAACCGCAGAAGGCTTGTTTTTTTATCGCGAAGCCTGAGGAAGCTTTCACAAGACCCGGCGAACCAATGGAAAAATAAGAAAACCTGCCCGGGCCTTTCTTCCTAAACAGAGCAGCCCTTCCGATTTCGGAAGGGCTGCTTTGCTTTATTCTTCGTCCGTTGTGGTATCTTCCTGGGCTTCCTGTTCCAGCTCTTCCGGGCTGGCGGCTCCCTCGTCCGCAGTGCCGTCGTCCTCAATTTCCACTGCGTCCACCTCATCTTCTTCATGGGGGGCACGGGCCAAAGTGACCACCTTATCTCCCTCCTGCAGCTTCATCACGCGCACACCCTTGCTGGGCCTGGCGCAAACGCGGATGGAGGAGGCCAGAATGCGGATGATGATGCCTTCCTCAGAGATGAGTATAATGTCATCCTCCAGATCCACCACCTTGATGGCTGCCACATCGCCGTATTTTTCGGTGTGGTAGTTGGTAAGGCCCTTGCCGCCCCTGTGCTGCAGGCGGTAATTGTCCGGCGCGGAAAGCCTGCCGTAACCGGTTTCCGTCACGGTGAGCACCAGGCCGCCCTCACGCAGAACCGACATTCCCACAATACAGTCGTCTTCGGCCAGGCGCATAACCCGCACGCCTCTGGCCGTACGGCTCAGCTCACGGATCTGGGTTTCCTCAAACCGGATGGCCATACCCTTCTTCGTGGCCACAAGCAGCTCGTCGCTGCCGTTTGTCTCCCGCACCCAGGAAAGCACGTCGCCCTCGTCCAGGTCGATGGCGATCAGGCCGCCCTTTCTGGCCGTATCATAAGCGGAAAGCTTTGTGCGTTTGATTACACCGTTATTCGTCACCATCACCAGGTATTTATCCTCGTCAAACTGGGTTACCCGAATCATGGAGGTCACCTTCTCCTCCGGCTGAAGGGGGAGAAGATTCTTGATGTTCATTCCACGGCTGGTACGGGAACCCTCGGGAATCTCGTAGCACTTCAGCCGGTAGACACGGCCCAGACTGGAGAAAAACAGGATATAGTCGTGGCTTCCGGTGACAAAGAGTTCCGTGGCCACATCCTCATCCCGGCGGGTCATGCCGGTGACGCCCCGTCCGCCCCGTCTCTGCAGCCGGTAGGTGTCCATTTTCTGGCGTTTCACATAACCGAAATTCGTCAGCGTGAGCACGCATTCCTCTACGGGAATCAAGTCCTCGATATCCACTTCACCGCTGATGGCCGCGATCTCTGTGCGGCGTTCGTCGCCGAACTTCTTCTTCATGGCCTGGGCTTCGTCCTTCACAATGGCAAGGCGTCTGCCCTCGCTTGCAAGAATATCCAGGAAATCGGCAATTTTCTCTTTCAGGCCTGCCAGCTCTTCCTCGATTTTTTCGCGCTCCAGGCCGGTGAGCTGCCCCAGGCGCATCTGTACAATGGCCTGGGCCTGCACGTCGTCCAAGCCGAAACGTTCCATCAGCGCTGTTTTGCCTTCCGGTATGGATTTGGCGGCCCGCAGAATGGCGATCACCTCGTCGATGAAGTCCAGGGCAATCATCAAGCCTTCCAGAATATGGGCCCGCTCCTGGGCCTTTTTCAGGTCGAACCTGGTGCGCCGGGTGATGACATCCATCTGGAACTTGACGTATTCCTCCAGAATCTGCCGCAGGTTCAGCATCTTCGGCTCCCCGTCCACAATAGCCAGCATGATGACGCCGAAGGTGGTCTGCAGCTGGGTAAAGGAGAAGAGGTGGTTCAGCACGATCTGGGGAGAAGCGTCCCGTTTCACATCTATCACAATATGCATGCCGTTGCGGTCGGAATGGTCGTCGATATTGGAGATGCCCTCAATGCGCTTTTCCTTCACCAGGTCGGCGATATTCTCAATCAGCCTTGCCTTGTTCACCTGATAGGGCAATTCAGTGACAATGATCTTGGAACGGCCCGTCTTTTCATTTTCCTCAATTTCCGCCCGGGCGCGCACCGTAATCTTGCCGCGGCCCGTGGCATAGGCGGCCCGAATGCCGCTCCGGCCCATCACAATGCCCCCGGTAGGGAAGTCCGGACCCTTGATGTGCTCCATCAGCTCTTCCAGAGTTGCCTCCGGATTGTCGATGAGGCAGCACATGCCGTCGATCACCTCATTCATGTTATGAGGCGGGATATTGGTGGCCATGCCCACGGCGATGCCGGTAGAACCGTTGACCAGCAGGTTGGGGAAATGGCTGGGCAGCACTGTGGGTTCTTTCAGACGGTCGTCGTAGTTGGGATTGAAATCTACCGTGTCCTTGTCGATATCCTGCAGCATCTCCACGGAGAGCTTGTTCATCTTGGCCTCGGTGTATCGATAGGCCGCGGGAGGGTCTCCGTCTATGGAACCGAAGTTTCCGTGGCCGTCCACCAGCATGTAGCGCATGGAAAAATCCTGGGCAAGGCGGACCATGGCGTCGTAGACAGATGTGTCCCCATGAGGATGGTAACGCCCCAGCACGGAGCCCACCGTATCGGCGCACTTGCGGTAAGGTTTTTCCGGCCACAGGGTATTTTCATACATGGTATAGAGGATACGCCTGTGCACAGGCTTCAGGCCGTCCCGTACATCCGGCAGGGCCCTCTGCACGATGACGGACATGGAGTAATCCAAAAAGGATTTTCGCATCTCCTTCGTGACGTCCACATGTATGACGCGGCCTCCGGATTCCTCCGCCATATTTTCCGTATTTTCAAAATCCATGGATCATTCGCCTTTCCGGTTCCGTTCTTTCGAAAACCATTTCTTTTACTGAATCAATTGTTCTGCAGCAGAAGGCTCAAGGCCCGTCCGCGCACATCCTTTGGAATTGCCCGTACGGGAATGAGCAGAAGCCCTCCGTCCTCCGGCAGCACCGCCGTCAGCTGGGTCTTCTTTCCCACAGTTTTCACCTTCGCTCCCTGAAGGGAAATCTTTCTGCTGCCCTGTGCGGTATCGGCATAGAGTTCCTTTTCGTAAAGACGTACCTTCACCGTATTCTGGCCCTGTTTGGCCTGTTTCCGCATGTCTAGCCGCGGCACCAGCGTTACCCCCAGCACCACGCCCAGAGTGATCAGCCCCATCACAAGGTTGAAAAATTCTTTGTTATAGAGAAAGGAGATCAGGAAAAACAGAAAGAGCGCGGCGAGCACAGAGGTTTCAATCACCGCCCGTTTTCCCGAGGTTTTATAGATTCCCGAATACTTCAGCCCTTCGAAGACCTCTTCTTCTGTCAGCGTATAAGAAAATTCAATATGAGACATAATTGTTTCCAATTCCCGCCTTTTTCAGGAGTTTCCCCTCTTGTGTTTTCACCGACGTCAGAATGGCTCAAACGTCCCAGTTTGCTTCCTTGGCAAATTTCACGATGAAATCCCGGCGGGGCTCCACTTTATCTCCCATGAGCACGGTGAAGATTTCGTCCGCCTCCGCGGCGTCCTCCACCTCTACCCGCCGCATCGTCCGGCGGGCGGGGTCCATGGTGGTCTCCCAAAGCTGCTCGGAGTCCATTTCGCCCAGGCCCTTATAGCGCTGTATCTCATAGTTGGCGCCCAAATCCGCCATAATCTGGTCCCGCTCCGGGTCGGAGAAAGCATAATAATGCCGTTTTCCCTTTGTGAGCCGGAACAGGGGAGGCTGCGCAAGATAGACGTGCCCCTCTTCTACCAGGGGCCTCATAAAGCGGTAGAAGAACGTCAGCAGCAGCGTACGGATATGGGATCCGTCCACATCGGCATCCGCCATGATGATGATTTTGCCGTAGCGAAGCTTGTTCAGGTCGAAATCCTCACCGATGCCGGTGCCCAGGGCCGTAACCACAGGCATCAGCTTTTCGTTGCCGTACACTTTGTCCAGCCGCGCCTTCTCCACATTGAGCATCTTACCCCAGAGAGGGAGGATCGCCTGAAATTTCCGGTCCCGTCCGCCTTTGGCGGAGCCGCCGGCGGAATCTCCCTCCACGATATAGATTTCAGTTTCCGATGCATCCCGGGATTGGCAGTCCGCCAGTTTGCCGGGCAGTGTGGTATTCTCCAGCGCCGTTTTCCGGCGCGCCAGATCCCGCGCCTTCCTGGCGGCTTCCCTGGCCCGCGACGCTGCCAGCGCCTTATCGAAAATAGCCCGTGCCGTGGCCGGATTTTCCTCTAAAAACGTGGTCAGCTTTTCCGATACCATGGAGCTTACCAGCCCGCTGATCTCCGTATTTCCCAGCCTTGCCTTGGTCTGCCCCTCAAACTGGGCGTCCTTCAGCTTGACGCTGATGACGCAGGTAAGCCCTTCCCGCACATCCTCGCCGCTGAGATTTTTGTCGTTATCCTTGAGGATGTTATACTTTCGGGCATAATCGTTCATCACACGGGTGAGGGCGCGTTTAAAGCCGTCCTCATGGGTGCCGCCGTCCGTGGTATGGATGTTGTTGGCAAAAGAAAGAATCAGCTCGTTAAAGCTTTCCGTGTACTGCAGGGCGATTTCCGCCGTGGAATTTTCATCCTCCGCTGCAGCGGAAAAATGAATAATTTCCGGGTGGATCACCTCAATGGCCTTTTTCTTGTTCAAGTAGTCCACGAAGGAGCTTACGCCGCCCTCATAACAGAATTCGCTGTGCAGGATATTCTCAGGATCCCGCTCATCCGAAAGCTCAATACGGATGCCGGCATTGAGAAAGGCCTGTTCCCGCAAGCGGGTCTGCAACGTCTCATATTCATAAACCGTGGTCTCCCGGAAAATTTCCGGGTCTGCCTTGAACCACACATCCGTGCCGTTCATCCTGCTGTTTTCTACGGTGCCCTTTTCTTCCAGCTCCGTTACGGCTTTGCCGCGTTCAAAGCGCTGTTTGTAAATCACACCGTCGCTGACGACACGGACTTCCAGCCACTCTGAAAGAGCGTTCACCACGGAAGCGCCCACGCCGTGCAGGCCGCCGGAAACCTTATAGCTTCCGCCGCCGAATTTTCCGCCGGCATGCAGAATGGTAAACACGACCGTAACAGCCGGCAGACCGGTTTTATGCTGTACCCCTACCGGGATACCGCGTCCATTATCGGAAACATACACAATGTCTCCCGGCAGCAGCTTTACGATAATTCTGTCACAGAATCCAGCCAAGGCCTCGTCAATGGCATTATCCACAATCTCATACACCAGATGGTGCAGCCCTCTCGGCCCTGTGGAGCCGATATACATGCCCGGGCGTTTCCGTACCGCTTCCAGGCCTTCCAGCACCTGAATTTGGTCGCCGTCATATTCTTTCTCTACTTTAGTGATTTCATTGGTATCCAACTGACAATGCCCTCCATTGTGTCTCTTTTTCCACAGGCCAGCCTGCCCTGTTTTAGAGATTCTGCGGTTCTCTTAACGAGGTTATATTATATATTAGTATAACAGATTTTGCTTCTTTTGTAAACCTAAAAAAGCGGGAAATCCTATGGCAAAAAACTCAGGTTTTCTGGGAGTTTCCAAGGATTTACCGTCGTTTTTCCAATCGTTTTTCCCACGATAAGAAAAAAACCAGGCTGAGCAAACAGTCTGGCTTTTTTTCTCGTATTTTTTATTGAAAAACAAGATGCTGCGTTCTCAATTTTCAAGTTTTAAACATCATGTTGATAACTTTGTTGAAAACTCAGTTTTTCTTTTCCTTCAGCTCCCGAAGACGCTGTTCCACATAGGCGGGGTCCTCATATTTCGCAAAAAAGTCATCGCTGACGCTGGGGATTTCCACACTGCTGACCACCCGTGCGGAAGGGACGGGCTCAGCCGGCCTGACTGCTCCGGAACCTGCTTCCGGCCGCCTGACAGAAGATTCTGCACGGCGCTGCACAGGGACATCATGGCGAATATCCGGCGCTGTATCCCCTCTCCGCGGCTGGGCAGGAGGCGTATTTCCCCGGGAAGCAGGAACGGAATCCCCTGTTCTTCTGGCTCTGTTGGCCGGCGCTTCCCGCTGCGGCGCAACCCTTCTGGGGGAAATTTCATCGGCAGCCAGGCGGACAGGAACCTCTTCTTCCGGCAAAGCCGCCTGCTCCGGAGAAAGCTTTACCACCGAGGTCCTGCTTAAATCCTCTTTGGACACCGGCTCCCGCCGGACTGCGCCCACATGGATTTTCACATCGTCCTCATCCGGCTGCTGAATCGGCCCTGTAACATAATCCATCCTGGGGTTGAACTCTCCATGGTCCGACAGGCGATAATCCGGTTTGACGTTTTTGGAATCCGTTACGGGCATGCGCCGGTTTTCCATTCCTCTGCGCGCACCTCTTTTTTTTGCTTCCAATTCCTCCCTGGATACCCGCTTGATTACCGGCTTTGCCAGATAAACTTGGAACAGGCTGAGCAGAAAAAAAACGATAAATGGAATGATTACCTGAAGCACCGTGGAAAGGGAGACGTCATCCAAAATAAACTTGTGGAAAAAATAGATGGCGCCGCCTGCAAAAATAGCGATTACGGCAAACACATAAATCAACGGAGACAGGTAAATATTGGAAATACCGCCGCAGCGCGGGCATTTGTATTCTCCCTGCCGTTTTAAGGACCATGTTCTGATGAGGTTGACCCGCTTTTTGCAGTACGGGCAGATTGGTACTCCAAAATACTGCATCTTTTAACCAGCCTTTCCGATTTCTCTCACATATTCTGCAGGGAAGCCCTGCGCAGCAAAGTCGCCGTGGAAATCTGCGAGAGATACACGATCTCCCGGCCGCCTTCCCGGCAGACAATAAAGGATTTCGGCAGCTCCATTGACACATTGACCACACGGTGTTCCTTCTGCGCTCTGGTGAGATAATTTCTTGTATGTTTGGAAACCGTAGAATTGTCCATTTCGAACACGCCTACGATATCTTTCATATTGACAACGGTATTTTGCCCAAGATGCAGGTACATCCGGCACCTCCGAATTTATTTTACACTTTATTCCATATTTTCGGGGAAAACTTTTCCGGCTTCCACCCGGAACCGCATTCCCGTTTTCAACAGCTCAACTGTTTCAGGGCTGCAGCAGGTGAGGAATACCTGCCTTCCATGCAGATGGTTCATCAAATAATCCTGCCGGCTTTGGTCCAGCTCACTCATGACGTCGTCCAGCAGCACAATGGGGGTTTCCCCGGTAAAATCGGAAAGCAGCTCCGCTTCGGCAAGCTTCAGGGCCAGAACTGTGCTTCTCTGCTGTCCTTGGGAGCCGTATACCCTGGCGGAAAATCCATCCAGCATAATCTCAAAGTCATCCCGGTGGGGACCGGAATTTGTGAATCCGGAACGCAAATCGGTATTCCGGGTACGGGCCAATTCCTCCAAAAAAGCCTGCTCGGCATCCGGAAGAGATAAGTTTTCCACATAATTTTTAACGGAAGGGGAATAGCTGATCTGAATTTCCTCATGGTTTTTGGAAATCCCCGCATAAACCCCGTGGACCTTCGGCGCCAGCCTTTCAAGATATTTGCCCCGTTCCCGCATCACCTCCGCCCCCAGCTTTGCCAAACGCAGATCCCATACAGATAAGGTATCTTCCAATTCGGGATATCGGGAAATATCCTTCAGCAGCGCGTTTCGCTGCAGCAGAGACCGGTTATATACGCTGAGAAGCCCGGCGTAACCCGGCTTCATCTGACAAAGGGCGCCGTCCAGAAAGCCTCTGCGGCGGGCGGGACCTTCTTTGATCAAAAGCAGATGCTCCGGAGAAAAGATGACGGCGCACACTTTGCCGATCAAAGCGGAGCCTGTCTTTTTCTTTACCCCGTTGATTACGGAATTGCGCCTGCCGTTTTCAAAATTCAGCACCGCGCTCTGATCCCGCTCCTCGCTGTGAAAATCCAAAGCCAGAGAAGCTTTTGAGGTATTGGTCCCCTTCTGCACATCCAATTTCGGCAGTTCCGCATCTTTTGCGCCCCGGAAGGAATGGCCTCCCGTAAAGAGCCAGAGACTTTCCAGCAGGTTCGTCTTTCCCTGCGCGTTCCCCCCGTAAATCACATTGACCCCTTTACAGGGAAAGAGCTCTCCATCTTCCAGGTTTCTGAAATTTTGGGTTGCCAGGCGAATTACGTGCATGAAAGGAATCCTCTCTAAAAAAAGTAAAAAGAGCTACCGCACGGCAAATTCTTTCCCAGCGTAGGACGCCGTATCACCGGAACGAAGCTTTTTTCCCCGCATGGTACAGGTTTCTCCATTGACGGAAACTTCCCCATTTTGAATGACAAACTTTGCCTGCCCGCCGGTGTCCACCAAGCCGGTCAGCTTTAAGAGGGCGTCCAGCCTGATAAATTCCGTGCTGATTTCAATTGACTCCATAATTTCCTCCCAACTCTTGAAAAGTTGGATCCTCATTTTTGGTCAGTTCCAGCGCCCGCGTCTGAAACTGCCATTCTTTTTCCAGGGTGCAGCCCTGCCTTTTCTCAGTCGTTCTTCAGGCGGACAGGAAGCACCAGGAAGAGAAAGCTGTCTCCCTCTTTTGGGACAATTTTCATAGGGCTCAGAGAACCGCCCAGCTGAATTTTTACTTCGTCGCACTCCGTATTGCGGAGCGCTTCCAACAGATAACGGTTATTAAAGCCGATCTCCACGTTTTCGCCTGTCATATCCGCGCTCAGCTGGTCGCTGGCGCGTCCCATGGACGTAGTGCAGTTGAGCTTGATTTCATTTTCTTCAAACAGGCAGCGGACAGGGCTCTTCAGCCTGTCGGTAATCAGCAGGGAAACGCGCTCCACGCTCTCTATCGCATCTCTGGTACGCACGATGACATCGGTTTTGCTCTCTGGAGGAATAGCAGCCTTGTAATTGAGGAATTCTCCTTCCAGAAGGCTGGAGATTACGGTATAATTTTCTATTTTAAAAAGGATATGCCGCTTTCCCGCGGAAATTTCCACAGGCTCCTCGCTGTCCTTGAGCAGTTTGAGAATTTCCCCCAATGTTTTTCCAGGCACGACAAAGGAGATATCTTCCGGAAAAACCACAGCTTCTGTACGTTTTGCAAGCCGGTAGCCGTCCACGGAAACCACATCCAGCTTTCCGGCTTCAATGTTGAACAGGCTTCCTTGATGAATGGGCTTTGCGTCGCTCTCCGCTACGGCGAACAAGGTTTGGCGGATCATGCTTTTGAGAAGGTTTGCAGGCAGTTCAATTACTGTGGAATCCGTAAGTTTCGGAAGCTCCGGAAATTCTTCAGCCGGGATGCCGATAATGGAAAACTTGCTGAAACCGCTTTCTATGGACGCCATATTTTTTTCGTCTACAGAAATGGTGATTGTTTCTGCAGGGGTCTTGCGTACAATGTCGGAAAACAGCTTCGCGCTCAGCACTGCTTTTCCGGGCTCCTGTGTGGTGGAGGGAATGACGGTGGTGATACCCAGTTCCAAATCATAGGCACACAGTTCGAGGCTGCCTTCTGTTGCGCTGATAAGGATTCCCTCCAGCGCAGGAATGGACGTCTTTGTGGAGACGGCTCTCTGTATATTTGTGACTGCTTCAGTCATGTCGCTTTTGCTGACTGTAAATTTCATTTAATGATTCACGCTCGCTTTCGAAAGGATCCTGATAGAGGAGTTATTTTGTGATGCAGACGTTTCGATTTCTGCGAAGAGCAAAACAAAGCTCTTTTTGTTCTTTTACTATATTCTAGATTTAACAGTAATATTAGGGGCTGTGAAAATGTGGAAAAGGTTATTTTTCTCAGTTGCTTCCTGAAAAAAAGGTCTGTGTGTTTTTCTTTTTGCCCCGTGGAATCTTTGTGGAGGCCGTTGGAAAGTTTTCCTTTCTTCCACGGTCTGTGGAAAGCTGTTTGTGGAATGTTGGAAAAACTGTGAAAAACTTATCGGTCACGGATGTTCTTAATGATGTCGTCTACCATAGCCTTCATGTGCGGGTCGTTCTTCAGGTTTTTTTCCACCTGGCGGATGGCATAGACCACAGTGGAGTGATCCCTGCCGCCGAAGGTCTGTCCCACCTCTACCATGGACATCTGGGTGATTTCACGGACGATATACATGGAAACCTGCCTGGCGGCCGAAATATTAGAATTCCGTTTCTGAGAGCGGATATCTTCCGAGGTGATGCCGCCGTAAGTGCGGGCCACCTCTTCAATAATCTTATCCACTGTGACGGGAGCCGGCTGATCGTTATTAATGATGTCGCTGATAGCCGCCTGGGCGGTAGCTATATTGATGGGCTTCGATTCCAATAAATAGAATGCGCGCAGCTTTTTGACAGCGCCCTCCAGCTGACGTATGTTGCTTTTCAGTTTATTTGCAATGTATTCGCACACGTTGTCCGGAATGGTAAAACCTAAGGATTCCGCCTTGCGGGTGATAATGGCAATTCGGGTCTCAAAATCCGGCGGCTGGATATCTGCGGTGAGGCCCCACTCAAAACGGGTTTTCAGGCGGTCATCCAGGGTGGCGATGTCCTTCGGCGGCCGGTCGGACGTGAGGACAATCTGTTTTTTTGCCTCATACAGGGTGTTGAAGGTATGGAAGAATTCTTCCTGAGTGGATTCTTTGCCTGCAATAAACTGAATATCGTCAACAAGAAACAGATCTGCATGCCGGTACTTTTCCCGGAATGCCGCTGTGGTACCGCTTTTAATGGCTTCGATCATCTCATTTGTGAAGTCGTCGCCCTTAATGTAGACGATGGACATCTGAGGAAAGGATTTATGCACTTCTTTGGAAACGGCATAAAGCAAATGAGTCTTTCCGAGCCCGGAATTTCCATAGATGAACAGGGGATTGTACAGTATGGCGGGTTTTGTCGCCACAGCCAGACAGGCGGCATGAGCAAAACGGTTGGAAGAGCCCACCACAAAGGTGTCGAAGGTGAGTTCATAATCGCCGTCAGCCGCAGTGTCCGGTTCCTTCTTCTTCGACCTGAGTTCTTCTTTGACACAGAGGGAAAAATCAATTTTGGAACCGAATACACTTTGAAACGCTTCGCTCAGCAGATCGCTGTAGCAGCGCAGAAGCGTCTGTTTATGAAATTCATTGGGCGCTTCAAGTATGGCTACGCCGTCTGTAAAATCCAGAGACACCGGTTTCAGACGGCTGAACCAGGTTTTAAAAGCCACTTCTGTGATTTTGGATCTGCAATAATCGCAGATAAGTTCCCAAGCCTGATCGAATGAATCCAAAATAGATTACCCTCCAACACAAAATGATCCCGCATAAAATAGAAAAATGCCGATATTCAAGGTAAAGTATATCATAAAGCGGGTTTTATTTCAAATTTTTTTGCAAGCCGGGCATGGGTGCTTCTTTCCGGAAAAGACATACAATCTGTTGTGTTTCTGGAAGCTGGAATAACAAGGTATTCCGGTTTCAAAAAAACGATGGAAAAGAGAGGGCCCGGGCGGAAAAAAAATACAGGCCGTGCGCGGTGTTGCGCGAAAAAATTGTGTTGACACAATGGGAAGTTTTACGCTATAATGTTAACTCGCAAGGGAAAGTACCTCGAAAGGAGGGTTTTTATATGCTGAGAACCTATCAGCCGAAGAAGCTCCACAGAAAGAAAGAGCACGGTTTCAGGAAAAGAATGTCTGATAAGAACGGACGCAAGGTACTTGCACGCCGCAGAGCAAAAGGCAGAGCACGTCTTTCTTATTGATGATGCCTTTTAAAGGTCACCTGAGCGTGGCCTTTCTTTGTTTTGCGCAATTTTCGGAACGGATGTGGATATGGACAAGTTCATTTCAATCTGCAGGAACAATGATTTCAGAAGACTCTATGCGAAGGGGAAAAGCTTTGTTTCCCCCCTTGTGGTGGTCTATGTGAAAAAAAACCGGAACCAGGGGCTCCGGGTCGGTATCACCACAAGCAAAAAGATCGGCAACGCCGTCTTGCGCAACCGTTCCCGCAGAGTGATCCGGGAGGCGTTCCGGGAACTTTCCCCCAGAGTGAAAAGCGGATACGATCTTGTTTTCGTGGCGAGAGGGAGAACCCCTCATGTAAAAAGCACGGATGTGAGACGCCATATGGAAAAAGAGCTGACGGCGGCCGGAGTATTGAAACCGGCGGCCTTTTCCGCGCAGGAAAATTAGAAGATGATAAGACGGCTGTTTTTACGGTTGATTCGGTTTTACCGCAGGGCCATCTCCCCGAGAAAGCCTGCTATGTGCCGCTATATTCCCACCTGCTCGGAATATGGCTTGGAGGCCATTGAGAGATTCGGAGCGTTGAAAGGCGGTTTGCTTACTGTCTGGCGTATTCTGCGGTGTAATCCCTGGAGCCGGGGAGGATATGACCCGGTTCCGGAAAAAAAGGAAAAGAAAAAAGGCTGAGAAGCTGAACATAGAGGAGCGCTGCAACGTTGATGCAAATATTTAATTTCTTTGGAAGCATTCTTGGCTATCTGCTGTGGTTTTTATACACGATCTTCCGGAATTACGGCGTGGCCATTATTCTGTTTACCGTAATTTTAAAGCTTGTGATGTTCCCTATGTCCATCAAGCAGCAGAAAAGCATGGCGTCTCAGTCAAAGCTGGCGGATAAGCAGAAGGAGCTTCAGAAGAAGTACGGGACCAATAAACAAAAGTACAATGAGGAGCTGGCAAAGCTCTATGAGAAGGAGGGGGTTAACCCCGGTTCAGGCTGCCTGACTTCCCTACTGCCTTTTCCCATCATGCTGGGCATTTATTATTCGGTTATCCTTCCCCTTTCCAATACGCTGCATATCGCATCGGGATCTATCGAATTGGCAAAGGATTATATTTCCAGGATTCCGGGAATGGTATCCGCTTCTGCCGGCAGCCTTTACGGCGAGTTGGAGATCATCCGTAATTTTGACGCTCTCAAGGGCAATCTGACCATGTTCAATCCCGGGGATATGGAAAAGATGGAGTTTTTCTCAAAGGGCTTTAAATTTCTGGGACTGGATCTGCTGGCCACCCCGCAGCAGTCTGACTTTATGTCCTTCCTGTGGCTGATTCCCGTGCTCTCCCTGGTCACCAGCTTCGGCTATCAGTTCTACATGACGAAGACCTCTATGACCGGTACCCAGGGACAGCCCGGCTGTATGAAGGTGATGATGTATGTCTTCCCCCTGATTAGTGTGTACTGGGCTTATACCATGCCTGCGGCCGTGGGTTTTTATTGGGTAATTTCTTCTGTGACCAGCTTTGTACAGAGCATTGTCACGAACAAATATTTCAGTTATCATCAAATGACAGCTATGAGTGAAGCGCAGCGGGCGGTGACGCTGGAACTTGCGGAGAGGTCGGTGAGGCCGCTGCCTGCGCCGGCACAGAAGGAAATTGCAGACAAGATCGCGGCAGCGGCGCAGGCGCGGCTGCCAAAAGAGAGCAAGCAGAAGCAGGGACAAAAGAAGTCCGGTAAGAAATCCGGTGGATCTTCCAACAGTACGACTGACTATCTTGGAAACAAAAAGTGAAAAAAGGAATTGAGTTTTCCGCCTTGCAAGAGAAAGGAAATGTGAAACCATGATTAGAGAAGCCGTTGCCACAGGCGAGACCGTAGAAATTGCTTTTGCAAATGCCTGCAGAGAGTTGGGCGTGGAGACGACAGACGCAGAATTTGAAATTTTGGAAATGCCTACAAAAAAGACGTTTGGACTTTTTGGCGGCAGTCCAGCAAAGGTGCGGGCCTATATTGAGGAAAACAATCCTGCTCAGGAGGCCGCAAACTATTTGAAAAACGTACTCCGGGAAATGGGACTTCCCGATGTGACGGTAGAAATTCAGGAGGAGGAAGCAGGCGCTGCTCTCACTCTGAATGGAGAGGACATTGGATTTATTATCGGCCATCGCGGAGAGACGTTGGACGCCCTGCAGTATCTTGCCTCCCTGGTGGCAAACCATGTGGATGAATCCTATTACCGCATCACCCTGGATGTGGGAAATTATCGGGAAAAGCGGAAAGAAACTTTGGAATCACTGGGAAAAAAGATGGCGGCCAGAGCGGTGAAAACAGGACGAAACTCTTCTTTAGAGCCGATGAATCCCTATGAGCGCAGAATTATTCACACAGCGGTGCAAACCGTTGAGGGAGCAAAATCTTGGAGCGAAGGCACAGACCTTGCCCGCCACGTGGTAATTGGGCCTGAGGGCGGCGAACGGATACAGCGCAGAGACAACCGCCGGCCTGGAGGAAAGGACGGCAGAAGGAGCGGCGGTTATGACCGGGACCGCCGGAGCGGTTCCAGACCTCCTAGAAGCACAGGAACCAGGCAGCAGACTCCTGTATCCAGACCGGAACATCCCAAGGCAGATGATCCGACGGCGCCGATTTATGGAAAGATAGAAGCAAAAAAATAGTCAGGAAATAGTGTAGGGCGGTCGGATGACCGCCCTGTTTTTTTGAGATTTCAACGCAATGAAGGGAGAGGATCATAAGATGGAGAATCAGCGCACCATAGCCGCGGTTTCCACGCCGCAGGCGCCGGGAGGCATTGGGATTGTCCGCATTTCAGGTTCTGATGCCCGGCAGGTGGCAGACCTTGTATTTCGTTCTAAAAGTGGAAAACGCATTGCTGAATTAAAGGGATACCGGGCGCTTTTTGGCGCCGTCTATACCGGGAATGGAGAAAAGCTGGATGATGTGGTGGCGCTTTTCTTTGCCTCTCCCAGGAGTTATACAGGAGAAGATGTGGTAGAGCTCTCCTGTCACGGCGGACTCTACGTGACAAAAAGGCTGTTACAGGAAGTTTTGGCTGCTGGCGCCGTACCTGCGGGACCAGGAGAGTTTACGCGCCGGGCGTTTCTCAATGGGAAGATGGATTTGACCCAGGCAGAATCTGTTATGCAGCTGATCGGCGCCAGTGGAGAACAGGCGGCGCGGGCTGCAGAGGCTGCCAGCAGCGGCGTGCTTTCCCGGAAAATTGGAAGGGTGCGGCAGGCGCTTTTGGGGCTGTCCGCCCATCTGGCTGCCTGGGCAGATTTTCCGGAAGAAGAGGTTCCAGAGGTGGAAGAAGGGGAGCTTACAGGAGGACTGCACAAAGCGGAAGAGGAACTCTCCGACCTTTTGGCAGGCTTCGATACCGGAAGGGCCTACCGGGAGGGTTTAAAAACGGTAATCGCCGGAAGGCCAAATGCTGGAAAGTCCACCCTGATGAATTTGCTGTCCGGATGTGAACGCTCTATTGTGACGGAGTATGCTGGAACGACCAGGGATGTAGTGGAAGATACAGTGCTTTTAGGAGGCGTACCTCTTCGGTTGGCGGACACTGCGGGAATTCGGGAGACGGAGGACCCGGTAGAGAGTATCGGTGTGGCGGCTGCAAAAGAGCGGCTCAAAACGGCCCAGCTGGTGCTGGCAGTGTTTGACTCTTCACAGGAGCTTTCTTCGGAAGACAGGGAGCTGATGGACAGCCTCAAGGGGATTCCCGCTGTGGCAGTGGTAAATAAGACGGATCTACCGGCAAAATTGGAGGACAGCGTCATTCGAAACAATTTTCGTCATGTTGCCTATCTCTCAGCTTCTTCGGGCGAGGGGCTGGAAAGCCTAAAAAAAGAAGTGTCCGAAATTTTGGACATAGAGCATTTCGACCCTGCAGATGGCGTACTCTCTACAGAGCGGCAGCGGCAGGATGCCAACCGGGCGCTGAAAGCGGTAAAAGAGGCATTGGAGGCACTGAAATTGGGGCTCACCTATGATGCGGTGACAGTTTGTGTGGAGGACGCAATTTCTGCGCTTTCCAGTTTGATTGGGGAGCGGGTATCGGATGAAATTATCGATCAGGTGTTTGAAGAATTCTGCGTTGGAAAATGAGGAACTGCTGTTGCTGTAGCTTTGGCTGTAATCAGCTGAAAACGGAAAACGGAGGAAAATCTCAATGGAGTATGAGGCAGGAAATTTTGATGTAGCGGTGGTTGGGGCCGGGCATGCGGGTATCGAGGCAGGGCTAGCAGCGGCAAGACTTGGCTGCAGCACCGCAGTCTTCACAATTAATCTGGATGCTGTGGGAAACTGTCCCTGCAATCCCAGTATCGGAGGCACGGCAAAGGGCCATCTGGTGAGAGAGATAGATGCTTTGGGCGGAGAAATGGGAAAAACAGCCGACGCCTGTATGATACAGAGCCGGATGCTGAATCTTGGAAAAGGGCCGGCCGTACATTCCCTGCGCGCACAGATCGACCGCAATGCCTATTCCCGTATGATGAAACATAAACTGGAGTGCTGCAAAAATCTGGAGCTGCGGCAGGCGGAAATTGTAAAGCTGGAAAAGATAGAAGGCAAATGGCTTCTGACCACGCGTTTGGGCGCTGTCTATCAATGCGGGGCTGTCATCCTCGCCACGGGTACTTTTTTGGGCGGGAAAATCTATGTGGGAGATGTCTCTTATGAGAGCGGGCCGGATGGAATGTTTCCGTCTGCCTATCTGCCGGATTCTCTTGAAAAACTGGGTATTTCCATGAGAAGGTTTAAAACCGGTACGCCGGCCCGGGTACGCCGTTCTTCTATTGATTTTACCAGCTTGGAAATTCAGGAAGGGGATAATCCGGTGATTCCCTTTTCCTATGAAACGGAAGAAGAACTGACAAACAAGGATATCTGTCATGTGAGCTGGACGAATGACCGCACGAAAGAGGTAATCCTTAAGAATATACACCGGTCCCCCCTCTACGGCGGCATGATCGAAGGGATCGGGCCCCGCTATTGTCCCAGTATTGAGGATAAGATTATGCGGTTTCCCGACAAACCCAGGCATCAGTTATTTATCGAGCCCTGCGGCCTGGATACGGAGGAAATGTACTTGCAGGGAATGAGCTCTTCCCTGCCTGAGGATGTACAAATCGCATTCTATCATACGATACAGGGCCTGGAACATGTTCAAATCATGCGAAATGCCTATGCCATTGAATATGATTGCTGCGATCCTCTGCAGCTGGACTCCTGCCTGGAATTCCGGGATTTTTCAGGACTTTACGGAGCTGGACAGTTCAATGGCAGCTCGGGTTATGAGGAGGCAGCCGCACAGGGGTTGGTGGCGGGAATTAATGCTGCCAGAAAGCTTCAGGGAAAGAGTGCGGTGAAACTGGACCGGGCGGGTTCCTACATTGGCACGCTTATCGACGATCTGGTCACAAAGGGCGTTTCTGATCCTTACCGTATGATGACCTCCCGATCAGAATACAGGCTGGTGTTGCGGCAGGACAACGCGGATGAGCGTTTGACTCCCACAGGCTATGAGATTGGACTGATTTCCGAACAGCGCTGGCAGCGTTTCCAGCAAAAGCAGGAGAGGAAAACCGCGGAGGCGAAACGGGTAAAATCTACGGTGCTGCCGCCTTCAGAGGAGCTCAATCAGATTCTTGTTTCACATGAAACATCACCTGTTACCACCGGCGTTCGGCTGTCAGAACTGCTCAAGCGTCCCCAGCTCAGCTATCAGGCTTTAAAGCCGGTGGACAGGACACGGCCTGATTATCCAGAGTCCGTATTTGAAAATGTAGAAATTGAACTGAAATATGAAGGATACATAGCGAGACAGAAGGCGGACATTGAAGAAATGCGTCGGGTAGAACGAAAAAAACTGCCGGTTGATGTGGATTATCAGCAGATCAAAGGCCTGCGGTTGGAGGCGGCGGAGAAACTTTCCAAAGTGAGGCCGGAAAACATTGGACAGGCCGGAAGAATCTCGGGAGTCAGCCCGGCGGATATTTCCGTTTTGCTTATTTGGCTGGCGGCAAATGGGATGAAGGAAAAGAAAGAGGGCGGAGTATGACTGATATCAGAGCGGCACTGATGGAAAAGAGCAAAAAAGTAGGCGTAAAAGTAGATGCCGGGCAGGCTGACCTTTTTCAGCGCTATATGGAGCTTCTTTTGGAATGGAATGAAAAAATGAACTTGACAGCCATTACAGATCCGGCTGAAATTGTGGAAAAGCATTTTGTTGACAGCTTGTCCTTATTGTCCCTTTATCAGCCGAAGCAGGGAGCAAAGCTTATTGATGTGGGAACAGGCGCTGGATTTCCTGGAATTCCTCTGAAAATTATGAGGCCGGACTTGAAGCTGACTTTGCTGGACAGCCTCAATAAAAGACTGAATTTTCTGAAGGCTGTCTGTACTGAGCTGGGACTGGAAAGCACTTTGGTGCACAGACGTGCAGAGGAGGCAGGTTTGGACAAAACAATGCGGGAAAGCTTTGACGTTGCGGTGGCCCGGGCAGTGGCTCCGCTCAATGTACTCTGTGAGTATTGTATTCCTCTCATTAAAATGAAGGGAATCTTTTTCGCTATGAAAGGGCCTGCCGTACAGGAAGAATTGAATGGTTCCAGCTATGCGATTGAACTTTTGGGAGGCGAAGAGACAGTGCTTCCCTTCCTGCTCCCGGATGGCGAAGAAAGAACGTTGATAAAAATACAAAAAAAGCGGTTTACCCCAAAAGGGTATCCTCGTCATGGCGGAACAATCGCGAAGCATCCTTTGAGCAGCGGTAATAAGTAATATCATACGGAAGAAAGAATGACAAGGAGTGAAATACCATTGGAACTTCTGATGCGAGAGGCAGGAGTAGAGGATCTGGACGGTCTGGATAGAGTGATGCTGGTGATCAGCGACAACAGTGCTGATCGGAATAAAATGGCTGAGCTGGTAGAAAAGCTCAGCCATGATCCTCAGAAATATTTGCTGGTGGCAGAGGACAGGGAAGCAGGCGTTCTTTGCGGAAGTTTGTTGGGCGTTGTTTTCGAAGATATCTGTGATACCTGCCGCCCAATTTTGCTGGTAGAAAATGTGGCTGTGCTTCCTGAGTACCAGGGCAAGGGTGTGGGCAGAAAAATGTTTGAAGAAATCGAAAAATGGGGAAAAGAACAAAACTGTCATTACGAGATCCTTGTATCCGGCCAGAATCGGACGGGCGCTCATGAGTTTTACCGTCGGTTGGGGTTTCATGAGGAAAAGGGATTTAAAAAGTATTTATAAGGAATCCATGCCGACAGAAAAGGATAAATGCCTCTTTGCCGTTCCTAAAATCGGAAAGAGGCATTTTCTTTTTTAGGAACGACAGCTTCCAACAAAAGATGCGGAAAACCGGTGCTAAAATAAAGTTGCGAAAGGGGGAAAAGGCCGATGTTTTTTAAGGACAAGGTGAAGCTTGTAAAACTTCCAGTTTCTAAAATACTGCCCAATCCCTCCCAGCCCAGAAAGACCTTCCGGGAGGACGAGCTTAAAAGCCTGGCGTTAAGCATTGAAGAGAATGGCCTGTTACAACCGGTAACTGTCAGGAAAGAGGGAGGCATCTATTACCTCATCGCCGGTGAAAGAAGGCTTCGCGCCAGTAAAATTGCCGGTCTTCGGGAAATTCCCGCCATTGTGGCCGATTGCGCTCCCAGTGACAGCGCAGTCCTCGCCTTGCTGGAAAATGTGCAGAGAAAAGACCTGCAGATGTTTGAGCAGGCAAACGCTATCGTCAATTTGCTGCGAGAATGGGAGATCACCCAGGAAGAGGCGGCAAAACGTCTCGGAATGAGTCAATCCTATTTGGCAAACAAGATCAGGCTGCTCAAGCTGAGCAACGAAGAGCAGATGGAAATTCTGGAACATCAGCTGTCGGAAAGGCATGCAAGAGCTTTGCTGCGGATCGACGATATGACGGTTCGGCAAAAGGTTCTCCACATGGTAGTGGAAAAAAATCTCAATGTCTCTCAAACAGAGGAACTGGTGGCTGCTGCCGTCCAGCCAAAGACAAAACCGAAAAAAGCAAAACGAACCTTTGTGGCAAAGGATATTCGTTTATTTATCAATACGATTGATCATGCGGTCGATGCCATGAAGACCGCCGGAATCCAGGCGCAGACAGAGCGCAAGGAGACAGACGAGTATATCGAGTGTACCGTACGGATTCCAAAATTAAACAGAGTACAAGTTTAACCCATTCCCTTATTCATTTCCCACAGAGAGGGCGGCCGGCGCTACCAAGCGTCTGGCCGTCTTTTCTTGCTGTGGGAAAGTACCCTTATTGTTTCATGTGAAACATAAAAAAGGATTCGACGAAAAATGCAGGCTGGGCTTTCCTTTAGAGCCGTTTTGTGATATGATAAGAACACTGATTTTGACTGAGTAAGCGCGCCGGGTCGGACGCGGAGGGGGATTCTTCGATGGGAAAGATTATAGCGGCTGCCAATCAGAAGGGCGGTGTGGGAAAGACCACAACCGCGGTGAATCTGGCGGCAGCATTGGGGGACAAAGGGAAAAAGGTGCTGCTTGCCGATACGGATCCCCAGGGAAACAGTACCAGCGGCGTAGGAGTAGACCGCCGGCAGAGCAAGGTGAGCATCTATGATATTTTGATCAACGGGGCAAAAGCTTCTGAAGCTGTGGTGAAGACTTCCTTTAAAAATTTGGATCTCCTCCCCTCTCATATCGATCTGGCCGCCGCTGAATTAGAACTTGCCAATTTGGAAAATAGGGAGTCTATGCTGAAAAATGCTCTTGGCTCCATCCGGACAAATTACGATTACATTTTGATAGACTGTCCTCCTTCCCTGGGCCTAATCACAACCAATGCGCTCAATGCCGCGGATACAATCCTGATTCCCATTCAATGCGAGTATTACGCGCTGGAGGGTCTCTCGCAGCTGATGAATACTGTGCGCAGGATAAAGCGCCAGTACAATGAAAGGCTGGATATTGAGGGCGTGCTTCTGACCATGTATGATGGAAGGCTGAATTTAACACAGCAGGTTGTGGAAGAAGTGAAAAAATATTTTCCCCGCAAGGTATTTAAAACCGTAATTCCGCGTACGGTCCGGCTTTCGGAGGCGCCCGGATTCGGACAGCCTGTGCTCTACTATGACCGGGCTTCCAAAGGCGCAGAAGCCTATGGAAACCTGGCAAAGGAAATTTTAAAAAACAATAAATAAAACGGAAGGGGGTAAAGGAATATGAAAAAAAGGGGACTTGGAAAAGGCCTGGACGCAATTTTTGCAGAGAATAATGCGGAAAGCGCCGAGGGAGCGGTCAGTATCCGTATCAGTGAGATCGAACCGAATCGGGAGCAGCCCAGAAAAGAATTTGACAGCGAGGCGCTTTCCGAGCTGGCGGATTCTATTTCACAGCACGGCGTGCTGCAGCCCCTTCTGCTGCGGCCCATGCTCAGCGGGGGGTACCGCATAGTAGCGGGAGAACGCCGCTGGAGAGCCGCCAGAATGGCCGGACTTTCCGAGGTGCCGGCTGTTATCCGGGAAATGACGGATGCGGAAGAAATGCTGTTTGCGCTGATTGAAAACCTGCAGCGGGAGGACCTCACCCCGTTGGAAGAAGCGAGAGGCTACCGCACCCTGATCGAAACGCAGGATTTTACCCAGGAAGAGGTTTCCCGGACAGTCGGAAAATCCCGGCCTGCAGTGACCAACGCTCTGCGGCTGCTGAACCTGCCGGAGGACATCCAGAAACTGCTGGAGAACGGAGAAATTTCCGCTGGACATGCCAGGACGCTTTTGAGTTTCAAAAATGAGGAAGATATGAGATTGGGAGCGCAGAAGGCCCGTCAGGGCGCGTCTGTGAGGGAATTGGAAAACCTGGCAAAAAAGCTGAACGAAAAAAAGAGCGCACCGAAGAAAAGCGGCGCTAAAAACCAATACTATGAAGAAGCCCAGCTGGCTGTGGGAGAATACCTCAACCGGAAGGTGAAGGTAGCGGGGACCCGGAAGAAGGGAGTTCTGCAGATTGAATTTTACGGGGAAGAAGATCTTCAGAACCTGTTGAGCGAGCTGAAGCTGAAGGAAGACGAATAGGAACCCGTTCTGAACAATGACGAAAACGCAGGAACCGTCCTGACTGGAAAAAGAAATCTTTTCCACTGGGATATGAAATTAAGTGACAATAAAGTCGTGAGAAAGGGTAGAGAAAAATGCTGGACATCAAGTTGATTCGGACGAATCCGGAGTTGGTCAAAGAAAATATAAGGAAGAAATTCCAAGAGGAAAAACTGCCTCTTGTGGATGAAGTCATAGAGCTGGACGCTCAGTTCCGCGCCTCCAAAGGACGGGGCGACGAACTGAGACAGCAGCGCAATACCATCAGCAAAGAGATCGGCAAGCTGATGGGTCAGGGAAAGAAGGATGAGGCGGAGGAGACCAAAAAAAGGGTAGCTGCCATTGCCGGTGAACTGGAAGAAATGGAGCGCCGGGAGTCGGAGATGGCGGAGGAAATCCGGAAGCGTATGCTGGTCATCCCCAATATCATTGACGAGTCTGTACCCATCGGCAGGGACGACAGTGAAAACGTGGAAGTGACAAAATACGGCAAGCCGGTTGTCCCGGAATGGGAGGTCCCCTATCATACCGACATTATGGAGCGGTTTCAGGGGATTGATCTGGACAGCGCCAGAAAAACCAGCGGAAATGGTTTTTACTATCTGATGGGGGACATTGCCAGACTGCATTCCGGCATTCTGTCCTATGCCCGGGATTTTATGATCGAGAAGGGATTCACCTACTGCGTTCCCCCTTTTATGATCCGCAGCGATGTGGTGACCGGGGTGATGAGCTTTGCCGAAATGGAAAACATGATGTACAAGATAGAGGGAGAAGACCTGTATCTGATCGGCACCAGCGAGCATTCCATGATTGGCAAGTTTATCGACACCATCCTGCCGGAAGAGCAAATGCCCCAGACGCTCACCAGTTATTCCCCCTGCTTCCGGAAGGAAGTGGGCGCCCACGGCATTGAGGAACGGGGCGTCTACCGGATCCATCAGTTTGAAAAGCAGGAGATGATTGTGGTCTGCAAGCCCGAGGACAGCATGGACTGGTTCCACAAGCTGTACAGCTATACGGTGGAGCTGTTCCGCTCCATGGAAATACCGGTTCGCACGCTGGAATGCTGCTCCGGTGATCTGGCGGATCTGAAGGTGAAGAGTATTGATGTAGAAGCCTGGTCGCCGCGGCAGAAAAAGTATTTTGAAGTGGGAAGCTGTTCCAATCTGGGCGACGCCCAGGCGCGCAGGCTTGGCATCCGTATCAAGGGGAAAGAGGGCAACTATTTTGCCCATACCCTGAATAATACCGTGGTGGCGCCCCCCCGCATGCTCATTGCTTTCCTGGAGAATAATCTGCAGTCAGACGGCAGCATCCGGATACCGGAACCCCTGCGTATGTATATGGGCGGTAAAGACGCTATCCGCTGAAAATGTAAGGCCTCCTCTTCGTAAGAAAAGGAGGCCTTTTTCCATAGGTGAATTTTGTCCTGTTTTTTGCCATGATATCACAGGAAATTGAGAAGCAGAGGGAGATAAAATGAAGCAAGGCAGAAGAGGAAGAGTAGGCTGAAAAGAAGGAAAGGAAAGTGCTGAAATGAAATGGTACCCTAATACTGCCACTGAGGCAGGTTTTCCCATCGGAGGGATTGGAACCGGAACCGTCACATTGGGTTCTGACGGCGATCTTCGGGACTGGGAAATTTTCAATCGTCCCAACAAGGGGGGACAGATTGGTTACGGCTTTTTTGCGCTGCATGTGGAGGGACAAGACAAACGTGATACCCGAATTCTCCGGTCCAGAAAAACGCCCCCCTATTCCCAGGCCAGAGGCTATCACCCGGGCTGGCTGTATGGTATGCCATGTATGGAGCGTTCGCGTCTCTCTGTGGAGTATCCCTTTGCAGATCTGGAATTTGAAGACGACAGCCTGCCCGTCAAGGTAACGCTGACAGCCTTCAACCCTTTTATCCCACTCCAGGCAGAGGATTCTGGGATTCCAGCCGCCCTGTTCCGTTACAAGATAAAAAATGAGAGCGGAATTCCGCTGCGGACGACGGTTGCGGCATCTCTTCCCAATCTTGCCGGATATCTGGGAAACGATGAATTTGAAAACATGCTTCTGCCGCAGGGCGCCAGAAATAGAAAAAAACAGCAGGGCGGTATTCGCGGCCTGCTGATGGAGAATCCATCCTGTCTGCCGGAACATCCCAGAACGGGCAGCATGGCAATTCTGACTGGGGATCCGGAAGGAGAGATCCAGGAGACTTGGCTGACAGGCGGCTGGTGGGATGGCATGGAAGATTTCTGGCATCATTTTTCACAGGACGGCAGTCTGGGTGTGGAAAACACAGCCAATTCCATGGAAAGCTGGCTTGGGCCTCATAAAAATCTGCGCGTGGGTTCTGTGGGAATCACCCATATGCTCCAGCCAGGAGAAGAAAAAACCTTTGAATTCGTCCTCTCTTGGTATTATCCCAACAGGATCAAATCCTGGGATGAGGATACCCCCTGGAAAGAAGGGGAGGAAACAGAAAAGAATTACTACGCTTCCCGGTATCAAGATGCATGGGAGGCCGGCGCAGACCTTCTCTGCCGTCTGCCGGAATTGGAAAAGACGAGCCGGCTGTTTACCAAAGCGATATATGAGAGCACGCTTCCGGAAGCAGTGATTGAAGCGGTGTGCGCCAACATTACGGCTTTGCGCAGTACGACCTGCTTCCGAATTGCCGACGGCACGTTCCTCGCTTATGAGGGCTCCCATGAAAGAAAGGGAAGCTGCCCGGGCACCTGCACTCATGTTTGGAACTACGCACAGACAGTGGCATGGCTGTTTCCAGAACTGGAACGCAGCGCCAGGCGGATAGAGTTCGGTTTGGAGACCAGGGAAGACGGCTGTATGCCGTTCCGCAATGAACGTATCTTCGGCAGCGAGCCGGAGGAAGCGGTTCCAGCGGCGGACGGGCAATTCGGCACAGTTGTGCGCCTTTACCGGGAATGGCTGCTCAGCGGAGAGGAAGAATTTTTAAAGGAGCTCTGGCCAAAGGCCAAAAAGGCGTTGGAATACGGCATCCGAAACTGGGATCCGGATGAGGACGGCATGCTGTCGGGACGCCAGCACAATACCTATGACATAGAATTTTATGGAACCGTGCCCATGCTGAATTCGATCTATTATGCGGCCCTGGCGGCAGGGGAAAAAATGGCCATTTACTTTGGCGAGGAGGAAACCGCGGAGCGTTGGAGGGAGCTGCGCCAGAAAGGCAGCAAAAAAATGGACCAGGAGCTCTGGAACGGAGCATACTATATCCAGAAGCTGGAAGACATTGGCAGCTACCGCTTCCAGTATGGGGAAGGCTGTCTGGCAGACCAGATACTGGGCCAGTTTTTTGCCCATGTGAACCGGTTGGGTTATCTGTTCCCCAAAGACCATGTCAGACAGGCAGTCTATTCCATCTACGAGAACAACTACAGGGATAATTTTATAGGAGCCGTCAATGCGCAGCGCGCCTATGCCATGGAGGAGGATAAGGGGCTGGTGCTCTGCTCCTGGCCCCAGGGCAACCGGCCTGTGATTCCTTTCTGCTATTCAGAAGAGGTCTGGACCGGCGTGGAATATCAGGTGGCCTCCCATCTGATCTATGAGGGATATATGGAAGAAGGCGTCCGCGTAGTAGAGGCTGTCCGTTCCAGGTACGACGGTTTCAAAAGAAATCCGTGGAATGAGGTGGAATGCGGCAACCACTACGCCAGAAGTATGTCCAGCTATGGGCTGCTGCTGGCCCTCAGCGGTTTTCATGCTGACGTGCCCAACAGGGAACTCAGTTTTTCTCCTAAAACAAAGGAAAAGGATTTTTCCTGCTTTTTCTGCTGCGGTTCCGGCTGGGGTATCTACCGCCAGAGCCGGGACGATCAGGGCAGAGTAACCAGAAAACTGGAGCCTCTTTTTGGAAATCTGGAGGGTTTTACCCTAAAAGGCGGAGAACAATAAATTTTTTCTAAGTCGCCGGAGAGGGAGACTCCGAAAATAGGAAAAAAGGAACCGGGGGATCCGAAGGATCTCCCGGTTTTATACAGTTTCTGCAGCCGCGCTTTCCTTTGGCGCTTTGCGGCGGATCAGAAAAGAGCCGGCAAAAATGGCGATGCTGATGAGGTAAAGACAGAAAACAGAAAAATAAAACAACTCGGCGCCGAACGCGTCAAACACCACACCGCCGATCAGGTATCCCAGGATCCCGGCTGTGGACTGCACCGCCACAAAAAACGCCTGGGCGCTGGCCTTCAGGTTGTCTGGGGCCAGATCATAGATGTAGTTGAGAGCAGAGCCTAAAAACAGGCCGTTTCCCAATCCGAAAAAGGTGCAGAACAGGAGAATAGTGAGGAAGGAATTGGCGAACAGGGAAAAACAGAGACATTCCACGGCCATAAAGGAAGCGGCAGCCATGATCAGATATTTGAGGGGAAAGCGCTTCCGCAGCTTGACCATCAGGAGCAGGAAGGGAATTTCAAACAGGGCGCGGTAGGCCAGCAAAATACTGTATTTTTCCGTGTCCGCCCCCACGCTCTTCATGAAGTAAGGCACAAAAGTGCCTTCACAGCTGCAGGCAATGTAAAACAAAAAGGCGAAGAGCAGAAAGGTGACGTAAGAATAGCTGCGGAATAAAGCGCCGAAATTGAGTTTCTCCTTTTTTCCATCCGGCGCCGTGCGGGGTTTCTTCGTATGAGGCTCCCGGGCGCAGACGGCAAACAGGATGGCCGGCAGCATACACACTGCAGACAGCCAGAAGGTGGAAGGGACGCCCACCATAGGAAGCAGGGCGGAAATCAGTACGCCGCCCACCATGTAGAGAAAGGAGCCTACACTGCGGATAGCCCCGAAGTTCAGACGGAGCTCGTTGCAGTTGCGCACCAGAATATTATCGGTGAAGTTGGTCATGGAGCCCCGGAAAAAGTTAATCAAAGGAATGAAAATGAGAAACAGTACAGGAGAAACCGGCAAACCTGTGGGAATCAGGGGGATCAGGGCATAAAGTCCCACACCCAGGGTCAGTATCATGACCAGGATTCTTTTGACGGAGCCGATTTTGTCGCTGATCATACCCCAGAAGGAAACGGACGCTATGGCCACTGCCGAAGCAAGCGCGTTTAAAAGTCCCAGCTGGGAGGCGGAAAATCCCTCGTTCTGCAGGTAGACGGCCTGGTAACAGCTGAAGGACATGGCAAACCAATAAATCCCGTTCAATCCGGCCAAATTGAGTGCTTCCGCTACACCTGGGCCCGGTTTCCGTCGAAAAATTCTGCTCAGCAAATGTAACTACTCCCCTTACTTTAAAAATATTTTCCATGCTTTCCACCCTGGCAGGCGCTGCGTTGCGCCAATTTGGCAGAGAAGGGGAGCGAGTCCTGCAGATTTCCAAAAACCAAAGCCAGGCGTTTTGTTGGTAATAATGGCTGGACGCCATGTGGAATCGTACCCTTCAAATTTTAGGAGCCTTCCCTGGCTGGCGGAAAATGGAACTTTACAGCGTCTGGCTGCCGGACTTTCACCCGTTGAAAGTATAACAAACAGGTGAAAACTGTCAATGGGTTTTGCAAAAATAAAAATAGAATCCTGCAAATTTTATAAATAGGGAAAGGAAGCATGGGAATCCCCGAAAATACTTGCATTTCCGCGTGCTCAATGCTATAATGATGACTTATAAAATGAGGAAAAATACAGTGAGAAAGAGAGTGTGGTTATGCTGACAATGGAATTCCAGGACAAGTTTCTGAAGGAGGGTCTCACCTACGATGATGTTCTGCTGATCCCGGCGGAATCCAACGTACTGCCCAGCGAAGTAGACTTTTCCACCAACCTCACCAGGACCATTAAGCTCAACACCCCTATTATGACGGCCGCTATGGACACGGTCACCGAGTCCGATATGGCTATCGCCATTGCCAGAGAGGGCGGCATTGGCATTATTCACAAGAATATGTCTATCGAACGGCAGGCGGATCAGGTAGACCGCGTGAAGCGTTCGGAAAACGGCGTCATTGTCAATCCCTTTTTCCTGGGACCGGATAACCTGGTGCGGGAAGCGGACGAGATCATGGGCCGTTTTAAAATATCCGGCGTGCCCATCTGTCAGGACGGCGTTCTGGTAGGCATCATCACCAACCGGGATATGCGGTTTATGGAAGGGGACGACTTCGACCAGCCCATCAGAAATGTGATGACCAAGGACAACCTGGTCACCGCGCCTGTGGGAACCACACTTAAGGATGCCCAGGAAATCCTGCGGAAGCACCGCATTGAAAAGCTCCCCATTGTAGACGATAAGATGAGGCTCAAGGGCTTGATCACCATTAAGGATATTGAGAAGGCTGTACGCTATCCCAATTCTGCAAGAGACAAAGGCGGAAGGCTCCTGTGCGGCGCTGCGATAGGCGCTACCCAGGATGTGCTGGATCGCGTTGCGGCATTGATTGAAGCACAGGTGGACGTGGTGACGCTGGATTCTGCCCATGGACATAACAGCGGCGTGCTGGAGGCCGTACGGAAGGTGAAGAAAGCCTACCCGGAGCTGCAGGTCATCGCGGGCAATATCGCTACGGCGGAAGGGGCAAAGGCCTTGATAGACGCAGGCGCCGACTGTGTGAAAGTGGGCATCGGCCCCGGCTCTATCTGCACCACCCGCGTGGTTGCGGGGATCGGCGTACCGCAGATTACAGCTGTGTTTGATGCGGCCATGGAAGCGGCGAAACACGGAATTCCTGTAATTGCTGACGGCGGCATCAAGTACAGCGGAGATATTGTCAAGGCATTGGCCGCAGGCGCTAATGTGGTGATGCTGGGTTCTATGGTGGCAGGCTGCAAGGAGGCTCCCGGCGAGTACGAGCTCTACCAGGGCCGTCAGTTCAAGGTGTACCGCGGTATGGGCAGTCTTGGCGCCATGGGCAAGGGCAGCAGCGACCGCTATTTCCAGGGGGAGCAAAAGAAGTTTGTCCCCGAAGGCGTAGAAGGCCGCGTCCCCTATAAGGGACCTTTGGCCGATACCATTTTCCAAATGGTAGGCGGCTTGCGGTCAGGCATGGGTTATACAGGCTGTTCCACCATTCAGGAATTGCATGATAAGGCACAGTTTGTGCGAATTACCGGAGCAGGCCTTAAAGAGAGCCATCCCCATGACATTCAGATCACGAAAGAAGCGCCAAACTACTCCTTCAATCCGTAAAAATCCTCATTTTACCAGAAAATTTCTAAAATATTTAAAATCGGGTTGACAAATACTAAGTCCTACGATATAATAATTAGCGCTCCGTTCTTTAAATGGAGCGCACATATGGCGGCATAGCTCAGTTGGCTAGAGCATTCGGTTCATACCCGAAGTGTCGATGGTTCAAATCCATTTGCCGCTACCATATGGCCCGGTGGTCAAGCGGTTAAGACACCGCCCTTTCACGGCGGTAACACGAGTTCGATTCTCGTCCGGGTCACCACACCTGCGGTGGGCATTTGGCGCACCGCAGTTTTCTTTTTAAAAAACCCCCTTTTACCGGGGCGCACGGAAGAGACGCGGGCTCCCGGTTTACGGTGGGCCGGCGTTTTTCATTTTGTCTGGATGGAGGGTCTTCCCATGTTAAAAAAACTGTTGCTGCTCGGCGCTGCCGCCGGGCTGGTTCTTTCTCTTTCCGCCTGCGGCGTGCAGCCGGAGCAGCTTCCCACGCTTTCCGTACCGGGAGAAACGGCGTCTTCTGCTCCCAATGGCACTGCCAGTTCTGCCTCTGCGGCATCCGGTACGGAATCCGGAGTCTCATCTGAGACGGCGACTCCAAAGCCTGCCGTAAAGATGGAGGACTGCGAAGATAATTTGGACGGCCTCTGCAAATATCTGGAAGGAAATTATGCTGTTACCGGCGATAGGGTGGAAATGTCCTATAAGGAGATTGGCGCCATCGGGGGGTACCGCTATAAATTCCTCTATAACGGCGGAACCGTGCAGGTGGAGGTCTATGAGTTTGACCTGGAGAACCTGGACGATAAGGGACGGGAATGTCTTGACAGCGTAAAAAAGGACGGCAAGTTCACTGTGTTGGACAATGAGGTGCCAGCGCAGCTCAATGGAGACGGAAAATATATGCTGATCTATACGGATTCCGGTAAAAGCGATGCGGGCAAGACCCTTCGGGAAACCGTAACAAAGCTCTTCACAGAGTTTAAGGCGTAACCTATCATATCAGGCGGAATGGCACGGCGCCGTTTTCCACAGCTTCTTTGGATGACTGTGGGAAGCGGCGCCGTTTGTCGAACATGGGGAAGCGGCAGACGGCCCACTTTCTTCCGGTAAACGGCTTGATTTCACCTTTGACGAGGCGTACAATAGAGCTATGGAAACGCAGGGAAGGAGTAGGAGAAAAATTGGACGGGAATAAACGCTTTGTAACCGACGCACGGATCGGACGGACCATCGAAGCCCTGGCAAAAAACAGGATACCGGCGGTATACGCTCCCACGAAAGAAGAGGCGGTGCAGTTGGTTAAGTCCCTGATGAACCGGGGGGATACCATCTCCTGTGGAGGCTCTGTCACCTTGGCGGAAAGCGGTGTGAGGGAGCTGATGCAAAGTGGGGAGTATACATTTTTGGACCGGGAGGCCATGCCCCCGGAGGAAGCCTATCTTAAAACATTTTCTGCAGACGTATTCCTCACCAGTGCCAACGCGATTACTGAGGATGGGGAGCTTTACAATGTGGACGGCAACGGCAACCGGGTTGCCGCTTTGATTTACGGCCCGAAAAAAGTGATTGTGGTAGCGGGCTGCAATAAAATCGTCAGGAATCTTCAGGAAGCGGTGGAACGGGTAAAAAACATGGCCGCTCCTGCCAACGGAGCGCGTCTGGAAAGCGGAACCCCCTGTTCCCGCTTGGGCAGGTGTTCTGCCTGCGGCGGACGGATGACTGCCGGCTGCGCTTCGGAACGGCGGATGTGCTGCCAGTATGTGGTGACCGGCTATCAGCGGACAGACCGCATCCATGTGGTGCTGGTGGGCGAGGATCTGGGATATTGATTGGAGAGGAGAAAACGCCATGCCTTTAAAAGTTGGAATTCAGCTGTATTCGGTGAAGAACGCCATCGCCGGGAACCCCCGCGCCGTATTGGAAAAGCTGGCGGAGACTGGCTACCGGTATGTAGAGGCTGCAAACCACAATGCCGGCTCTGACCCAGGGGTGGGTTTCGGCCTGCCTGCACGGGAAATGAGGCAGACCCTGGAGGAATTCGGCCTGAAGATCGTGGGCTGCCATGTGAACCCGCTGCGGGAGGAGCTTTTGCCTGCTGTATTGGACTATCACGCAGAGCTGGGAAACACACAGATTGGCTGCGACATCGAATTTTATCCCTATGGAGATTTGGACTATCTGAAGCGCCGCTGTGAAATGTTCAACCACATTGGAGAGCTGTGCAGGGAAAGAGGCATGCGGTATTATTACCACAACCATTTTCAGGAATTCCAAAGGTTTGGGGACGAGCTGGTCTATGACCTGATCATGGAGAATACGGACCCTGACCTTGTTTATGCAGAGCTGGACACCTATTGGGCTGCCCGGGGCGGGCAGGATCCCGCGGAACTGATACGCAGGTATCAGGATCGGGTGATCCTGCTGCATCAGAAAGATTTCCCCGCGGACGCTGCACAGCCTCTCAATATGTACGACGGGGTGGTGGACTTCCGGGAGGCCATTGATATGGAGCTGTTTCTGCGGGTTAAGGATCCGGACGGCTTTACGGAGATCGGCACAGGGACCCTTCCCATTCAGAACTATATTGAGGCGGCGGAGTCCTGCCCGAACCTCGATTACATTTTACTGGAGCAGGACGCGACCCGCCTGGACGAGATGGAGTCCATTCAAATATCCATGCAGGCGTTTCGCAAATTCAAGGGAGTGGAATTGTAATTTTTAGCCTGAATCTCAAATTGAAGCCGCGGAAGCGGTCCTATGAGATGGACATGACAAACGGGCCCCTGCTGGGGAAGCTTGTCCGCTTTGCCATCCCCCTGGGCCTTTCGGGCATTTTACAGCTGCTGTTCAATGCGGCGGATATTGTAGTGGTAGGCCGTTTCGCAGGCAGTGGTGCTTTGGCGGCGGTGGGTTCCACCGGCGCACTGATCAATCTCATTGTCAACCTCTTTATCGGGCTCTCTGTAGGCACCAATGTTTTGGCCGCCCAGTATTACGGAGCGGGAAACAGAAAGGATCTGCAGGAGACCGTACATACCTCTGTGCTTACAAGCCTGATTTTTGGCGTAGTTCTGCTGGTTATCGGCATCAGCCTGGCGGATCCCCTGCTGGCGCTGATGGGAACCCCGGAGGAAGTGCTCCCTCAGGCTTCGCTTTATATGCGCATCTTCTTTTTGGGAATGCCCGCGTCCATGCTGTATAACTTCGGGGCCGCCATACTGCGCGCTGTAGGGGATACCAAGCGGCCGCTGTATTTCCTGCTGCTGTCCGGTGTGGTCAACGTGGTCCTGAACCTGTTCTTTGTCATTGTGCTGCATATGGATGTGGCGGGTGTGGCCACTGCCACTGTCATTTCCCAGGCAATTTCCGCCGGCCTGGTGGTCTGGTGTCTTGTGAAGGTAAAGGGCGATTATAATTTGGATTTGAAAAAGCTGCGGATTTATAAGGATAAGCTGCTGGGCATGACAAAAATAGGGCTTCCCGCGGGGATTCAGGGGGCATCTTTTGCCATTTCCAACGTGTTGATCCAGTCCTCTATCAATTCCTTTGGAGCGGTTGCCATGGCTGGGAACACGGCGGCTTCCAATATAGAAGGATTTGTCTCTACCGCCATGGATGCTTTTTCCCAGGCGGCCCTGAGCTTTACGGCGCAGAATTTAGGGGCCGGAAAGACAAAGCGGCTGAGCCGCATTCTCTGGCTCTGCCTTTCACTGGTTGCGGGCACGGGCCTGCTGCTGGGTGTGGGGGGATATCTGCTGGCCCCTCAGCTTTTGGGCATCTACTCCTCCGATCCGGAGGTCATTTCCTTTGGAATACAGCGGATGCAGGTGGTCTGTGTGATGCAGTGCATCGGCGGGCTGATGGGGACCTTTGTAGGAACACTCCGGGGAATGGGGGCCTCTATGGTTCCCATGGTGATCACCATATCCTGCGTCTGTGGTTTTCGGATTGTTTGGATTTTGACCGTGTTTGCCGCCCTTCCTACCCTTGGCGTGCTGTATGCTTCCTACCCAATCACCTGGGGCCTGGCGGCTGTGCTGGAGGCCCTGTGCTATTTAGTTGTCAAAAGAAGGGTTGTCCGAAAACGGCAGGCTGCGGCAGCAGGCATAAAATGAAAGCCGGGAACGCTGCCGGCAGACTTTGGACGCAGCAGAAACAGGTCATTCAGAAAAAAGTGGGGGAATGTAATTTTGAGGTTAAAGCTGAAACCCAGAGCCAGAAAGGGTTCCTATGAGATCGATATGGTAAACGGGCCCTTATTGGGGAAAATCTGTATGTTTGCCCTTCCGCTGGCGTTGTCGGGAATCCTGCAGCTGCTGTTCAACGCGGCGGATATCGTAGTTGTGGGAAACTTTGCGGGCAGCACGGCTCTGGCTGCGGTGGGTTCCACCGGCGCGCTGATCAATTTAATTGTCAATGTTTTTATCGGATTGTCTGTAGGTACCAATGTGCTGGTGGCCCGTTATTACGGGGCCGGCCAGCAGAAAGATCTGGAGGAGACGGTGCACACCTCCATTGCCACCAGCCTGGTTTCCGGTGTCATTCTGATCGTCCTGGGTATTCTTCTGGCAAAGCCCCTGCTTTCCCTGATGGGAACGCCGGACGATGTGATTGACCAGGCGGCGCTGTACATGCGTATTTTCTTTATCGGAATGCCCGTTAACATGCTCTACAATTTCGGTGCGGCAGTGCTGCGGGCTGTGGGGGATACCAAGCGTCCCCTTTATTTCCTGTTTATCGCAGGAGTGGTCAATGTGCTTTTGAACCTGTTTTTTGTCATCGTCTGTGGGCTTGGAGTAGCTGGTGTGGCGATTGCCACCGTGATTTCTCAGGCCATATCGGCTGTGCTGGTAACGCTGTGCCTGATCAAAAGCGACGGTCCCTATGCCCTGGATCTGAAAAAACTCCGTATCAAAAAGGATAAGCTGATCGGAATGGCCAGAATCGGTCTCCCCGCAGGCCTTCAGGGAGCAATCTTTTCCATCTCCAATGTGCTGATCCAATCTTCCATCAATTCCTTTGGCTCTACCGCCATGGCGGGAAGCACGGCTGCCTCCAACATTGAGGGCTTTGTCTATACGGGAATGAATGCCTTCCACCAGGCGGCCCTGAGTTTTACGGGACAGAATGCAGGCGCGGGGAAATATCACCGGATTGGCAAAATCCTCGGCCAATGTGTGCTGCTGGTGACCGGCGTGGGTTTGGTGCTGGGCCTGGGCGCCTATCTTTTGGGCGGCCCGCTGCTGCATATTTATTCCTCTGATCCCCAGGTGGTAGCTTACGGCTTGGAACGAATGCTGGTGATTTGCACCGTCTATTTTATCTGCGGCATCATGGATGTGCTGGTGGGTAGTTTGAGAGGCCTGGGATATTCTATTGTGCCCATGATAGTCTCTGTTGTCGGTGTGTGCGGGCTTCGGGTCCTGTGGATCTATACTGTATTTGCCGCCGAACGTTCTCTGTTCGTCCTGTATCTTTCTTACCCAGTCACCTGGCTCATTACGGCGTTGATCCATTTTGCCAGTTACTTGGTCATTTACCATAAGAAGGTAAAACCGAAAATTGCGGGACAGCAGCCTGCCCAGGAACAGTAGGTCGTGCCTGTTTGTCAAAGGGCGAAACGATGAGCTCCGATGACGGCAATGACCTCGCGGGACCAAATCCATTTGTTGGTAGTTTTGGCGGGATTATAATAATAGATAGCGCCGCCCGAGGGGTCCGAACCATTGATGGCCTCCCGGGCTGCTTTATAGGCGGAATCCGCCACTGGGGCGTTAATTCCCCCGTCGTCGAGACAGGAGAAAGCTCCTGGCTGGTAGATAACGCCGGAAAGGGTATTGGGAAAGGAGGGATGGGCAATCCGGTTCATGATAACGGCACCCACGGCAACTTGTCCCTCATAAGGCTCTCCGCGGGCTTCCGCAGAGATAATGCTTGCCAGCAGGTTGACGTCGCTCTCACTGAATCCGCCGTAGCCTCCCTGTGAACTTCCGCCCGAGGTGATTCCCAGAGCGGAAAGAGTATTTTTTCCGGCAATTCCATCGGCATCCAGCCCCTGATCCCGCTGAAAGGCCAATACAGCATTTTTTGTGCCGGTGCCAAAGATGCCGTCCAAATCGCCGCTGTAATAGCCCAACTGCTGCAGTTTGGTTTGTATTTGAGTGACCTCGTCTCCGGTGGAGCCGTATTTGGACAGGGCATAGGCGGCCCCGCTGTTCCAGAGCATCAGCAGGATCATCACATTTAAAAGTACGATAACCAGAATGCGCCAAAAATAGAGAAATACCTTTTTTGCCCGTTCACCTTTCATTTGCCAACTCGTCCTTTCCAAATTTCCTCACTCCATATATAAAGAAAAAGATTGCTTTCTATGCGATAAACTTCCCAGGTGTACTAGAAAAGTATCCAAGGGAATTTTTGTTTTTCTAAAATATCATTCGTGAATTGGAAAAAGGAAGCAATTTCCTATGTACAAAAGCAGAAGATGCCCCCAAGATATAGGAAAAGGAGAAGAAAAAGAAAATAAAGCAAAAAAAAGGAGAAAAAGTAGTTGACAAAAGGATAAGGATTTGATATTATAGTCAAGCGCTCGAGAGAGAGGGCGGAAGCGGAAGGGAGCTCGAGAGAGCTTGAAGCCGCATAGAAGCTGGATTTCGAGAGAGCAGAGGACCTTGAAAATTAAACAACGAGAAGAAAGATAGGACCCGTAATTCCTTGAGGGAACTCGAGGGAGAACAAAGGAAACAGAACCTAAAATCTGTGACAGACGTCAGAGACGTCAAATGAGCTACAAAAGCTCTAAAGATGATTTGAGACCCGAGAGGGTTTTAGATACCATATTTTAGAGAGTTTGATCCTGGCTCAGGACGAACGCTGGCGGCGTGCCTAACACATGCAAGTCGAACGGAGATAGACGCTGAAAGGGAGACAGCTTGCTGTAAGAATTTCTTGTTTATCTTAGTGGCGGACGGGTGAGTAACGCGTGAGTAACCTGCCTTTCAGAGGGGGATAACGTCTGGAAACGGACGCTAATACCGCATGAGACCACAGCTTCACATGGAGCGGCGGTCAAAGGAGCAATCCGCTGAAAGATGGACTCGCGTCCGATTAGATAGTTGGCGGGGTAACGGCCCACCAAGTCGACGATCGGTAGCCGGACTGAGAGGTTGAACGGCCACATTGGGACTGAGACACGGCCCAGACTCCTACGGGAGGCAGCAGTGAGGGATATTGGTCAATGGGGGAAACCCTGAACCAGCAACGCCGCGTGAGGGAAGACGGTTTTCGGATTGTAAACCTCTGTCCTCTGTGAAGATAGTGACGGTAGCAGAGGAGGAAGCTCCGGCTAACTACGTGCCAGCAGCCGCGGTAATACGTAGGGAGCGAGCGTTGTCCGGATTTACTGGGTGTAAAGGGTGCGTAGGCGGCTCTGCAAGTCAGAAGTGAAATCCATGGGCTTAACCCATGAACTGCTTTTGAAACTGTAGAGCTTGAGTGAAGTAGAGGTAGGCGGAATTCCCGGTGTAGCGGTGAAATGCGTAGAGATCGGGAGGAACACCAGTGGCGAAGGCGGCCTACTGGGCTTTAACTGACGCTGAGGCACGAAAGCATGGGTAGCAAACAGGATTAGATACCCTGGTAGTCCATGCCGTAAACGATGATTACTAGGTGTGGGGGGTCTGACCCCCTCCGTGCCGGAGTTAACACAATAAGTAATCCACCTGGGGAGTACGACCGCAAGGTTGAAACTCAAAGGAATTGACGGGGGCCCGCACAAGCAGTGGAGTATGTGGATTAATTCGAAGCAACGCGAAGAACCTTACCAGGTCTTGACATCCAACTAACGAAGCAGAGATGCATTAGGTGCCCTTCGGGGAAAGTTGAGACAGGTGGTGCATGGTTGTCGTCAGCTCGTGTCGTGAGATGTTGGGTTAAGTCCCGCAACGAGCGCAACCCTTACTGTTAGTTGCTACGCAAGAGCACTCTAGCAGGACTGCCGTTGACAAAACGGAGGAAGGTGGGGACGACGTCAAATCATCATGCCCCTTATGACCTGGGCCTCACACGTACTACAATGGCCATTAACAGAGGGAAGCAAGCCCGCGAGGTGGAGCAAAACCCTAAAAATGGTCTCAGTTCGGATCGTAGGCTGAAACCCGCCTGCGTGAAGTTGGAATTGCTAGTAATCGCGGATCAGCATGCCGCGGTGAATACGTTCCCGGGCCTTGTACACACCGCCCGTCACACCATGGGAGCCGGTAATACCCGAAGTCAGTAGTCTAACCGCAAGGGGGACGCTGCCGAAGGTAGGATTGGCGACTGGGGTGAAGTCGTAACAAGGTAGCCGTATCGGAAGGTGCGGCTGGATCACCTCCTTTCTATGGAGACCAAAAGGAGACGGAAGTCAGCCTTTTAACATCCAAGGTCAGGACGAGTCTTAGAAATCTAATCGTTGTTTAATTTTGAGGGTCCTGAAAGGGAACCTCAGGAGAGAAAGGGAACACTTCTTTTCTGAAAAGAATATGGGGGTGTAGCTCAGCTGGGAGAGCACCTGCTTTGCAAGCAGGGGGTCATCGGTTCGAACCCGTTCATCTCCACCAGACCTGCGGAAGGCAAGCTGCGATAGGGAGCAAGGTTGAGAAATTGGCATTGCGCCCGTATTGTTGACAAGTCGGAGGCAGGAAAAGGGCAGAGTGGTAGAAACCACCTCTCAAACCAAGAAATGGGCTTATAGCTCAGCCGGTTAGAGCGCACGCCTGATAAGCGTGAGGTCGGTGGTTCGAGTCCACTTAAGCCCACCAGCACCGAGAGGTGCGGGGATTAAGAAAAGAGAAGCAGTGTCGGAAGCTTATACGAAGTATAAGCCAAAAGGCAGAGAGTGACTCGGTTCTTAAGCCCAAGAAGAGTACCTTGAAAACTGAATAAAGCGAAGCAGATAAGAAATCGAGAATGTTATTTAGATTTAATTTGGTCGAAAGATCTGGTTAAAGGTAAATGACTACAATTTCAAAGAAGCGAAGAAGCAGGAAGGGAAGAGACGCCTTTTCTGCAAAGTTAAGTCTATTCAAAGAAATGCGAAAGATTTAGCTACTCAAAAGAAAGAATCACATGGTCAAGCTACAAAGAGCGCAAGGGGAATGCCTTGGCACTGGGAGCCGAAGAAGGACGCGACTAACTGCGAAAAGCTACGGGGAGCCGTAAGTAGGCATCGATCCGTAGATATCCGAATGGAGCAATCCGTCTGGAGTCATGTCCAGACATCATACACTGAATCCATAGGTGTATGAGGGGAACCGCCTGAACTGAAACATCTAAGTAGGGCGAGGAAGAGAAATCAACCGAGATTCCGCTAGTAGTGGCGAGCGAACGCGGAAGAGGCCAAACCGGGGGTAGTAATATCCCCGGGGTTAGGACAGCAACAAGTATCAGGGAATCTAGCAGAACGGCATGGGAAGGCCGACGAAACAGTGTGAGAGTCACGTATGCGAAAGAGGAACTGAGCTAGCTGAATCCAGAGTACCGCCGGACACGTGAAACCCGGTGGGAAGATGGGGGGACCACCCTCCAAGCCTAAATACTACCCAGTGACCGATAGTGTAAAGTACTGTGAAGGAAAGGTGAAAAGAACCCCGGGAGGGGAGTGAAAAAGAACCTGAAACCTTGTGCTTACAAGCACCGAGAGCCCGTCAATGGGTGATCGGGTACCTTTTGTAGAATGGTCCGGCGAGTGAATGCATCTGGCAAGGTTAAGGACTTAAGGTCCGGAGCCGAAGCGAGAGCGAGTCTGAATAGGGCGCATAAAGTCAGATGTATTCGACCCGAAACCGGGTGACCTACCCATGTCCAGGTTGAAGTGGAGGTAAAACTCCATGGAGGACCGAACCGACTCCCGTTGAAATGGTAGCGGATGAGGTGTGGGTAGCGGAGAAATTCCAATCGAACCCGGAGATAGCTGGTTCTCTCCGAAATAGTTTTAGGACTAGCCTCGTATTAGATTACCGGAGGTAAAGCACTGAATGGCCTAGGGCCCGAGAGGGTACCGAAGCCTATCAAACTCAGAATGCCGGATAATTGATGTACGGGAGTCAGACAGTGTGAGATAAGTTTCATTGTCGAAAGGGAAACAGCCCAGACCCACAGCTAAGGTCCCTAAGTACACTTAAGTGGAAAAGGATGTGGGGTTGCACAGACAACCAGGATGTTGGCTTAGAAGCAGCCACTCATTAAAAGAGTGCGTAATAGCTCACTGGTCGAGTGACCCTGCGCCGAAAATTTAACGGGGCTAAAGTGTATACCGAAGCTTGGGATTCATACGCAAGTATGGGTGGTAGGAGAGCGTCGTATGAGGGGTGAAGTCAGAGCGGAAGCGCTGGTGGACTTCATACGAGTGAGAATGCCGGAATGAGTAGCGAGAAATATGTGAGAATCATATTGGCCGAAAGTCTAAGGTTTTTGGAGGAAGGTTCGTCCGCTCCAAGTTAGCCGGGAGCTAAGGTGAGGCCGAGAGGCGTAGCCGATGCACATACGGTGGAAATTCCGTAGCCGCCAAAAGATTTAAGCAAGGGGACACCTTGAAAGAGCATAACCCGGGCGATGGTTGCCCCGGGCGAAAGGGACCGAAATCAAGTAGGGAAGTATGCTTAGACGAGGGCGAGAAAAGCCTTGTGTATATCTTAGGCGCCCGTACCGCAAACCGACACAGGTAGATAGGAAGAGGATTCTAAGGCCAACGGGAGAAGGGTAGTTAAGGAACTCGGCAAATTGATCCCGTAACTTCGGAAGAAGGGATGCCACAGCGATGTGGCCGCAGAGAATAGGCCCAGGCGACTGTTTATCAAAAACACAGGTTTCTGCTAAATCGAAAGATGAAGTATAGGAGCTGACACCTGCCCGGTGCTGGAAGGTTAAGAGGAGATGTGCAAGCATTGAATCGAAGCCCCAGTAAACGGCGGCCGTAACTATAACGGTCCTAAGGTAGCGAAATTCCTTGTCGGGTAAGTTCCGACCCGCACGAATGGTGTAACGATCTGGGCACTGTCTCAATTACCCGCCCGGCGAAATTGTAGTACCGGTGAAGATGCCGGTTACCCGCGACAAGACGGAAAGACCCCATGGAGCTTTACTGCAGCTTAATATTGGGTTTCGATAATTTATGTACAGGATAGGTGGGAGACTAGGAAGCACGGGCGCTAGCTTGTGTGGAGTCAACCTTGGGATACCACCCTTAGATTGTTGGAATTCTAACCTGCGGCCGTGAATCCGGCCGGGGGACATTGTTAGGTGGGCAGTTTGACTGGGGCGGTCGCCTCCAAAAGAGTAACGGAGGCGCTCAAAGGTCCGCTCAGCACGGATGGAAACCGTGCTTTAGAGTGTAAACGCATAAGCGGGCCTAACTGCGAGGATGACGGTCCGAGCAGTAACGAAAGTTGGAGTTAGTGATCCGGCGGTATGAGAGTGGAATTGCCGTCGCTCAACGGATAAAAGCTACCCTGGGGATAACAGGCTGATCTCCCCCAAGAGTTCACATCGACGGGGAGGTTTGGCACCTCGATGTCGGCTCATCACATCCTGGGGCTGTATTCGGTCCCAAGGGTTCGGCTGTTCGCCGATTAAAGTGGTACGCGAGCTGGGTTCAGAACGTCGTGAGACAGTTCGGTCCCTATCTGTCGTGGGCGCAGGATATTTGAGGAGAGCTGTCCTTAGTACGAGAGGACCGGGATGGACACATCTCTGGCGCACCAGTTGTCACGCCAGTGGCATAGCTGGGCAGCTATATGTGGAACGGATAAACGCTGAAAGCATCTAAGCGTGAAGCCGCCTCCAAGATTAGATATCCCATAGCGTAAGCTAGTAAGGCCCCTTGTAGACTACAAGGTTGATAGGCTGCGTGTGTAAGCATGGTAACATGTTCAGCTTGGCAGTACTAATAGGCCGAGGGCTTGACCATAGCTTTCTTTTAGGTCAGGCTTCTTTGAGACATTTTCTTCTGATTTTGTCTCCCCACTTCGATCTCTTTCTCGCTTCTTCCTTTATTCAGTTTTTAGGGTATTCTCCCTTTTTTAATCCCATCCATTCGGATGGGATTTTTTATTTCCGCTCTATTACTTTATCTAGTAGGAATGAGAAGCGCTGCAGTTTGAACTGGTTCGGTTGTGCCGATTCCTAAATACTGGTATAATGTCTGAAATGCCTTTTGAGGAGGACTGTGATGTGGAGCAGAAAATGGAGAGCCGTCATGAGACGGAGGAAGAGGTATTTCGTCATCAGGTTTCCAAAGACGGAAGGGTATTCCTCTATTGGAAAGGCAATTTGGTGAAGACCTTATCTGAAAAAGAAGGCTGCCGTTTTCTTGAGCGCTTGGATCAGGCTCAAGACGGGCAGCAGCGTCAGCTTGTTATGGCGAAGATCACAGGAAATTTTAAGAGGGGCAATGAACGGGAGGGAAAGAACCGTGGTAGAGGATAATCGTGAAGTCTATGACTTCTATGAAAACGGAGCCGAAATAGGGCGTTTGGAGCGTGGCCTTGGGATAGTAGAAGCCGCCCGCACGAAAGAGCTGCTGGGACGCTTTCTGACGCCTGGTATGAGCGTCTGTGATGTAGGCGGCGGGGTCGGCTATTATGCCTCCTGGTTGGCTGGCCTTGGCCATCAGGTGACCCTCATAGAATTAGCCCCATCCGCAGTGGAATATGCCCGTCTGCATCAGCCTCATCCCTTCCGTGCCTTATCAGGCGACGCCAGAAATCTTTCCTGCGTGGAAGGGGAAAGTGTAGACGCTGTTCTGCTCTTGGGACCTCTGTATCATCTGTTGGAAAAGGAGGATAGACTTCTTGCCTTGCGGGAAGCCTTCCGTGTGCTGAAGCCTGGCGGGTTGTTAGCTGCGGCCGGCATTTCAAAATTCAGTTCCGCTACTTGGGCCCTTTCCACATATGGGGTGAGTAACAGGTATATAGATGATGAGGATTACTTTAACATGCTTCGGGAGGAATTGACTTCAGGAGAGCATCATAGGCCTGATAAGTTTGCTCCCAGGTTTCTTACCAGGGCCTATTTTCATACGCCCGAACAGCTGCTTCAGGAGATCGGAGAGGCCGGTTTCTGTAGGGCCGAACCATACGCAGTGGAAGGCTGTATCTGGTTTACGCCGGACTTGGAAGAAAAATGGAGCGATCCAGGACAGAGGAGACGGCTGCTGGAGCTGATCCGGCTGACGGAACGTCAGGAATCCTTGCTGGGGATGAGTCCGCATTTCCTGGTATTTGCGGAAAAAGTTGCATGATCTATCAGAGGACTCTTGAAACGCTTCCTGCATCATGGTAAGATGAAAGAAACTGAAGATTACGACAGAGAAAGGGTGCCCTCTTATGAAAAAGATTTGCTGTGTCACAGATCGTTTTCTCCACCAGGCTGACTGTAAACAACTGACTTTGATGAAGATGCTTTTGTGCTGTATCGGTTTTTTCCTGGGCCTTTCTGCACCGAAAAAAGGCCGTGGCTTTTTGCGTTTTCTCTGCATAGGGATAGGCGCCATGTCAGCGATAGCCCTATATCCTGACTTTCGGGCGGTCAAGGAACAGGTAGAGATTACTGGCTGTGAGAAGCCGGTGAAAGAGGCATGTCAGGAGACTGAGTAGTTCTCATGCTGATCCTAAAAAGCTGTTAGAGACAAGAAACAGAGAGCGTCCTGAAGGCGGTAGACATCCGTTACTTCAGGGCGCTCTTTTCTATTGTGTAAAAGTTCTGCCAGTCCGTCTTCCGTCTATTAGGAGGGCGGATGAGAGGAAAGCGAGGACGCCATCTTTCGGCAGCAAAACGCCGCCGGAAGCTTCGGTACGAAAACTTCCGGCGGCGTTTAGAGAATCATGGCGGAAAGATCAAAACTTCCCGGAAATACTGTCTACCAAATCGGCATTTCGGGTCATGGAGATGTTATTGAGCATAATCACATCCGTAGCACCTTTCTCCTTGGCAAGTGCCGCGATGTTGCCCTTATAGTAACGGTAGTCCACCACATAGATGTGCTGATAGTGATTGACCAGGAAGGGAACAAAGGCGTTGCCAAAGGATTCCTTAACCACCACACAGGCGGAGCCATCGTTCAGGTCCTTATTCGTGATCTCCTCATAAGGCTGATCGCCTGCAATGAAAATCAGATAAAGATTCTCCTTATCGTAATCTGTCCCGTCCTGAATCACCGGCCAGTCTGTTATGGTATCGTCATCTCCCGTGGTGTAATCCAGCGTTGCATTGGCTTTTGGGAGATAGGCTTCAACAGTATCCGGATTTGCGCTCAGGGCGTTGTCGTCTGCATAGAAGGAGCCTAAAAAGCCTGGATATTCCTTCTTTTCAAACTGTGTCAGAGGCACAGCCTCGATCCCCTTGCTCTTACAGAACTCTGCATAGGCATAATAGGCGCCCAGCTGTGTCCAGTGATGGTCCGTGCGGAAATAGATGTATTCGTTATTATGCAGCTTTAAGGCGTCAAAAATTGGCACGGTTTTTACATCGGGATTCTGCGCATTGATGGAACCGTAAATGTAGTTGATTGCTTTTTTCTGGTCAGAAGTGTTGACATCCGCCAGGAAATCCTCAGGCAACAGAATATCCATACTGGTGGGGATTACCATATCATAAAGGGTGGCTGAGCCCTTTAGCTCTGCACCGGCTTTGGCAACCATTGTGGTATATTGGTTGGCAGTTTCTTCCACAAAGCTGTAATACTCATAGCCGCTGTCTCCCACACGGAGCATGGAGTCCAACTTTTCCACCTCTAGGCCTGAAACATCCTTTTCTTTAGGCGGCGTGGGCTCCGGTGTAGAGGCGGCAGAAACCTGGGAGGCCGGGTTGGACAGTTCAGACCCGGTACTGCCAGAAATCTGGGAAGCCGAAGAGGAAGCGCTGTTGCCGGAAGGCTCCTTCTTTCCTTTATTTCCACTTGTGAAGACTATAACGAGTACCACAATAAGCACCACAAGCAGCAGGCCCAACGCGATGAGAAAAATAGGGGGAGGTCCATTTTTTCTCCTGTTATTTCTGCTGTTCCTGCCTCCCCGCTGCGGGGGGCGCCGTCTCACCGGCGCTGCAGAGGATGCTCTGCGCGGAACGTAATCTCTTTCCATAGTCATAACCTCGTTTCTTTTCCATTCTCTATCAAATGCAGCCTCTCATGAGGACTTCTACCAACACAAGTCATTCCCCGCTGAAGAAGGTGTCGGGGATATCGTCTGCCGGGCCGACAGTGCCATGTATTTCTGTGGTTTTGATACCATAGGCTTTCCGTATGGTGTTATTGAGAGCTAAAAACTGTTCCCGAAAGGGAAAGGTATCTGCAAACCAATCGTCAATGCCGCGGAAGTATTTACCGTTGAGCAAGGTGTTATCTCCATAAAATTCTCCGCTGGTAACGGGATTCATAGACAATTTAGGAAACTTTGTCAGCTCACGCTTTTCCACAGGGGAAAAGGTGGGGCGAAGAGGAAGAATCAGCGAAACGATCATGGCAAGAATCATCACACTGAAAAAAAGAGTAGCCTTCACTTTGGAACCCCGTTCAAATTGCTTTGCGTGCTTCATCAAATTCCTCCTTTCAGTCTTTTTGAAAAAAGGCTGGCGAAAAACTTTCCTTCGCGCCGGCAGCTCTCTTGATATCGCGGGTTTTATGCCCGACCATTGGCGGCGATTAAAAGCAGGGGTGGTGAAAAATTTTCCTCGCGTTGTTGGCGCGGTTTTTAGAATTGCAGGTAAAGAAAGGGATTATAAGCGTCTCCCACCAGGAAGCTGATGGAGAGCAATAGGGCTGCGACGGGGAGAATCCATTCCAAGACGGTACCCACTGTGATGGAAACTGCTCCGGTAGAAGAACATACGCGGTGATAGAGGCCCCGGGCCAGAGGGGTACAGGCCACAACAGCAACAATCAGGAAAAACAGGTAGTTAAGCAGGATATTTTTACTTTCGAAATTGAGAAAGGGGTTGCCGTTTAGTCCAAAAAGTCCTTTCACCACAGTCCAGGCCTGCGTAAAGTCCCGGAAATAGAAGAGAATCCAACCGAAGAAAACCACTACTAAGGTATACAGATGAGCAAAGAAGGCGGGGAGCCTCTGTAAACCGGGGATAATAAATTTTTCCAAAGCAAGAAAGAAGAAGTAGAATAGTCCCCAGCAGATAAAATTCCAGTCTGCGCCGTGCCACATACCGGTGAGTAGCCAAACCAGAAACAGATTCAATGCGGTTCGGGCTTTTCCCTTCCGGTTTCCACCCAGGGGGATATAGACATAGTCCCGGAAAAAGCTGGAAAGGGACATATGCCATCTGCGCCAGAAATCCGTAACAGAGCGCGCCAGATAGGGGTAGTTGAAGTTTTCCTTGTACCGGAAGCCCACCATCAGGCCCATTCCGATGGCCATATCTGAATAGGCGGAGAAATCCAGATAAATCTGCAGCATATAGGCAAAACAACCGATCCAGAGGCTGAGCGCCGGAGCGGTGCTCAAAACCTGCATGTTTTTCACCTGGTTTTCCACCAGACCGTCCATAATCGTGAGAGTTGCAAGCTTTCCGCAGACGTTTGCCAGCAGTACCTTTTTAGCGAGGCCGGAGGCAAAGCGGTTAATTCCATTGCGCATGTCCTCCTGAGAGACATGACGGGAAAGAATTTGTTCAGAAACGTCCTTGTACCGGACAATGGGTCCGGCAATGCACTGATGAAACAAGGAGACATAGAGGAAAAGTTTTCTGAACTGCTTTTGTGCGGGAACTTCCTGCCGGTATACATCCACCATATAGGAGAGCAGCTGGAAGGTATAGAAGGAAATGCCGATTGGCAGAGCGATCTGAGGAATCACCTCAGGAAATCCTGTCAGCTTCTGCAGATTGGCTGTGAAAAACACACCATACTTGAAGAAAGAAAGCAGGCCCAGATCCACAACGCAGCCCAGAATCAAAAAAGCCTTACTTTTTCGAGTGCCCCGATAACGGTAGATAAACTGAGAAATCAACCAGTCCGCAAAAGCCATGGTTAAAAGCAGAAGGATGAAGAAGGGTTCGCCCCAGGCGTAGAAGACGACGGAAAAAAGGATGAGCACCGTGTTTTTGGCTTCAATTCCCTTTGCAAAGGTATAGATAATCATCTGAAGTGGAAAAAACACGCAGAGAAATACTAAAGATGAAAAAACCACGGGGTTATCCTCCTCAAAGAATGTCCTGGCAAAAAGGGAACGGTTTCCCAAAAGACAGGAAGCCGCACCGTGAAGAAAAGGCCCGCAAACTCTTCAGAGTCCAGAGCCCTTTTAAAGCTGGTTATTGCTGTTGGCCGCCGTTGTTCCCAGGCGGTGTGGGAGAAACCGGCGGGACAGGAGGCTGTTGGCCGGCCCAAGGCTGTTGCTGCGGCATACCGTAGGGAGGCGGAGGGTAACTGCCCTGCTGAGGAGGTATACCGCCAGGCCCTCCCTGGGGATTCTGTTGACCATAGGGAGGAGGATAGGATCCGGGAATGGGCGGTACAGGCCGGGGTTTTGTTTTCCCATAGGCCTTATAAGCGATTTCTGCAAAGAGAGGCACATTGGCCTCTTCTTCCTTCATCACACGGAGAATGGCCAGAATGCTGAACACAATAGCGGCTGCGTACACGAGGACGGACAGCAAAGAAGTGATGACGTTCAGCGCGCCGGAAAAGAAGAAATAACCCGGTATCAGGGAGTTAATCCAGGAAAAAAGCTTGCCAAGGAATACCACTACAGCAGACATTAAAAATGCCTGCAGAGTCTGGCGACCCAACCATTCATCCCGTTCTGCCAGTGTGACAAATCCGAAAAGCAGCGCACCCAAAAGTGGCATTTTCAGAATGACCAGGATAAACGCAAGGATGGCATAAAAAGAAAATACAATTCCAAATCTGCCCTTTTTCATATCGATCCTCCCATTACAGACAAAATTAGTTTACAGAATTCGCTAATGTAATTAGTTTAAGGCATCAGAGCATTCAAGTCAAGGAAAATCCTCCAAAAAAAAGGAAAAAAGAGAGGAGGAAAAGCCAGTTGTTTCGTGAAAAATTGGTAAAAGGAAATCGTCAGGCGAAGCGGTTTAAAAGTATACGTTTTCTGTGTGATAAAAGACGGGTATTCGGTGTGCGAAAATAAATAAAAAACAGCAGTCCATATGGACTGCTGTTTTAAAGTGTTGGCGAAAACCTATTTTCCCGGGCCGTTACCAGCCAAGTATCTTCGGCACGAGCGAGCTTAACTTCCGTGTTCGGGATGGGAACGGGTGGACCCTCGTCGTAATCAACACCAACTATTTACTGGCTCACGAGTCAGCTTTGATATAATACCACATTGCTTTTCAAATTGCAACCCCTTTTTGAAAAAAAATTGGGAAGAAGGCGCTTGAAAAATAAAAAAACAGCCGTCCTATTGGACGACTGCTTAAGTGTTGGCGAAAACCTATTTTCCCGGGCCGTTACCAGCCAAGTATCTTCGGCACGAGCGAGCTTAACTTCCGTGTTCGGGATGGGAACGGGTGGACCCTCGTCGTAATCAACACCAACTGCGTTGCCGCCTCTCTCGACGACTTTTACATTTTACCACTGAGAATTCCAAAATGCAAGCATTTTTTTAAAATTAAGTAAAAAACAGATAAAAACACAAAATATTGGATAGGAATGAGTTTTAGGTCAGAATCTAGTGGGGAAGATTTGTCATTTTATGACCGGAAAACGCCTGTCAAAAAGCTGGCGCTTCCCGAATCGGTGGTAAGCACACTACCAGCTGTCCAGTCCTGCACGCTGTAAAGCGCCCAACACCTTTGCTTTCAAGTCCGGGAATTTCAATTCCAGTGCTTGGATCAACTCAGCCGTATCCCTACGGGCGGTGACGCCGTCAGCCGGGCAGTTGCTCTTTACTATGGGGAGCTCCATCCTCAGGGAAGCGTTGCGGATTTCTCTCTCTTCACAAAACAGAAGGGGACGAATCAGCGTGATGTTTTTTCTGGAAAGATAGCTTTTAGGGGAGAAACAACCAAGCTTCCCGCCGTAGAACAGATTCATCAGGAAGGTTTGAACGGCATCGTCGTAATGATGACCCAGAGCCAGTTTGTTCAATCCCTCTTCCACACAGAGATTGTGCAGGATTCCCCTGCGCATGCGGGAACAGAGGCTGCAGGGATTTTGTTCTTTCCGTTCTTCGAAAATAAGAGAACCCAAATTTGTCTTTCTAATAATATAAGGTACAGACAGGGAATCGCAGAGAGAGGAAACTGCGGAAAAATCGGTCGCTTTACCTCCAAAACAGGGATCCGCCGTGATGGCTGTTATCGTGAAGCGCTTGGGGTAATAGCGGGAAAGTTCCGCCAGGGCACAGAGAAGAAAGAGGGAATCCTTCCCTCCTGAAACGCCCACAGCGATGCGGTCCCCCTCCTCGATCATCTGGTATTTTTCAACGGCAGCTCTCACATGGCCGATCAGCTTTTTCATAAAGACACCTGCTTTCTTTCTCGGGTCTGTTCTGTAGAACCGGTGTAACAAGAAGGGATAAGCACGCTGGCTCAGCCTGCTTCAGAACAGGCCTGAAAGAGCTCCGGGTGCATACGGCTGTAGTGAAACAGATACTGCTGGGCCAGGCCTGCATCTTCACCGAAATCCTCGGCGGAATAATCAGGAAGCAATATTGCCATAGCCCGCTTCATCCAGACGTCCATGGGAAAGCAATCCGTTTTGTGATATCCGTAGAGGAGCGTGCATTCCGCAACCTTGGGGCCGACTCCCAGAATTTTTTGCAGCTCGATCCGTCCGAAGCCGGCGGATTCCCGGGAGATCTCTTCCAGAGAGATCTCCCCGCCCGCCACCTTTTTGGCAGCGTCCAGAAGGTACTTTGCCCGGAAACCTGCTCTCAAGGGGGCTAGGTCTTCCAGGCAACGGGAGGCCAAAGCCTCCGGCGTCGGAAAGGAAAAGAAGGAGGAACCCGGAATCGGGCTGCCGAACGCCTGGCAGAACCGTTCAATAATTCCCTTGATCCGGGGAATATTGTTGTTTTGGGAGATAAGGAAGGAACACAGTGCCTCCCAGGAATCCTGCCGCAGGATCCGGATACCTGGGGCGTAGGAGGAAGCTTCTGCAAGGATGGGACTTATCGCTGAAAGCCGCCGCCTTTTTTCCTCATAATCGGCATCCAGGTCGAAATAACCGCGCCAGACGGCTTCAAATTCCTCCTCTGAACAAAAAAGGAGGATAGAATCCTTAGTCTGGCGCAGTTTCAAAGCCCGGCCGAAAGCAGCTCCTTCCCACATACAAGCATCTTCTTCATGAGAAAGCTCCCGCCAACGGAATGCCTGGCCGCAGTCCAGGGTCTGGCGCAGGTCGAAGCAACGAGGGAGCACCACCCGCTCTCTCATCGGTTTTTTTCATCCGCCTTTTGGCGGTCTTCCGGTTCACGGGAGGTGAGATAGCGGATGGAGCGTTCGATGGCGTCCCTGGAATTACCCCAGTCCCCGCCCGCATTTCGGTAGTCGAACATGCGGCAGAAATGGGTTACATCGTGGCAGAGCGTGTCAAGGTATGCCTTTGCCAACCTTGAGGTTTCCGCCTCAAAGGGATTGTAATTTTTTTTGGGGAGTTTTTGGGCAGCTTCCAGAACCATGGTGTAGTGGGGCATACAAATATATTCCTGCTGGGCATAGAGCTGCCTGAAATCTTCGTCGTTTTGCCAGAGCTTCAGCATGCTCTCCAGCAGGTGGCCGATATTTTTTTCCAGGCTGTCGCAGACAAAACAGCTCTTTTCCCTGCTGTGCAGGCCCGCCAGCAGCTTTTTCGCCGGCGTCCTGCCCTGCGGAAAGGCCTCCTCCCGCACCTTGTCCAACAGGCTTTCCAAAATTAAGGCTACTGAAAGCCTGCTGCCCCGGGCCAAAATTTGGTTGAAATGCTCTTCGCAGAAACCAAGCCGGTTTGTCTCTACCCGAACGTCCGGCTCCATCATGGCGGCCCCTGTGATATAGGTGGCCATCCGATCTTCAAGCATATCCCGCATCCTGCAGAAGGGACAGCCGTCTTTCGGCAGAAAAACATCGTGAATCGGGATAGAACACAAATCTTCGCGCATGTCAAGTCCTCCAAATTGTATTCGAAATGCATATTTCGTATAAATATGCATTTTGGAAAAAGGGCGGATCCACAGGTGTTTCACGTGTGGAAAACCCTGTGGAAGCCGTGGAAAAGTTATGATTTGAGCCTAGTATATCACAAAACCGGCAAAAAGGACAGTGTTTTTCAATTTTATGAAACCTTTTATGCAGGCATGTTCCAGCCGGGAGAAATGAATGTTAAATTTCTGTGGAGAAAGAAATGTGAAAGATTTATGCTTGACAAGACGACCACAAAATCTGGCTGGACTGTTTGAAAAAGTCACAAGAGATGGGCTTGTAGGGAGAACATCTGTTTTTTCGTTGATAATGCTTTTGGGGAAAATAGGAAGCTGGCGTTTACATAAGAAAAACGGGATGTTATAATTGTGGAAATCGGAAAGGCGCGTGGGACAAGGAGTTTTTAACATTTTCAACCGAGTTTTCAACAGCAGAGGGTTCAAAAGGAATCTGTCTTATGTAAACCGGTGGAAAACCCGAGGTTTGGGGAAAATAAGAATGGAATAAATTTCCATAAAATGAATGAAAATTTATTTTTACCAATTTGGGATGCGAATTCTGCCGCGGCCTGTAAGAGAAGGTCGGAACAGCTCAGTATTTTTATTTGAGATTTAAGCGAGGATGTGCTACAATAAACCATATTATGGCTTGATGCTGCAGCTATTGTAAATAAAAGAAGGATGCGTGCCTGGTTTTGGAAAAAAAGAAGGATAGCAAAAGTCCCGTGAGGGACGATACTGATTCCCGCAGCAACGATTTGATCGCCGGAAGAAACGCCGTTTCAGAAGCGCTGCGCGCAGGCAGGTCCATTGACCGCCTCTATGTGCAGCGCGGAGAAAAGAACGGCAGCTTGCTCACCCTGATTGCAAAGGCAAAGGCGGCGGGAGCCGCTGTCAAGGAGACGGATTCCCGGAAGCTTGACCAGCTCTGCGGCGGCGCGGTGCACCAGGGAGTAGTGGCGGTGGCCGCCGTTAAGGAATATGCTCAGGTGGAAGACATTTTTGCACTGGCGGCAGACAGGGGGGAGCCGCCCTTCCTGATCGTCTGCGACGAGCTGGAGGATCCCCACAATCTGGGTGCTGTGATCCGCACGGCGGAGTGTGCGGGAGCCCACGGGGTGATCATACCCAAGCGGCGCAGCGTGGGGCTGACCTATGCGGTGGGGAAGGCCTCGGCGGGCGCGGTGGAGCATCTGCCGGTGGCAAGGGTGCAGAATCTTCCCTCCCTGTTGGACGAGCTCAAAGAAAAGGGCGTGTGGGTCTATGCCGCAGATATGGATGGAACGCCGTGGTGCGAGACTGATTTTACCGGTCCTGTGGCGCTGGTAATCGGTTCCGAGGGCAGCGGCGTCGGCAGACTGGTCAAGGAAAAGTCAGATTTTGTGATCTCGCTTCCCATGAAGGGCAGGATCAATTCACTCAATGCCTCTGTGGCCGCAGGAATCCTCTGTTATGAGGTCTCCCGCCAGAGGAGCGGACTAAAAGCAGTCAATCCGTAAAGGAGGAAATCCGATATGGGAGAAGGAAACCATCAGGAATTCTCATTGGAAGATATCTTGGAAGAACAGAGGCGTCAGCGGGCCAAGCAGTCCGTAGAGGAGCCGCCGGAGGAGCTTCCCCAAGAGGCGCCGCCGGAGGCTGAGCAGGAGCCTGCTCAGCAAAGGCAAGATCAAAACCCGCAGCATGGGGGAACAGAGCCTGCGGAGGAGGCGGAAGATTTAAACGCCTTTGCCACAGGCCGGGTCTCTGTGCCGGGAGTTTCCCAGGAAATGCAGGAGCCTGCAGGGGAAGGGGACGGAAAAAAGAAAAAGAAAAAAAAGAAGGGCGGCCTTTTTGGAAGAAAAAAGCGCGCCCCTGATTTCGACGAAGGCGAGGACATGTATTACGGCATACAGCTTAAGCCTTTGGACGAATACCGAAAGGGCTTTGATCCTGTCACCGGGGAATTTACTTTGGGGGAGGACAGCTTCAAGGCGCTGTTTGACGACTCCAAGCAGGCCATTGACGACGAAGTAGAGGCCAATTTCCAAAAACTGCAGAAGGAGCGCCGCCGCCGTGTGGCCGAAGCGGTGCAGACGGCAGGCGTGGATGAAGAGCAGATCGCCGACGAGCTGGGCATTGTAGCTCCCATGCCGGTCACTGCGTTTGCCGCCGATCCCTATGCAAAGCAGCATGGAATCGACGTGGAAGGGGCCGGCTCCTCCAAGGAGGAACTTCCGGAGTTCCAGCGGGCTATGCTGGAAACTTCCGGCGACAAAACCATGGAGATCAAACTGAACGTCCTCAATGACACGGTGGAAATTCAGCGGGTGAAGGAAATGCCCGCGGTGAGCGAGGAATCGGTCAATAAGATTCTCAGCTCTGCTGTGGAGAAGGAAGAAGAGCTTCCCACAGAGCAGGCACTGCCGGATGAGCAGGAAACGCCTCAGGCGGAGGAGCTTCCCCCTGTTCCGGACCAACCAGTTCCGGAACGGCAGCCGGATGCGGAGCCGGCCGCCGCCAGCCAGGAGACAGTGATTGTGGGGCGTCCTCTGGGGGAAATTCCCCAGGTGGCCAGTATTTACGAGTACCGCTCCAGGGGAATTCCCACCCATATCATCAACGCAGACGTCATTCAGAGTGCGCTGCTTTCCGAATCGGAAGAACTGCGCAGGACTGCGGAGGAGTTGGAGAGCAAGAGGGTCCCCCGCAAGCGTGTCAGAAACAAAAAGCTGGAAGAAGAGCATGTGGAAGCGGAGCCTGTGCCGGAAGTCCAGACCGAGGAATCCATCGACGACTATACCGGTCCGGAAGATGCCAAATCCATTTCTCACGAGCTGCGGGGCGATATGCGCGAACTGACGCTGCGCATGCTGATTACCGGTGTCTGTACGGTGCTGCTTACCATTGTCAACCTAATCTTCGGCGGGAAGTTTTCCAGTACCGCGGTAGGGGATTTGGGATCCGCTCCCTACGTGTATCTGATAGTAACCCTGGTGTTTCTCGGGGTATCTATCGGTATCTGTTACCGCACGATCGGCAACGGCCTCCGGGCGCTGTTTTCCTTCAATGCCAATTCGGACAGTGCGGCGGCGGTGGCATCTGTGGCGGTGCTGGTACAGACAGTCTTCTCCCTGTTCTTCAGTTCTGATTTGGCCGAAGGCAAGCTCCATCTCTACGCGGTGGTGCTCTCCGCCATCCTTTTTGTGAACGCGGCGGGCAAGCAGACGATGCTGCGGCGTATCCACAGCAATTTCAGGTTCGTCACCTCCCGGGAGCAGAAGTACAGCGTACGTACGTTTGACGATTACAATACCTCCTTGAAAATGACCAAGGATTGCGTGGCGGAAAAGCCGCTTATTGCCTATCAGTGCAAAACCGGGTTTTTAAAGCGTTTCCTGGAACTCTCCTATAATCCGGATCCTGCTGAGACGGCGTCTCAGTTCCTGGCGCCGATTGGGCTGATCGCTTCCCTGGTGCTGTGCATTGCCTGTTTGCTAGTCACCAGAAGCGTGCCTACAGCGCTCAGCGCTTTGGCGGCTGCCTGCTGTACCTGCGTGGCGGTGGCGAATATGCTGGCCGTCAACCTGCCTATCAGCCGCCTGTGCAAGACGGCCCGCAGGGCCGGGGCCATGGTGGTAGGCTATGAAGGCGTGGAGGAGCTGAGCAATGTCAACGCGGTACTGGTGGATGCGGAGGAGCTCTTCCCCTTGGGCACCGTTGTGTTAAACGGAATCCGCACCTTTGGCGGGCGGACTTCTGCAGAGGAGGCCATCATGGCGGCCTCCGCCCTGATGAAGGAAGCCGGCGGCCCCTTAAGCGGAGTGTTTGAGCAGGTGATCAGCGAGAATGAGGAAGCTCTTCCCGAAGTGGAAAACATCAGCTATGAGGACGAGCACGGCATTACAGGCCGTGTCAACGGCAGGCGAATCTATATCGGCAACCGTGCCCTGCTGGTGAACCACCAGATTGAGGCTCCGGCACGGGAGGAGGAAACTCAGTACTCTTCTGGAAATAAGCAGGTGGTATATCTGGCGGTGGACAACGCCCTGGCCGCCATGCTGGTGCTCACCTATACGGCGGACCGCCGCCGTAAAAACGAGCTGCAGCGGCTGGAAGACAGCGGCGTAAGTGTTGTGATCCGCACCAATGATATGAATGTGACGCCCCAGCTCGTCTCCCGTCTGTTTGGCGTGGACGCCGCTTCGGTAGGCGTGCTGGGTAGCCAGCTCAGCGAGGTAGGCAGGAAGCTGATGTCCGGTTCCATCCCCCGTGCGGACGCCAAGGTTGCCACAAAAGGCCGGGTGGAATCTCTGATGAGCGTGGTATCTGCCTGTGTGCATGAACGGAGAAGCATGGGGTTGATCGTAGCCCTGCAAAATGCCGCCGTGATTTTGGGGTTTGTGCTGGTAGCTTTCCTCAGCTGTTTTGGCGGCATGAAACAGCTGACCTCTTTCGTGCTCTTCGTGTTCGAATTGTTCTGGCTGTTGGTGATTCTGCTGCTGCCTAAGCTGCGCAGGCCTTACTGACAGAATGCAAATCGGTTAAAAATGCCGGTCCCGGCTATTGGGGCCGGCATTTCTATTTCCGGAAAGGAAAGCTGCCCTGGCAGCGGGCGGCGGAAGGAAACACCGGTTATTCCATCCCTCTCCGCAGGTTTCCGGCAGAATTCCCTTTTCTGCTTGAAATCAAACAGCCGCTTCACTAGGGAAATCTGTAAATATTTGTACATTATATCTAAAAAAGAACTTTTGGAAACGGAATATTCATATAATTCTCGGAAAAACCATTGCGTTTCTTCAGATAATGAGATATAATGAACCATGCCTCGTGATCTTTGGTTGTCTTATACAGTCAAGTACATGACCGGCAGCGGCCAAGGGCCGCAAAATTGTGGTTGTGGAAGGAGCGATTCGGTTATGAATCCCTATCAGGCAAAATCTATTATCAATCTCGCTGTGGCGGGCCACGGCGGTTCGGGAAAGACTTCACTCGCCGAGGCGATGCTCTATCTCGCCGGAGCTTCCGACCGGCGCGGCAAAGTGGATGACGGAAATACCGTGTGCGACTACGACCCTGAAGAGGTTCGCAGGAGAACGTCGATCTCGGCGGCGGTAGCGCCTGTCGAGTGGAAAAATAAGAAGATCAACCTGCTGGACGCGCCCGGCCTGTTTGACTTTGAGGGCGGCCTCTGTGAGGCGATGCGGGCTGCGGATACGGTACTTATTGTAATCTCCGGCAAAAACGGCATTGCCGTGGGAACGGAGAAGGCCTTTGAGGCCGCATCCAAGCGGGATTTGGCGAAGATTTTCTTTGTCAACGGCCTGTGCGATGAGAGCGCCCGGTTTTATCGCGTATTTGAGGATTTAAAAGCCCAGTTCGGTCCTTCCGTCTGTCCGGTGGTGGTTCCCTTTATTCAGGACGGTCAGGCCAATATCTATATCAATTTGCTGGAATACAAGGCGTACGATTATTCCGGCGGCAAGCCGGTGCCCGTTCCCATGCCCGATATGGGAGACCGGCTTGAGGGCCTGCGCACCGCTATCTATGAGGCTGTGGCGGAGACGGACGACGCCCTGTTTGAAAAATATTTTGCAGGCGAAGAATTCACCCCGGAAGAGGTGATTGTGGGTGTCAGCAAGGGTGTGAAATCGGGTGCGATCACCCCTGTGTTCTGCGGCGACGCCATGCTCATGCGCGGTATGGAGCAGTTCCTGGACGGCCTTGCCTGGCTTGCTCCCTCTGCGGAGGAAAAGGCCGGGGAAGTGGGTCTGGATGTGGACGGCAATCCGGTGGAGCTTCAGGTAAACGAAGGGGCTTCCCCCGCGGCGATAGTCTTCAAAACCGTGGCCGATCCCTTTATTGGAAAGCTCTCTTATGTAAAGGTTATTTCAGGAAAAATTTCCACGGAATCCCAGCTTGTTAACATGCGTACCGGAAATACCGAACGCATTGGCAAAACCGTAATGATGTGCGGCAAAAAGCAGGAGGATGTGAAATATATCGGCGCTGGGGATATCGGTGCCATTCCGAAGCTCACTTCCACCAATACAGGCGATACTCTTTGTTCCCCGGCGCACAAGGTGGTGCTTGACGGCGTAGAGTACCCCAATCCCACCCTTTCCATGGCCATTGTGCCCAAGAATAAAGGGGAAGAGGATAAAGTGGCCCAGGGCATGCTCCGTCTCTCCGAGGAGGATCCCACTCTGAAATTTACCACCAATCACGAAACCCATGAGATGGTGCTCAGCGGACTGGGCGAGCAGCATCTGGATGTGGCGGTTTCTAAGCTCAAGGCAAAGTTTGGCGTGGATATCACGCTGAAAAAGCCAAAGGTTCCCTATCGGGAGACCATTCGCAAAAAGGTGCAGGTGCAGGGGCGGCATAAGAAGCAGACCGGCGGCCACGGCCAGTTCGGTGATGTGTGGATTGAGTTTTCTCCCTGTGACAGCGACGGATTGGAATTCGGCGAACGTGTGGTGGGCGGTTCGGTGCCCAAGGGCTTCTTCCCCGCAGTGGAAAAAGGCCTGCGGGAATGCATCCTGAAAGGTCCGTTGGCGGGCTATCCGGTGGTCGGGCTTTCCGCTGTGCTCTACGACGGTTCCTATCATCCGGTGGACTCCTCCGAAATGTCCTTCAAGATGGCCGCCACTTTAGCGTATAAAGCGGGCATGCCCCAGGCGAATCCTGTGCTGCTGGAGCCTATCGGCCTGCTGCAGGCCACGGTGCCGGACGCCAACATGGGCGATATTATGGGCGAGGTCAACAAACGCCGGGGCCGCGTGCTGGGAATGAATCCCGCAGGAGAGGGAAAACAGACTGTGGAGGCCGAGGTGCCCATGGCAGAGATGCATGACTTCTGCACCTACGTCCGCCAGGTAACCCAGGGCCGGGGCAGCTTCACCTTTACTTTTGAGCGCTATGAGGAGGCTCCCTCCAATGTGGCCCAGAAGGTCATCGAGGAGGCTAAGGCTGAGAACGGAGACGACTGAGAAATCATACAGATAGAAAAGAGCCTTCCCGCTTTCTTCGCGGGAAGGCTCTTTCGGCTGCTGGAGGTTTTTCACCGGTCTCGTACCGTTCCGTTTCTTCTTTCCGCCGCCGCAAGCAGCGGGAGATTGTCCCGATCACCCACCAACGGGCTGTTGAGAATACGGAACTTTGGAGTGGATTCCCACAGGGAGATGAGTTTCTGCAGGTTTTCATCCGGTTCCAGCAACAACTCGGCCAGCCGGTCCAGTTCACGGAATTGGGCTTCTGTGAGAGAGTCGAATTTTTCATCGAGATAGCAGGGCTGAAACCGGTAGGAGATTTCCTGGTTCATCAAAGCGTGAAAATCGTAAAACAGATACCGGATCACCGCTTTTAGGGAGCAGGTTCCCAGTCCGTCGGCGTAGAGATATTGGGAACCGTCCGTCTTTCCAGAACGGATGTTCAGCCAGGCCCTTGCCGCCCAATCAAACTGCCCTTCATGCAGATCATATTGGTTCAGGCCCATGGCCTTTTCGTCGTAAAAGCCGTCTGCATCCAGGGTAATCCACCGCTGCAGTTCCTCGCACCACACCTGGTTGATCCAGTGGTCCAAACTTTTGCCGGGTACGAAATAAGGGGCGAATCCTGCCCTGCTCCGGCATGGGATTCCCTTTGCCTTGCAGACGGCGGAGAACAGTACCGACAGATAACGGCAGGTGAGCACAAGCTTGTCCTCTACCCGCCGGTCCGGTACAAACCCCCGGGGGTCCAGGCGGAAGAGTTCTGCCGTCATGGCGGGCGCGGTGAGGAAGATATCGTCCTCGCAGCGCATGCGGTACCACGGGAAGAAGGTGAGATCGCCGTAGCGCAGATCAGCGTTAGCAAAGGTGTTGCCGTCGCGCAGTGTCACCCGGTGAAGAATTTGGCCGCAGAGCAGGCTGCCCAGTGTTCGGAGGTCGTCGGGCAAGCTGCGGAAGTAGTCCCGATATGGTCCGGCGCAGGTATAGGTTCCCACGGCGCGGAAATGGTTGCGTACAAAGTCTGTCATGGATCAGCAGCCCCTTTTTACCGTTTTTTCTCCTTCACCGGAATCCAGATTTCGCTGGCATATTCAGGGGAATCCGTGTCCCCCTCCGTGTAGTATTCTATATCGCAGTCAGGCAGAAGCTCGTAACCGGACTGAGGCAGCCATTCGCTGTAAATCCGGTCCCACAGCTGTTGGATAGCGCGGGGCATAGCGCCCCGGCAGGGAAAGACAGCCCAGGTATGCGCTGGAATTTCCAACTCTGCAAAGCCTACCGGAACGCCGGCTGACAGGCGGGATTCAGCGCCGATGCAGTAGGACCAGGCGGATCCGTTTTCCTCCGGCTGCAGGCAGATGCCGAACTCCCCGGGAACCTGGTCCATCAGGCCGGAGCTTCGGTATTCGCTCCAAAACGCGGGGATTCCCTCCTTGCTGTTCTCGTTAGTGAACTGTTTTATTTTTCCCACAATCGGGATTGCGGGCTTTTCCTCAATCCGGTATTCCATGGCAATTCCACCTTCCAAAGTGATTTTAACCGCAAGGCGTGGAAAGGACTTGAGCAGGGTTCCGGGAGCTCTCGCCCGGGAAGGAGCCGCCCCGTGAAAGCGCTGGAAGGCTTTGGAGAAGCTTTCCGGCGTCTCATAGCCGTATTTGAGCGCCGTGTCCAACACCTTTGCACCCCGCAGCAGGTCCTGCCCAGCTAGGGAAAGCCTGCGGCTGCGCAGGTATTCTGAAACTGTGAGTCCCGTCATCAGGGAGAAGGCACGCTGAAAATGAAAGGCCGACAGGCCAACGTGCGAGGCTGCCTCGGTCCCGGAAATTTCTCCGGTAAGGTGTTCCTCCAAATAGTCGATGGCCTGGTTCAGAAGCTGTGTCCATTCCATACGGGTTCCTCCTTTTTTCTTGCGGTAGCTTTATTATACTCTCATTTATTTCGTCCGTCCGGTGATTTTGTGCGCGGTTTTGTCAGATTTTTATTTTGGATGCCAGACGCCGGCTCGTCAGATAAAGGGTAAGGTAAAAATGTCTGAAGTTAAAACATCCTTTTGAAAACAGATGAAAAGTTTTGTTTCGCGGAGTAGATGGGAAGCTGAAACGGAACAGGCTGACTAGAAGAGGATGTTCTTTCAGAGGCATGATGACGGCAGTGCAGAGGCTTTGGGAATGGACGGAGCTGAGGAAAGAACAGGAAAAACAATGCCGGTATTTGAGAAAACACCTTCCCAATTCGTCCGGTTATGGTATAATGAAAAATAACCTGAGACGCGTGCGGTGGGCTGAAGAACCGAAGAGGTTGAGATGCGCGGCTTGCCCACCGCAGGTGCGGTAGAATAGCCGCAGAAGCTTACAGCGTGCCCATCGCAGGTGGGGCAGCGGAAAAGGGAGGAGTTAGGAAAATGAAACTGAACTTGCCGGAGGGAATCCATCTGCTTCACGGAGCGGACTACAACCCAGACCAATGGCTGGACCGGCCCGATATCCTGAAACGGGACATCGAACTGATGAAAGAGGCCCATATGAACTGTGTTTCTGTGGGAATTTTTGCCTGGGCCAGGCTGGAACCAAAGGAGGGCGTTTACGAGTTCGATTGGCTGGAGCAGATCATAGAAGAGCTCTATCAGAACGGAATCTACACGATTCTTGCCACTCCATCCGGCGCGAAACCCCTGTGGATGAGTGAGAAATACGAGGAAATCCGCCGTATGTCAGACCATATGGTGCGGGACTGGAGCGGAGAGCGCCACAATCACTGTTACACCTCCCCCTATTACCGGGAAAAGGTGCGCCAGATAGATGGAGCTCTTGCCAGGCGGTTTGGGAAGCATCCCGGCGTCATCCTGTGGCACCTGTCCAATGAATACGGAGGCGTCTGCTGGTGCCCCTTGTGCCAGAAAGCCTTTCGGGGCTGGCTGCAGAAGAAATACGGTACGCTGGAGCAGCTGAACCAGCAGTGGTGGACAACCTTCTGGAGCCATACCTATACCAGCTGGGAACAAATCCACGCGCCGGTGGCCAATGGGGAACGGGGTACCCACGGCCTTTGGCTGGATTGGAAGCGTTTCACCACAGATCAGGTGGTGGATTTCATGCGGGAAGAGAGTAAGGCGGTACGTGCAGAAGCTCCTGAGCTGCCTGTCACCACCAATTTCATGAATTACTTCACGGAATATAACTATTTCAAATTCAAGAACGACCTGGATATCGTTTCCTGGGACAGCTATCCCCAATGGAAGGCAGGGGATAACGGGGATCAGGCAGTTTCTTTTGCCCTTTGGCATGATGTGATGCGCTCCCTCAAAAAGCAGCCCTTCCTGCTGATGGAGAGCACGCCCAGCGCCACAAACTGGTCTCCGGTGTCCCGGCTGAAGCGCCCCGGCATGCATTTGGCGGCAAGCATGCAGGCCGTGGCGCACGGCTCGGATTCCGTGCAGTACTTTCAGTTCCGCAAGAGCCGGGGCGCCTCGGAAAAATTCCATGGCGCCGTGGTAGATCATTACGGCGGCAGCGATACCCGGGAATTCCGGGATGTGGAAGCCTTGGGACGCAGGCTGCTGGAGATCGGCGAGGTGCAGGGTTCCAATGTCAAAGCGGAGGCCGCCCTGGTGTTGGACGTGGAAAACCTGTGGGCCATAGAGGGTGCAGCCGGACCGCGCAACTGCGGCATGCACTATCTGGAAACGCTGCAGGCGCATTACAAGGCGCTGTGGAAGATGGGCGTGCCGGTGGACGTAGTGGACGAGGAATGTGAGCTTTCCGGCTATAAGCTGGTGATCGCCCCCATGCTGTACCTGCTGAGAGCCGGATTTGAGCAGAAGCTCCGGGATTTTGTGGAGCAGGGCGGCACGCTGGTGGGCACTTATCACACGGGCCTGGTCAACGAGAATGACCTCTGTTACCTGGGCGGCTGGCCCGGCGCGGGGCTCATGGATCTGTTTGGCGTCTGGCATGAGACCACGGATGCCCTGTATGACGGCGAGAAGAACAGTATTCTCATGGAAGATGGAAGGCGATATGAAACCAGTGAGCTCAGCGCGCTGATTCATCTGAAGGGAGCCAGGACCCTGGGAACGTACGGGGAGGATTTCTATCAGGGAGAGCCCGCTTTCACGGTAAATGAGTTCGGAAGGGGAAAGGCTTATTATCTGGCTGCCAGGGCGGACGAAGATTTTTACCGGGATCTGTACCGCGGGTTGGTGAAAGAACTGGAAGTGAAGCATGCGGCGGCGGATGAACTTCCCGAAGGCGTGGAGGCCTGTCTCAGGGAGACGGAGGAGCGCCGGTACCTGTTCCTGCAGAATTTCTCCGGCAGGGAAGCGGAAGTGAAGCTTACCGGAGCCTGGGAAAGAGTGGATACCGGAGAGCCCGTCAAACAGGCTGTTTTGACAGGCTATGATGCTCTCACCCTGCGCAGCTCGTCAAAATAAGCGTTTTTTCAGAACCTAAAATTGGTCAGTCCGCGCAAAATCGAAAAAAGGTACGTTTTTTGTAGAATTGTACGTTTTTTTGTGCTACTATTTAGTAGCTGAAAGGGACTGCTGGACGGCGGTCCTGACAACAATATTATATGGACTTCGCCCGGATTTCCGGAACGGCAGTTGAGACTCAGCAGGCTTTTAGATTTGGAAAGCCTGCTGAGTCATGCGGCTTTTCTTGGGTATGGACGGAAGGGTCCTGGAACGGAACAGAAAGGAATGGCAACTGTATGGATCAATCGGCTCAGTTTTTTTTCAGCCCCGAGAACAGAGTGGCACCGTTAGGCATCATCGCTCTGGAAGGGGCGAGGGAACTTTCCGCCAAGATCGAAGCGCACTTGCTCCGCTGGGCACACGAGGCCGGCATGGAAGTAGACACATTTACCATCGGTAACTCCTGTCCCCGCTTTTCCTCAGGCGACGGAAAGGGAATGATCAATTCCACAGTGCGTGGATATGATCTGTTCTTCGTCGTAGATGTGGGAAACTACAGCTGTACCTACAATTATTTCGGTCAGGAGAACCACATGTCTCCCGACGACCATTTCCAGGACCTGAAGCGGCTGATTCAGGCGGCCAGCGGTAAGGCCCACCGAATCAACGTGATTATGCCCCTGCTCTACGGAGGCAGGCAGCACCGCAGAAGCTACCGGGAATCCCTGGACTGTGCCTTTGCCCTGCAGGAGCTGCAGAACATGGGCGTCTCCAATGTGCTGACCTTTGACGCCCACGACCCAAGAGTGCAGAACGCTGTTCCCCTCATGGGCTTCGATAACCTGATGCCCAGTTACCAGGTACTCAAGAAAATGTTCCGCAGTTTCCCGGACCTCTCCACAGACCGGGAGGATTTCATGGTCGTCAGCCCGGACGAGGGCGCGCTCGACCGCAACATGTACTACGCCTCTGTTTTGGGGGTGGAGCTGGGCATGTTCTATAAGCGCCGGGATTATTCCCGTGTGGTGGACGGCCGCAATCCCATCATCGCCCATGAATATTTGGGTTCTGACGTAGCGGGCAAGGATGCCTTTATTTCGGATGACATCATCTCCTCCGGGGAATCTATGCTGGACATCGCTTATAATCTGAAGGCTCGCAACGCAAAACGCATCTTCACCTATGCCACCTATGCCATTTTTACCAATGGACTTGCTTCCTTTGACAAGGCATATCAGGAGGGCTTTATTGACGGTGTGTTCGGTTCCAACCTGACATATCTCTCGGAGGAGCTGAAGAACCGTCCCTGGTTCTATGAGGTGGATGTATCCAAGTACATCGCCTATTTTATCAGCGCACTGAATCACGATATGTCCATCAGCGCGCTGATCGATTCTCACAAAAAGATCGACACCCTGCTGGAGAAGCGGAAGGAAGAGCGCAGCAAGTATCAGGATACGCAGCTGAGCTTCTGATGAAAAACAGTTTACAAATGCCCGTTTGGGGCATATAATGTTGGTAATGCAGAGAAGGAAAGAAGTACCTGGGGGGAAAGCATCCAGAGAAAAGGGGCCATGGGCTGAAAGCCCCTTTTGTGAGTATTCCCGGGGAAATGCGTTCCGGAGCAGGCAGGGGGAGAATCCCTGCCCGGCGGGGGCCGTTAAAGCCTGGAATAAGTGACAAAGCGAAGTGGAACCGCGGTATGTATCGCCTTCGCAGACGAAATCCGTCTGCGAAGGCGATTTTTCGTGAGGAGTTGATGTGAATTGTTTCAAAGGCTGAAAGAGGATTTGGACGCGGTGATGGAACGTGACCCCGCAGCCCGTTCGCGGCTGGAGGTGTTTTTTCTCTATTCCGGGTTCAAGGCCGTACGGCCCCACCGCAGGGCCAATTGGTTTTACCGCCGCAACTTAAAATTTATCGCCCGGTTTATCTCCCAGCATTCCCGAAAGAAGACGGGAATTGAAATTCACCCCGCGGCAAAGATCGGTAAGGGGCTTTTCATCGACCACGGCATGGGCGTGGTCATCGGTGAAACCACGGAGATCGGCGACCACTGCACCCTGTACCAAAACGTGACGCTGGGCGGCACGGGAAAGGATCACGGGAAGCGGCACCCCACCCTGGGAAACAACGTGCTGGTGGGTGCAGGAGCCAAGGTGCTGGGGCCGTTCAAGGTGGGGGACAACGCCCGGGTGGCTGCAGGCGCGGTGGTGCTGGACGAGGTGCCGCCGGACGCCACGGCGGTGGGCGTGCCCGCCAGGGTAGTGAGGATCGGCGGTCAGAAAGTGAGCAACTGCAACGAGCAGCTTGACCAAATCCACATGGCAGACCCGGTGTCCATGGAGCTGTGCCGTCTGCGGGGCGAGCTGGAGCGGCTGCAAAACCAGGTCAATGAGATGGAGAGCAGGGGAAAAACGCCGGAATAAAGCCAGAGGGAATCAAGAGAATCTCCCAGGTAAGCGCCGGGCTATTTGGCGGAATTTGTTCAAAGGTGATCCAGGTACGGAGATCAAATTCAGTATGGAGCAGGAAAGGAAGAGAAAATATGGAACTTTACAATACGCTGACCCAAAGGAAAGAACCCTTTGTCCCCCATGAACCCGGAAAGGTGCGTATGTACACCTGCGGGCCCACGGTCTATCATTTTGCCCATATCGGCAATCTGCGCAGTTATATCATGGAGGATGTGCTGGAAAAGTTCCTGCGCTACGAGGGCTATGAGGTGGACCGGGTGATGAATATCACTGACGTGGGGCATCTTGCCAGCGATTCCGATACCGGAGAGGATAAAATGCTTGCGGGGGCGAAACGGGAGCACAAGTCCGTGCTGGAAATCGCCAAGTTCTATACCGACGCTTTTTTTGCCGACTGCGAAAAGCTCCAAATCCGCAAGCCGGATACGGTTGTGCCCGCCACCACTTGTGTGGATGATTTCATCCGGATGATCTCCGTGCTGCTGGAAAAGGGATATGCCTACCTGGCGGGAGGGAATGTGTACTTCGACACCTCCAGGCTGGAAAACTACTATGTTTTCGGCAACCAGAGCAGCGATGATTTGGCTGTGGGCGTCCGGGACAGCGTGGAGGAGGACGAGAACAAGCGCAGCAAGACCGACTTCGTTCTCTGGTTCACCAAATCCAAGTTTGAAGACCAGGAGCTCAAATGGGAGAGCCCCTGGGGATATGGCTACCCCGGGTGGCATATTGAATGCTCCAGCATCAGTGTGAAGCATCTGGGCGAATACCTAGATATCCATTGCGGCGGCATCGACAACGCGTTTCCCCACCACACCAATGAAATCGCCCAGAGCGAGGCCTATTTGGGCCATCCCTGGTGCAGATACTGGTTCCATGTGCTGCATCTCAATGACCAGCGGGGAAAAATGAGCAAGTCAAAGGGAGGATTCCTCACCGTGTCTCTGCTGGAGGAAAAGGGGTACGATCCCCTGATGTACCGCATGTTCTGCCTGCAGTCCCACTACCGCAAGCCCCTGGTGTTTTCCTTTGAGACGCTGGACAATACCGCCCAGGCCTACAAAAAGCTGGTTGCCCGGGTGGCGGCGCTGAAGGAGGAGGGGGAACCGGATTTGGAGACGGCAAAGCCCTTCCGGAAACAGTTTTCCGAGGCGCTGGGGAACGACCTGAATACCTCTCTGGGGATTACGGTACTCTATGACGTGCTGAAGTCGGAACTCAGCGACGCCACCAAGCGTTATCTGCTGGCGGATTTTGATACGGTACTCTCCCTGGGCCTGCTGGAAGCGGCGCAGCGGGAAAAGGGGAAAACCGGGCAGGCTGCGGTTTCCGATTCCGAGGCCGCAGAGATTGAAAGCCTGATTGCAAAGCGGGCTGAGGCGCGGAAGAACAAGGATTGGGCAGCGGCAGACGCGATCCGTGATGAGCTGCAGGCGCGGCACGTTGTGCTGAAGGATACGCCGGGCGGTGTGGAATGGCATATTGAGGCCTGAACTTGACTTCCCGCCCAAATCAGTGTATGGTGGTATCATGGAAGAAAATCCATGATACCATTGTTGCTTTGGGCCGCGTTCGGAGGCATCCTGCCCCGCAGGCCCTGATTCAGGATGATTGGAGGAAATGTAACATGCAGATGAATGGGGAAAGAGAACTGGAACTGCTGAAAAAAATTGGGTTTACCCGGGTCGCCGGTTCGGAGGAGGAATACCGGGCTGCAGAAATCCTGAAGGCCGAGTGTGAGGCAATCGGGGTTCCCGCCGTCATCGAGCCCTTTGAAATCGAGGATGCGGTGATCAAAACGGCAAAGTTGGAAATTTTAGAGCCGTTTTGCCAGGAATATGCAGTCACCGGCTATAAATGCGCGGAGAATACCCCGGCTGAAGGACTGGCTGCGGAGTTTCTCTATGTGGAGAACGCCACCGAGGTCGATCTCAGAGAGGCGAGAGGAAAAATTGTGCTGGTCAACGGCTTTCTGCGGGTTCCCCTGTTTCAAAAGCTGATGAAAGCCGGCGTTGCCGGAATCATCACTATGGAAGGCGAGCTGCGGGACAGGCCGGAGGAGACAGACCTTTCCACCCGGAAGCTGCGCCGCACGCTCCGGGCCTTTGGAAACGTGCCCATGGTGCACGTCCGGGTAAAGGACGCTATGGATTTTGTGGCCAGGGGAGCGGCAAAGGCCAGGATCGTACTGGACAATGAGACTGTGGAGCGGACTTCCCACAACGTGATTGCGACGGTGCTGGGTACGGAAAAACCGGAAGAGGTGGTCTCCTTTGGGGCGCACTACGATTCGGTGGACTACTCCACCGGCGTGTACGACAACGGCGCCGGATCTGTAATCAACATGGAAATCCTGCGGTATTTCCGGGAGAATCCGCCCAGGCGCACGGTAAAATTTATGTGGTACGGTTCGGAGGAGATTGGCCTGGAGGGCAGCTGGGCCTATGTGAAATCCCACCAGGAGCAGCTGAGGGATCATCTGCTGATGATCAATGTAGATGTGGGCGGCCCCGTGCTGGGCGTGGACAAAATCGTCGTGACCGCAGAGGACAAGCTCGCTTTTTACCTGGAATATTTCACCAAAATCCACGGGTATTCCGCCGAGGTGCGGCAGGGAATCTATTCCAGCGATTCCATTCCCTTTGCGGACAGCGGTGTGCCTGCCGTCAACTTCAGCAGGGACGGAGCGCCGGGAGCGGCCTACATCCACAACCGGTTTGACACTCTGGATTTTCTCTGCGCCCAGGCGCTGGAGAAGACCACCGCCCATGTGCTGGCCTTTGGAGAAACGGTTATCAACGCAGCCGTATTCCCGGTAGAGCGGAAGATTCCTCAGAACATTGCCGAAGAGGTGGAAAAGTACCTGTATAAGAAGGAGCTTTCCGAAGCCCAGGCGGAATAAAAGCGCCGCGCAGCCCTTCTGCAAAAAGAATACTTGACATTTTAAAGGGGATGCTCTATTCTAGATAATAAGATTGCGAAAGAGGAGTGGAAGGATGTTAGTATAAGTCTTGGAACAAGCAAAAGAAAAACATCTTTCGGGCATTGCGCCGTGTTTTCCGGCAGCTGTGTCCGCGGGTCTTTTCTTGTTGCCGGTTTTCAGACTTGATATGCTACCATCCGGGTTTCACTTGTTTTAGGGGGATGCTGCGCCTGTTTGCGCAGTTTTTCACAGGATGTGTTTGTCTTGTCAGGGCCTGATCCGGCATTGCCGGATCAGGCCCTTTGTATTGCAGGAGGAATGTATGCTTCAAATAAAAGATTTAACGGTATCCATGAAAAAGGACCTGCGCGGTATCCTGAAGGACTTTACCTTTTCCCTGAATTCTGGAGACAAGGCCGCCGTGATCGGGGAAGAGGGAAACGGAAAATCCACGCTGCTGAAACTGATCTATGACGAGCGGCTGGTGGAAAGCTATGCGGAACACAGCGGAGCCATACAAAAGGACGGGATGATCCTGGCCTATCTTTCCCAGGAGCTTTCTGCGGAGGAGAAGGAAAAAACCGCCTATGAATTCTGCTGTGAGGAACCAGCTTTTACGGAGAGCTCTCCGGGAGAACTGGCTTCGGCCTCCAAAAAGCTTGGGTTCCCGCTGGAGCTTTTCTATTCCGACCGCAGGATGAAAACCTTTTCCGGCGGGGAGAAGGTCAAGCTGCGCATGGCCATGCTGCTGCTGCGCAGGCCTGACTGCTACCTGCTGGACGAACCCTCCAACGATATTGACATTGAAACGCTGGAATGGCTGGAACAGTTTATCCGGGAGTGTCCGGCGCCGGTGCTCTACGTCTCCCACGATGAAACGCTGCTGGAAAACACCGCCAACGTGATTGTGCACATCGAGCAGCTTCGCAGGAAGACGCTGCCCCGTTATACGGTGGCCCGGATGGGCTACCGGCAGTATCTGGAGGAACGGCTGAACAAATGTTCCCACCAGGAGCAAGGGGCGAAAAAGGAGAGGGAGGAAGCGCGCAAACAGCAGGAGCGTTTCCGCCAGATCTACCAGAAGGTAGAGCATCAGCAGGCCTCTGTCTCCCGGCAGGACCCGCACAGCGGGCGGCTGCTGAAGAAGAAGATGAAAGCGGTAAAATCCCTGGAACACAGGTTGGAGAGGGAAAACGAGGAGATGACCGAATTTCCGGACGCCGAAGATGCTATTCTGGTGGGATTCGGAGAAAATACAGGACTGCCCGCAGGAAAAACCGTGCTGGAGTTGGCGCTTCCCCGCCTGGAGACAGAGGACGGGGTGCTGGCGGAACAGGTGAACCTGACGGTGCGCGGCCCGGAGCATCTGTGCATCATCGGGAAAAACGGCACCGGGAAAACCACCCTGCTGCGCAGGATTGCGGCGGAGCTGCTGCCCCGGAAGGATATCCGGGCGGCGTATATGCCTCAGGACTAC
>OJKJ01000018.1_pt1 | contig 186985 bp, 169 predicted proteins | sample 1596491 | NCBI WGS metagenome assembly OJKJ01 (sample SAMEA4350160, study PRJEB24818) | metagenome | biome: human; feature: gut; material: faeces | place: Denmark | collected 2013-09
ATTTAATAGTATTTTTAATTACTCACAATAAGAGTTATAGGATATAAAAAACTGCAATTTTTTTTTATTGGTCGCTATCTACTCATAAATAAATCAAGTTATTCATATTAAGAGTAATAACAATATTGATAGCCATCGATAACTCACATTTCGAGTAAAAAACAACAATCACCAACAAAAATAACGTATAAATAACAATATGTTATACTTGTTTCCAATTGTAACAAAACACAAAAGTCTATTGCAGATCAACAAGGTAAAAATGAAATATAACAAAAAGAAAACATAATAATTGCACTACAGGGAGCTATAAAACGAGTAAAACAAGAGTTTTACCTCGCACTTTCACAAGAAATCAGTCAAAACAACAAGGTAAGTGCTTACTATTATTGTATGTTTCACATATAGCTTAGGTTAAATTTGTGCTTTTAATACCGAGAATAAAGAGCATTTGTATGCTTGATTCACTAAATGAAAGCATTTCATTGAGGAATAATTGACCTGATACGCTTTAAACCAAAATGGACAACCTAGGAAGATTACACTTAACTAGGCTATTTTTCCGTATTATATATATTTCAACATCTCTTTTTACGTTAATTTATGTATAAAAATGCTAATATTGATGACCAAACAGATTCATTCAATAACCCATCGTTATGGAATGAGAAAATAACTCATTATTTTTAGCTCAAATAACATGTTTTTATTTCCCTAACTAAGGAGATAAAAATGATGCCAGCACAATCACTGCTTCGGGTTGCAACAGTCCAGTTCCAACACCGTCCTAGCGACAAAACCTACAATTTAGAACGTATCCATGAGTTTATTACTCAAGCCGCCCAACAGAAGGTAAAAATACTGGTTTTACCTGAAATGTGTATTACTGGTTATTGGCACGTGCCGAAGCTACCAGATGATGCCGTTTATGCTTTAAGTGAAACTTTACATGATAGCCCGTCATTAGCATTAATCCGCCAACGGGCCATTGAATTAGACATGATTATCGGGGTTGGGTTGATTGAAAAAGGGTTAGATGGCAAATGCTACAATACTTGGGTCGCTTGTATGCCAGATGGCCAATACCACGCTCATCGTAAATTACATGCCTTTGAGCACCCCGCCATTCATAGCGGAGACAATTACACTGTTTTCGATACGCCATGGGAAGTAAAAGTTGGTATTTTAATTTGCTGGGATAATAACTTAATTGAAAATCCACGCGTCAACGCGCTACTTGGTGCAGATATTATTCTTGCCCCCCATCAAACAGGTGGAACTCATTCGAGTAGCCCTCATGGCATGAAACCGCTCGACCTTCGTCTCTGGGAAAATAGAAAACAAAATCCTCAAGCATTATTAGATGCATGTCAAGGGGAACATGGGCGCGGATGGCTAATGCGCTGGTTACCCTCCAGAGCCCACGATAATGGCGTGTTTTATTTATTTAGTAATGGAGTTGGCTTAGATGATGATGAAATTCGAACCGGAAACGCCATGATCATAGACCCTTACGGGCGAGTAATTAAAGAAAGCTGCGCAATAGATGATGATATCGTCATCGCGGATCTTGAATTAGATTTATTGCCTACCTCGAATGGCCGTCGCTGGTTAACCGGAAGACGCCCTGAGCTCTACCGAATCATCACTGAAACTCTGGGTTACGAAACGGATATTCGCCATGTCCGTTTTGCTTCTAAGAATTCCCCTTATCATCAAGAAAAGCAATAATAGTTAAAGTCAATGGCTCGCTATAGCATTCATAATAGAAATGTTATAGCGTCTTCTATTATCAGGAACTGGCTAACAACTATGGATACTCGACTACTCCGTGCATTTATCACTCTCGCAGAGACAAAAAATTACCGCGAAGCTTCATCACGCCTATATATTAGTCAGCCAGCTTTAACAAAACAAATTCAACTTCTTGAGAAACAATTGGATATAGTACTATTTGAGCGGGGACGTCATGGTGCAATATTGACTCCTCATGGGAAAATACTTTTTCCCTATGCACAACAAGTACTCACTCAAACCACTGAATTTTTACACCAATCCGCAGTGCTTCGAGAACAGCCCCCTATAAAGTTAACCGTCGGGTTTGGTATATCAACATTTCAAGAAGCCTCTTTCTTTGTGGCACGGCTACGTGAAAAATTACCAAATATTCCAATCCAACTGGATGATATGCCTTCTCACGAAATGGAGAAACAGCTACAAGCCCATGAATTGCATATTGCTTTTACTCGTCAATTTGCTTTTAAAGCAACCGATAACTTAGAGAGCAAAACATTAAAATCTGAAGTTCTTGCCTTAGCAGTAGCACAAAAATCGGTCTCTTTATTATCAATGAAAGAATATCTAACCCATTTTCCTTTATTGTTATTACGCGCAGAGCGTGGTTCAAAGCTTCATCAGCAAATTCAGAGCTACCTACAATATGAAAGCTTATCAATTACACCCTCTCAGGAAGCAAATGATATTCAAACATTAATTGCCCTTGTAGCCGCTGAGGTTGGCATAAGTCTTTTACCCTATAGTGCAAGAAATATTAGCTCAAAAGATATCCGCTTTATTCCAATTCAACATTCTGAACAAGCCCAATGGGGGATTGATGTGGTATGGCAGGCTTCATTGCCTAAATTATGGCAAAACACCATCAATGAATTGATTGATGAAGTTTATGGAACATTTTCAAGAGAGAGTGAATCAGAATAATTCCGTAATTCCTCTCCGTAATTCCTATATATTAAATATTTGAACTTTGATATTTATTGTCAATATTATGATGAGATAGGCACTACTTATATGTCTGGTAATAGGTCAATCACCCCACTAAAAATCATTGCTTCTGGTGTGGCACTACCTGAAAACAAAATTTACTCCTCAATGCTTGATGAAAAGCTCAATAAACCAAAAGGTTTTGTTGAAAAACATTCAGGTATCGAATATCGCTTCCATGCAAGTCATACCGATTCACAAGCAGTGTTAGCTTCCCTGGCGATTCAAAATGCATTGCATGCGAACCATATCGTACCAAGCAGTATTGATATGCTAATTAATGCGTCTGCAATTCCCGTGCAAGCTTTGCCTTGCTCCGCAGCGCATATCCTTGAACAATCAAATTTAAATCAAGGGATTGCCTGCTTTGATGTTAATTCAAGTTGCATAAGCTTTATCACTGCGCTACAGGTTGCTGCGGGGTTATTAGCCACCAGTGCTTATCAACGCATTGCAATTGTTTCTGCGGATATCGCCTCGCGTGGTATTGATTGGCAAGATAAAGAATCATCGTTGATTTTTGGTGATGGTGCAGCTTGTGTTGTTGTGGAAAAAGGGGATGGGAATAGTGGAATTATTTCTTACACACACACCACTTATACCGCAGGCATTGATTTTTGTGAAATTCGCGCAGGTGGCACAAGACGCAACCCACGCGCAGGGATGATTGATGATGATTTTCTGTTCCATATGCAGGGGAAAAAACTGTTTCGCCTCGCATCTTCTTTGATTGAAGATTTTATGCAGCAGGTTTTCAGTGAATCAGGTATACAACTCAAACAAATTGGTACCGTGATCCCACACCAAGCAAGCCATCTTTCTTTAGAACATATGCGCCAACGTGTGGGCGTAACAACAGAGCAATTAGTCGATATCTACTCCCATCGTGGGAACCAAGTTGCGGCCTCTATCCCTTCAGCATTACACGAAGCAATTATCACAGGCCGTTTCTATGAAAAACCCAGTGCCATGCTAATTGGCACTGCCGCAGGGTTAGCGCTGTGCGCCATGGTATTAGTGCCATGAAGATCCTCGTCACAGGTGCCACGAGTGGTCTTGGTAGAAATGCAAGTGAGTACTTACTGGGGCGAGGTTTTGAAGTCGTCGCTTGTGGGCGAAACCCGCAAGCAGGAGAACAGCTAGTCAAAATGGGAGCCGAATTTATCTCTTGTGAACTGGCTCAGCTTTCTTTGCAACAGGCCAAAGAGATGATGACAGGTTGTGATGCCATTTGGCACTGCGCTGCTCTTTCTTCACCTTGGGGCAAACGTCAAAATTTTGAGACAACAAATGTTCATGCAACTCAAATTTTAGCTACCGCCGCGGGGGAAGCCAAAGTCTCACGCTTTATCCATATTTCCACCCCAGCCATTTATTTTAATTTCACCCACCAGCAAAATATTCATGAGTCCACGGTTAATAAACATTTCGCTAACCAATATGCCAGAACAAAATATTTAGCCGAAACTAGGATTGAGCAGTGCGTTAAGCAGTTTCCGACAACTCGTTACACTATTTTGCGCCCTCGAGGTTTATTTGGCCCCCATGACCGCGTTTTGCTACCGCGTTTGCTCGCCCAAATAAAATCACGTAAGGGAAAATTGGTGTTACCTAATGGGGGAAATAACCATTTTGACCTCACCTATGTGGGAAATGTGGTTCACAGCATGCAGTTGGCGACTTTCAAAGAAATACTCCCTAATGGCGCCATTTATAATATTACCAACCAACAGCCCCAAGCACTAAAACAGACATTAAATCAGTTATTTAGTGAGCTAAACTTAGATTGCGAAATTCGTTCAGCCCCTTACCCTTTACTGTATGTTATTGCCAGCCTATTAGAAGCCATTGGCTATTTAACGGGAAAAGAACCATTACTCACTCGCTATAGCCTTGGCGCAGCCTATTTCACCATGACATTAGATAACCAAAAAGCACAGCAAGAACTGGGTTACTATCCTTTATATAGTATGCAACAAGGTATTCATTTGACGGCTAAATGGCTGAAACAACAGGAGAACCCATGCTAAAAATTCATCAATATGAGGTGGGTTACTGCACACATCCAGGCTGTGTGGCTTTAAAAGGTGCTAGTTTTAAATCCTGTAAATTCCCAGCAAGAGCATGGTTGATTGAAGATGAACACCAGCGTTGGCTATTTGATACGGGTTATGCCACCCATTTTTATGATCATACGCGCCATGGCATTATGCGGTTATATCGAACCGTTACTCCAGTGTATTTCGAAAGCAAAGACGCCCTTGTCAATCAATTGGCTAATGATGGCTTAAAACCTAATGATATCAATGGTGTGATTTTGTCCCATTTTCATGGTGACCATATCGCGGGGCTACGTGACTTCCCTGACATCCCCATTATTTGCTCAGGAGATGGCTGGGCTAAAACACGCCCTTTAACAGGGTTTGCTGCATTGAAAAATGCCTTTGTCAGTGGTCTTCTACCAGAAGACTTTGAACAACGTACTGTATTTTATGAAGGTTTCCCAAAGGTGGCGTTACCTAATGAATTACAAGTTTTGGGCGAAGGCTATGCGGTAAATCAACAGAAGACGTTATTCATTGTGCCGCTCCCTGGGCATGCTGCAGGGCATATTGGTTTGTGTGTACTAACTGACTCAGGCTGGATATTGCTCGCAGGTGACGCAGCATGGTCTCCCACTAATTACCGTGAATTGCGCGGCCCTATGGCCATTGCCAATATCATCATGGATGATAAGCAGGCTTATTACGAAACACTCAATAAATTACATGAAATTGATAAACGCAATGTGGTTATCCAACTGTGCCACGAAGGGGATTTATTGTGATCCTCTCGATGCTTTGGCATTACTGGCGCGCTCGTCATTTGACGTTTCGCAACCGTGACGAGCTAGAAGCTTATCAACAAAAACGTTTGGCACATTTTAAGCGCAAAGTGTTATCGAAAAGCCCTTACTTTCAGCGATATATCAATCAGCCATTATCTAATTTTCCCATTATGAATAAACAAGTCATGATGGATAATTTTGATGAGATGAATACCGCCGGGCTTTCTAGCCAAAAACTTCTAGAATGTGCACAAAAAAGTGAGCAATCTCGGGATTTTGCCCCTAAAGTAGGGCGCTACAGTGTCGGGTTGTCCTCTGGAACCTCAGGCCGTCGAGGCCTTTTCGTTGTTAGCCCAGAAGAACAAAATGTTTGGTCTGGCAGCATGTTAGCTAAAATGCTACCTAAAAGTCTGTTTAGTGGTGAACGTGTTGCTCTATTTTTACGTGCTAATAATAACCTGTATGAAAGTGTCAATAACCGTTGGATTTCACTGCGTTTTTATGACCTTTTTGCAGATTTTGACCTGCAACTCGCTGCACTTGAACAATATCAACCATCAATTATTGTTGCGCCAGCCCAAGTGCTATGCGCGATAGCTGACGCCATTAACCAACAGAAACTTCAACTAAATGTGCAGAAAGTCATTTCCGTGGCTGAAGTATTAGAACCCCATGATAAACAAAAATTACAGAATTGCTTCCCCAATGTTGGAGAGGTCTACCAAGCAACGGAAGGTTTTTTAGGCTGTACTTGTTCTCATGGTACTTTACACTTAAATGAAGCGTTTGTGCATATTGAGCCTAATTGGCTTGATAATAACCGTTTTTCGCCGATTATTACGGATTTTACCCGTAAAACACAGCCTATCGTTCGTTATCAACTGGATGATGTGTTAGTGGTGAAAAAAAACACCTGCCCATGTGGCTCCCCTGAAATGGCGATAGAACGGATTGAGGGTCGCTGTGATGATTTGCTTCAACTTCCGGGTTATAACGGCAAAATGGTGACTATTTTTGCAGATCCCTGTGCGCGGGTTATTGTGAATCACTTACCTGTTACTGCTGATTTTCGCTTAACACAGCAAGGCAACTCATTATATTTACAGGCTGAATGCTCTCCCATGGAGTTATCCCATTGCCAGCAACAGCTAGCAAGTTACTTTGCAAGCCAACACGTTGATATTACGCAATTAGATTGGCAATTATCATCAGCCGCTATTACGCAAGCACTCTCGGTTAAAAAGCGACGTATAACCCGTAAGGAAGTAAAATGAACAACAGGGAATTATTCACTCGCTTTATTTATTGCCTACTCGGCTGGGGAACCGTAGGTATTGTTTACCAATATACCGGGCAAGTGACTGGGCAAGCTCATATTTTACTCCCTAGTAAACTAGATAATGCCGTCCCATTTTCCCCCGATGCCATCTGGCTTTACCTCTCCTTTTTTCTGTTTATCCCACTTGGGTATTTTCTCTGTCCCCTAAGAAAAGCGCGCCCACTTATGTATGCCATGCAACTCTGTGCGCTGGTTTCTGGGGCTGTTTATTTGTGCTACCCCACGACTATGCTATACCACGATTACGACTTATCAACCTTATCCGGACTGGCTTTATCTGCTTTAATGAATATTGATAGCCCACAAAATTTACTACCTTCTCTACATGTCTCATTGACTCTCGTCGTACTGAATGCATTATGGTCAACACAACAAAAATTTCGCACGGTTCTAGCCGTAATTTGGGCCCTTGCTATTTGTGCTTCTGTATTGGTGTTAAAACGCCATTTATTTATTGATGTGGTCACTGGCGCACTCACCGCTTGTGGGGCATTAGTGATTGTTCACACTGCGAAGTTTGTCTTAAAGAGAAACACTAATGAATGAATTAACCTTTCCGATTGTTTTCATGTTAGCGGTTGTGGTCGCAGAAGGTTTGGTGATAGCCAAAACACAAAAAGGAAGCGTTAGCTGGCAAGAATTGGTGTTCAACCTGAACTCTGGCCATATTATGCTGTGGCTGTTTAGAGGGTTAGAGATTTTTTGTTACGGCTTTGTCGTGACCCACTATTCGTTCAATCTCGTTGAAAACTGGCCAACCGCACTGGTGTGGGTGTTTACGATTTTTGCTTGGGACTTTGGCTTTTACTGGCTACACCGTTTACACCATACTTACCGTGTTTTATGGGCCGTTCATGTGGTACATCACCAAGGGGAGCACTATAACCTATCATTAGGCGTGCGTAATTCGTGGTATTCATCACTCACATCAATCCCATTCTTTATGTTGCTGGCGCTAATGGGGATCCCTTTAGAAGTGTTTATCACCGTTTCAATATTGCACTATACCATTCAATTTTTTAACCACAGTGCGCTGATCCCGCGTTTGGGTTGGTTGGAGAAATTTATGGTAACGCCACAGCACCACCGAGTTCACCATGTGAAAGAAGGGCACTATTCCAACCGTAATTTTGGTGGCAGTTTTATTTTTTGGGACAAACTATTTGGCACATTTTCCAAATTGCCTGAAACGGAACACCATTTTGGCATCAAAGGGGCTCCCGCTTCTGAAAACCCATTTATTGATAGTAATTTGCCTTTTTGGCGTATCATTAAACGTCGCAGTCAACCCAAGGAAAAACCCGCACCATTATTTCGCGTGAACCAAATCGCATTAGTAATGGGAACACTTCTCCTATTTAGCCTAGTTATTGGTTATGTCTATATTTATGGCTATGGTTATCAGGGAACGACTCAACAGCAAGTGATTTTATTTATCTTATTAGCCTTAGGTACCGTGGCACTATCAGGTATTTCAGATGGCCGCAAAATTGGCCTGATGAGCTGGTTTTTTATCGCTTGCTTACTATTAATTTGCATTTTATTTATTTGGCAATGGACAACGCCATTTTGGGTAATTTTTACCACGGCTCTGTGGCTGCATAGTTTATTAATGTTACTTGGTATCGGCCGAAAACCCATACAGGTGCGTGATGTCGCCTGAGCAGCTAAGGCCGTTAGGCTACCAACACCGCCATGATCAAGCGTTCCAAAAAGCGTTGAACAAGGCCGCTAAACACTATTTACAACAGCGTGCAGATCACCGGTTTGCTGACTTACGCTTTTATTTAAAAAGCTTGCTTTTAATCTTATGCTGCCTAGGCAGTTACGGCATAGCGCTGTGTGTTAACGCGTCTTGGGCTTTTTTTATTTTTTACCCCCTATTTATCTGCTTCGCATTGTTATTGGCGATTAACTTAGTTCATGATGCTTCCCATAATGCGATTTTCAAGCAGGCCAAAGCCAATTATTGGCTCAATTTTTGGGTCACTATTCCGTTGGGTTTAGACCCTGAATGTTGGCGAGTCAGGCATATTATTTTTCACCATGCTCACACCAACATTCGTCATTATGATTTAGATATCGAAGAAAATTTTGTCTTGCGCCAAACCCCTTATCAGCGCTGGTACCCGTTTATGCGAGCTCAGCATCTGTATTGGCCATTAATTGCCGCAATGACTTTCCCTGCATTGATTTGGTTCTTTGATTGGATGGATAGATTTCATTTGACGCGCGTCGCCCCGCATATGCGCCATCAAGGCCGTCGTGGTATTGGGGCATTTTTATTGGCTAAGTTACTACATTTGATTGTTGCAATAGTCATACCTGCGTTTGTTATCACTGATATCAGTTTAGGTACCTTGCTACTCACTTACTTATTTAGCCAAATGCTTGCCTCCCTCGTATTTGTTGTATTAATACTTGGCACCCATTGGGCGAAAGCAACTTTTTATACGCCCCCCAAAGAAGGCAATATGCCACATGGTTTTTATACTCATACTTTTTCAACCACTTATGATTGGCAAACCACACCTCGTTGGCTAACCTATTGGTTAGGCGGGTTAAACTTACATCTTACACATCATTTATTTCCGAATTGGAACCACCGCCATTACCCTGCACTTGCTAAGATAATTGAACAAACCGCCGAACAGTTTTCGATGGATTATCATTGTATTAGCGCGAAAGAATTGTTTGTTTACCAACAACAATTTTTAAAAGAGATGGGAACGGGCAAGCAAGCGGATGAGCACTGAGCCAAACAACCCAGTGCTTACTTCGCTATATTGATTATCTGTCGATAATAATATTTTGATTTATGACGCTTTTTTCACTATTACCTACCATCTGAGCAAATTTCTCTAATGGGTCAGTCCGAAAAGCATACAAACGTTTGAGCGCAAAAGGGTTATCCCCCAATTTAACTTTTCCTTGAATGGTCGTGACGGCAAGATGTAGCCCCGCATCTTTAGCCGCATCCATCGCTGATTGGTTATAACCACCAAATGGATATGCAAGGTAACGCTGCTCAGGTTCGAAACGGCTTAGAATTCTCATCGACCGTTTGAAATCCAACATGATCGTATGTTCTTTCCGGCTAAATAAAATGGGTGAATTATGATTATCTAAACGATGTAAAAAGTGAGTATGAGATTGGATATTAAAAACGTCTCGGCTATCTTTTATCTCTTGTTTATTCATAAATTGTAAGTCATGCGCTGACCATTTTTGTGGCTGTGTTTTAATCCGCGAAGAAATAATAAATAGCGTCGCCTGCTGGCGGTTATGCCTTAAAATCGGTAATGCATAGCGATAAACTGATTTTAAACCATCATCAAATGTCAGCACGACTGCTTTACCTGGTAAGTTAGCAGATTTATTCAGATAATCTTCCACATCGGCAAGCGAAAGCGTTTGGTAACCCGCCTGTTTTAAATAATTCATTTGTTCACGAAATGCTTCCACAGATGTCGTCGTTGACGTGTCACGAAAATGCTTATTTTCACTGTCTTTGAGAATATGGTGATAAGTTAAAATTGGAATGCCTTTATCTAATGCTACATCATCTAAACGCACATAGCCCAGCCTATCCCCTAGGCGAATCGTTAGCCAAGCAGTCTTTTCTCCTGCTTTATCCGTTTTAATCATCCGCGCTAACACAGGGTAGCGCAGGTTTTCCCATAAAGAGGCAATTTGCTTACTATTACTCTGAGTTGAGTTATATACCGCTGTTTTTTGGTGCGTGACCAAATAATCATAAATGGGATTTTGTAAATCATTTAGCCTATCCACTTCAGGTACATAACGCGGTTTTTGGTTAGAAAACGATACTGTTTTTACAAAGGCATACCCATTGCCAAACTGCATTGCACAATAATCCCCCGAAGGAGAATAAGCATAAAAACCGTGTTCTGCATTGAGTTCTGCGACGGCTCGCATTTCTCCAGCAATCATCGCAAAAATAATTTCAGGCTGTTTTGTTTGCACTAGCTTTGGTGGGATGTCTGCCAACTGCCAATCGTCAGTGTTGTTGACGGTCTCAGAAACCAAAGATTGGGGAAGATAATTCGTAAATAAAATACAAAGCAATAAAAGAAATCGTTTAGACATGTTTTATCCACTATAAAGCTGGGTTTCCGCCATTATTCTAAACCTACTCTAGATTGAACCCCATACCCTGATAAAAATTTTTATTGTTCCCTGCTTCCCACTATTTTCACCTATTAAGCTGTTATACCAATTTTAAAGATACGCCATAATCTATCATACAAAATAAAGAGATCTAGCTCATATTTATCAGTAAAAAGCGCCATACAGGCACAATCTGTAAATCATTTGACAGTTTAATCCACTTCCCACTGTTAGATTGGCATTCAACCACCTTACAACACCTGGGAACAACAATGAAAATAAAAGAAATTAGTACTTTTATCATGCACGTACCTGTCACTAATGACCTAATTGGTGACTCAACTCACAGCATTACCCATTGGGGGATGCCGGGTGTCATGATCAAAACAGAATGTGGATTAGTCGGTTATGGCCACACAGGGACACATGCCGACATCACCACTGACCGTTTAATCACCACTATTATTGAAGATGTTTTCGGCCCAATGTTACTCGGCGAAGACCCAACAGAAGTGCGCTATTTACATCGAAAACTCACTCGCAGCTCAACCAATATCTGGGTAGGTCGTGGTGGTTTGATGCAAATGGCGATTTCTGCCATCGATATCGCCCTTTGGGACCTTAAAGCTAAAGCCGCAGATCAGCCGCTATGGCAACTGTTTGGCGGTTCAAAACACAATAAAGTTAACGCCTATAACACCGACTGCGGTTGGTTAGTGCGTAGCCAAGAAGACTTAGTCGATGATTGTAAAAAAATGATCTTCGAAGAAGGCTTCAAAGCAATAAAAATGAAAATTGGTAAACCAGATCCACGCGAAGATCTACAACGTATTGAAGCTGTTCGTAACGCAATTGGCGACGATATCGACCTAATGGTCGATGCAAACGGTAAATGGGATATCAGTATTGCCAAGCAATATGGCCACCGTTTAAATGATTTCAATATTAAGTGGTTTGAAGAACCATTATGGCATGATGATGTCGCCAGCCATAAACAGCTTGCTGCTTATATGGATACACCTATCGCATTAGGTGAATTACTTTATCACAATGATTCATTTAAAGAATTTGTCTTGGCGGGTGCCGTTGATTACTTACAACCTGATGCAACACGCTGTGGCGGTTTAACAGCGGTATGGGAAATTGCTGACTTAGGTATGGCCTTTAATTTACCCGTGACACCACACCATGGCGATATGATGCAGGCACAATTGCATCTGGTAATGGCACATCCCGCTTGTTCTTTACTGGAATTTATTCCCTGGACACTGGATTGCTTTGTTGACCCGGTCGAAGTCATTGATGGTGTTTATACCACACCAACCGCGCCTGGGGCAGGTACGACGTTAAAACCTGAAGCATTAGCCAAATTTAACGTGAAATAATGATCATTCCCTTTTTCAATATTTTATTTCTAACAACATGAAAAAGGGAAATTAATAACAAGAATTATTCATTTTAAATTACTTATTTATACTCTGAATAATTCATGATGCAATCAACAACACTGCAACTTGAAGTATGACGAGTACATTAGCTCTATACTCTACTCTGCTGGTTATTCAGCGGCGGGCTAAACACATAATAAAAATGAATAGATAACATTACTATCTTACAAAAAACTGGGGTGAACCATGTCCACCAATACGGATCATTTATCATCGGCTACCAGCAAAGCAATACGAAAAATAATACCTATGGTGGTATTAATGTTCATATTGGCTTATTTAGACCGTTCAAATATTGGTTTTGCAAAACAAGAGTTTCAATTAACAACTGGGTTAAGTGACGCTGCATACGCATTTGGCGCAGGGATCTTTTTTATCGGCTACGCACTATTTGAAGTGCCAAGTAATATTCTGTTGTACCGAATTGGCGCTCGGGTATGGTTATCGCGCATTATGGTCACATGGGGGCTAGTCTCTGCCGCCATGATGTTTGCTCATGATGAAACCACCTTTATTGTGCTGCGTTTCTTACTTGGTGTCAGTGAAGCTGGCTTCTTTCCGGGGGTTATTCTGTATTTAACCTTCTGGTTCCCACAAAATATCCGGGCACGGGTGACAGGCTACTTCTTATTTGGGGCACCACTAGCGTTTATCATTGGCGGCCCATTATCTGGCTCATTATTGTCGTTAGAAGGAACTTCATTTGCCTTCGGTTTATACGGCTGGCAGTTAATGTTTGTCGTAGAAGGTTTATTAGCGTCTATTGTCGGGATTTGGGTGTTCTTTTACCTTGATGACCGCCCTGAAAAAGCCAAATGGCTGACAGCTGAGGAAAAAAGTGCACTTTCCGCTAAATTAGCCTTGGAAGAAGATGCCAAAGCAGGCCATAGCCCGAAAGGCGCCTTGAGAGCATTATTAGATATGCGCGTTCTCTACCTGTGTCTGATTTGGTTTACCGTTCAAGTATGTGGCTATGGGATTTATTTCTTCTTACCAACCCAAATCGGTACGTTGTTGGGCAGTAAAGTCGGCATACTTGTAGGCTTTGTTACCGCCATTCCACCACTGTGTGCGGCGATTGCGGTTTATTATGTACCTCGTATTTCAGAACGTCTAAAAGAACGTCGTAAGGTCGCTGCCATCACCTTTATGTTAGGTGCGGCGGGAATTGCGGTTTCTGGTTTATTCGATAGCATTTCCCTCATTTCGATTTTTGCCCCGTGTGTGGCAGCGGCTGGTCACTTGGCGATGCAGACTCTGTATTGGAGCTTCCCATCTGCATACTTAGGCGGCACCGCAGCTGCATCGGGTATTGCTTTGATTAACTCAGTGGGTAACTTAGGTGGTTTTGTGGCACCAAACTTACGAGTTTGGGCTGAAACTACCTTTGAATCTGCCCGTGCAGGACTCTATTTTATCGCATTGGTCGCCTTTATCGGTGGTCTGTTGATTCTGACATTAAAAAGATTAGGTATTGAAAAACGATTTGAAGATTAATTAATTATCTTTTAAATCCCTCCCGAGCCACATTAATGGCTCGGGTTTTCTATTACCTTATTTCTTATTTATGAGGTTTACTCGAATATTACAGCGGTTCATGATTGAACATAACCCTACCAAATGTCATGATAAAGTTAGCCAATCATGCAGGGAGCATTCAGATGAACATTGCGGTACAAAACAGCCAATTAGTTCTAACGCATGAAAATATTCTTGAAATATTAAAAACAAATAGTTGGTTTAGTAACTTACCTGATTATTTGATTTCCATCTTAATGACATGCGCCACATTACGTTTCTATCCAGATGGTGAAATGGTTCACTATCAGGGTGACCCTGCTCGTGGTCTATATGCGGTGATTCAAGGTTCAGTAAAAGTAAGTTCAATTTCCTCAGATGGCCGTGAATGTGTATTTCGCTATCTTTCACCAGGCAATTGGTTTGGCGAAATTGCCATGCTAGATAAATCAGCGCGCACCCATGATGCCAAAGCGATTAGCCCAACCATTTTACTGACGATATCACCGAAAGACTTAACCATGATCTTGGAAAAACACCCCGTTTTTTACCAATTTCTGAATATTTTACTCTGCAAAGTGATTCGTAATGCCTTTACCATTATCAATGACAGTGCCTTATTATCTGTTTCAGCCCGACTCGCCAAACGCTTATTGAGCTTAGCAGAAGGCTATGGCGAACCTCATGAAAAAGGAATTCAACTAAGCTTATATCTCACACAAGATGACTTAGCGACCATCATTAATACCACACGGCAAACCATCAATAAGCGTTTAGTCGCATGGGAAAAACTAGGCTGGATTGATGCAAAATACGGGAAAATTATTTTAGTTAACCTCCCCGCGCTGAAGCAAATATCGGAAGATGATGAGGAATAACTAGCTGTTATCATCCATGGTTGGGCTATCTGCGAAGAAATAGCGATCCATGGTGAATTCGAAGTCATCACTGGTCGCATTGAATAACATTTTTTTGGTATTTTCCAAATGTTGCCACATAGCTTGCCGCGCCCCTTTAGGGTCTCGACGCGCTAACGCCTGCAAAATTTGGTCATGTTCATCGCACCAGCTCTCAATCGAACGGTTATCAATGTGCTCATGAAGCTTGAGCCAGTAAGGGTTACGTAAGCGTTGGCTCCACATTTGCTCAACGATCACCACCATCGCACTGTTATGGGTCGACGCGGCAATTTGCATGTGAAAAGCAAGATCCCATGTTGAATCACGAAAACGATCCTCTTTGCGAGCATGCTTTTGAATATCAACTAGTTTTAAAATATCTTCTTTGGTGGCTTGGGTCGCGGCAAACTCGGCGATATGGCTTTCAATCAGTTGCCTTGCTTGCAAGAGCTCAAACGGTCCACAGCGGCTAAACTCTAATCCCGTTTCTGTATTGACTGAGTTATTAGACCGGTTACTAATAACATGTATGCCAGATCCTTTGCGTACATCCACATAGCCTTCTACTTCTAACATAATGATGGCTTCACGGATCACAGTACGGCTCACCTTCATTTCGTCAGCAAGTAACCGTTCCGCAGGTAATTTAGTGCCAACTGGGTATTCGTTATTTTCGATACGTTCTTTGACCAGAGCCGCAACTTGTTGGTATAGGCGCGGTTCACTCTCTTGTGAGCTCATTATTTTCTCCTTTCACATAACCACCCGACTCGCTGGCCATCAATGTCCACAGTATAACGAAATTTTTCGACGATGGGTGAAATAGAACTTCACTAATAAATAAATCATAATAAATTGGTATAACATCTTTTAAAGTTGTAAACCGGATCGTATAATGAATGAAATTTAGACAACAAAAGATCATTCATACTTTTTATGGCTGATCATGCTTAATCCGATTTCCAGTTCAGGGAACGCAATATGATAAAAGATATAATTAAAATACATCCCAATGACAATGTCGCCATTACTTTAGTTAACCGACAAGCAGGGGAAACCATTAGTGTTGCAGAGCAATCAGTAACATTAAAACAAGATGTTGATCGAGGGCATAAAATTGCCCTCACCTTGATTGAGGCTGGCAATAATATTGTTAAATATGGCGCTCCTATCGGCCATGCAACGACGACCATAACGGCTGGAGAGCATGTTCATACTCATAATACCGCCACCAATTTAAGTGCCTTAAATGATTATGAATACCACCCTGAACACAACACAATTGCCGTTACACGGCCGGATCCAGAAGTGCAAATCTATCGCCGAGCAAATGGTGATGTCGCTATCCGTAATGAAATTTGGGTGATCCCAACGGTTGGCTGTGTTAATGCGCTGGCAAGAAAAATGATCGAACGCTTTAATAAACAACATAATGGCGCTTCTGATATTGATGGTGTTTATCTTTATAACCATACTTTAGGGTGTTCCCAGCTCGGTGATGACCATTTAACAACCCGTACTATTTTACAAGATATGGTTAAGCACCCTAATGCAGGTGGCGTTTTAGTCATCGGTTTAGGCTGTGAAAATAATCAAGTCGCCGCCTTTAAAGAAACATTAGGTGACTATGATGATGAACGCGTGAAATTTATGGTATGCCAACAATTAGATGATGAAATTGAAGCCGGTGTAGAGCACCTTAATGCACTTTATCAATTAGTACAGCAAGATAAACGTGAGTCAGGCAAACTGAGCGAAGTGAAATTTGGTCTTGAATGTGGTGGTTCTGATGGCCTTTCAGGGATCACGGCTAACCCATTGTTAGGCTGCTTTTCTGATTTTTTAGTCAGCCATAACGGCACCACGGTGTTAACCGAAGTGCCTGAAATGTTTGGTGCTGAGCAAATTCTAATGAACCACTGCCATGATGAACTGACGTTTGAGAAAACGGTCAATATGATCAATGACTTCAAACAGTATTTTATTGCCCATGACCAGCCAATTTATGAAAACCCATCTCCAGGTAATAAAGCCGGAGGCATTTCGACACTCGAAGAAAAATCCCTCGGCTGCACACAGAAAGCTGGCACTAGCCAAGTAATGGATGTTTTAAAATACGGGGAGCGCCTGACAACCCCAGGATTCAACTTGTTAAGCGCGCCGGGTAATGATGCCATTGCCACCAGTGCCTTAGGAGCAGCTGGCTGCCATATGGTGTTATTTACAACAGGTCGTGGCACGCCATATGGTGGCTTTGTCCCCACCATGAAAATTGCGACCAATAATGAATTAGCCGCCAAAAAACCCCATTGGATTGATTTTAATGCAGGTGCCTTATTAACAGGAAAATCCATGGATCAGTTATTAGATGACTTCATTCAGTTGGTTGTCAAAACCGTTAATGGTGAACCTACAAAAAATGAAATCAATGATTTCCGTGAATTAGCAATTTTTAAAATGGGCGTCACACTTTAAAAACAAACTGATCCCTATTGCTTTGGTTATTATTAAGCAATAGGGATATAACTAACTATTTATATTTATTAACTTTTTCCTACCGACCTTACTTTCTATCCTAAGCCATAAGCCCATTTATCGTGACACGAAGACAATAAAGAAAAGTCACCATTTCCCTATTTTTAAGATATGGTAGGATCCGTTTCGTAACGGCGAATTTTAATTTATTAGCAGGGTAAATAATGATAGACCTAAAACTTAGAGAGGCCAGAGACAGCCTTTCCACCAAAGAAAAACAAGTTGCTGAGTACATTATTGCTAATAAGAAAAACATGCAAAGTATGAGCATTCAATCCCTAGCCCAAGAAAATAAGGTCAGTACCACCACTATCTTGCGCCTGTGCCATAAGTTAGGCTACCAAGGCTTTAGCGATCTAAAAATTGATTTAATTTCATCGATTAATCACAAGTCTTACGGCACTCTACTACAAGAAGATATTGATATTAGTGATTCAATGGAAACCGTTAATCACAAAGTAGGATTGATTGAAAAATCATCCATAGAAGAAACTTGCGCTTTGGTCAATTTAAATGCCTTTAAGCTAGCAAATGAATTAATTAGTAAGAGTAAAAAAATTGTCATTTATGGTGCAGGCAGTAGTGGATTAGTTGCAAAAGAATTTGAATATCAACTAATTAAAATAAAAAAAGATGTTAATTGTCACCTTGATTACAGCATCCAATTCAGTATTGTGAATACGTTAGATCAAAACGATCTTGTCATTGTCATTTCTCATTCCGGTGAAAACCACGAATGCATCAAGCTACTTACCCTTGCGCGTGAATTACATGTTCCAACCATTGCTATCACGAAAATGGGGCAAAGCTCGGTGTCATCGCTAGCAGAAACAGTCTTGCACACGATCTCCACGGAGCACGTTTCAAGGCTTATCCCTATTCGCTCAAAAATTTCGCAACTGACTGTAATTAATATGTTGATTACTAACTTATTTATTAAACAGTACGATGAACGAATTCAAAAACAAATTAGTACTCGTGCGGAGCGCTTTTCTCGCTTAAATAGCAATAACTAATCGGCTTTCTCCTCCTTAATATCTTCTATGTGGCTCTAAGTAGCCACTTCGATCTTGCTCACAAAAATGACCCTTTCTAGGAACTCCCCCTTTTCATTCCCCTTTTTTGTGATATTGTTACTTTAAAATAAATATATAAAAGTAATTTTATTACTAAAATAAAAAAATAAATATAAGGGGAAAAAATGAGCTCTCAAATACCTATCATACTGGCTAGCCATGGGCCTTTTGCACAAGGGTTATTGGAATGTGCTGAAATGCTAATCGGCTCTCAAGAAGATATCAGCGTGATTTCCATTCAAAGAGAAAGCAATATTAATGAGGTAAAAAAACATTTATTTGAAACATATCAAAATGTTAATAAAGGCGATGGCGTTTTAATTTTAGTGGATTTATTAGGCGGTTCTCCTTGCAATTTAGCCAGCGAGCTCGTTATTACCCAAAATGATGTTGTGCTGTACTGCGGAATCAATGTTCCTACTTTTCTCGAAATACTCAGCAACCGAGACCTCCCTTTACATGAACTTCATCAAGTCATTAATGATGTATTCCCTGACAGTTGCCTTAATGTCGGTGAACAACTTAAACCATTAGCACAAAATGATAGCGAACTTTAGGAGAATCCCATGCCAATTAATGTTGCTCGAATTGATGACAGACTTATCCATGGCCAAGTTATAACCACTTGGGTTAAAAATTTTGATATTGAACAGGTGATTATCGTCAATGACAAAGTTGCCAATGACACCGTTCAACAATCAGTTCTTACTATGGCTGCTCCACCAGATCTAAAAGTAGTCGTTTTTGGCGTCGATAAATTCATTGAAGTCTTAAAAAAAGCGGAAATTAAACGCCGCACTATGCTGCTGTTTACTAACAGTATTGATGTGAACAGGCTTGTCGAAAGTGGCTTAAAACTGGAAAAACTGAATGTCGGCGGGATGCGTATGCAAGAAGGCCGTCGTAATTTATCCCGTGCGGTTGCTGTAACACCGGATGAAGAACAAGCCTTTAGGTCACTTATCAACAATAACGTTGCCGTTGAAATTCAAATGGTTCCTAAAGATCCCATTGTTGAATTGAAAACATTACTCAATTAATTCATTTAATCATACTTATTTTCACTCAATAAGTAAGGAGCCTATTATGTTAGTAGAGGCCATTTTAATTGCAATTTGGGCAGGCATTTGCTCATTGGATGATGTCGGTCCGCAAATGCTAAGACGCCCACTGCTCACCGGTACTGTGGCCGGTATTATCATGGGCGATATGGTTCAAGGGTTAGCCATTAGCGCCACATTAGAATTGATGTGGATGGGAATTGGTAACGTCGGCGCTTATTCTGCACCCGATATTATCGCTGGTTCAATTATTGGAGTTGCACTCGGTATTGCTTCCAATGGCGGAATTGCAGCGGGTATCGCCCTTGCCGTGCCAGTCTCTATTCTATGCCAACAATTACTGATTATCTGGCGTTCTTTTGCCAGTTTCTTAAATGTCTGGGCCAGTAAATCCATTCTTGATGGAAACTACAGTGGCCTAACAAAAGTCCATTATTTTTCGACGCCACTGTGGTTTTTTATTCGCGCCATTCCCTGCTTTATTGCCGTTTATTTTGGTAGTGACTTAGTCAATAGCATATTAAATGCCGTACCTGAAAGTATTCTTACCGGTATGGGGGTCGCATCTAAACTGATCCCTGCTGTCGGTATCTGTATTCTGCTACTCATGTTGCTTAAAGGCAGAATGTGGTTTTTCTTTCTGCTCGGTTTTATGCTCACAACCTATTTAAAACTGCCAATTATCCCAATTACTTTTATCGCTCTGGCATTTGCAGTGCTTTATGACATGGCATTTGCCAGCAGTTTGCGTCAAACACCAGAAGAAAAAACAGCACCAACCTCCCATAAAAATGAAGAAGAGGAGTATGACCTATGAGTGAAGTAACCACCTCTGAAAATAAAAAACTCACGAAAAAAGAGCTTAATGGTATGTTTTGGCGAATTCAAACCATGTCATTCTCATACAACTACGAAAAACTGCAAACTATTGGTTTTGCGCATTGTATGGTGCCCGTTCTCGATAAACTGTATGAAAAAGCGGATCAAGAAACACGTATTAAAGCCATGCAACGCCATTTCGAGTTTTTTAACACGCAAATTAACGCTGGCGCATTAATTCTCGGTGTCACCGCTGCATTAGAAGAAAAAACAACAGAAGAAGAAAAAGAAGCTGTCGTTTCTGTAAAAGCCGGTTTAATGGGGCCATTTGCAGGCCTAGGTGATAGCTTATTAAAATTTACGTGGTTACCTATTTGCGGCAGCATCGGAGCCGCATTTGCACTGCAAGGTAATATTATTGGCCCTATCTTAATGTTTATTCTGTTTAATATCGTCAATATCGGCACCAAATATTTCTTTATTCATTATGGCTATAACAAAGGCGTTGATTTAATCGAGCAATCGAAAAAATCAAATATTATTCAGCGAATTACTAATATAGCGAACGTTGTCGGGGTCATGGTCCTAGGTTCCTTGATAGCGACGACCGTCAAGCTTTCCACTCCGCTAACCATTGCCGTCGGTGAGCAATCTATCAAAGTACAAGAGATGTTTGACAAGGTAATACCTAACTTACTCACTCTTCTCTTTGCCCTCGGTATTTTCTTCCTTGTTCGTAAATTTCAAGGGAAACATACCGTTGCACTCATTGTCGCCATTATGGTTTTAGGTGTTATTTGTTCTGTGTTCGGAATTTTAGGATGATAAAGGGAAATATATGGAAATCGAAGTCAACAGAGTGAGTGAATCAACACTCGAAATAAAGTTTAGTGAAATTCCATCCTCTCCTCTAGCATTATATTGGACGGATAGACCTGATACTCAAGTTTATCCTGAGAATTTCATTACAGATAAATTAGAGAATACCATTACAGTTCAAGACCCATTAAATGCTAAACAACGTATCTATTTTATTTTACAAAATGCCAACGGACGTAGATTATTCGCTGAAAGAACATTGCCTATTGAGGGGTTAAATAACTTCCGTGACTTTGGAGGTTATACCACAACAGACGGAAAACAGGTGAAATGGGGAATGCTATATCGCTCTAACCATCTGTTTAATTTGAATCAACAAGCGGTCAACTATATTTCCCACCTAGGGATTAACAGTATTATCGATTACCGTACTCAAAATGAAATTAACAAATCTCCTAATTGCCATGTTGGTGAAAAGAAAACGTATCATCTCGATGCTACGGCTCAAACAGCTGAATTAGCAGCACAATTTGCTGCATCACCAGATAATGAAGACAAAGCACTAATCGAAAGTGTTATCCAACACATTCCGAAAGAAATGATTAACGGCGATGGGTTACAAATATTGGAACAATATCGCCAATTTGTGGTGAGTGATAAGTCAAAAGCTGCCTTTAAGCAAATGATAGAGGTTTTATTAAATAAACAAAATGCCCCAAGTATTCAGCATTGCCGTGGAGGAAAAGACCGAACTGGTTATGGTGCATTGCTGGTACTTTCCATGTTAGGTGTGCCAAAAGAAACCATTGTACAGGATTATATGATCACCCATTTTAACCGGCTTGAACGTAACGAAATTAAAATGGCGGGATATCGAAAAATAACCCAAGACCAAAATGTACTGGATTATTTACTCTCACTAATTGATACTCAAGAATCATTTATTTTAGAAGTCTTTAATACAATGGAGGAAACATCTGGCTCTGTTGAAAGGTATATTAAAGATGAACTTAAATTCACAGATAATGATATTAAGCAGCTTAGAGAGATATACTTAGTTTAAATAAATTTAATTATCTTATAAACAACCACAGGCTTAATAAAATAAACCTGAGAAATTGCTTTATTTAAAATAACAGTAAAATAGCCACATAGAATATTCATTGTGGCTATTTTATTGACGAAAAAAAATCCGTTATTGATCATAGAATCAATAATTACTCTCGTTCGCCAATTCTATTTAATTAATTTTTTAGCTACTTTATTTTTGCCCGTAATATGCATTTTTACCGTGCTTACGTAAATAGTGTTTATCTAATAATACTTGTTGCATTGAACCTACTTGTGAACTTAATTGACGGGTAAATAAATTCATATAGGCAATTTCTTCTAACACTACGGCGTTATGCACTGCGTTATCGGGGCTTGTCCCCCAAGCAAATGGGCCATGGCTATTCACTAATACGGCAGGAATATCTTTTGCTGACAGGCCTTTTTCCTTAAAGGTTTCAATGATCACATGGCCCGTTTCTCTTTCATAATCCCCTTCAATTTCACTTTCTGTCATTTTACGGGTACAAGGAATTTCACCGTAGAAGTAATCGGCATGGGTTGTCCCTAAGGCGCTCAATGGCTGCCCTGCTTGAGCCCATATCGTGGCGTGACGGGAGTGAGTATGAACAATACCGCCAATTTCAGGGAATGCTTTGTACAATGCCAAATGCGTGTCGGTATCTGAAGACGGTCGATATTTCCCTTCGACTACTTCTCCACTTTCTAACGATACCACCACCATGTCTTCTGCTTTCATGGTTTCATAGTCAACGCCAGAAGGTTTTATCACCATTAGCCCAGCTTCGCGGTCAATACCACTCACATTTCCCCAAGTAAATGTCACTAGGTTATGTTTGGGTAAGGCAAGGTTCGCTTCAAAAACCTGTTGTTTCAATTGTTCTAACATAACAACTCCCTAGCTTGCTTAAATATGCTTTAATATCAACAACAAAAATTTATTATGGTGATGTTTTTTGTGTGTTGATAACCTTTATCTGGCTATTAAGGTAAACAGATTTAGGCCATTTAAAAAGCACCTCACTTTACAAATTCGTAACAAAATCGCCTAAGTCGGTCTTATTCGGGCATATTCAGTCAAATAAAGTCATAATACAGATGTGGTTAAATGACCGAGTTAGCCCAATATTTTTTGTTTATTAAGAGAAAAGCAAAAAAACACCGCAAATATAGTGATTCAAATCTAATTATTATGTAACAAGCCACATTAGCACTCTTAAAATTAAGATCAAAATCACTTTAGCAGGCTTTGTTTTTTTCAAAAACAGATTACTTGAATCCAATCACGACAAAAAAAAAGCAACACGGGCAGAATAAATATCGTGGAAAGAATAGGAGTTAAATATGTTACAAGCCGAACGCCATAAATTAATTTGTTCTCATGTTTCGCAGAATGGTTCGGCGTTAGTACGTGATTTAGCTCAATTGTGTCTCGTTTCTCAAGAAACTATCCGTCGTGATTTAACTGCCCTTGAGCGGGAAAATAAGATCATCCGTAGCTTTGGGGGCGCGGTAGCCATCGACCAAGAAGAGATGTCGATGGTGAATGTTATGCCTTCTTCGGTCAAACTCAGTCAAATGGTTGATGGCGCAGAGTCTTTTCGCAAAAGAACCGAAGAGCACCCTGATGCCAAGATGAAGATTTCAAAGGCCGCACTAAAATTAATTCAGCCTGGTGACTGTATTATGTTAGATAACAGTAGTACTTGCTGGTTTCTAGCACGGCAAATACCTGATATCGACATTACGGTAGTGACAAACTCGGTCAAGATTATCCAAGCCTTGGCCTGCCGTGACCGAGTGCGCGTTATTGGTATTGGTGGGGAATATTCAGAACGCCATGATGATTTTCATGGCCCAATTGCAGAAAGTATTATCCGTAGCTTTCAGATAAAAACCTTATTTCTTTCATGCCAAGGGTTCAATATCGAAAATGGTATTCGCGATGGCAGTGAAATAAACTCAAAATTAAAAAATATTATGTTACAGGTTTCCGAAAATAAAGTTTTGCTCGCGGATAATAGTAAATTAGGAAAATATGCATTTAGCCAGGTTTGTACATTTGATGATATTGACGTATTAATTACAAACAAACTAAATGATAATAGTTTTCAAGAAAAGTTCTCTAACCTTAGAATTATCGAGTGCGATAAATAAGTTATAAAAATAAAAATCATGTAACTGTGATGTAAGTAAAAAACAATAAGTTCTATTTTATTTTCTGTATTAAATAAGCGCAGGGATATTATTTACCCATAATTCCTTGGCACTTAATTATAGGCATATCTAAATATAAGAAGTTCATTATTTCTAAATAATGGAATTTCTTGATTTAGTATCCATCTACACTAAGGAATACAACTATGAACATGAAGAAGCTAGTTTTACCTTGTTTAATGAGCGTTGCACTATTTTCAAATGTCGCGATGGCTGAATCACAAAAAGCACAAAAGCCCTTTACCATGGGTGTCGTCGTTAAAGTCGGTGGTATTCCTTGGTTTAATGTGATGGAACAAGGTATTACTGAAGAAGGCAAAAAACTCGGTGTAAATGCCTTCCAAGTCGGTCCAACAACGGCTGACCCAGCGGAACAAGTTCGTGCTATCGAAGATTTAATCGCGAAGAAAGTGGATGTCATTGGCGTTGTCCCTAACGACGCTAAAGTGCTTGAGCCTGTATTAAAACGTGCTCAAGACGCTGGAATTAAAGTCATTACCCACGAATCACCAAACCAAAAAAATGCAGATTGGGACTTTGAATTACTTGATACCCAAAGTATGGGCGCTAACCATATGAGAGATATGGCGGCATGCATGGGCGAAGAAGGCAAATATGCCATGTTTGTGGGAAGCCTGACAGTACCATTAGTGAACGAATGGGCCGACGCTGCAATTGCTTACCAGAAAGCGAACTACCCGAAAATGCAAATGGTCGATGACCGCTTTGGTGTTGCCGAATCCGTTGATGACTCAATGCGTACAGCTAATGATTTGTTATCTAAGCACAAAGACTTAAAAGGCATCATGTCATTTGGTTCACAAGGCCCTATCGGTGCAGGCCGAGCCATTGATAAACGCCGTAAAAATGATGAAACCTGTGTATTCGGGACATTCACACCTGGCCAAGGCATCAAATTACTGGAAAAAGGCGCAATTGATGGCGGCTATATTTCTAATCCAAAAGTCGCAGGACAAGTATTTGTACAGGTTGCGACTGCCATGATGAATGGTGAAGAAATTAAAGATGGCGTGTCTATTGGTGATATGGGTGAAATCAAAGTCAGTGGCAACACGATTTTGAGTGACAACCCCGTTAATTTGAATATTGAAAATACGAAAAAATTGGTCGAAGTCGGTCTGTAATTTCACCTTGTCAAAATAATGTTCAAAACAAAAATACAATATTTATCAAGATATTAATTTTAATGTTCTTTGAGTTCGAGTCGCCTGCACTAACGCAGCGGCTCGAACTCATCACGAACAAGCCAACACCAATTTATTTGCAGTAGGAATTGTACTTATGACAAGCACCTCAAAAGCTGACAAATCCGATCCACTCATTACCTTGCGCGACCTTTCCAAAAGCTTCGGTGGTCACCGTGCATTACGCAATATCGATTTGACGCTCAACAAAGGTGAAGTGCACTGTTTAGCGGGCACCAATGGGTGTGGGAAAAGCACATTAATTAAAACCATCAGTGGTGTCTATGCCCCTGATGACGGTAGCAAAATTGAAATTGATGGAAAAAGTTATCACCGGTTGACGCCAGATAAAGCGCGTGAATTAGGCGTGCAAGTTATCTACCAAGATTTGTCATTATTTCCAAATTTAACCGTTGCCGAAAATATCGCCTTTGAGCTAAACCTCAAAGGCTATTTTGGCTGGTTTCGCAAAAAACAACTGCGCGAAAAAGCGCTAGAAATCCTCAATGAACTGGCTTTCACCATTGACCCCGACACGCCTGTGCAATTTTTACCCATTGCTCAACGCCAACAAGTTGCTATCTGCCGCGCCCTAGTCGCCGACGCACGCCTGGTCATTATGGATGAACCAACAGCTTCATTGACCCGAACAGAAGTCAACCAACTACTATCAACAGTTAATTACCTAAAAGATAAGGGTATTACTGTTGTTTTCGTAAGTCACCGACTAGAAGAAGTGAAAGAGATTTCTGACCGCATCACGGTGATCCGCGATGGCCAAAAAATTGGGACTTGGCCTGCTGAAGGCTTAACTACCCGCAAAATTACTGAGTTAATGACTGGCTTAGACATTGTCCATGAACGCAAGCCACCCAATAATGCGGAAGACCGACGCACAGTACTTGAGCTAAAAAACCTCAGTCGAGCTGGGCAATATCGTGATATCAACTTAAATTTAAAACGCGGTGAAGTGTTAGGTTTATGTGGTTTGTTAGGTTCAGGCCGTACCGAATTAGCATTATCGTTATTTGGTATTACCCATCCAGATAGCGGCGAATTATTTATCGAAGACAAGCCTGTTAAGTTAAAAAACAACACCGACGCCATTAAGCGTGGCATTGGTTATGTCTCTGAAGACCGCCTGACTTTAGGTGCCATTTTACAACAATCCATCGCAGACAATATGGTGATTTCGATTCTTGATCGACTCAAAACACCTTGGCATTTAATCGATGAAAAACAGTGCCAAGAAATCGTACAAGAGTGGATAGCCGACTTAGATATTAAAGTCACCGACCCAAATAACGCCCTTTCAACACTTTCAGGCGGTAACCAGCAAAAAGTGGTACTTGCCAAATGGATTTTAACTCGCCCTAAAGTACTGATTTTAGATTCGCCAACCGTTGGTGTTGATATCGGTGCAAAAGACAGTATTTACAAGCTGATTCACCGTTTATCAGGTGTTGGTATCTCCATTTTATTAATTACCGATGAAGCCTCCGAAGCTTATTACAATTGCGACAGAATTTTACATATGAAACAAGGCGCTATCGTCAAAGAAATTGTGACAGATTCCATCAATGAGCAACAATTGGAGGAAATCATCAATGGCTAATTGGCAAAAGTTACGACCACAATCTGTCGAAGGCTGGCTGACTTGGGTCATTCTTATCATGGTGGTGTTCTTCACATTGATGAGCCCACAATTTCTGACTATTCAAAATTTACTCGACCTCAGTGAAAGCTACGCCGTTACGGGTATTTTCGCCTTAGGATTATTTGTGGTTCTCGTCACTGGGGGTATTGATATTTCGTTTGCCGCTGTGGCTTCCGTAGTGCAATACGTGATTGCGACTTGGTTATTGCAAGGTTTTATTGCAAGCCCTGCCGTTAGTATCACATTGGCGATTATCATCGGTATCGCTTTTGGCTTAATCAATGCCATTTTAATTTACTCGCTGAATGTTGTGTCAATTATCATCACCATCAGTATGCAATCACTGCTGTTTGGAATGCTGATGTGGTTAACCAACGGTCACAGTATTTATGACTTGCCAGATTGGTGGGTTGACCCTGTGACTATCCTGCCTTTTGAAGTGGATGGTGAATATTACCAAGTTGGCTTGCCGTTAATTGTGATGCTTGGCATTGCCTTCTTAACGTGGATTTTAATGAATAAAACGCACATCGGCCGTCAGCTATATGCCGTCGGTGGCAGCCAAGAATCTGCGTCTCGTATTGGTATCCGTGTTTCAGTGATTTACCTGTTTGCTTACGGCTACCTTGGCGCGATGGCAGCGATTGGCGGTATGTTGCAAACCTACCGAATGAGTGAAGTGGTACCGAGTGCCCTTGTGGGCGGAGAGCTAGATGTGCTTGCCGCGGCTGTATTGGGTGGAGCCAGTTTATCCGGTGGCAGAGGCTCGGTGATAGGTACATTAATGGGGGTTTTCCTGATTGGTATCTTGAAAAACGGCCTTAACCTGATTGGTGTTTCAAACTACTTCGTCAATATCGTCATCGGGCTGGTTATTCTCATTGCGATTTGTATTACCCACTATAAAAAACGTAAAGAGACGGACGTAGGTTTTGTTTAACAGGAATATCACCATGAAAAAAAATGCTTTTTTTAAAATTGATGGCTCTGTTATCGGACTGCTTTCAATCTTTGTTCTGGCTATCGCCGCGTTTAGTATTGCCATGCCAGGGCACTTTTTTACTCAAAATACCTTTTTGAGTATCACTTTTCAGTTACCTGAATTGGGCTTACTCACCTTTGCCATGTTTGTACCTATGTTAAGTGGCGGCTTAAACCTCGCCATTATTAGTACCGCTAACTTAACTGGCCTGTTTATGGCTTGGGTGTTTATCAATTACCTGCCAGTGGATGCAGGGACGGGCACACAGCTGATGTGGCTGGTCTTCACATTGATCGGCGCAACTGTAATTGCGGTCATTATCGGTAGCTTAACAGGGCTGATGATTTCCCATATCGGGGCACACCCTATTCTAGTCACTCTCGGTACTATGACGATTATTAGTGGTATTGGCGTTTACCTAACCAAAGGAGCAGCGCTGAGTGGCATGCCGCCCATTGTTCGTGCCATTGGTTCCGATACGGTGCTTGGGGTACCAATTGCGATGATTATTTTCATTGTTACCGCAATTCTCTTAGCACTGTTTCTAGGCTGTACGCGTTTAGGTAAAAATATCTATATGAGTGGCAGTAACATCAATGCAACGTGGTTCAGCGGTATTCGTACCGACCGTGTCATGATTGCGATATACACCATTTCTAGCCTGTTATGTGTATTAGCTGGGCTCATCATGATGGCTCGCTTTAACTCTGCACGTATGGGCTACGGGGACTCCTATTTACTGCTCACCATTCTTGCCATCGTATTAGGTGGAACTAACCCATTTGGGGGGGTTGGTAAGGTTAGCCGAGTGTTCTGTGCCTTATTGGTTTTACAGGTCATTGCGACAGGTTTAAGCCTGCTTGGTGTAAGCCTGCACTTTAACCTCGCAGTTTGGGGGATCACGCTCATCTTGGCACTAGCATTCAAGTTCTTCAAAGAAAAATGGAGTGCTAAACGTGCGATGAACCGCAACCAACGCCTTAATAAAGCATCGACACAAAGTTAATTTTTCAAGGGGAAAACCATGCGCAAGCATCCAATTGGTATTTATGAAAAAGCATTACCGAAAAACAGCAGTTGGTTAGAAAAATTAGTTATCGCAAAATCTGCAGGTTATGATTTTGTGGAGATGTCAGTAGATGAAACTGACGAACGTCTAGCTCGGTTAGACTGGAGCACCGCTGAACGTCTGGAAGTGGTTAGAGCCATTCAAGAAACAGGTATTCGCATTCCAAGTATGTGTTTATCGGGCCATCGCCGTTTTCCTTTCGGTAGCCATGATGAAGGCACTCGCATGATGGCCTATACCTTAATGGAAAAAGCCATTAAGCTCGCTCAAGACTTAGGCATTCGCACTATTCAGCTCGCGGGTTATGACGTTTACTATGAAGAGCAAGATGCCGAAACGATTGCCAATTTCGAAAAAGGCATGCAATGGGTCAGTGAAATTGCGGCCGCTTCTCAAGTGATGTGTGCGGTAGAAATCATGGATACGCCATTTATGAATTCCATTAGCAAATGGCAAACGCTTTCCGATAAAATTCGCTCGCCTTGGTTCAAGGTGTATCCTGATGTCGGCAACTTAACGGCATGGGGCAATGATGTCGAAAAAGAATTCACCCAAGGAATTGAACACGTCGCAGCAATTCACTTAAAAGATACGTATGCGGTGACTGAAACCTGTAAAGGCCAATTCCGTGATGTGCCTTTCGGTGAAGGCTGCGTGGATTTTGTTAATTTATTCAAATTATTAAAACGTTTAAATTACCGTGGCTCCTTCCTGATTGAAATGTGGACAGAAAAAGCCGATGAGCCACTGATTGAAATTATCAAAGCTCGTCATTGGATGGAAGACAAAATGCAACAAGCAGGCTGGCACAACGCCTAAAGGAGCCGATAATGAATGCATTTTTTATGGGTGTTGACCTTGGTGGTACCGTCATTAAAGCGGGTATCTACACCGCAGAAGGCCAAGAAATTACCGTTGCTGAACATTCTTTTCCCACTGAGAGTCCACAAGCAGGTTTTAGTGAACGTAATATGGAGATGCTGTGGGAAGCGGCTTGCAGCGTGATTCGCCAAGCGATTCAAAATAGCCAGCTCAACGCCGCCCAAATTTCCGGTGTCAGCTTTTCTTCTCACGGCAAAGGGCTGTATTTACTCAATAGCCAAGGAAAACCGGTTAGGAATGGGATTGTGTCATCTGATTCACGAGCTCAATCTATTGTTGATGAATGGCACCAAAACGGTACTGCGGATAAAGCTTACCCATTGAGTTTGCAGCAATTATGGGCTTCTCATCCCGTGGCACTACTGCGTTGGCTAAAACAACACGAGCCTGATAATTATCGCGATACTCAGCATGTTTTGATGGTTCATGACTATATTCGCTATCGCTTAACCGACCAAATTGCCTGCGAAGAAACCAATATTTCGGGTAGCCAATTATTTAACCAAATCCAGTCGAGTTATGATCCTAAACTATGCCAACTGTTTGGTATTGATGAAGCAAATGACAAACTAGCTCCCGTGATTAACTCGGCCCAATTAGCGGGTACCGTAACCCACAAAGCCGCTGCTGAGTCTGGACTTGTAGAAGGAACCCCTGTATTTGGTGGCTTCTTTGATGTCGTGGGTGCAGCGTTGGCGTCAGGGGTGAGTCAAAAAGATAAACTCAGCGCCGTAGCCGGAACTTGGACCATTTCAACACGCGTCTTCGATGAAATCGTGCCTTCAGATTACCCATACGTATGGAGTAAATACTGTATTCCAGGTACCTATTTTGTCCACGAAGGCAGCCCGACTTCCGCCAGTAACCTCGCGTGGTTCACTCGTCACTTCTTCAATCAACGTTTGCAAGATTATGATGTACTGAATCACTGTGTGGCTGAAGGGGCAACGCGGCCAAACGATATTCTATTTTTCCCTTGGCTGTACGGTTCTAACTACCACAGTAATTTGCACGGTGGTCTACTCGGATTGAGTTCACACCATACGGATGCCGATATTGTTTATGCTATCTATCAAGGGATTGTATTTTCACATTTATTGCACCAAGACCGTATTGTTGGCCTTGATAATACAACAGAATCTATTCGTTTCACGGGTGGCCCAACACAGTCACCACTGTGGATGCAAATGTTCTGTGATGCCAGTAACTTGCCGTTAGATGTCGTCAATGTACAGCAATCAGGTTGCCAAGCCGCTGCACTTTGTGCCGCAGTCGGAACAGGTTACTATTCAGGTTTTGATGTCGCTATTGCGGCAAGCACACCCAAAATCACGACTTACCAACCAAACACCGTTGGGTATCAACAGTTACGTGATAAATTTGCCCGCTTTAAAGCTGTTGCAGATGCATTGAGTCAATAACTTGTTGAATAAAAATAAAGGCAGAACTGATAGCTCGGTTCTGCCTTATTTTTTGACATATTAATTGTCAGCGACAACTTTGGTATTAACTGTGGCTGGTGATAATACGGTATCCTGCGGCAAGCTATCGTACTTCACAAACTCGTCCCGTGGGAAAACAAAGACATCGATATCTTTTTCAGGTGTGATAGTCTCCGCCACGATACTTTTCGCTGGGGATGTTAGGTTAGTTTCTACTCCTAACCACGACGCGAAATAATCAAATAAATTCCACTCACTTAACATTTCATCGCGAAATTCACGTTTAGTATCATCCGAATTGATGACCACTAATGGGACTTGATATGCCCCTTTCACGAGTTGACCATGGCGTAAGTATAGATTTCCGTCTTTGATATACCCTTTATACTCTGCTTCCAGAGCTTTTACGTGCTGCTTATTGGCTTTGACTAGCCCTTGCCCATGGTCAGAAAAATATAAAATGGAGAACGGGTAATCCCCATTTTTATTATTTTCTTGCAAGATACTATAAATATCGCCAATAAAATCATCACTCAGTTTAATCGCTGAAACATAACAGTTCGCTATACTTCCCCAGCCAGTATCAAATTGCTCAGGGTTAATGTTGTAATTATTTTTAACGAGTTCGCAAGCTCCTTTCGGCCAACCATCATGGTGAGGCCCCCACATATGAACAAAAATGACTTTTTCTTTCTCTGACGGGTTATTTAACGCAGCTTTAAAGGCAGGTAACATTTTAAAATCATTGGTGAGTTTATTCACACTGTCATCAACGACAAACTTTTCTTGCACGAAAAGGTTTTCAAAACCAGGCTTGCTGTCTCTAACCGGTAAAAAATAATTCGCCTTTAGAAAATAATTTGTAAAGCCAATTTCATCATCACCAAAACTGCCATTATTACCGATATAATAGGTTTCATAACCCGCTTTGTTGGCTAAATCAACAACTGAATTATTATTGTAATACGGCTTTTCATGGTGCTGAGTGATCGTCTTTAAATCATTTTTCGCTAAAGCTCGCGTTAAGGTCGGTACCGTATTGGATGCCGCACTAATAAAATTATTGAAAAAACGCCCATTTACCGATGAAAGAAACGGTGTATTTTCTAATGGGTAGCCATAAGTATTCATATAATTCTTATTGGTACTTTCACCAATAATGACAACTTTTATCTTATATTTATCATCGTTTTTTTTAGTAATTTGAATATCACTAGCCGTATTCACGCCATAGCAAATATCTGCATTGCTTTTTGCTGCTTGAATTAACTCAGGTGTACAGGCTTTTTTATAGACGCCGGCACTTTCATTGGTATTTGCTTGAGCCCATGAAACGCTAGCTAACAGAAGCGCACTATAAAGTGCGGTTAATTTCATTACTTTCATACTCAGAACCTCATCTTCGTAACTTATTATATTTATGAGTTGCTGTGGTGTAGCCAGGGTAGAGTTTGTGAAATAATGTAGCATTGCACTAAAATTTCACACCTTAATTAATATATTGAAATATTATTTCATTAAAAGACGAAGAAGACGAAATTGAGATACAGCTAACAATAATTAATTATGAAGAATCACGCATTTACTAGGCATATTTTCATGTTAGCTGTATATCAAGAAAGATAAAAAATTAGTAATCAACTAGTTATATACCATAAATTCATTTATCAGAATGAATAATAAGCGTTACACCCATTACATCTAGAGTTGTGATAAAGATCTGCAATTAAACATTAATCGCCATTTGATTAGTGATACAGCTCTAATTTTGCTCTTTCCTCACTAGAAAGCATTATGGAACCGGTTCCATAATGCATTATTCGCAATGACAAATGGGCAAAATGCCCTTTAATCAGACAGAGGAAAGTCATGAGCAAACACATTATTGTTGTCACTGCGGCCTATGGGGCGCAAACCGTAAAACAATTAGGCGGCCAACAAGCCTTATTCGAAATGATTCAAAACAGCCATGCAGATGGCGTGGAGATCCGCCAAGAGCTTTTGCTGCCGAATGATAGCCTGACGGATATTGCTGATAAGCTACAAACAAGGCAACTAAAAGCTGTCTATTCTATTCCTGATACCCTATTTCAACAACGAGCTCCTATCGCAATCACCAAATTACAAGGCTATTTCGAAGATGCCAAACAACTCAATGCACGCTTTTTAAAACTATCACTTGGTGAGCTACCTGAGTGCTATGACTTATCCGAAGTTATTGGTGTCATCAATCAATACACCACCCAATTAGTGATTGAGAACGACCAAACAGAAGCCGGTGGTCATATTGCGCCTCTTGAACGCTTTTTTGCTGATGTCAAAACCCAGAATATGCCCATAAAAATGGCGTTTGATATGGCGAACTGGCATTGGCATCGGGAAGATCCGTTAAAAGCCGCACATATTTTTGCTCCCCAAGTCGCTTACATTCACGTTAAAGCCTGCCAATTGCGTGACAACAAACGTGTTGCTGTAGCACTTGATGACAGCGATGGCACTTGGAAAGAAGTGCTAACCGCCCTACCGAATGACGTTCCTTGTGGTATCGAGTTTCCACTCGAAGGCGATGATTTACGTGCAGTCACTGAATACTATGTTTCTCTGTTAAAGACTTTCTAGGTTAGAGGGAGAATTAATTTTATGAAAAACCAATTAGATGTCGTAACTCTTGGTGAGGCCATGATGATGTTCGTCGCCACACAAACAGGGAAATTACATGAGGTCGAAAACTTTGTTCGCCGTGCCGCAGGGGCTGAACTCAACGTTGCTGTTGGCCTTTCACGCCTTGGGTTAAAAACGGGATGGATTAGCCGCTTAGGTAATGACTCTTTTGGGCGTTTTATCCAAGCCACATTGGATAATGAATATATAGATACTCAATGTGTTACGGTAGATTCTCGTTACCCAACTGGCTTTCAACTCAAATCTAAAGCCGAAAATGGAACCGATCCCATCGTAGAGTATTTTCGTCAAGGTTCTGCGGCAAGTCACTTAGATTTAACAGACTTTAATGAAGATTATTTTCTATCCGCACGCCATTTACATTTAAGTGGCGTGGCAGCAGCACTTTCACCCACCAGCTACCAACTGTCACTGCATGCCGCGAAATGGATGCGAAATGCAGGAAAAACACTATCATTTGACCCCAACTTGCGCCCTTCTCTATGGAAGAGTGAAACAGCGATGGTAGAACAGCTCAACCAACTCGCGTTCCAAGCTAATTGGGTCTTACCAGGCTTAAAAGAAGGCAAAATTCTGACGGGCTTCGACCAACCCGAGTCTATTGCTGACTTTTACCTCGCTCAAGGTGTTGAAGCCGTTGTGATTAAAACCGGAGAACACGGCGCATATTATAAAACTGCGGGTAACCAACAAGGTATGGTTCCTGCCGTGCATATTAAACAAGTCATTGATACCGTCGGTGCCGGCGATGGTTTTGCCGTTGGCGTCATTAGCGCCTTACTTGAAGGCTTAACACTACCGCAAGCTGTTGCAAGAGGTAATTTTGTTGGAGCTAGAGCCATTCAAGTTATAGGTGATAGTGAAGGCTTACCAACTCAAGCGCAATTGCAGCATGAAATGGCATTACTCTCCGCCACCACCACTAAAGCTGCATGTTAAAAGGAAATCGATTATGACAATGAATACTCCAGCAGCGTCACGTTGGTGGCGCATCATGCCAATCGTGTTTATCACCTATAGCCTTGCTTATTTGGATAGAGCAAACTACAGCTTTGCCGCCGCTGCAGGTATCAACGCTGACTTAGGCATTACCAAAGGGATGTCGTCACTACTCGGCTCATTATTTTTCCTTGGCTATTTCTTTTTCCAAATACCAGGCGCTATCTACGCGGAAAAGCGCAGTGTCCGCAAACTGATTTTTGCCTGTATTTTTCTCTGGGGAATGTTTGCCAGCTTAACGGGAATGGTCAGTAATATCCCAATGCTAGTGATTATTCGCTTTAGTTTGGGTGTCGTTGAAGCCGCCGTGATGCCAGCGATGCTCATCTATATCAGTAACTGGTTCACTCAATCAGAACGCTCACGCGCCAATACCTTTTTAATTTTAGGTAACCCAGTCACGGTGTTGTGGATGTCCGTGCTATCCGGTTATCTCATTCAAGCGTTCGGTTGGCGTGAAATGTTTATCATTGAAGGGGTTCCAGCGATTTTGTGGGCTTTTTTCTGGTGGAGAACAGCACGTGATAAACCAAGCCAAGTGAATTGGCTAAGCCAGACTGAAAAAGAGACATTAGATAAAATTCTCAGTGACGAACAGAAAAACATCAAACCCGTTCGTAATTACCGTGAAGCCTTTAAGTCTCGTAACGTGATTTTACTGTGCGCCCAGTATTTTTGCTGGAGCATCGGTGTGTATGGCTTCGTACTGTGGCTGCCATCTATTATTCGTGGAGCATCTAACCTTGGGATGGTAGAAACAGGCTGGCTTTCTGCCGTTCCTTACCTTGCGGCAACCTTAGCGATGATCCTCGTATCATGGGCATCTGACCGTATGCATAACCGCAAACTATTCGTTTGGCCAATGCTTTTACTCGGTGCGATTTGCTTCCTCGGTTCGTACTTACTCGGTAGCACGAATTTTTGGTTCTCTTATACCTTATTAGTGATTGCGGGTGCAGCAATGTACGCCCCATATGGGCCCTTCTTCGCTATCATTCCTGAAATGTTGCCAAAGAACGTTGCAGGTGGTGCAATGGCATTAATCAATAGTATGGGCGCATTAGGTTCATTCTTTGGTTCATGGTTTGTTGGCTATTTAAATGGAGCAACAGGTAGCCCAAGTGCTTCGTATATGTTTATGGGACTCGCATTATTAGCCTCGGTTTTCTTTACCTTGATAGTCAAACCAAACCAAGAACAAAACAGTGATGTTGTCATCACGAAGCATGCTTAAAAGGGATACTATGAAACAGAATATTATTTTATATAAATCCATTCCTACGGATCAACTTGAACGGCTACAGCAACACTTTAATGTTACTGTATTTGATAGCGTTACACCTGAAAATCTCGCTAGCTTTAAACAAGCGTTATCCCGCGCTGACGGCATTATCGGGGCCAGCTATCCTATCACGGCAGATGACATTGCCAACGCTCCGAATTTGAAAGCGGCATCGACCATTTCCGTTGGTGTCGATCAATTTGATATTGATGCAATGAATGCTAGAAAGATTGCATTAATGCATACACCTAATGTATTAACCGAAACCACCGCCGATACCATTTTTACGTTAGTGCTTTGCAGTGCACGCCGCATTATCGAAATGGCTGAGATGGTCAAAAATGGCCAATGGACTCAAAGTATTGGTGAAGATGCATATGGCAGTAATGTGAATGGGAAAACTATCGGTATTTTAGGCATGGGCCGCATTGGCTATGCCGTTGCCAAACGCGCTTATTTAGGCTTCGGGATGCCAGTTCTCTATTACAATAACCATATCCACCCCGATGCAGAAACCCAACTTAAGGCACGTCGTTGTGACCTCGATACGTTGCTGGCAGAATCGGATTTTGTCTGTGTCGTGCTGCCATTATCAGCGTCAACCGAAAAGTTGATCGGTAAAAATGAGTTGGCAAAAATGAAACCCAGTGCATTTTTGATCAACGGTTCAAGAGGCCGTATCGTCGATGAAGCCGCCCTGATCGATGCATTAGAAAGTGGCACAATTCGCGGGGCGGGTTTAGATGTGTTTGAAGTTGAACCCCTTCCAAGCAACTCTAAGCTACTCACGCTGCCAAATGTGGTTGCTCTGCCGCACATCGGTTCTGCCACCCATGAAACCCGTTACGCCATGGTCGAGTGCGCTGTTGATAACCTAATAGCCGCCTTAAAGGGTGACCTAAGCCAAAATTGTGTTAACCCTGAAATAGCAAAATAGCTGGAATGCCCTAATTTATTAGGGCTCTTTGGCTCTTTAACCATCAATGCGCATGAGCGTGTCCCGGGCGAGCAACATTGCTTCGCTCACACTCGGTCAAAAATTGGATAGAATTCAGTTTACTGGTTGATGGTGCTAAATAATATAATCCGACGGTTTTTTGACTGGGTGAATAAATCTCCAACATGCCATTGACATCAGAATAATAATCACCTTTATTTATCACGATGTTAAAATCTTTTATTTTCTCAACGCGTCGCTGTTCCGTACTTTTCACTAACGGATAACTCATATACTCATAGCCAACAAAATCAACGATATTAACCTGATTATTATTGAAAAAGACTTGTACCTTACTTGCACCCGTTGGAAAGATAAATTTGCCATTTCGCTCTAATGTGATGTGATTATAGCTTTGGTCAACTTGGCAGGTATATTCTTTGATACCGCTTCTGGTGCTACACCCCGCTAAAACAAGGCTAGCTAGCAATAATATCCCTATCTTTCTCATATGTTCCCTATGCCCTCAAAATGGTTATAACATAATCTGCATATCAGTATACATGCAACAAACCTTAAGCCAAATTGAGAAATAGTAACGAAATTTTAAGAACCGAATAACTTAGCCCCAAAGACTACAATGTCGTCGATTTTCGGATCAGCAATTCCCCATTAAATAAGTATTGCATCGGGGGTTTATCTGGATTTTCCAGTTTTTCGAGCAAACACTCCACCGCCTTGTGCCCCATTTCCGCTGTCGGTTGAGACACTGAGGTTACCCCTTGCCCAGCCAATGCCGCCCATTCGAGGTTATCGAAACTCAAAAAGCCAATATCCGTTCCCCAACGTAGCCCTTGTTTATTCATGACATACGCCAGCTGCAAAGTCAGTACGCCATTAGCGGCAACAATCACTTTGCGCATACCACGATGTGCAGTACAAAAATCAGCAACGATGGCCTCTAATTTTGCCGGGTCAGGCAAGGTGACTTCATGAAATTCGCTTTGGATATGTTGATGGCTCTGCGATAACGCTTGAAAGGTCTGTAAGCGCTCTTGGCGTGCGCTGTTATACACAATGGGCTCAGTCACGAAGCAAATCGCTTCAAACCCTTGTTCAATCAGATGATTAAAGGCCATTTGTGCAGAAGCGGGGTTATCTAACCCCACCATGTCACTGGGAAAATTGTCGATTTTTCTATCTAACAAGACGAAAGGTAGGGTGGTTTCTTTCAGCACTTCAATGAATTGTTCGTTAACACCCGCTGAATTTATGATAAGCCCATCAACGCGGTAACCTTTTAGTAGCTGAATAAATTGGCATTCACGCTCAATGCTGTTATCTGCATTGCAAACCACGGTCATGAAACCTTGTTTGATTGACTCGGCTTCTACCCCTTTTAATACTTCAACAGAGAATGGATTACCAATATCGGCAATAATCAAGCCAATCAAGCCTGTCCGCCCATGTTTCAAGCTGCGCGCCATTTGGTTGGGGCGATAGTTTAATTCACGGATGGCACTTTCAATACGTTGACGCAAATTATCTGAAAGCAAATGGAATTCACCATTCAAATAACGTGAGATACTGGTTTTCCCTGCCTGAGCTTTGGCAGCGACATCTTTGATCGTGGCAACTTTTTGCGTTTTCGGGGCCATAGCTTCAGGTTTTTCCATTCTCTAGAAATATCACCAAGAGGTTATCTTACTCGAATAAGCATCATTTTACTTGTGGTATTGCGTTAACTTGCTGTTTTAACCATTGAATAAAAATATCCGCCTTTGGGTTTCGTTTATCATTTAGCATCGCAAAATAGTGGCGCTGTTGACACTTCAGCGAAATATCACCAAATGGCATTACCAGTTCTTGGCGCTTTAAGCGTTTTTCAACCAATTGTTTACGTCCCATCGCCACACCAGCATGGTTCATTGCGGCAACAATCGCTAAATCAGAGCGATCAAAGCATAGGTTTCGGCGATGAGGAAACAAGGTTAATTGGTAATGTTCACTCCACGCCTTCCATTCATCATAATCAGAGTTACTGCTCCAAGCTTGTCTATCATGTAGCAAAGTACAATTTTTCAATTGATGAATATTATTAAGCAAATCATGTTGTTTAGCATATTGCGGACTACAGACCGGAACAATTGACTCTGACATTAAATCTTCACAATATAAATTGGGCCGAGTGATATCATCATAATAAATAGCAATATCAATGCCATAGCCACGAAAGTTAACGTCATCGTTGCCCGTTAATAGATTTAACTGAATTGAGGGATATTGGTTAGCAAAATCCGCAATTTTGGGAATTAACCAGCACTGGGCGATGGATGGTCGTGAATACACCGTAAGTTCACCCGAGATTTCTTGGTTCTTGATATCAATAATTTCTTGGTTAATATCATCCAAATTTTTGCGTAGTGCCCAATAAATTCGCTCACCATCAATCGTCAGCTCAATACGCCGATGAAAACGCTCAAATAATTTAAAACCTAACTCCCCTTCTAACGTATTAATTCGGTGGCTAACTGCACTGGGTGTTAATGCCAGCTCCTGTGCCGCTAATGCAAAAGAGCTATGCCGTGCTGCTGCTTCAAAGGTATGTAGGCGCGATAGCTGATAACTTGATAGCCGTTTATTCCATTGAATAAATCCAGATTGCTCAAATTGATTGAAATTTTCTGACATCAACGCCTCCAATAAAAACAACGATACTCAATGATTTCTACAATACCCTTTTTAAGATGAATTTAGATGACCCAAAGACGCTATTCTCCGTTTTATATGACTAATATCACACCTTTGAGTTAATTTGATTCATCTAAAGCTCCTGTTTCATCGTTTGTCACCACTGAATATTTATTATCCAATAGAAAAACAATAACAAGATGATCAGAGGTAGGATATGGACTCTACAATGTGGATGATTGGTACTTTAGTTATCAGTATTTTACTAATCATCGTTTCAATTATTAAATTTAAGTTTCATCCCTTTTTAGCACTTTTACTCGCCAGCTTCTTTGTCGGTATCTCCATGCAAATGAATCCATTGGAGATGGTCAACGCTATCGAAAATGGCATTGGGGGTACACTTGGTTTCTTAGCTGCCATTATCGGGCTAGGAACTATTCTTGGAAAAATGATGGAAATCTCCGGGGCAGCAGAGCGAATTGGGGTGACATTACAAAAAAGCCGTTGGTTGACTCCCGATGTCACCATGGTACTCATTGGGTTAATCTGCGGTATCACCCTGTTTGTTGAGGTCGGTGTGGTGTTACTGATCCCACTCGCATTTTCCATTGCCAAAAGAACCAATACTTCATTATTAAAGTTAGCGATCCCATTGTGTACTGCGCTGATGGCCGTCCATTGCATCGTACCGCCACACCCTGCCGCTCTATTTGTCACAAATGAATTAGGTGCTGATATTGGTACGGTGATTGTTGCAGGGTTAGCCGTAGGCCTAGTCGCGTCATTAGTCGGCGGGCCACTGTTCCTCAAATTCTTAGGTGACCGCTTACCGTTTAAAACTGTGCCAGAAGCGTTCTCAGATCTTGAGGTACGTGAAGAAAAAGACTTACCTTCTTTAGGTGCCACACTGTTCACGGTGTTATTGCCAATCGCCCTCATGTTAATCAAGACTGCCGCTGACTTGAACATGAGCAAAGATAGCCAGTTATTTACCCTCTTACAGTTTATTGGTAACCCAATAACCGCTATGTTTATTGCTGCTTTTGTCGCTTATTACATGTTAGGGATAAGACGTAACATGGGTATGAGCGTATTACTCAGCAAAACCGAAGAGAGTTTTAGCTCAATCGCTAATATTTTATTGATTATCGGCGCAGGCGGGGCATTTAACGGTATCTTAAAAGGCAGTGGACTGAGCGATTCCTTAGCGATGGTGTTATCTGGTATTGATATGCACCCAATTTTACTGGCTTGGCTAGTCGCCATTATTCTTCATGCCGCTGTCGGTTCTGCCACCGTTGCGATGATGGGTGCAACGGCGATTGTGGCTCCGCTAATGCCAATGTACCCACACATTAGCCCAGAAATCATGACATTAGCCATTGGCTCAGGCGCAATTGGCTGCACTATCGTCACTGATTCATTGTTCTGGTTAGTCAAACAGTACTGTAATGCGACTTTAGCCGAAACATTCCGTTTTTATAGTGTCGCCACGTTGATTGCGTCTTTCGTCGCGCTGGGCGGGACTTTTGCACTTTCATTTGTGATTTAAAAGAGAGTAATTATGACTCAGATAAATGTTGATAAGTTAATTGCTGACTACCCTTTAGTTCAGGACTTAATCGATTTAAAGCAAATTGCGTGGTTCAACCCAAAGGTCACGACGACCCAAGCGGGTTTGCCTTATGTCGGGCTTACCATTGAAGATGTTCAAGATGCAGAAGCGCGCTTAACCCGCTTTGCGCCTTATTTGATGAAAGCGTTTCCAGAAACTCAAGCGACACAAGGGATTATTGAATCTGAAGTTATCGATATTCCCAACATGCAGGCCGCGCTGGAAAAACGGTATCAAACGCCAATAACAGGGAAAATGTTACTGAAAAAAGATAGCCACCTGCCAATTTCAGGGTCAATCAAAGCCCGCGGTGGCATCTATGAGGTTTTAACCCATGCAGAAAAATTGGCTTTAGAAGCTGGTTTATTATCAACAGATGATAATTACGAAATTTTATTCTCAGAACAATTTCGTCAATTCTTTAGCCAATACCGCATCGCGGTGGGCTCAACCGGTAACCTTGGCATGTCCATCGGTATTATGAGCGCTAAACTTGGCTTTAGCGTCAGCGTGCATATGTCCGCAGATGCCAGACAATGGAAAAAAGACAAATTGCGTTCACATGGTGTGAATGTTGTGGAATATGAGCAAGATTACAGCATCGCCGTTGAACAAGGCCGTAAAGAAGCAGAAAAAGACCCAAACTGCTTTTTTATTGATGATGAAAACTCCACAACCCTATTTCTTGGCTATGCCGTCGCAGGCCTTCGCCTAAAAAAACAATTTGTAGAGCAAGGGATTACAGTGGATAACGACCACCCGCTATTTGTCTATTTACCTTGTGGTGTTGGTGGTGGCCCCGGTGGCGTTGCTTTCGGGTTAAAACTCGCCTTTGGGGATGCCGCCCATTGCTTATTTGCAGAACCAACGCATTCACCTTGTATGTTGTTAGGAGTACATACCGGGTTACATGATGGCGTGTCAGTTCAAGAGATTGGTATCGATAATATCACTGCCGCTGATGGCCTTGCCGTTGGCCGCGCATCCGGTTTTGTGGGGCGCGCGATGGAGCGGTTGATTGATGGTTATTACACTATCGATGATAGCGAAATGTATAACCTGTTAGGCTTACTCAACCAGACCGAATCTATTAAATTAGAGCCTTCGGCCTTGGCGGGTATGACTGGCTGTGTGCATGTCACGCAAAACACAGATTATTTGCAATCCAAATCACTCACGCCTAAGCAACTGGCCAACGCAACACATCTGGTATGGGCAACAGGTGGCGGTATGGTACCCGCAGATGAGATGCAAAAATATTTATCACAAGCCAATCTAAGTTAACAATTAACATGTTCAAAGCCCTCCTCACGTTAAATGATATGAGGGCTTTTTACCATCAGCCGCAAATTATTAGTTTTGCAATGATTGCCCCGGTAATGGGACTAAATCACTTTCAATATAGCGTCTCACTAAAGTCGCGAGCGCGACTAATGAGTCCAAATGAGTCCTTTCCCAACCGTGGGAGCTATCTAGTGCGAAACATGCTAAAGCCGCACGAATATCCCATCCTGCATCAATTGCTGCAGCACTATCCGAACGATAATGTTTAAACGTATCGCGGACGTGAGGAATGTCATACTGCTGGCATAATTGTAATAAATGCCGCGTAATTGCTAAATCAAACGGGCCGGTTCTGTCGCGAAAAGCTAAGGTGAGGGCGTCATCCCTTGTGGTTTGGTCTGGCGCAGAAACGGAGTTATCAATCGCCAATAACTCTTGAACTTGCGGACCAAAACCGTGGGTGCCTCCGATACCGACCTCTTCTGAAATCGTGAACATCATTTGGCAAGATACCGCTGGCACAATACCGTCATCCACCAGTGATTTTAATGCGGCTAACATCACTGCACATCCGGCTTTATCATCCAAATGACGCGATACAATAAAACCGTTATCAATGAATTCGGGTTGAGCATCCACTGCAACAATATCACCGACGTTTAAGCCATGGGATTGCAAATCAGCAAAGTTATAACAGGGGGCATCAAGGCGAATTTCTAAATTATCCCAATCGGCTACTTGGGTATCTACCTCAGTATTAAAACGGTGCCCTGAGGCTTTTAATGGCAAAATTGTCCCACGATATTGGTGATCATCACTAAATACTGTCACCCTTGCACCTTCCGCAAAACGGGCTGCCCATGTGCCTGTATTACGCAGTGCCAAACGCCCATTCGGTTTGAGTTGTGTCACCATCGCCCCTAATGTATCAAGGTGTGCGGCCAATGCACGTTTAGGTTCTTCAGAACCGAGTGTGATATAGAGCACCCCGCGGCGTGTGTATTTTGGTGTAAACCCCAACTCCGACAACCATTGGTGAGTTTGCGCAACGGCTTGTTCAGTCATCCCTACAGGGCTAGGTGTGCATAATAATGTTTTTAATACAGAGGTCAGATATACTTTATCTATCATTATATTACCTATCTTCACTTAAGAAACGTTCTTGTAATGTGGCTTGTAGCGCTAACATGGCTTGTTCTGCATAAGCCATATGTGCTTCCATTACCGATTGAACTTTAGCGGCATCTTTACGGCGTAAAGCCTCGATTAATTGATATTGGTATTCGATGCCTTGTCGCCTGTCGACAGGCTCAGGTTTTAAATAAATGTCCTGACAAACGGCTAAGTCTTTGAGTAAGCGTTGTAAAAAATGGCAGATAAACACTAATAAAACGTTATCGGAATAGCTGGCGACCACCGCATGAAAATCCAGTTCTGCCATTCGTTGCTGCCAGCGTTCATTTTCATCTACGGGCTCATGGTCATAAATGGCGATGGTATCGTACAGCTTTTGAATTCCTGCGTTATCGATATTATCAATGGCACTGACTGCTACCACCGGTTCTAATAATTTACGTAACGTATAAATATCCTTGATTGATATATCCCGCGTAAATAAATAGTTTGATAACAAACTCATCGCTCGCGCTTCAGTCATTGAATCAATAAACGCGCCACCACCAGGCCCAGTTTTTGTTTTAATTAACCCTTGAACTTCCAATGACTTTAATGCTTCTCTCACAGTGCTTTTGCTAGCGTTATAATGTTCAATTAGCTCTTTTTCTTGTGGCAAACGGTCACCGGGTATGAGGTTATTGGCCATAATGGTTTCTTTTATCGCATTGACGATTTCATCAGTACGTTTAATACGCACTGACTCTATCGTCATTGGCTTATTGGTGCTCATATTAGCTTCTCAACTGGTTTAAATAAGTTTCTAATCGACTGAATCAACACGAATTCGTGGGGCACTTGCCAATAAATTTCGCGTATATTCATGCTCCGGTGCGGCAAATAAGCTGCGGGTATCTCGACATTCTAGCAAATCCCCTAAATAGAGTACGGCAACTCTATCTGCAATCGACTCCACTACCGCCAAATCATGGCTAATAAATAAATACGATAATGAAAACTGTTGTTTAAGTTGTTCTAATAACAATAAAACTTGCGCTTGTACCGAAACATCCAGCGCACTAACGGGTTCATCAAGTACCAATATTCGTGCATCAGCAGCTAATGCTCTCGCAATCGCTAACCGCTGTGCCTGCCCTCCTGAAAACTCATGAGGATAGCAAGCTAAAGCGTCGATTGGCATATTGACAGCTTCGAGTAATTCCGCCAAACGCTTCGCTCTTTGTGATGTGTTCATGTGCTTTAAGTATTTCAATGGAACCGTTAATGTCTCGCCTATCGTTTTACGGGGGTTCAAAGAAGCAACCGGGTCTTGAAAAACGTACTGAATGGCTTGCCCAAATGCACGTGAACCTTGTTGCAGCCATTCGGCACAAGTTTGCCCTAATACCGTAATTTCCCCCGAGGTTTCACGCTCCAACCCAACTAAAATACGCGCTAAGGTACTTTTTCCTGAGCCACTCTCCCCTACAACAGCAAGGGTTTCACCTTCATAGAGCGATAATGAAATATTTTTTAGTGCGTGAACTTGGCGCCCTCGAGGGTGAAATAGGCCTCTTGGCTGCCCGAAGGTTTTCACCAACTGATTAACCTCAATCACTTTTTTCATTAAACCTCCTGTGCCGATGTTAAATCATCACCATTGGGCTGATGACCATAAAGTTGTTGGACTTGTTTTAAAAATCCACGCCCTTCCCCTAATTTAGGGACACTGGCGATCAGGCGTTGTGTATAAGGATGCTGAGGCTGGCGTAATACCGTTTGTGTCTCCCCTGTTTCAACTATCTCACCTTGCTGCATGACGGCAACACGGTCGCAAATTTGGTTAATAACCGCGAAATCATGGGTAATAAATAAGAGTGCAACACCACGTTCACGGCGTAGTTGGTTGAGTAACTCTAAAATACGCGCCTGCACCGTAACATCTAATGCGGTGGTCGGCTCGTCGGCAATAATCAACACAGGATCATTAGCCAATGCCATCGCTATCCCTACCCGCTGGCGCTGCCCGCCCGAAAGCTCATGGGGGTAGGCATCAAAACGCTCCTGCGCATCTGGGATCCCAACGCTATCCAATAATTCAATGGCTTTATTTTTCGCCTCATAGAATGACAACGATTGGTGAGCGGTAATGGCCTCACGCAATTGCACACCAATGGTAAATTGCGGATGAAGTGTCGTCAGTGGGTCTTGGAAAATATAAGATACCTTCGCACCGCGACGGCGTTGCATAACGGATAACGGTAATGACAACATTTCTTCATGTTCTACATAAATACCACCAGCGGTAACCAACGCAGGAGGCGATGCAAGCAACCCCATTACCGATAAAGCCGTAACACTCTTACCCGAACCGCTTTCTCCAATTAGCCCTAAACATTCCCCCGCACCAACGGTAAAACTGATCCCTTTTACCGTAGGGCGTAATTGATTTCCTTGGCGAAAAGCGACCGACAAGTCTTTGACTTCTAATACCACTTGTTCGCCTCCCGTTTTCGCAGGAATATTAACTCTGTCAGTCTGTGTCATCGGTTGTGATCGCTGTAAGGCTCCTGATTTTAACCGGGGATCAAGAATGTCACGCACGCCATCCCCTAACAGGTTAAAACTAATCACAATAAGAAAGATCATAATACCAGGTACCAATGCCACATGAGGAGCAACAAACATTTGTGCGCGCCCTTGCCCTAGCATTGAACCTAAATCTGCATTCGGTGGTTGAGTACCTAGCCCTAAAAATGACAAGCCTGCCGTCTCTAAGATCATCCAGCCAATGGTCGTTGACATGGTAACCACAATGATTGGCAAGACATTCGGTAACACTTCCGTTAATAGGACTTGTAGGTGGTTTTTACCTGACAACCTTGCAGCTTGAATAAAGTCTCTATCACGTAACCCCACCGTTAACCCACGAATATTCCTAGCAAAAAAGGGAATATTCACTAATGCGATAGCATACAACGCATTGAGTAACCCAGGCCCCAGTACCGCTACAATCGCTAATGCCAATAAAATGTATGGAAATGCCATTAGCATATCAATACAACGCATCAATAATGTATCGGTACGATGGCCAACATACCCAGCTACCAAGCCAATTAGGGTGCCGAATATTGCCGCAATTAGTGTTGCGGAAATACCGACCAATAGGGATACTCGCGTTCCCCACAGCAATCGAGACAAAATATCTCGCCCTAAATGGTCAGTACCTAATAAATGGCCAGATGAAAAAGCGGGAAGTAGCCGATTAACTAAATCTGTTTCATCAGGATTAGCAAGAGGTAGCCAAGGCGCTAAAAATGCCAAGAGCATAATGATAGATAACGTAAATAAGCCCAAAGTTGCTAAACGGTTCGCCAGTAATAATGAGCCAATCGATTGGCGATGACGATGCTGAATAACAGGGGTCACTGACTGGCTCATGATTTCAACCTCGGGTCTAACATGGCTTGCGCAACATCCGCAAGTAAATTGATAAAGACATAGGACGCTGCTGCAATCAATACGCCCCCTTGAACTAAAAACAAGTCACGGGTTGCCACAGCCTTCACTAACATGGCGCCTAGCCCCGGCCACTGAAAAACGGTTTCAATGTACACCGCACCACCAAAAACAAAGCCCGCTTGGATACCAATGACTGGGATAACGGAAACCAGTGCCATGCGAAATGCATGGCGAAAAATCACTTTGCGCTCACTCAAGCCTTTTGCTCTTGCGGTACGAATAAAATCAAGTCGCAGTACCTCTAACATTGCTGTGCGCGTCAAACGCGCTATCACCCCTGTCGCGACTAATGAAAGCGTCACTGCGGGTAAAACAAGGTGATGCAATAAATCGCTCAGGCCACCGCCTTGCCAAATATCGTACATTCCTGATGCCGGAAACCATTGTAATTGAACAGAAAAAAGCATAATCATCAATAAGCCGATCCAAAAAGATGGCATTGAGATACCCAATAAAACAGCAAGTGTAATAAATCGGTCACTCCAACTGAATTGGCGAATGGCGGAAAGGACTCCGGCCAGTAACCCTAAAACTGAACTCAGTAACAACGCACTTCCGCCCAAAATTAATGTGGCAGAAAATCGCTCTAAAACTTCATCAACGACAGGCCGGTTAAGAACAAATGAACGGCCAAAGTCACCCGAAATTAAATTATGCATCCAAATAAAATATTGCTGATATAACGGCTTATCCAACCCAAGCTCTGTTTTTACTCTAGCCACATTTTCAGGAGTCGCCCAAGGGCCAAGCAGCGCTTGAGCAGGGTCTCCAGGGATCATTGCCATGATAAAAAAGACAATTAACGTCAAACCAATCAGTATGGGTATGGTCGCTAAAATGCGTTTCAAACAGTATAACCACATAGTTTTTCCCCATAAAATCAAAAGATTAATTGAATATTTAATTCACATTAATCAATCTTTACGAACGTCTTTAAGTAATAAGTTAAAGTTAGGCTGCAATTTGAAATGTTTAACATGCTCATTAGCGACCGCATTTTGCTTCCAATTCGCCACAAATAACCAAGGGGCATCTTGATGAACAATTTTTTGTACTTGCCGATATAACTGGGCGCGCTCCTCGAGATTATTGGTGACTCGAGCTTTGTCTAATAACCTATCGAGCTGCTTGTTACTGTAATAACCAGAATTGAACCCGCCTTTATCCGGCCAAGAAGCGCTATGTAAGGTTAAAAAGGGTAAAGTATCTGGGTCATTCGTCATCCACGCCATTTCGGCCATATGCGCTTGTTTTAGACCTGCATTGACCTTTGATAAGTAGGTATTCCATTCAAAGGTTTGAATTTCGACAGATAGCCCAACCGCTTTCAGGTCTGCTTGAATGGCTGTCGCCATGGGGATCGGGTCTAGCATCCCTGAGCCCCCTTCCGTGACATAAAAAATAACTTTTTGCCCTTGAGCCCCTGCTTCTGCTATTAATTGGCGTGCTTTTTCAGGGTCATAAGGATAAGCCTTGGTTTCTGCATCAAATGCCCAATCAAATGCCGATGGAATGGGCCCTTGTGCTACCCCCGCAGAATCCTGAAGAATGTATTTCACAATATTGTCTTTATTTACCGCATAGTTAACGGCTTGCCTCACACGCACATCATCAAACGGTGGCTGAGACGCATTGAGCATGGCATACCAAACATGAGGCCCTACGGCTTCATAAACATAAAAGCGGTTGTCATTAACAAATAATGGGACGTTATCAGCAGGGACTTCTACCATGGCATCAATTCCCCCCGATAACATTTCAGCTACCCGAGTATTGGCGTCAGTGATAGGCCGAAAAACAACATGTTTTAAACTGGGTTTACCATCCCAATAGTCTTCATTAGCGGATACGACCACCCTTTGGTTTGCGGTCCACTCATCAAACTTGAAGGGACCTGTTCCGCTGGGGTGTCGGCTAAAGTCTTTGTCATATTTCTTTACTGCTGTGGGTGAAACAATCAGCCCTGCAGGTGTCGCTAAGTTTGATAAAAACGGGGCAAACGGTTCTTTTAAGGTAAACACCACCGTTTTATCATCTGGAGTTTCTATCTTGTCTATTGCAGAAAAGAAAAATGATAATGGGAATGGCCCTGTATGGTAGTACGGGTGCTGGTTATCCAACATTCGCTCAAATGTGAATTTAACTGCATCCGCATTGAATGGGCTACCATCGTGAAATTTTATATTCTCGCGTAAATGGAAAGTATATGTCAGGCCATCATCACTAACAGACCATGATTGGGCTAAAGCAGGTTCAAGCGTTAATGTACCGTCCGCATTGCGAACTAACCCTTCGTACAAGTTAACCAAAATTCGGGAATCATTCGCAGCGGTTGCCACTTGTGGGTCTAATGACTGCGGCTCAGCAACTTGCCCTAATAATAAGACATCAGGATGGTTCACCGCCAATGTCGGTAGCGAAATAAAGCATAAAAGCCAAAAACTGGCTATCCACCTACATAAACGCATTTTCATTTGCTTCCCCCTGAGTGCTGACATTGCTATATGATTGTGAAGTGTGATTTGTGTCAATTTTGTTAATAATTTTATCTTTTTCTTTATTTATGATGATAAATTATATTTCAAGCAAGAATTTATAATGATAAATTTGATCAAGGTCTAATTTATGAGGTGTAAAATGACATTTTCAATTGTGGCGCGCTGCCCATTGACAGGAAAAATAGGTGCAGCGACGGCAACAGGTGGCCCTGCGGTTGGTGCATTGGTCTTACATGGCAAAAGCCAAACGGGGGCAATCGCAACTCAAGCAATGACCAACCCCATTGCTGGCTTAACAGGTATTGAATATTTGCAGCAAGGCCATAATGCGAATAAAAGCTTAAATCATCTGGTTAAGGAAGATATTGACTGTGAACGGCGACAATTAATTATTATGGATAACTATGGTGATACAGCTGATTGGACAGGTCAATATTGCTTACCTTGGTGTGGAAGTCTATCGGAACCCAACTTAGCCATTGCTGGAAATATGTTAGCTAGTGAACAAGTTTTGGATGCTATTCATCGAAGCTATCATAAAAATGCTCATCAAGATCTGGCTGATCGATTACTTATTGCCATGCAAGCTGGTGCCGATGAAGGTGGTGATTATCGAGGCATCCGCTCCGCTGCATTAAAAGTATGGAATGACCGGCAATACGCAGACATTGATATTCGCTGCGATTGGTCAGAAGCACCGCTATCAGCGCTTGAAACCATCCTTCAACAGGTTCGCTCCGAGGATTATGCTAATTTTTTCGCGCAAATCCCCACAGGAAATGAATATATCGCTAATAAGTGAAGCTATCATGGTGCATATCGACTAATAAAGTAAAATAACTGAATGATATGTACCTGAAGTAAAAGTAACTATTTATGAAAATATTATTAACTGCATGAATAACTCTGTATTTTTCATCATTAAAGCCAGTTTAGCTTATTATTCAATTTATCATTCATTACTTAATCTTAATTATTCACTCTTGTCATACGTCCTATTACTTTTTACTATTCGTTGCCATCAGAAAATAAGTGGTTATTTTTAACAACATTAAAAATAATGAAAAACATCTATTGCTTTAAATTTATCTAATTCTATCTCATAAATGATTACGATAATTAACCTTAATAAAGACTAGGTTATTTATTTTTGTTTAGACACTTCACCACAGAAACAAAATAACATTTATTATCAACTTGTTATATACCAACTCCCCAGCTAACCTAGTGGACAATATTTATGCAACCTAACCAATCAATATTAAATACGTTTAAATACTGCAAGCCTTAACAAATGGATGATTAATAATCAAATGAACAAAAATAGCTCAAAAAGTACATTTAAAACTCATTTATATATTAATTTCCCAATTTTAGAACTTAAGGGATATTCAGAATTTTCATCTATGGTGAAATATTAATCTCCCTCTTTGACCCCCTCATCAATTATTGCCTTTAAGCTAAATTTTCATATTTACACCTGTACACTTTTAATGACATTAACATTAAAAAAATATTAATTCTTATATCTCTAAAATAAAGTAATCACCTACAAAGCCTTTACAGCACCGAGTAGATCAATTTACGTCGCATTTCATTTCAATGACCTTTATTAACAAATGCTACCGCCACTTAACAATTACAAAATATATGATAAGATCATTATCTCAATTTGAAATTATTTACTATATAAAAAACAAGATTGTTATTGAGGTTATAGATGAAAATCTCGAGAAGAAAGCTATTATTAGGGGTTGGTGCTGCTGGTGTTCTAGCAGGAGGTGCTGCGGTTGTTCCTATGATCAATCGTGAAGGTCGTTTTGAATCGACTAAATCACGCGTACCCGCTGTTGCTGGTACAGAAGGCAAATTACCAGAGTCTGCGGATGCAGTCATCATCGGTGCTGGCCTTCAAGGGATCATGACCGCAATTAACCTTGCAGAGAAAGGTCTTAATGTTGTTATCTGTGAAAAAGGTGTTGTGGGCGGTGAGCAATCAGGCCGTGCATATAGCCAAATCATCAGCTACAAAACCTCTCCAGCTATTTTCCCTTTACACCACTATGGGAAAATTCAATGGCTCGGTATGAACGAAAAAATCGGTGCTGATACCAGCTACCGTGTTCAAGGCCGCGTTGAAGTGCCTTCAAGCGAAGAAGATTTAGAAATTTCAAGAGCGTGGATTAAGTCTGCATCTGAAAACCCAGGTTTCGATACGCCTTTACGTACCCGTATGATTGAAGGTACTGAACTGGCTAATCGTCTGGTTGATGCGCAAACCCCATGGAAAATTGGTGGTTTTGAAGAAGACTCTGGTAGCCTTGACCCAGAAGTTGTTACGCCAACGATGGCAAACTACGCTAAATCAATCGGTATTCGCATCTACACTAATTGTGCAGTACGTGGTATTGAAACTGCAGGCGGCAAAATTTCTGATGTTGTCACTGAAAAAGGTGCAATCAAAACGTCTCGTGTTGTTCTGACGGGGGGTATTTGGTCGCGTCTGTTCATGGGTAACTTAGGTATTGACGTTCCAACACTAAACGTTTATCTGTCACAACAGCGTATTACTGGCGTACCAGGTGCACCAAAAGGTAACGTACACTTACCTAACGGTATTCACTTCCGTGAACAAGCTGATGGGACTTATGCTGTTGCACCACGTATCTTTACCAGCTCTATCGTTAAAGACAGCTTCCTGTTAGGCCCAAGATTCCTACATGTATTAGGTGGCGGTGAATTACCATTAGAATTCTCTCTTGGTAAAGACTTATTCAACTCCTTCATGATGGCAACATCTTGGAATTTAGACGAGAAGACACCATTCGAAGAGTTCCGTACGGCAACAAATACACCAAACAATGAACACTTAGATGGCGTTCTAGAAAGACTGAGAAAAGAGTTCCCAGTATTTAAAGAGTCTAAAGTGGTTGAGCGTTGGGGTGGTACTGTTGCACCAACGGATGATGAAATTCCAATTATTTCAACCATCGAGCAGTATCCAGGTCTGGTCATCAACACCGCTACAGGCTGGGGCATGACAGAAAGCCCTGCATCTGGTCGATTAACGGCAGAATTGTTAATGGGTGAAACACCATTTATCGACCCTACGCCGTATAAACTTTCTCGTTTTAACTAAAAAACGGGGAAAATAACGATTTTTACTGTGGATCTATTAGCGAATAGTTTAAAGTTAAATGAAAGTTTAATTTTTGATAAAATTAATAGATCCTATTTACTTTGATAATGTTAAGGAGTTTACATGCGCTATAAAACTTTATTGCTTTCTCTGCCTTTGATTTTAGGTGTAGCAAGTGCGAATGCAGCTGATGATGTTAAACGCGTTCCAGTGAAAGGATTCCCTATCTCTGAATCAGTAGAAATCAATGCGGGCAACCTCATTTTCCTAAGCGGAAAAGTCCCTTCTAAAATCTCTGCAGACGCTAAAGAAGGCGTTTTAGAGTCTTATGGTAATACCGAAGCACAAACAATCAACGTATTAAAACAAATCCAAGCTAACCTCGAAGGTATGGGTTTGACAATGAATGACGTTGTTAAAATGCAAGTATTCTTAGTTGGTGGTGAAGAAACTCAAGGTACTATGGACTTCGCTGGCTTCATGGCTGGTTACAATAAGTTCTATGAGTCTGAGAAAATTACTAATCTGCCAGCTCGTTCTACCTTCCAAGTCGCTAAACTGGCTAACCCAGCTTGGAGAGTAGAAATAGAAGTGACAGCGGTACGCCCTGCTGCAAAAAAATAAGTTATTCAATAACGAATAGCTAAACGATAATGAGGCATAGCAATGTGCCTCGTTATAATAACACTTCTTAATTGCCACATCTTTCAACATTCCCTCACAGACTGTCATTATTGCTTCCTGTATGCTATTGCTTAAAGTTCTTCAATAAATAAACGTGCTATGCTGCAATCATTAGCACTGCAATCATTAGGGTAAAAATGAGTCATCGCATCAAATAAGGCAATATATGATTAAAGAGTCTCTCAAGATCCACGGTAAAAAACAGTTTGAAATCAAACAAAAAGTTCTATTGCCTCGTAAATCAAAAGAGATCCGCTATCAGGTCGAAAGTTTTTTCTTTCTTCCATCATCATTGCAAGTCAACCCTGACCTATACACGCCATCAAGTCTTCAACGTAGCCTCAAAAACTATATCCGCTTAAGCCCACCTACGGTTAAACTTTCAGCTTTACCAGAAGAAAATGGCGAATTAGATGACTTAAAACGCTGGTTAGAACAATGTGACCCATTAAACCCCCCTTCATTGGACGAGTATGAGAACAAGTTAAAACGCTATGCTTTAACCTTTAAGCGCACGGTACGAATTAATGTCAAAATGATAAGCCAAAACGCCCAACGACAAACAGATGAATACTTAACCGAGTTTATGGCGAACATGGCGAAATGCCTCAGGGTTTATCGGGCGTTAGCGCCACTGGCGGGAAAAATTGAAGAAAGCATTCGCTCAAATGCATTTTCTTATTGCGACGAATTTATGACCTACTACACCATGAATTATTTGCGTGATTTATTAGCTGAGAAGCAAATACCGTTACGTGAAGAAATCCGTCATTTTTGGTATCAAGAAATGCGTTACCTAAAGAAACAATACCCTGATTGTTTTCCCAGTGATGAAACTGATGCCGAATTAGTGACATATCGTCGCAATTTATTGAAAAAATACATCAATCGCTACCTTTACTTAGAGATCCGCCATAAACGTGGGTTGCCATTATTATTGCACTCCATTTATGGTATCGCTGCAGCAATCTCAATGATTTTTGCCACGTTAATCGCCTTTCTTTGGCAAGGAAAATATGGCGCGTTGAGTGCAAATTTATTTTTAGCTATGGTTATTGGCTATATTTTCAAAGATAGGCTGAAAGAAATCGGTCGTGAGCAACTCTATCGCGTTTTCCAAAAGTGGATCCCGGATAGACAGCTACGTATTTATCGTGAAGGTGTTAAGGCCCCTGTCGGGCTATGCAAAGAGTCTTTTCGCTTCATCAGTGAAAACATGCTCTCCCCTGATATCCGTGAAATGCGACAAAAATCCCATTGGGTTAATTTAGTTAATGTCCAACGTATGGAAGATATCCTGTATTACCGCAAAGATGTATTGCTACATAACCGCCATTCGGTGTTTGAAAAAAACCAATCATCAATTGCTGATATCACACGCTTTAATATTTCAGATTTTCTAAAATATATCGATATTAGCTATGAAGAACTCACTGTAAATGATGATGAACCTGCAATCATTGGTGAAAAGGTGTATCACATTTACCTTTGCCGCCGTGTCACAATTAACAAAAAAACCTACAATGAGCTGGCGCGTTTAGTGGTTAATGCCGATGGGATAAAACGCTTAGAAGTGTTGCAATCACTAGATTTACTGACAACCGATGAAGACATTGAAATTTCACCGCAATGAATTCATTCTGCCACTAACGGTCTTCTATTCGGTAATATTCCCATTCATTTAGGTTGTAGCCAACACCGCTACAGCTCAAACTATGATAACCATTTAATTTTCTAAATCATTCGAACTGTAGCAAGGCGGCAAGAGAAGATATCTCGGGGAGCATACAAAAGTATGTGACCCGGAGTAGCTGAACGTAGCCAACACCGCTACAGCTCGAAGGATGATAACCATTTAATTTTCTAAATCATTCGAACTGTAGCAAGGCGGCAAGAGAAGATATCTCGGGGAGCATACAAAAGTATGTGACCCGAGTAGCTGAGCGTAGCCAACACCGCTACAGCTCGAAGGATGACGAAAATTTAGTAGTAGAGAGCAATATACTGATCATCCACCCGTTTAATATCAACCGGAGTATCAAAAATATCCTCAATAATGTCAGATTTCATGATCTCTTCTGGCTTACCGTGATAAGACAGGCGACCGTTTCTCAGAGCGACAATATAGTCCGAATAAACGGAAGCGAAATTTATATCGTGGATTACTAAGATAATGGTTTTGCCTAGCTCATCTGCCGCTTTACGCAGCAGTTTCATCATGATCACCGCATGTTTCATATCCAGGTTATTCAATGGCTCATCAAGTAAAACATATTCTGTATCTTGACATAAAACCATTGCGACATAAGCCCGTTGGCGTTGGCCACCCGATAATTCATCTAAATAACGGTGACGTAAATCTGACAAATTTAGAAAAGAGAGTGACTCATCAATTTTCTTTTTATCGTCAATGGTTAAACGGCCTTTAGTGTATGGGTAACGCCCAAAACCAACCAATTCCTCGACTGTTAAACGGCTGGCAAATTGATTTTCTTGGCGTAAAACTGACAAACATTTCGCTAATTTATCACTCGGTGTTGTCGATACGTCTAAATCATTCACTTTGACGTAACCACCGTGATCAGGCTGTAACAAGCGCCCAATTATCGACAACAGTGTTGATTTACCTGCACCATTAGGCCCGATGATTGAGGTAATACCGCTATTTTTAATTGTTGTTGTTACGTTATCTAAGACTTTAGTATCCTGATAACTTTTCGATATCTGACTAATTTCAATCATACTAAAACCTTCTTAACACCATATAAATAAAGAAAATACCGCCGACAAATTCGATAACAACTGATAATGTCCCAGCCATATTTAAGCCATATTCTAGAATCAACTGCCCACCAATCAACGCAATGACACCAAGTAGAAAGGAAACGGGTAGCAAATAGCGGTGCTGGCTACTGCCAGCCACTAAATAAGCTAAATTCGCGACCATCAAACCTAAGAATGTTAAAGGCCCAACTAATGCTGTAGAAACTGCAACTAATATTGAAATAAGCAACAAAATGACAGTGACTTGCTGGCGATAATTAATCCCTAGATTCACCGCATTGGCTTGCCCTAACGCGATAACGTCAAAACAATAACGCATGCGCCACAATAGGACACCGACGACTGCCGTAATCATTAATGTGAATAGAATTAGCTCAGGTGTTCCCTTTGTGAAGGTGGCAAACATCCGGCTTTGTAAAATGGAAAATTCATTAGGGTCCATTAAACGCTGCAGCAATGTCGCTACGCTGCGAAATAATGTGCCAAGAATGATACCCACCATCAATACTAGGTTGATATTCATTTTAACTGACACAAATAACCAGCGGTAGAGCAGAACAGAGAACAGTACAAGTAGTGTGGACTCTAATAGAAACTTACCAATATTCAATAACCAAGAGGATGGAAAACTCTCACTATAGAAGATAAAAATGGTTTGTAATAATACAAACAATGCTTCTAATCCCATGATAGATGGGGTTAATATCTTATTATTAGCAATCGTTTGAAAGAGAACTGTTGAAACCCCAGCCGAGAAAGCTACCACAATCATGGTGAGAACAATATAGCCTCGATGCGGCAAAATATAAGCAAGATTGCTACCCAAATTGACCGTCATATAAAGCACAATGGATAGCAGCGATAGTGCCAGTAGTATCCATATTCTTTGCAACGGCGTTACCCCTTTTTTAGGTAACGCTATTGATGAATTAACTTTTTGCATAACGTTGTTGCTTCAACAATAAATATAAAAAAATCACCGCGCCAACGACACCTAAAATCACACTTGCTGGGATTTCAAATGGATAGCGAATTAAGCGCCCAATAATGTCACACAGTAAAACTAAGCCACCACCAGCAATACAAATCCATGGGATGGTTTTACGTATGTTATCGCCCATCACTAAGCTCACGAGATTTGGAATAATTAAGCCTAGGAAAGGTAATGCCCCGACCACCACGACCACGACGCCACTGATTAAAGCGATAATCGATAAACCAATGGTCATCACTTTGCGATAATTTAGGCCAACATTAATTGAAAACTCACGTCCCATACCAGCCACCGTAAAGCTATCGGCAATCCAGCAAGCAATTAATGTTAATATTCCCACTAACCACAAAAGTTCATATCGGCCTTGAATGATGCTAGAAAAGTCACCGCTCATCCATGCACCAAGAGATTGTAGTAAGTCGAAGTAATAAGCGGTAAAAATGGTCAATGCGCTAATAACTGCCCCTAACATAATCCCCACCAGTGGAACTATCAGGGCAGATTTTAAAATCACACGACGTAATAGCACCATAAACAACATGGTGCCAAGAAGTGCAAAACCGCTGGCCACCACCATTTTAGTCATAATACTTGCTGCTGGGAAAAGCACCATGACGACCAATAAACCTAAACTGGCTGACTGGGTTGTTCCTGCGAGGGAAGGTTCAACAAAACGGTTTTGTGTTAATAATTGCATGATTAGCCCAGCAACACTCATGGCGCTACCAGCTAAAATCAAGGAGACGGTTCGGGGAATTCGGCTAATAAAAAAGATGTCTTGCATCTCTGGGTCGGTGAAAAGCGAAACGGGTGACACGTCACCCGCTCCAATAAACAAGCTTAATACCGCTAAAACCAATAACGCGACAATTCCACAAAAAAGATAAAGCGTTTTCATCGGTTATTTTGCTTGGCTCTTCTCTAATGCTGTATTGATATCGTCCATTAACTGAGAATAAGTTTGGATCCCACCAGCAATATACACTGCAGTTGGGTCAAGGTAAGTAATTTGGCCTTTTTCCCATGCAGCGGTTTTTCTAACTAATGCGTTATCTAATACTTCCGCAGCAGGCTGTGCATCCGTTTTGCCAATTGCGCTGTCACGGTCGATAACAAATAACCAGTCTGGGTTTAATTTCACCAGTAATTCTGCATTAACGATATTACCGTGGCGACCCGTGTTTTCTTCAAACACATAAGCAGGTTCAAAACCTAATACATCAAAGATAAAACCGAAACGAGAACCTGGTCCATACGCAGAAATTTTACCGCCACTAACTAAGATTACCATCGCTTTACCCGCAGTCGGCGCTTTAGCTTTGATACCTTCAATTTTAGTATTGAAGTCAGAAATCAGTTTTTTGGCTTGTTCTTCTTTACCGAATAGCGCGCCAAGTTCATTAGTACGTTCAGTTAAGCTACCAATAAAGTTTTTGTTATCAATATCTAATGAAATAGTTGGTGCAACACCGCTGAGTTTGTCATAGGCATCACGAGCACGGCTACCACCTAAAATCAGGTCAGGCTTAGCATTACTTAAGGCTTCATAAGCAGGTTCAAATAATGTCCCGCCATTGATGTATTCAGAACCACTGTATTTAGTTAAGAATTCAGGGAAGTGAACGTTGGTTTGTGGAACACCGGCAACTGGAGCCCCGAGTGCATCCATGATGTCCAATGTTTCCATGTTCATCACCATGACTTTTTGCGGATGACGAGGAATTTCAGTTTTGCCTTGGGCATGTTCTATTGTGATAGTTTGTTTTTCTGCGACTTGAGCTGTTTCTGTCGTGTCTTTTGTGTTATCACAACCAGCTAACACTAACGCAGATAACAACGCAATACCCGAAACTAATGATTTTGCAAACATCTAATTTCCTCCGTCCATCGATAAAAGTACTGATGATAAAATTTGGTGATCCACAATGTAGCGTATATTACACGCAAATAAGCGCAAATGATATTAGTTTGCATTTGCATTCACTAAAAAGTTGTTGCAACGCACAAAAACATCAATTTAATTTGTTGAATCTATGAATTTTAAAGTGTTAAAAGGCAAGAGCGAGATAAAAAAACGAGGAGAACTCTATAAAAGAAAGGGTTGGCAGTTTGTTACGACACTTAATTCAAAAATAAATAGGTTGAGTTTTCTACTGTACGTGTTTGCTTAGCGACTTTTATTACAGTTAGGCGACATAAAATCGTCATCTCAACCTATTTATCATTAACAACCATTTAAAGACTTATTATTGCGTATCATCCAGTCGCCCATTTTCACTGAGCTGAGAGCTGATATCTTCAAGGAACCAATCAATTGGTGTTCCCATCAAAAATGCAAGTTTAAACAAGTGAAACAAATCAATCTTGATTTTGCCTCTTTCATAGCGTGAAATCTGTTGTTGACTAACACCTAATAACTGAGCTAACTGAAACCCTGTATACCCCAGTTCTCTACGCTTTTCTAAGATCCTCTGACCTACCATATAATGGATTTTTTCACTGCCATTTTCTGAATACATATTTTCACCATTTATTAAGGCACAGTTAAAATAAGGGCTGCGGCACCTTCAAACTGACCGGCTTGAACTCGGCCATTAGTACCTAATACAGCTTTCATGGTTACCGAATTTGTTCCACCAGCAGGCACATGAATTCTGTAACCAGCTTCTCCTGGCGTATCGTTTCCACCTAGATACAAATTCGCGTATAAACTGTTATCTGGTCGTAAATTAACACGGCCATTTGTCACGTTAACACCTGTGGCAATCACTAGCACATCCATCGCTAAGTTACAGGTCACACTAATGTTTACTTGTTTTGATTGACCAGCAAGTTCAGCTTCACTAATCGAACCAAAGTTAATATCAGGGATCGTATTGTTAATCTTACAAGCCCCAATCGGTGGAGGCGCAATACCACATAATGAGCCGGGAATTAACCCACCGTTACTCGTAACCCCAGTACGATCTTGGTAAAACAGCCCCACACATTCCTGATTATTCTGTAGCCTAACCCCAGTATGAACAGCCCACTGTGTTGCTGGAGCTGTCGCCTTTGCCAAAACACCGGGTATATTCTGAACGTCACGCATGTATTCATACTTAGAAATTTCGGCCAACTCGACGGTTGCCGCCCCTGGTGTTCCAGCAGCTGTATGCTTATGGCTTATGGTGAGATAGCATTTCGACCACCTAAAGCAAGGATTACGCGTAGTTGGCAATTCAGGGTCCCAGCGAGCAATGACGTACTTATAGTTTGCATCCCCATTATTTGGGTTATTACCGGGCTTTGATTCAGTGATATAGGAAAAAACAGAGGCTGATGCAGTAGATGAAAACATGACTGCACCAATTAATAGCGATAAAAATACTTTCATATTAGTTCACAGCCTTATTATTCATAATCTAATTTAAATGTTGCTACAGCACTGTAAGGGCCTACTTTTATTGTCTTATTTGCAATAGCATCCGGTTCACCTTTTAAATAGGCATAGAACCTCAATTGGTTAGCACCATCTTGTAACGTTAACTTCGAGCCTTTCTGGTCAATAGCCAGTGGTGTTTTATCTGAGTTTTGTAACCCCACTGCGAAACCAGATGCAACACTACCTGTTGATAATGCAATAAAACCAGGAAGTGCGAGATTAGGTGTTCCTGAAAACGTCACTTCCACAAATTTGCCTATCGTTGTGTCACAGTCGGCCAGTTTAATCGCAAACTCTTTAGGCGGAGTTTCACCATAGGCGTAAAAGTTTTTTTCTGGTGTATCAAAAAATTCCATCAGGATGTTTTCATCACCCGGTAAAATAGTGCAGGGTTCCTCCACTAAATTACCGATAATCCTTAAATTATCAGGCACAGCGAAAGCAGTGCTAACGTTGATAAGTAAGGCACTAGCTACTGCACATTGAATTAGTTTTTTCATTATTGGTACTCCGCTAGCAATGTCCCTGTTGCGGCAAAGCCTCCTTCAGGCAACGTAACTCCCAATCTTTTCACAGGAACAACCTCTAAAACAGGTGGTTGCCCATAGCTAATCTTTAACGGTTTATTAATTTCAAAACCGAGGCCATTTTGGGTAATACGCATGCCAAGATCTCGAACATTAGTTTCCAGTGCCGACTTATCAAAATCTGTTGCTGTCCCTTTGATAGTTAGCATTAAGTCCCAACCTTTTAAGTTTTCTTCACACTTCAATGCGTAATTAATCGGTTTCGCAAAGTTAACGCCATCAACCTTATGTAAACCAATGTCTTTGTATTCGATGACGTGAACTTTATCTTCAAAAACAGTGCAAGGCGGTGGAAGTAACAAGGTTCCAGTAAATTCCACATCGTTTGCCATCGCAGCGCTAACAGGTATAACTAACAAACTCATTATCAGAGGAAGTCTTTTCATTATTTTTTTCATTATTTTCCCCTCACTGATAATCAAGTTTGATAGTGACGCCCGCATGAAAAACCCCACCCTTTGTTAATGTTGTGGATAAATCACGAACAGGTATGGCTTCAAATTGAGGGGCATTTGGATACACAAACTTAATTTCTTGGTTTAATCGAAGTTTGCTTCCGTTATAACGAAAAGCGATCCCTAAACCTTGAATGTCTGTTTCAATCGCACCACTATCAAAGGAGGCAGGAATACCAACCAACGTCATTTTCATTTGTGATGTCGGTCTTTTTTCACAATCAATATTGTAATTTATCGATTTTGCATAGGCGTTACCGTCAATCCGTGTACTCATGATTTCGTCAAAATTAACTTTGATTATATTTCCGCCATTAATTTTGCAAGGTGGTGGTGCCAAAACAACCCCTTTAATCGGTACGGTTATCATACCTGGCGTAATTGTCGCCCTTGTACTTCCTGATGGGCTAATACGCGAATCGGGTAATCCTGCATAGGAAACCGATGTAAAAAATATTCCAGCGAGACATGATGCCAGCAGGTACCGCTGCTTATTTAAATCACTCATAATCCACCTTAAAGTCCATTACGGCGCTGAAACTTCCTTCCGTCAGTTTTTCGGGAGTTCTCACTGGCGTTACAAAATATTGAAGTGTGCCTTGCGGTGCATCGAGAAATTGTGGACGACCACGACTTCCTAGCCTGATATCTTCTCGTTGTGCATCCGTCACTTCTAACGCCACGCCAGAGACACCTTTGACACTTAACATTTCTGGAAAATGCTTATCCGATACGGCAACAAAAGAAACCGTTATCACCGGTTGCATTGCATCCCATAGTGCACGACCCGTTCGAGTGTCTTTCATTCGACTTTCCGTACGAATGCAGTGCCTAAATTCTAATTCGAATGACACTGGCTCAGCTCTATCACCAGGTTTACGGAGTGAATAAGAAGGGATCTCCCCTAGAGACACTTCTTGGCGCTTTGAATTGGTCACATCCATCGTACAAGGTGCCTCGGTCATCATGCCATTTACTGTCAATGTTCCGTGTAATCCATCAATATCCCAGCTATTTATTCCAAAGGTAAACACTGGAACTAAGCCAAATAAGATAGTGCTGAACTGGAGAGTCCTTTTCATACATTATTCTCCGTTATCTGTCCGTCGAAGATTCAACTTTGCAAGTTGTACCGGCGCAACCAAACGTCAATTTAGGCCTTCCACCATAATCATTGATATAAGTTAGAACTGGTTTTGCCCCCATGGCACTTGCGCTACCCTTAAGCATTCCGTTACTTTTTGGTGAGATCATCACAGGCTCAAATTGCTTCACCGTATCTCCTCCCACTCTTGAACTTGCATCCACAATCGTGACAAAGTAAGCAGTTGGATTTGTGATTTCGTAGGCATCTCCTTTACGCGTTAACGTAATTTTTTCCTGCCATGGATTTTCTAAATCCGTACGAGTGGCGTATAACGCTTTTGGTCGATAAAACAATTTAATACGCGTCTGTAATGCAATCTGTAAAACGTTAGCTTCTTTACTACGTGGTGGAATCTCACGTAAGTTAAAGTAATAAACACTTTCTCTGTCTTGAGGTAATGTAGCGATATCAGGAAGAGATTGAATTTTAACCTGACTACCTTCACCTGGTTCTACACGTTGAACTGGTGGTAAAACCGTGAGTGGGCTTTCAATTTTGTTACCATTAGCGTCTTCAATCCAACCCTGCGCAAGATAAGGTAATTCTGTGTTTTCATTCTTAATATTCAAGCTAATGGTTTTTTCAGTCCCATTATAAATAACGCGTGTTCTATCAAGTGCAATAGCAGCCAGAGCCTGCCCACATAGCACCGCAGATAACGTGATTGTTGTAGTAAAAAATGCAATTTTTTTAATATTCATAAGTACCAACTATTTATAAAATCAAGCAACTTGGGTTACTCTGTATAATCTGTGCTGTAAGCAATATCCGGTGGTTTTAATAACCAACGCTGACTCGGCGCTACGCCCTGTTTAATCGGCGCAGGCTTGTAAACTGGAGCAGACTGCCCAACAGGAACGGCTTTTGCTGGCATATACCCAGGTTCAACACTTGGGCTGTTTGTACACGGTAATAACAGTGAGTTAAATTCAGCCGTGGTAATATTTTCTGGAACCTGAATTTTGCATTGCACACTTCCATCCCAATACACATCTAAAACTTCATTTGGGTTGATACCTGAGATATACACAGACCCATTATCAGTTACGATACCGAGCTCTCTATTCTTCTCATTTCTCACGGTGGCACCGAATGGCGGATAACTTCCATCTGCCAATGCCAATCTCACCATGGTTTTAATACCCGATAACACTTCAAACTCGCGGTAACCTACAGCCCCTTCAGTCAGCGTAATTGGCTGAGATGTCCGGATGGCTTCTACGTTGTCAGGCAATTGAGTCACATCAATGGATGTACTGGTACGATAGTAATCACTGATATCAGCAACTACCGCTTTACCAAAAATATTGGTTTCAGTGGTCGGCCCAAAACCTTGAATAGGCACATTTTTCACCCCCTCAGTTCCCACCATCACACGGCTTCCACCTGGGGTATTAATGCGGTGCAATGCAGCACCATGCCCTGTGACTGTAGCACCACCTTGTAAAGAAAATGCAGCTGAGGTAGTATCGCCATTGATATAGCTGGTACTTGCAGTAAGTGTTGCTAAATCAGCGTAACGTGTATAGAAACCATCAATAGTTCCACGGCCTCGGTTACTCACCCCAGTACCCACACGATAGTTCGTCTTATCATCAATGGAATCAAAATAACTGACGGTGTGTGAGTTACCATCTCTTGTCACCATATTGTTGTAGCTAATTGACGCTCTATCTGCCCAAGGCAAAGAAAGATTCATATATAGCCCGTCGTCATTATTTCTATTATCAAATTTGTTACGGAATGCCGTTAAACTTAAGTTGATATTTTTAAAACGGCCAATATCAAAATATTTCGCAATAGAAAGGTTATAACGTTTTGCCGCTGGTTTATTCCAATAGGTTTCGTGGTTATAGTTCAGATACGCTGTCAGATCTGCACTGGTGAAATACTTATTAAATGTAATCGTATACAGCTCTTTACTATTATCGAATTCCACACCTCTATAACGACGATCGAGGTACTGGTTCATACTCATAAAGTCACGTTCAGAGAATCGGTATCCTGCGAAAGTGACTTGGCTATCATAGTCTTCAAAACGTTTTGAATAACTTAAGCGATACGATGCCCCCGTATAGATTTTGTTATCTGTTTTCAGTTTCGCGCGTGACTCGGTGACATCGAATGAAATTGCACCAAAGGCGAGTAAATCTCGACCAACACCGAGTGATAACGCGTTATAGTCACCTGCTGCTATTGCACCGCCGAATAATGACCAACCGTTGGAGACCCCCCAGCTAAATTCCCCCGTAACAAACCCTTGCCCTTCTGTTTCATGTTCCATATTATTCGGTCGGCCACCTGCAATCTTAAACAGAACTGAGCCTGGACGAGTTAAATAAGGAATGGAGGCGGTATTCATTTGGAATTCTTGTACCGAGCCATCCTGCTCTTCGACGCGTACATCTAATTTACCGCTAACCGCATCACTTAAATCTTGAATACGAAAAGGCCCCGGAGCAACTTGTGTTTCATAAATAACACGTCCTTGCTGAGTCACGATCACTTTTGCATTGGTTCTTGCAACGCCAGTCACCTCCGGTGCATAGCCACGTAGGTTTGGTGGTAGCATTCTTTCGTCAGAGATCAGGCTGGCCCCCATATAACGGAATGAGTCAAATAGTCCTGAACGTAAAAATTGCTCACCCATCGTGAGCTTTGCATTTAGCTCTTTTACTGCTCTATAGGCATAATATTGGCTCCAATCCCATTTACGGTCGGTCGATTGCCCATTAGTGCGATTATAACTTGCTTGCCAATCTGCCCTAAAACGCCACGCACCAAGGTTAAAGCCAGTTGTACCGTTACCAGTAACTGACTGGGTATTGGCTGAATCCGCAGGCCTTGTTAAGTTAGCATTCAAGTTATAGTCAAAAATTAGGGCGGGTACACCTTCATCCCAACGAGATGGCGGATCCCAGTTATCAGAAGTAAATTCGATATAAGCCTGAGGTACAGTAATTGTGACTGTTTCTTTGGCTAAAGAACCGCTTACTGTCATTCCAGGGATCGTTTCTGGAATTAAACATTGGCCATTTTTAGCAAACTCAACCTTTTTCTTCCATTCATCGCGCAAAGCAATATGTTCAACAACATCTGGCGTTAAACAAGGCTCCGTCATACTTGGATCATTAGGATCCTCGATATATTCAATATCAAAAATGTCAGCTAAGTCGCGATTATTTAAATTAATTTTAAATGGATATTTCCCTGGCATAACATAGCCCGCACGAGAGAACTCGTTTAAGGAAATATTTTTTTTATCCTGAAGATCTAAAACATCTGTATTAAACTCAATACTATCATTATTTGCATTAGCTAAATTTATATGAGCAATAGCAAGAAACACCATGGTAGCAACAGGCGTTAAAAAATAACTTACTGAGTTATTAAATACTTTATTTTTACTTTTTAATTGCAGAGCCATAATAGTCCCTTAGTAATAACTCAGTAATAATCCATTTTAAAACGGATAGTTGTCTGATAATTCCCTGGTTTTAAACGTTTATTATTAGATACTACCCGCACCTTATAATGCAGAGTTGTATTGCCTGCGCTAATGGGTAAATCAGGCATTGCTCTACCAGGTATAGCTACATTTCCAGCTGTATCAGAAATTTTTACTGACAATCCATTTGCATGCCCAAAAACATCGAAGTTACGGCCATCTGTTGGACCATCGAATGTAATATTGAAAGTTTGCCAATTAGGAGTTCCAGGAGTTACCGGTGTTAAAACACAATTGATAAGGCGTATAGAGAAATCACTTGTAGGACTTTCTCTGTCGTGAATTATCTGGCTAACCGGTACAGTCGTTATGTTAACTGATTGATCTCGGCTATCTGCATCTATTGCACAAGGGCTCTCAATGATTGAACCGCCCATGGTAACAGTTCCTTTGAACTGACTTTGTGCCCGAGAATTTTGATTTTGCGCACTAACTATCGGGGCAAATATCATTCCTGAAAGCACCATGACAATGATGCCAAAGTGATTCATAGCGACTCCATTTCAACTTAATAACCAATTTCAATGCATTAAAATTAGTGCCCATACATCCTTGTACGGGCTATACCAATTACTGGTAGCTCAGAGCAAATGTTGCAATTGCATCAAATTCACCTGGTACAGCTGGTTTGTTTGCTGCATCATCATCGCCTTGCAAATAAGCTTGGAAACGCAATGTGTTCGCACCAGTTAATAAAGTTTGAGATGGTGATTTAGCACCTAAAGCAATTTTAGTTCCGTTGTAATCAGTGATCACGATACCCGCGTTTTTCGCAGTACCAGCAATAGCTAAACCATCAGTTACCGAAGTACTTGGAATACCAGTAAATGTAGTTTGAACAGTTTTCAGAGTTGTGATGTCACACTGCTCTAATTGGATATTGAAGTCACGAGCAATACTTTTACCGCCACCGTTTAATGCAGACGTCGCGATAGCACCCATTTGTACTTCAAATGCTTGAGAACCTGGTGGAATTGAGCAAGGAGCATCAATAATTGAACCTTTAAAAGTGACTTGACCGCCACCTTGGTTTGCAGAAGCAGAACCAGCAACTACTGCCAGACCTAAACCTAATACTAAAGCAAGTTTATTTAATTTCATTTTATACATTTCCATTAGATAAAAAAGACGACACAAATTAAAATAATGAGTTATTATCAATCTGATTATTTTAATTTTTTCTTAAAATATATTCGATTAGTAAATATTAAGGATTGACACTAATAACTATTCCTATTTATCAAACTCCATTAATAAATAAAATAATTAAACAATGCATCAATGCGGTGCCATTATTATATCTCATTCTAGTTATGTCAAATCTGAAGATTAATTAACTACTCACATTGTAAGTTAGTGATATATATATAATATCCTGAGAATACTCTATTTTAAATACTCCGTTACTGGATAAACGAGTGATGTACATCTAATTAAATCGACCTTTTTTTAATAAAAAACCACAAAATAAACCCAATCATTACTAATAAAGTTTTTTATACTCATAAAACGGGTTCTTATTAGTGAAAAAAAATGAGGTGGAAGATAATAATAAAACTAGAATTAGATAAAATCATTAAAACGAAAAGTTTACTGAAAAATAATTAATCGGAAATATCTCAAAAAAAACAATTAAATATTTTCATAATGTTTCTTAATTCACTGATTGTTACATTTAAGCCAAAAAGAAAAATAAACATAAAACAATAAATATCATATAGATACATTAATTTTTTTGTGTTTTTTATATGAATAGCACCTAGAAAACAATAATATAATAAAACATTTTTTTAAATTGAAATGAAAATAGAAACAATTAAGAACAAACGAATTAAATAAGTATCTACTAGAAAAAAATTTCATTGCAAAATATTTCAAATGGTAATAAAAAGTAATTTTCAATAAATCTATAATTATATAAATCTTATCTTTAAGCCTCAAAAAACCCAAAAATTGGCTCCTATAATTACAATTAGGTTATTTTTTAAGATTAACTAACTAAATTAATATACGTTGGATAAAGTCAGTTTCTAGAAAACCCACCATGAATAAACAGAACACCTTAAGTTATTCTCGATAATTACATCACTGACCTAATGGTGATAGTTAAAATATAGAGGCTATACATTTAAGTAAAAATACCAATAAAAAATATTGGAATTAAAATATGATTAAATTAGACGTTATTGAGCAAAATAGAAGATAGATTGATCTCTAGCAGATTAAAAACAATCTGTGCTAGCTTAGTTTGATGTTAATACGTTTTTGTTTTCCTGATAGGCTACTCATTGGGTGGCCATGTGATGTAGGTAAAAAGCCTTATCATGCTCGAAGCACTTGCGAGTCGACAAATAGCCGCTAACTAACCAGGGTATGAGATAAGAAGTTAAAAATTTACTGACGTTTCGTTGCATCAGAGTTTGAGGCGATTCCCTACAAGGATGGCATTTTCTTCTATTACTCTATGAAAACTGCCCCTCAATAGTGTTATCAGATTAGTTTTTCAGCTGTAGAGCAACATACAACAGTACCTTACTTTCAATCGTTAATAGATCTAATTTTGTTATCTCAGATATCCTTTTTAAACGATAATCTAATGTATTTCTATGAATAAACAACTCGTTAGCTGTTTCACGAGATAATAAATTATTTTTAAACCAGACTGTTAATGTTTTAATTAGCACACCATTAGAATCTTCATGTAATAATGTATTCAATGGTTTTAATAGTTCTTCTGAAGACCATTTAAAATTTAAACCGTATAATAAAACCGGTAGCATAATATCTTGGTAACAGTAAATTTTTAACTGGGGTTTCTTAGCTTTCCCTACTTGCATGGTAATTTTAGCCGTCTCGTATGATTTTTTAATCGATTCCTCTGCGGGCTCTAAAAAAAAATTACCTAATGATATTTTCACTTGTAATTTAAATAACTTCTGAATATCTGATTCTAATTTTATAATTTTCTTTTTTTCATTATCAATATCCCATCGATTGAACTTATTTAGTGCAGGGGTTAAACAAACAATTTCCGTCAAAGATTGAATAGCGACTAAGTTATCAGGATTCTTATATTCAATTAGCTTTTTAATTTCTTGCAATTCACTAAATGCACTATTCACACCTAATTGGCCACTATCTAATTCAATAATTATAGCAACTCGTGGAATAGAAAAATTAATATTAAGCTTTTTAGACCATTCAGTTATATTATCGGGAATTGTTCCATTTTCGATATAAGTTAGAATAATTTCTTCTTTAAAACGATCGTTTAAATTCAAATGGTTATAAATCTCTGCCTGCTCTAGCATCATTACGGCTGTCATTGAAACCAACTCCCCAAATTGTTTAATTTGGGTTGGTTCTCCTGTTAATCCTATTACACCTATAATTTTACTATTCAAATAAAGAGGTAAATTAACACCTGGTTTAACCCCATGTAAATGATTTGCAGTGGCGTCATCAATAACAACCGTTCGCTTTTGCTTTATTGCAAGCAAAGCGCCTTCATGAAATTCTCCTAATCTATTACTATCTCCACTTCCTATAATACATCCAGTTTCATCCATAACATTAATATTGCAATCAATAATCTTCATGGTTCTATCAACGATTTCTTGCGCTAATTTGGAGGTAAGACAATAATCATACATATTTCAACCTCTTTTACTGGTGCTGTAAAATAGAAACAAGATTTTAAACTATAAGTTTTAATAATGTTTATTATTAATTTAATTGGTTCCAGTATTCAATATTCATTGAAAAAATCAAGAAAAATAAATTCAATTCAAAATAAAGCAAACAAAGCTAAATTTTCAAATTATTACTTCAATTCTTGTTGTCAATTTTAATATTCAACGTATTCGCTATATTTTTAGTACAATTAAATAAATTACTTTCAGCGTTATTCAGTGCTTCTTTTAGTGAACTGATTTTATGCAAAATACTAAACGCTGAATCAATACCATATTGTTGTAAATGACTGAGGTCATCACCAAGGCTTCCAACAATGGCAATAACGGGTATTTTATGTTTTCTAGCTAACTGAGCGACACCGAAAGGCACTTTGCCATTCAAACTTTGGCTATCTAATCGCCCTTCCCCTGTAATGACTAAACTCGCCCCTACCATATGTGATTCAAGGTTCAAGGTTTGTGCAATAATATCAAAGCCAGGCTTAAGTTCCGCTTTTAGGAAAGCAAGTAAAGCCGCTCCCATCCCTCCTGCTGCACCGGCTCCTGCAATATAATGAACTTCAACATGCAAATCTCGCTTAATGATATCTGCGAAATGTTCTAAATTTTTGTCTAACATTTCAATATGTTCATTTGTCGCACCCTTTTGGGGGCCAAATATTACAGATGCACCATTTTTACCAATCAATGGGTTCGAAACATCGCAAGCAATACTAAATTGACAAGCTTTTATCCTAGGGTCTATTGTACTGACATCAATACACGCTAAGTCGGCAAGTGCTTGTCCTCCTAATTTAATTTGTTGCCCATGTGAATCTAATAATTTGGCCCCAAGTGCTTGCAACATTCCTGCTCCGCCATCATTAGTTGCACTCCCGCCTATACCAATAATAATCTGCTTTACCCCAGTATCTAGGCAGGCTTTTATCAATTCTCCTGTTCCATATGATGTCGTAAGTAACGGGTTTCTTAATTCAACAGGGACTAGCTCTAGCCCACTTGCCGCAGCCATTTCTATAAATGCTTGCTGCTTATTTTGAGATAAACCATAGAATGCTTGAACACTCGTGCCTAAAGGACCAATAACATCAAGGTGATAGATTTCGCCATGGGTAGCCTCAACCATCGTCACAACAGTGCCTTCACCTCCATCCGCAATAGGACACTTTACATAAGTTGCATGTGGAAATACCTCTTTGAACCCGTTCTCAATAACCGTTGCGACTTTCAATGCAGATAAACTCTCTTTAAATGAGTCAGGTGCAATGACTATTTTCATAAAAATAATCCTTTAGAAATTTTTATTATCAATAAGTTAAAAATTCAGGTGGGTATTGCCCCACCTGATACGACTTTTTATTATTTCGGTTCATCAAGTAACAGGATCATAATTAAGCCAATCACCGCACAGATACCAAAGTAAGAGAAAACAGCATCAAACTTACCAGTCATATCTAACAATAGCCCTGCCATCATAGGTGAAACGAAGCCACCTAAGTTTCCTCCACTATTCACAACAGATATCGCAATTGGGTAGTTATTATTATCAGCAACTCCCATTGGATAAGCAGTAAATGCAGGCCAGCCAATATTTAAGAATAAACCAACCGAGAAAAGGGCAAGCGCAACTGCAGTCGTACTTTCAGGAACATTCAACATCACTAACATCATGGCAATCGTCGCTACTGCGGTAAATAGCATCGTAGGTTTACGACGACGACCAAAAACTTTATCAGAAATCCAGCCACCAAAAATCGAACCGATAAACCCGCCAACAAATGGCATTGATGCAACAAAGCCCATCTTCATAAATGAAAAGCCTTTTTCATTCACCAGATAAGAAGGTATCCAGGTTAATATTCCATATAAAATACTGACCATCATGAAATAAGAAATGGTATTACACCAAATATTTTTAGATTTAAATATTTGGGAAGCTGAACTTAATGGCGTGACTGATTTAACACGAATAAATTTATCTAGCGTATTAAATTTAGGACTCAGAACAATATTGCCTTCTATTTTCTTTTCTGCAATTTCTGAATTATCGGCACGAATATAATCTAATTCACTTTGTGAAACAAAGCGACTTTCCTCTGGTTTTGTTCTAACAAATAAGTACCAAATAATAGCGAGAAAAATACCGGGAATAGCAAACAGAATAAAGACCCAGCGCCATCCATAAGTTAATGCAATCCAAACGACTAATGGTGGAACAATAATAGGTGCAAACATCGTTGAGGCAATATAAACCCCAGTGGCAGTTGCTTTTTCTTTTGCTGGAAACCAGTTATTAATTGTCGACGTTAGCCCGACAGGGGTTGGCGCCTCTGCCATACCTAGGCCGAGACGCAACCACTTAATTGCAAAGGCAGATTGGGCTAAACCAATAAACCAAGTCATGGCAGAGAAACCGAGAATGGATAATGACACCATTCCTCTGATCCCACGTTTTGCCATCCAAAAGCCCGCGGGTATTTGGCATAAAGCATAACCGAGGAAAAACATACTCGCGAGAGAACCCGCTTCTAAATTAGTTAATTTAAACTCATCAGTAATAAAAGGTAGAACCGCACCAATATTACTTCTGTCTGCATAATTTACAGCATAGACGATAAAAATCAGGGCTAATACCACCCAACGATAATTCGTCTTTGGCTTAATCGGATTTGAATTTATCATTATTTTCGCTCCAGAGCAGTTTATTATTTAATACACGTTTTATTACCTGCTTTTTTAAGAATGAAACGATCCCTGCTAATTCATTAAAATTAACATTTAGGAACGTTATTTAATTTAAACTTACTTCAAATAATTTTATTTACTCGACAAGCTATGCATTGTTTCTTTTAATAAAGGATACAGCCCATTGTAAATATTAAACTGCTTGTCATAAGTATCTTGCGTTTTTTTATCTTGATTTGGTGTGAATGTGATATCTTCTGTTTTTATAATCGGTAAATCAGGGTCATTAATGCCACAGAAAAAACCAGCTCCTGTCGCACCAACCATTGCGGCGCCAAAAGCCGCTGCGTCTGCTGTTTGGGCAATATTATATTCAACCTGAAGAATATCCGCTTTAATTTGAGTCCATAACGTATTACGTGATCCTCCCCCTACGCTGAGTAATTCATCTAATATCACTCCCCATTTTTCATTAGCAATATTTAAAATCTGTTTTAAACCATATGCTGTACCTTCAAATGCCGCCCTGACCATATCATCGCGAGTATGATTTAGACGTAAGCCTATCCACGCTCCCGATGCATTAACATCCCAAATAGGGCTACGTTCTCCAGCTAAATAAGGCAGATAAATTAAGCCATTGGCACCAGGTACTGATGATTTTGAAAATATTTCCAACTGTTCATGGTCATTAACTTCCGGCCAAATAGCCTGATTTAACCAACTGAATGTTCCCCCTGTTGTCGACATCGCACCATGGGCCAACCATTGATTGGGGACGATGTGGTACCGGTTCATAAAACGAGGGTCAAAATTTGGCTCTTCTAAGCAAAACGTAATGACTCCCGATGTTCCTGTTGATTCAAAAGCCGTTTCAGGGTCAAGTAACCCAACCGCGAATGCTGCAGCGGCGGTATCTGCCGACCCTAAAATAATTGGCGTATTTTCTTTTAATCCCGTTTCTTGAGCAGCTTCTTTACTCACTTTACCAACCACAGAGGTGCATTGGTAAATCGGCGGCAAAATATCGTGATTAAACTTCCAATACCTTAATAATTCTTTTGACCACTTAGGAGCTTTCGCCAAAACCACTGCGCCAGAATACGCGGCTTGGGTCGGGTCAATGGCGGCTTTTTGGCTCCCTAACTTTAAAGATAAAAAACTATTAAGTAGCACGACTTTATGAACTTTTTGCATTAATTCCGGCTGTTGTTCTTGTAGCCATCCTAACGTTCCTACCCAACATGCAGACGGACTTGGGCTATTACAAGAAAGCGCCCGAACATGCGTTATATTTTCCCCGAGTGTTTGCTGTATGAAGCCTTCGGAACGCCCATCGAGGTAAGTAATCCCATTTGCGACAGGTTTATTATGTTTATCCAATAAAACCAGCGTTGGGCAAGCAACAGAGAAACTCACAGATACGATATTCTTTACTTGAGAAGTCACTTCTTTAACTGCATCTGCGGTCTTTCTCCAAAAATCATTTAAGTCAATTTCATGATTTTTGGGAGATTTGGAAATAATATTGGTATCACGTGAAGCCTTTGCCAATAATTCTCCATGGAAATTAAACGCACAAACTTTCACACTACTGCTACCTGCATCAATTCCCAAATAGACACTGTCCATCATGCTGCCTCCAACGCCTGCTTTTAATTGTTATGTATAATAATTTTAATCGCGTCACCTTTTTGAGCGGTTGCCATGGCCTCGTTGATCTCATCTAAAACAAATCGGTGAGTCACTAATTTCTCAATATCAATTAAGCCAGAAGAAATCAGTGTCAAAGCTTGTTGGTATCCTTCCCGGCTTAACGCACTGGCTCCCGTAAGAATAAGCTCGTTGTAGTGAATAATATTGACATCAATTTGCGCCATATCATCTTTTGAAAAACCAGCGAACAAGTTAACTCGCCCGCCTTTTCTAGCGAGTTCCAACGCAGGATTAACTAATCCAGGGATGCCAATGGCAATAATCACAACATCTGCCCCCACACCTTCCGTCAAGCCTTTTACGACATCCAGTAAGTTTTCTTGCTGGCTATTAACGACGCGTGTTGCACCGCAATTTAACGCAGCCTGTTGGCGCTGTTCATTGAGTTCACTCACAATAATATTTGTCGCACCTGAGAAACGTGCAAGTTGCACGTGCATTAACCCGATAGGCCCCGCACCAATAATGACCACCGTATCACCGAGCTCAATACCCACATTTTTTTGTCCATTGATACAGCAAGCTAACGGCTCAGCTAACGCTGCGGCTTCAAAAGACATCCCTTGCGGTATCTTAAAGACATTACCCGATGACAAAGCAACCTCTGGTATTCGAACATATTCCGCAAAAGCGCCATCAAATTCATAACCGATTGCTTGGCGGTTTAAACAGACATTTTCTTTACCGATACGACAATAAACACAAGAACGGCATGGCACGACAGGATCAACAGCGATTGCGTCACCGACTTTTAGGTCAGTCACATTTTCACCGACTTCGACAATTTCCCCTGAAAATTCATGTCCTATTACAGAAGGGTAACGCACACCTTTAGTTTTTTTACCTGAAATAATCCGTCCGTCAGTTCCACAAATCGCGGCTGCTTTGACTTTAATAACCACATCGCCTTTACCAACTTGTGGATATTTAACGTCTGCCACTCTAAGTTCATTAGGCGCATACAATACCGCTGCTTTCATTTTTTCCTCCCCTATGCATAACAGCTATGAACGTTAGTTATTTGCCACCAGCTTGCTTATATTCCGCGATAGCTTGGTCAACCGAACAATCATCATTAATTAATGCATTCAGAGCCTTAATGACTGCTGTTGGGTTTTCGTGCTGCCATACGAAGCGCCCGTATGTCACACCACCAACACCAATATCTAATGCTTTACGTGTATTTGTTAGGAAGCTAACAAGATCACTCCCCATATCACCGCCAGCTAAAGCAACCATTGCTGGGCAGCTATCAACGACTGATTTAAATGTCTCAGGGGAACCTGACCAAAGTGTTTTGATGATATCGACACCTAGCTCAGCGCCTGCGCGAACACAGTAAGCGAGATTTTTCGCATCAAAACTATCTTCAATCATTGGACCTTTTGGATAAATATGCGCGACTAAAGGCAGTCCCGCGGAAGCAGCGGCTTTTGATACTTGACCTAAAAATGTCAATTGCTGTGCTTGTTCAGGTCCGCCCATAATACAACCGACTGAAATTGCATCTGCTCCTAAACGAATCGCTTCTTCAACGTCAGCAACGGGTGTGTCATAAGCTTCATGGTAAGGTATGGAATAACTTGTCGCTTTCATGATGATAGAAACATCGGAAGCAACATACGGAGGATAAACCTTTTCAATAATACCTTTATGCATCGTAATGGCATCAGGTGCACCCGCAACAACCTGTTTCATGACAGATTTAATATCACCAATTCCCGGTAATACACCACGTGTAATCGGATGATCCATAGTAATCGCAAGAAGGCGGCCAGATTTTTTATTTAATAATCTTTTTAAACGAATTTCTTTTCCTAAAAACATATTAATGACCTCTTTAAATCAATGAGTGAATTAATTAACTAAATTTTGAGGATGGCCAGATAAAAAGGCTTCGATATTGTCCATCATCATGTCTGATAAGGTTTGTATGGCTTCAAAACTAGCCCATGAAATATGAGGGGTAAGAATAAAATTTGATAACTGAGTTAATTTCATCATATAGCTTTCTTTTTCGGGTGGTTCTGAAATACAAACATCAAACCCTGCACCTAATATTTTATTATTTATTAGAGCGCCATATAATGCTTCTTCATTAACGATCCCACCTCGTGCTGTATTAATTAAAATACAAGACGGTTTCATCTGTTCGAATTCTGAAAAGCTAATTAAATCCTTGGTGGATTTGAGTAATGGACAATGAATAGAAATAATATCACTTTTCGCAATAACATCCTCAAATGGTGTATATAGTGGGCCCATATTATTCGTGCCTTTGTATGTGGAAAATAACACCTTCATACCAAAAGCTTTTGCGATATCAGCAACTGCCTTACCTAAGACACCATCACCAATAATACCAAGCGTCGACCCAGCTAAATTATTAATTTTATAATCAAAATAACAAAACTGGCCTGATTCTTGCCAACGACCATTTCGTACTGATTGTGCATAGGCTAATAAGCTACGACGTAAGGCTAAAATCAAGGTAAACGTATGCTCAGGCACTGTATTTATTGCATAATTTCTGATGTTAGAAACTAATATATTACGCTCATTACAAGCACCAATATCAATCACATCCGTTCCTGTTGCAGCGACAGAAATGAATTTGAGTTGCTTTGCAGATTCAATAATTTTTTTAGTGATTTTTACTTTATTGGTAATAATAATGTCTGCATTTTTCACTCGCTCAATGATTTCATCTTCCGATGTTTTCCCATATAGTTCTAAACTATATTCTTTATTTATTTTCTTAATATTTATTCCTTCAGGGAAAGTGCCATGATCGAGAAACACGATTTTAACTGTCATTTTTATTACCCCCCAATTAATCAACAAAATGAATGTCAATTAGACTTTTTGATTTAATAAAATTATATAATTCGCTTATCAGGAAGGCATTGTAAGAATGACTAGTTTTTAACGTGAAAAATTGAATATAATTGTGCAAATGCACAATTTGTTATGAATTCGATCACAAGAATGTGATGAATAAAAAAATCGGCCACTTAAAACAAGTGACCGATATAAAATAAAGTGAGTTAATAATACAACATTAGAAAAAGGTCGGCATTTCCTCTATAACATCATATTTATCATCAACAAGATAAATCACTTTCCATTTATCAAATGTAATACAGGGGTGAGATGTCCCAAATATTAGTATATCGCCAACTTGGAAATCACAATTTTCATCAAAAGATAAAATGGCATGTTGGTCCATTAAACCGACTGTTTTTGCACTATTAGTTTGAAAACAGACTGGCTTACCCTCTCGATATTGCATTAGAGGCTGAGGCAAACCTGCATCAAAGGCGACATCCCTTTTACCAAAATTAACAATCGCTCGTCCTTTCTCAGGCACAGACTGAATTAATGCCACGATTTCCATCGCTGGCATTAAATCGCCATCTAACTGGCAGGCCACACTGTCCCGCATTTTCAATGCGTTCTGGGCTTCATCATAAATACCGTGGTCATGTGTAATATAGCATCCAGGGCGGATCACAAACCGAATAGGTTTAGAAAGATGAAACTCTGCCATCTTTTTACTGACCAGATCATACCAAACTGAACCTGCCCCAGTTATTAATAACTCCCCTGAATAGCGTGCAAATACACCTAAGTTATCCAGTTTTTGACTGGTGGTTAACACTCGCTGTAAAAATTGCTGTATCTCTTCAATATCCTTTTGGGCATCATCGCTATGAATAACGCCTTCGTAGAATTCAATGCCAGCAATCATTAAAGAAGGAAGTTTGGTTAACTCATTTGCCAATGTGATGGCTTCTTCTTCACTTCGACATCCACAGCGTCCACCATTAACCCCTAACTCAATCAGAACATTTATGGTTAAATCTAATGATGAAAAAATGGCAGCCAGCTGTTTTGCATGAATCACATTATCAACACAACAATAAATATTGGCTTGATTTAATTGCACTAGTTCCGCAAGTAATCGAATATTGCTTTTACCCACGACTTGATTAGCAATAATGATATTCTTAACACCTGACTCCACTGCCACCTTGGCTTGATAAGCTGTTCCTACACTTAGCCCCCATGCACCTTGAGCAATTTGTCGTTTAAAAATGGCAGGCGTCATGGTGGTCTTACCGTGTGGAGACAACGAAACATTCGCCACATTCGAATAATGCTGCATCCATGCAATGTTATTCTCCAATTCATTACGCTTTACTACCACCGCTGGTAAACACACATCCTCATGTAGGACATTCACCGAAATACCATCCTGATTTAATATGGCTGACTTATGAACTACGCCCGCCAATGCATTCAGTTTCGTCATTATCTTCCCTCAACTTGCTGGTTACTGACTTTTGGCTGTGTTTTCTCTTTCGTGAGTAATGTTTTCTAGTACTTCTTCACGACTGAGTTTATTCTTTGGTGTTATCAATGTCACAACAACCGCACAGACCAAACTGATGACTAATGCAGGGATTACTGGGTTGCCTAATTTTGCAGACCATTCTGGCGTCAAAATGATCGCTAATGATGTTGAACTCCCCGCAACCAATGCAGCAATACAACCTTGCCAGTTAAAACGATGCCAAAATTTACCCAATAACACGGTCACACACAGGCCTGACATAATCATTGAAATCATTTTTGTAATGTAGCCGATAATGTCATTTGAAGTTAATGCAAAGACAAGTGCTAACAAGATGACGCCAAGTAAGAAGATACGAGATAAATTGATCGCTTTCTCAGGTGGTGGCATCTTACCAGTTACCATCGTATAGATATCACGTAGGATAATAGAAACACCCGCGATAGCATCTGAGCTACCTGATGACATATTGGCAGACATACCTGCAATCAATACCACCATTGCTAATACGTGCGGTAAAGCGTTAGTTGCATATAAGAAAGCAAAGCTGCTGTTTTCTAAATTCGGTTCCATCACATGAGTTGCCATGCCGATAATCGCTGGTAGGAACGAAAAGCCCATATACAGTAAACCTGTAATAATAAAGGACTGACGGATAGCTTTAGTGGATGCCGCTGAATAAATACGTTGGCGATATGACGGTGTCGCTAACACACCAATACCAATGACCACAGCCAATGATATCGCAGGTAAAATGCCTAATTTACCAATACCAAATAAAGTAAAGGCGTCAGGGTCTGTACTCTTAACAACAACATCCCAACCACCAACATAACTTACCGAAGCAACCGCTAGAATGATAAATCCGAGGAATAAAACAATTGATTGCAGTGTATCAATCCATGAAACCGCTTTATAGCCACCAATCCCCACGTAAAAAACAAAGCCAACCGCGATAATGATCTTCGCAACAGTAATATCAATATCTGCCGCCCATGCTAGATATAAGCCGCCTCCAAGAATATGAGCGCCGAGCCAGCCTATCGATGCCAAGAATATTAATAGCGCAACCAAGTTTTTCACTAAACGGCTGCCGCCTGTGTAATAGCAGATCTCTTCACTCATGGTCATAAAGCGATAATTTCTTACTGGTGCAAATAGCCAAGCCGTTAGTAAGATCCCCGTCGCCCCACCAATCCCATACAACATTCCCGCCCAACCATTGGAATAGCCAAAACTGACTGCACCGATACTCGAGCCCGTTCCCACCATCGTCCCGACGGTTGAACCGAGAGTGAGTAGCATCGGGAGCTTTCTTCCACCAAGAATGAAATCTTCACCCGTTTTTTGATGCCTTGTGACATACCAACCCACAAACATCATCACAAATGCATATAACAAAAACCACATTAAGAAATTATTATGTTCCATAGTAGCCTCTCATCGCCTTAGCAATTAAGATTTGAATTTGCTGTTGAAGCAGGTAATATCCACTTCAACCATACAATCGACGACAAGGTCAGCGACAAAGCACACCCGTGCAGGTGGATTATCTGCAAAGAATTGCTGAAATACTTTATTAAAAGATTGGAAATAGCGCGCATCACTTAATACCACTTTCATATGCACAATATCTTGCGTCGCAAATCCCACATCTTTCATAATGTTTAAACAATTCTCGATAGCCAATTTAGATTGAGCGATAATTCCGCCATCAATCACTTCCCCGTCAATCATGGGTGTTTGCCCTGAAACATACAGCCATCCGTCAGCTAACACGGCCTTAGCAAAAGGCAAAGATTGCCCGCCAGTACCTTTTGAGCCTTCAATTCCGAATCTTTTAATCATTTTTATCTCTCTTTTATTTATTTCTTTCTAAGAATTTACCTGCTCTATTCCCTGTCATTTCTTTTTTGGTATAGGTCAGAACACCATTAACAAACACATATTCAATACCATCCGCTTTTTGTTTTGGGTCTTGGAACGTGGCTGTTTCATTAATTTTTTTAGGGTCAAATACAACGATATCTGCAAAATAATTTTCTTGGATAAGGCCTCTATCCTTTAAAGAAAAACGTTGTGCTGACATGCCTGTCATTTTGTAAATCGCGGTGGTCATTGGGAAAAGCTGCTCATCACGGCTATAGTGGCTAATAACTCGTGGGAAAGTTCCCCAAAGGCGTGGATGTGGATTAGGGTCACGTGGTAAGCCATCAGAACCCACCATACTGCTTGGATGCTGTAACACACGACGAACATCATCTTCGTGCATTTGGAAATAAATCGCTCCCGCAGGAACAATTTTTTCAGCAACTTGGAAAACATCGCTACTCCACATAGCGGCTATTTCTTTTAATGTCTTACCCGCAACGTCAGGGAATGGTGTCGACCAAGTTATTAGGATGTCATAGTCTTCAGTAACTTGTGTGATATCTAAGTTTGATGAACCCGCACGATATGGGTAACAATCACAATTGATATCCTGCATGGCTTGGTATTTTTCAATGAGGGCAAGCGTTTCTTTTGTACGTCCCCAGTTTTTTGCACCAGCGCACTTATGGTGGGAAATTTGCACAGGAACTTTTGCATGACGGCCGATATGGAAGGCTTCATGCATCGCATCAATGATACCGTCATATTCAGTTCGCATATGAGTGGTATAAATACCCTGATGCTCTGCTAATAATTCAGCCAACTCACAAATTTCTTCAGTCGAAGAATTAATTGCGTTACCGTAAGATAAACCAGTGCTTAATCCTAAAGCCCCTTCATCTAACGCACAGGCCAATACTTGCTTCATATGAGCGATATTGTCTGGTGTCGCGGGTTTTAATAAGTCTGTCACACAATTATTTCTTAAGGTTGTATGCCCTATTAACGTCGCAACATTAACGGTTGGCATCACATTATTAATTTTTTGTTTATAACTGGCTAAATCAGCAAATTGAAATTCGTTTAACTCACCTAATAAATTAATTGGGTCAGGAACTTCATCCTTTAATGTTGCACACGCTGCACTGATACCACAATTACCAACAATAATTGTCGTTACACCTTGTGATGTTTTTTCAATATATTCAGGCTTATCAATTACAATTAAATCGTCATGAGTATGCACATCAATAAATCCAGGTGATAAAATCAAGCCTGAGCAATCAATTATTTTTTCAGTATCTTCACTTATATTTTTTGATATTTTAATAATCCGTTCATCTTTAACTGCAATATCACTGACAAACTCGCTTTTACCACTACCATCTATTACAGTGGCATTTTTAAAAACATAATCGTATTTCATTTTAATATCTCTTTAGGATTAATTAGTTTGATTTTTAAATGCGATATATGCAGATATAAATGCTTTCGCTTTTTCTCTGGTTTTCTCTGGTGTTTGGCCTATTTGGTAAAGATCATTTCCCAGTCCTGCACCATGGCAGCCAATACTTAGGTATTCATGCAAGTTATTCGGCGTGATACCTCCTACCGCATAAATGGCAATATTTTTTGGGATCACTGACATCAGCGATTTCACATAATTAACCCCAAAAGGCGCAGTAGGAAAGATTTTTAAATTAACAGCACCGGCGTCAATCGCGGTAAAAGCTTCTGTTGCTGTTGCACAACCTGGAAATATTTCCATCTTATTTTCAAGAGCAGTAGTGATCACAGAAACGTTAATATTGGGAGTGACAATAATTTTAGCGTTCATTATTGCCAACTTTTCAACATTACTTTTATTGAGTACAGTACCGGCACCAATTTTCAATTTATCTCCATAGTTTTCAATCGCTAATGGAATACTTTTTTCCCACTCGGGAGAGTTAAGAGGAATTTCTATATAATTAAAACCTTCATCTGCAAGGATAGCGATATGTTCTAAAACTTCGTCAGGTTTTATTCCCCGTAATATTGCAATAAGTGGTATTTCATTTTTAGAATTCATAACAATCACCTAATAAAAAACCATTAATAGTATTTATTTGTATTGCATTTCTTTTAATATTGAAATTGCACCCAATCCAGAAAAAGGTTGTTCATTTTTATCGTCTAATAGGCGTATTTCCCCAGTGAAATAACTATCATTTTTAATTAATTCTTTAAGTGCATCTGCTAAAATAGGTTTTCCACTAATAACGATTTTTATATCGCTAGTAATATTAAGAGCTTGGCTATGTTTTATTGCGAGTAAATCTGACGCCAAAATAGCTCCCAATAAAAAACTTGAGCGTTGGTCAAGTGTCGCTTCCGTAAAAAGGTCTAGTAGCCTCACCGAAAAACAACTTCTCGCAATCCCCACTTGTAGACTAAGTTCAGCACCTCTGCGTAAATATTCTTTATCTAAATATTGAACAAACTGGTGTTCTAAAGAACTGGCTAAGATAGTCTGGTGCGTTAATGTATCGAAAATTTCCCCTGCCATCGTTGTTGCCAATGCAACCACATTATTATTTTCATCAAGACGTACAAACTTAGAATGTGACCCAGGTAAAATGACTAAGGCTGGGCCAAGATCCGGTTGCTGTGTTAAAATGCCAAAAACTTCAACTTCTTCACCGCGCATTACATCTATACTTTCAATTGAATCAAACGTCATATTTGTCACGTTATTTTTAACGCCTGGTATAAAAATAATCGGCTTTTCACTGATCTCTTTGATAACACAAGGCATTGTGGCCTTAGCAAGTTGCTGCATTGAAACAGGAGTCACTTGGTGAGGTAAGTGACACAGCCCAATTTCGGATGTAATCATACCTGATGCAACGAGCTGATAATTTTCTCTTTCTTCAGCACTCACCCCTGACAACAGCTTATCTAGTACTGTTTTTATCGATTGAATTAACAGCGTTTTATCGCCATTTTTTGCACAATCCCTAATACCAACTTCAACACTTTGTTCACGAACAACCGTGTTATTTTTCCATGCTCTAACTCGGGTATTCGTTGTCCCTGTATCAATGGTCACTATCAACATGTTTATCCCTTTAAAATAACGGAACATCGTTCCTTTTTTAATAACATACATCAAAAATTAGGAATGTCGTTCCGTTTTTGTAAGAATAACGACAGCGATCACAATCAAAAAGTCAAACTCAATGAAGATCAATACATTACGTACTGCATGTTTTTTCAGAGAAAAAGGTAACATCGAGGTAAAAATGGAACGACGTTTAAAAAATGAGTACAATGAGAGGGCTTAGCGTGAGTGAGGAACCTACGATGACGAAAGAAAGTCAAGCAAACTCGTCGAATATCGACAGAGTACTGACCATACTTGAAGAGATTAGTAACCATTCTGACGGAATTTCTTTGGCCGAATTGGTCAAAAATACGGAGATTCCAAAAACCACGGCTTTTCGCGTATTAGAAACACTAAAAGAGCGTCAATATGTCAGCTTAGACCATCTTACAGAACGCTATAACCTTGACTTAAAAAGCCTCGAATTAGGCATTAAAGGCTTAATGAATGTTAATTTAGTTGAAGTTTCAATCCCTTATTTAAAAACGTTGTCGAGTTCAACGTTTGAAACTTGCTTTTTAGGAGTTTATAACAGTGGCCATGTGGTCTACCTCTATAAAAGTGAAGGAACGCTATCCATTCAAACCTCCGCAAAACTGGGTGCTCGACTACCCGCTTATTGTACTGGTATAGGGAAAGCTTTATTAGCCTTCCAGCCGTTAGAAGAAATTGATGCTGTACTAGATAAACCATTAACCAAATACACTGAAAAAACAGTTATCGATCGCATGAAACTGTATGAAGTTTTGGCTGATATTCGTTTAAAAGGCTTTTCTTTAGATGATGAAGAAAATGAAGAAGGGCTCACCTGTGTGGCAAGGCCGATATTTAATTATACCGGTAATATTATCGGCGCGATTAGTGTCGCTGGGCCGACTCACAGAATGGTTTCCAAAATAGACCGTGTTAATGAAGAACTTGCCCACGTTTGCTTACTGATTTCCCGCCGCCTTGGCTATATTGAGCCAACCAACACTAAATAAAACAAAAAACCCCATCTCCTATGAGATGGGGCGCCAAAATAGCAATATTTGTTGTTTACACAAGAACAAGTTGTACAAAAGCAATGTATTGGCCCACCTCCTTGTGGAACCCAAACCTAATGGCGATTTCTCACCAATTGATACCGACGAGTCAGGTATTCGATAGGTGCACTCCAAATGTGCACTAAACGGCAGAATGGGAAGAGTAAAAATATCGTCATCCCCAACACAATATGCAGTTTAAAAACAATGCCAACCCCTTCAAGGTAATTGGATGCCCCCCAATGGAATGTCACAATAGACTGTGCCCATCCCACTAATTTCAACATTTCGCTACCATCCATATGTTGTGCTGAGAAGGGAATGGTGAGTAATCCTAAGCAAACTTGCACCACCAGCAAGGTTAAGATCATGATGTCACCAAAGGATGAAGTTGCTCTCACTCGTGGGTTTGTCAGGCGGCGCTTCAATAGCATCGCGCCACCAATTAACATCATCACACCTGCTGATCCCCCACCAATCATCGCCATTAACTGCTTAATGTGCATTGGCAGAAAAGATTCATACATCCAATGAGGCGTTAACATACCTAAAAAGTGCCCGACAAAAATCCCAATAATCCCCAAATGGAATAAGTTTGATGCCAAACGCATGTTCTTTTTATCCAACATTTGGCTGGAACCCGCTCGCCACGTGTATTGCCCGTAATCGTAACGTAACCAACTACCGACAATAAATACCGTCCCAGCGATATAGGGGTAAATATCGAAGAAAAATTGATTGATAAAATTCATTTTTGAACTCCTACATGGCTGCCCACACTGAGATCCAAATACTGTGGTACCACCGCATTGGCGAAGCGATGTTGATGCGCTGCAACTTCGCTACCACATGTTTTTTCATCGGCAAAAAATTTCACTTGCTCCTCTTCCCAAACTGCATCTAGCGCCTCTGGGGTATCATCCCGTACTTCGGTTGCTACTTGTTTGCTTAATTGCTCCGCAGCAATGTCGCTATGGGAAAGCTCAAGTAAAAAATCAAATAAAACAGAGAAACGGCTTTCTCGCTGTTTCAACCTTTCCCCTAACAGCGCTAAAATTGGCGCAATATCCTGTAACCCCTCGATAGTTTCATCGGTCGGTAATGCCGTGAGGTATTCCAAATAAATGGGCAAATGATCGGGTAATTCACGGCAATCAATTTGCAAACCCTGTTGCTGATATTGAGCCATTAAATCAACCATCGCTTGCCCTCGGTCTCGGGATTCGCCATGTACATGCTCAAATAGCAATAATGATGTCGCGCGCCCTCTATCAAACAGTTCACAATATTGCGCCTGCATATCAAGTAAGTCTTCGTTGAGATACTCACGCACAAACACCATCAGTTGAACAGCCCGTGTGACAGGCAGCTCATCAGCCTGTTCTAGCGCTTCAATGAGCTCATCACGATGTAACCAAAGCGCTTCCGAAGGGTATTCCAATAACCGAGAAATCACTTTTAGTGTCATCATAGTGCTTTCTCCTGATTATTTTTTGGTGTGATATCAATGGCGTCAATGCGCCTGCTATTAAATAAATTCGCTTTGCTATCGCTGCCATGGCAACCATCACCAAAACTAAAGCCACAAGCTTTCGCTTCAGGGAATGCTTCACGCGCCAATTCTCGATGACTGGATGGAATGACAAAACGGTCTTCATAGTTAGCAATGGCTAAATAGCGGTACATTTCTTGTGCCTGAGCTTGTGTTAAGCCGACTTGCTCTAATGCACTGGTATCACATTGGTTTTCCACGGTTTCTGCCCGTTTGAAATGGCGCATCGCTAACATACGTTTTAACGCCAATAACACCGGTTCGGTATCCCCTGCGGTTAACAAATTCGCAAGGTATTGCACTGGAATGCGTAAACTTTCGACATCCGGCAATACACCTTTATTAGCTAATAGCCCTGAATCCGCCACTGACTGGATCGGTGACAAAGGTGGTACATACCACACCATTGGTAACGTGCGGTATTCAGGGTGTAATGGCAGAGCTAAGCGCCACTCCATCGCCATTTTGTACACTGGAGATTTCTGTGCCGCATCGATCACACTTAATGGGATCCCTTGTTTTTGCGCTTCTTCAATCACTTTTGGATCATGGGGATCAAGGAAAACATCAAGTTGGCTCTGGTAAAGGTCGGTTTCCTTTTCGACACTGGCAGCCGACTCAATTTTATCGGCGTCATACAGCAATACCCCTAAATAGCGGATACGACCAACACAGGTTTCAGAGCAAACCGTTGGCATGCCTGACTCAATACGTGGGTAACAGAAAATACATTTTTCTGATTTACCGCTTTTCCAATTGAAATAGATTTTTTTATACGGGCAACCAGTTAAACACATACGCCAGCCACGGCATTTGTCTTGGTCAATCAAAACAATACCGTCTTCTGAGCGCTTATAAATTGCACCACTTGGGCAGGTCGCGACGCAAGCTGGGTTTAAACAATGTTCACACAGGCGTGGCAAATACATCATGAACGTATTTTCAAACTGCCCATACATCTCTTTTTGAATATGTTCAAAGTTTTTATCTTGGGCTCGTTTGGCGAATTCACCGCCTAAATCATCTTCCCAGTTTGGTCCCATTTTCACGTTACTCATTCGCTCACCAGTAATTAATGAACGAGGGCGTGCTGTCGGTACGTGCTTATCTTCTTTAGCATTTTTTAAATGGCCGTAGTCATAATTAAACGGCTCATAATAATCATCCAAAGCAGGTACATCTGGGTTAGCGAAGATTTTTGATAAAACGCCAACTTTGTTCCCCATACGTGGAACCAATTTCCCCTTAATGGTGCGGATCCAGCCTCCTTTCCATTTTTCTTGGTCTTCCCAATTATGGGGGTAACCAATACCTGGTTTGGTTTCGACGTTATTAAACCATGCGTATTCTACCCCTTCGCGGCTAGTCCACACGTTTTTACAGGTCACTGAGCAAGTGTGACAACCAATACATTTATCAAGGTTTAGCACCATGCCGACTTGAGAACGAATTTTCATTATGCTTTCTCCTTTCCGCTCAAGGTCTGCTGGTAGGCATCACCTTCACCATCCAGCCAGTCAACCTGTTTCATTTTGCGAACAACCACAAATTCATCACGATTAGAACCTACTGTTCCGTAATAATTGAAGCTATAGGCAAGGTGCGCATAGCCACCGATCATATGCGTAGGTTTCGGGCAAACACGCGTGACAGAATTATGAATTCCGCCACGTTGAGCCGTAATTTCAGAGCCTGGTAAGTTGATCAGCCGTTCTTGGGCGTGGTACATCATGATCATGCCATCAGGAATACGTTGGCTAACGATAGCTTTAGCGGTTAATGCACCATTACTGTTAAAAGCTTCAACCCAATCGTTATCTTCAACACCCAGTTCGCGGGCATCTTCTTCGCTAAGCCAAACAACTGGACCACCGCGGCCTAACGTCAACATTAATAAGTTGTCACTGTAAGTAGAGTGGATCCCCCATTTTTGGTGCGGTGTTAAAAAGTTCAGTGCTTTTTCTGGGAATCCATTGGATTTTTTCCCCATAAGTGGCTGAGCCGCTCGAGTGTCAATTGGTGGGCGATACACCACAAGGCTTTCCCCAAAGGCGCGCATCCATTCGTGATCTTGATACAATTGCTGACGACCACTGAGCGTCCGCCATGGGATCATTTCATGCACGTTGGTGTAACAGGCATTGTAAGAAACATGTTCATCTTCCAACCCTGACCATGTAGGGCTTGAGATAATTTTACGCGGCTGCGCAACAATATCGCGAAAACGGATTTTTTCGTCTTCTTTATAACGAGCAAGATGAGTATGGTCGCGGCCCGTTACTTTGCTTAACGCATCCCATGCTTTTACTGCCACTTGCCCATTGGTTTCAGGTGCAAGTGTTAAAATGACTTCCGCGGCATCAATTGCCGTTTCAATTTTTGGCCGCCCAGCATTAGTACCGTCAGGCTGGGTTTTATTGAGTTTTTTCAAGAAATCAATTTCATCTTGTGTATTCCAATTGATCCCTTTACCACCATTACCCAATTTATCCATCAATGGGCCAAGAGAGGTAAAACGTGCATAAGTATTTGGGTAGTCACGCTCAACACAGATAATATGCGGCGCTGTTTTCCCTGGAATAAGCTCGCATTGCCCTTTTTTCCAATCTCTAACATCAAAAGGCTGTGCCATCTCGGCTGCACTATCATGTTGAATCGGCAGCGTCACCACATCCGTTTCTTTGCCTAAGTGCCCAACGCTGACCTCAGAAAATGCTTTGGCAATCCCCTTATAAATTTCCCAATCGCTTTTGGATTCCCAAGCTGGGTCGACTGCAGCTGATAATGGGTGAATAAATGGATGCATATCCGAGGTATTCATATCGTCTTTTTCATACCAAGTAGCAGTCGGTAAAATAACGTCCGAGAACAGGCAGGTGCTCGACATTCTGAAGTCGAGAGTCACCACTAAGTCAACTTTCCCTTCTGCCGCTTTATCTTGCCATTCCACTTCTTCTGGTTTGACGCCGCCTTGTTGGCCTAAGTCTTTGCCTTGAATACCATTTTCAGTACCCAATAAATATTTCAATAAATATTCATGGCCTTTCCCTGCGGAACCCAATAAATTTGAACGCCAAATAAACAGATTTCGTGGGAAATTTTGAGGGTCATCAGGTTGCTCTGAAGCAAAGCGAATATTCCCTTCTTTCAACTGTTTAACAGTATAATCAGTGGGTGACATTCCTTCACTTTGTGCATTCTTCGCAATATTCAATGGGTTGACATTTAATTGTGGTGCTGACGGCAGCCACCCCATGCGTTCTGCACGTACATTCATATCAACCAAACTGCCGCTAAAGGCTTGCTTATCGGCTAGAGGCGATAACAACTCTTCTGTTGCGACTGTTTCATAACGCCATTGGCTTGAATGGTTATAAAAGAAAGATGTGCTATTCATATGGCGAGGTGGGCGCTGCCAGTCCAAACCAAAGGCTAAAGGTAACCAACCCGTTTGTGGCCGTAATTTCTCTTGCCCAACATAATGAGACCAGCCGCCGCCGCTTTGCCCAACGCAACCACAGAAAATCAACATATTGATAATCGCACGATAGGTCATATCCATGTGATACCAATGGTTAATCCCTGCGCCAACAATCACCATAGAACGGCCATGGGTTTTCTCTGCGGTATCGGCAAACTCACGCGCTATGCGAATAATATTTTGGCGGCTAACCCCTGTGACTTTTTCCGCCCACGCAGGTGAATACGCTTTCATATCATCGTAATCAACCGCACAGTTTTCATCACCAAAACCACGGTCAATACCGTAGTTCGCTAGCATTAAATCATAAACACTAGTAACCAATGATTCGCTACCATCAGCTAACTGAATACGTTTAGCGGGCAGTTTATGTAATAAAACATCTTTAAGTTCAACATGCTGGAAGTGCTCACTTTCTAATCCACCAAAGTAAGGAAAACCAACATCGACAAATTCATCATGGCTATCTGCCAAGCTGAGTTTCATTTTAATGTTATGTGCATCTTGCCCAGCACGCGGTTCTAAATTCCATTTTTGGCCGCCATCCCAACGGAATCCCATTGAACCTTGTGGAGCACATAATTCACCTGTCTCTTCATCAATCGCAATAGTTTTCCATTCGGCATTTTTTTCTTCGCCTAATGAATTATGTAAATCAGATGCCCGTAGCATGCGGCCTGCGGCATAAGAACCATCTTCACGCTTATCTAGCATAACAAGCATCGGCATATCGGTATAAGTGCGCACATATTCACGGAAGTATTCCGCTTCACGTTTTACATGGAATTCATTGAGGATCACATGCCCCATCGCCATTGCCATGGCGCTATCCGTTCCTTGTTTCGGGTTCAACCAATGGTCACATAATTTGGCAATTTCCGCGTAGTCTGGCGTCACCGCGACCGTTTTCGTCCCTTTATAACGCACTTCTGCAAAAAAGTGTGCGTCTGGCGTACGCGTTTGCGGTACGTTAGAACCCCAAGCAATAATATAAGACGAGTTGTACCAATCCGCTGATTCAGGTACGTCAGTTTGTTCGCCCCACGTCATGGGTGACGCAGGTGGCAAGTCACAATACCAGTCATAAAAACTTAAGCATGAGCCACCAATTAACGATAAATAGCGAGCACCCGAGGCGTAGGAAACCATCGACATCGCGGGAATTGGTGAAAAGCCAACAATGCGGTCAGGACCAAATTCTTTAATCGTCGCGACGTTCGCTGCCGCAATCAGTTCATTCACCTCCTGCCAGCTTGAGCGAACAAAACCGCCACGACCACGAGCTTGTTTATAGCTTTGTGCCTTCTGTGGGTCATTGATAATAGATAGCCACGCTGCAACAGGGTCTTGCTGCTCCGCTTTTGCTTCACGCCATAGTTTAAGTAAGCGCTTACGCATCATTGGGTATTTAACACGGTTTGCGCTATATAAATACCAAGAGTAACTCGCACCACGAGGGCATCCTCTCGGCTCATGATCAGGTAAATCTGGGCGAGTTCGTGGGTAATCCGTCTGTTGAGTTTCCCAAGTCACTAACCCATTTTTGACATAAATCTTCCAGCTACAAGAGCCCGTACAATTGACACCATGGGTGGAACGCACGACTTTGTCATGCTGCCAGCGGCTACGATAACCATCTTCCCAATCACGGTTTACATTTAACTCTTGCCCGTGATCACCTGAAAAGGTTTCGCCCAACTGCTTAAAATACCGAAATCTATCTAAAAACTTGCTCATCGGATTGCCTCCAAAGAGACGGCGACCGGCGCCGTACATTGCTAAAATTGATTTTTATGACTTGTTATTATTTGTGTTTACGGCCGTATACCAGCCATGTGATAAACACACAGGAAAGATAAAATATAAAAAACACTTTCATTGCATCTGCCGGTGAACCCGTCAGTGTTAATGATGTACCGAACGCTTTTGGAATAAAGAAGCCACCTATTGCACCAATAGCAGAGATAAACCCTAAAGCTGCAGCACTTTCTGTTACCGCCTCTTTTTGGGCTTCTTGCTCTGAAGCTCCTCTTAAGATGGCTTTGTCCATGGTTAATTTACGAAAAACAACAGCAATCATTTGGAAGGTTGAGCCACTGCCTAGCCCTGCCGTTAAAAACAGCACCATAAATACGCCATAAAACGCCCCGAAAGAGCCTCCTTGACCGTTTTCTGGTAACGTAAAAAACAGCAAGCCGGAGAAAACAGCCATGACCACAAAGTTCAGTAATGTGACTTTCACACCACCAAAACGGTCAGATAACATGCCACCTACTGGGCGAGCTAACGCACCGAGGAAAGGGCCAAAAAAGGCAAACTTCAAGATAATGACGTCTGGAAACTGGGTTTTCGATAACATCGCGAAACCAGCAGAAAAACCGATAAACGAGCCGAATGTCGCCAGATATAACAGGCTTAATACCCATAGATGGCCACGTTTCAAAACTGGTAATTGTGCTTTAAGAGATGCCTTATTAGCCGCTAAGTCATTCATGCCAAACCAAGCCATCACCGTAAAAAGCAGTAGAAATGGCACCCAAATCCAAGCGGCATTTTCTAACCACAACATTGAGCCATCAGGCTGAGCCGCTCCAGTCCCACCAACGAAAGTAAATACACCAACACCAACGATAAAAGGCGCCACCAATTGCATGACACTGACCCCTAAATTTCCTAGCCCACCATTTAGGCCAAGTGCACCGCCTTGGCGAGCTTTAGGGAAAAAGAAGCTGATATTGGCCATGCTGGATGCAAAGTTAGCGCCGGCAAAACCACAAAGTAGGGAAATAATGACAAAGACTTGATAAGGCGTGGCAGGGTTTTGAATCGCATAACCTAGCCAAATACATGGGATCACTAAAAACAGCGTACTAATAGCAGTCCAACGGCGCCCACCAAAAATAGGAATAACGAATGAATAAGGGACTCTTAATAAAGCACCTGAAACGGAAGGTAATGCGGTTAATAAAAATAATTGGTCTGTCGTAAAATTAAAACCCACTTTATTTAAATTAACCGCAACTGCACTAAATAACATCCATACGCAAAATGCGAGCAATAAACATGGAATAGAAATCCATAAATTACGATTGGCAATACGCTGCCCTGTTTGCTGCCAAAACCGAGTATCTTCAGGACGCCAATCCTGTATAACACCATTATTTGACTGTGCAACTACACTATTAACATTATCTCGTTGAGACATAAATCACCCCGATAAATACAATTTCTGCTCGCAGTGTGTGGCGAATAGACCACCGTGAAGCTGATCTAAATCAAGAGAGATTTAAATGAAATATGCGTGATTTTTCTCGTTAACCACTAGAGGAGTATTAGGAGTACAAAACAATAATTAATTGAATTAAAACAAAAAAAATCATTGCCCGGTAATTTTATTTGTTGAAATTTAAAGCGAATAATTCAATGGGATATTAAGGAGTAATACCGAAGTGGCATATTCAATTTTATATAATAGAGAAACAATATCTACGTTATCAAAAATAATAAATAAACGTATAGAGTAGAAAGGATCATTTATGTCTATTGCTTATCACCGATTTTCAATCATTAACCAAGTTATTGGTTTAATGCTATTGATTGCCGTACTCGGTATTATTGGCATGACAATTTCAAATAGTATGATTATTAGTGTGCAAGGAAATGCACATGCAATAAATAAATCAGGCTCATTGCGGATGCAAAGTTATCATTTACTTTCATTAGTGCCACTCAACCAATATTCTGACGTATATGTTAGTGAGCTTGAAAAAAATTTATTAAGCAATGAACTAACACAAGTTGTCGATATAGAAGATTTAAATCCGCAATTTGCTGAGCTTTATCAATATTGGGTTACAGAATTAAAACCTGCTCTTAACCATGCAGTTTCTCCTAATGATGCACGTCTCGCGGTCGTTACCTTTGTTAATAAACTCGATGCATTAGTTCGTAATATTGATGAAAAAACAGAACGAAAAATAACCTATGTAGCAATCACTCAAATGGTATTTATTGGCCTCGTTTCATTGCTACTTATTTTTGCTATCTGCCATTTTAGAAAGAAAATTTATACACCTTGGCTTAAGTTACTTCATATGGTGAACGCGATTAGTCACCAAGACTTTAGTCAGCGCTTTCCTGTAGGCAAAAAACAAGATGAGCTAAATTCACTGGGCCATACGTTAAATCAAATGTCGGATGAGCTCGCACAGAGTTACCATCAATTAGAATCTCGAGTTATCGAAAAAACCGCCGATCTGCAAAAGAAAAATAAAGTATTACTCTATTTATACCAATCTAATCGAACCCTACATGCCATTGGGCCACTATCAATCAGGTTAGAAAAAGTGTTATTTGAGCTTAAAAGCTTAATCCCACTGCAAAATATTAGATTGAGGCTATATGAAGAAAACAATGATGCCTGCTTTCATGAAATTCATTGTCCTGAAAACAAGGATCAATATCTCAATTCACCCAAGATGGCTGAACACCTTAAAGTAATATCATGGGAGATTTCTGATAATTTACAGCGTTATGGCATGATTTTAGCTGAAATGGATATAAACCAGCCATTATCTGAAGAACAAAATAATTTAGTGCTGATGCTAGTTAAACAAATCGCTGGAATGCTAGCGATGGAGCACCAATTAGAGCAACAACAGCAGTTACTGATTATGGATGAACGATCGGCGATTGCGAGAGAATTGCATGATTCCATCGCACAATCATTATCTTGCCTCAAAATGCAAATTAGTTATCTACAAATGCAACCTAAAACATTGCCAACTAAGCACCAAGAACTATTAAACGAAATGCGCAATGAAATAAATTCCGCTTATAGTCAATTACGTGAGCTTTTAACAACCTTCAGACTAAAATTAACTGAACCAGGCCTATTCCCTGCCTTAGAAAGCACAATCCAAGAATTCAGTCAGCGCCTTGGTTTTCAAATTGGATTAAATTACCAAATTCCAGCCAAAAGCCTCTCTCCACATCAATCTATTCATATTATCCAGATAATCCGAGAAGCTTTAAGCAATATTCTCAAACATGCTAATGCAAACTGGTCACAAGTCTCATTAATCGAAAATAACGGATTAATCACCATGGCAATAGAAGATAATGGGGAAGGTATTCAGCCTCAGCCAACAAAAAATAACCATTATGGATTGATTATTATGAGAGAAAGAGCGCTAAGCCTAAATGGGAAATATCAAATTTCCCCAAGAGTTCAGGGTGGCACTATTGTTAATGTCGTATTTCCACTGACTGTGGCTTAATTAAATTGGAGTAACTCATTAATGAAAAATGAAAATAAACTGACTGGGCAATCTACCATTTTACTGATTGATGACCACCCGATGCTACGTAATGGTGTTAAACAATTAATTAGTTTAGAACCCACATTAAAGGTAATTGGTGAAGCAGACGATGGAATAACGGGTATTAAAATTGCGGAAGAACAAGACCCAGATTTAATCCTATTAGATCTCAATATGCCTAGTATGAATGGCTTTGAAGTACTCGATAATTTACGTAACCGCGAACTTTCGGGCCGTATTATCTTATTTACGGTGTCCAATTATGGCGAAGACTTAATTAATGCGTTAAAACGAGGTGCTGATGGCTATTTACTCAAAGACATGGAGCCTGAAAAATTAATTATTGCATTAAAAGAAGCCGCAAGTGGTAAAATGGTCGTTAGCCCAACGCTCGCTTCCATTTTAGCTGAATCTTTAAGAGATAACCGAGCCCCTACAGAGCATAATCTATCAGCACTAACCCCAAGAGAAACCCATATCTTAGATTTAATCTCACAGGGGCTATCAAATAAGATGATTGCGAATAAATTACAAATCACAGAGAGCACCGTCAAAGTCCATGTCAAGCACTTACTAAAGAAACTTAATTTAAAATCGCGCGTTGAAGCCGCTATTTGGGTTTTACAACAAAAGTAATGATATGGCTCCTTAACTTAATGCATCGAGCCATGGCTGTTGTTTTGGGTAACGTCGACGGTAGCCATGCATCGCAACAGATAACTGAATGAGATCCGTAAACCTTGTCGGGTCCAAACTGGTTTGCTTTTTAATTTGTTGTAACCGATAACTTAATGTATTTCTGTGAATGCCTAATTGCTGCGCGGTGCTACCTATTTCGCCATTTTGCGATAAAAACAGCTCAAGGGTTTCAAGCAAAATATCGCCCGAATCATGCAACAATATTTTATGGCAAATATCTAAAAAGAAATTAAATAGATAGCTATTTTCCAATTCATTAAAGAGGCATAAAGATGCCATTTCTTTAAATAAAAAGACTTGTTTATCGGGAACCGTTAGCCGTCCAACTTCAATAACTGAACGTGCAAAATGTACTGCATCCCTCACATGTTCTTGCGTATCTGCCTGAACACCAACACCAATATAATATTGGCTAAGCTGGCTATCTAGAATGAAATGAAGATTAGAAATAAACGATTCATTTTGATAATGCGTTGATGGGAATAGCATCAAAATTTCGCGGCTATTGAGTAATAACACATCACTTTTTTCCATAGCTGATAATTCAGTAATGATCGTATCGAGTATTTCAGGGCGGTACTGAATAGCTTCAATATTAATAATCACAGGAATAGTCGGTAAAGTGAACGCAAAACCGGAATTATGTAATTTTAGTAATGCACTGCGCCCCTGTGCTGGCGTTGTGCTTTCTATAAACTGGACAAATAGCATGTCACGCAAACGATGCTGCCAGTTAATACTACGCCGTTCAATCTCTTGTTGAATTAGCAGCTCAGCCGTCAGTATAGCGAGCTCGGCATAACGCTGGATCACAACAGGGTCACCACTCACGCCAATCACTAATTCCACTTTATCAGCCACAACAATCGGATGGTTTATCCCCGGTGCCACATTCGAATAAGCTCGTGCTTCATTTTCATTGTAGATGGTGATCCGTTTGCCGCAGCGGATCACTTCCACTGCGGCTTCATGGGTTTCACCAATACGCTTTTTTTCACCTGAAGCGATAATCACGCCCTGACTATTAATCACATTGACGTTGTGATGGATAATTCCCATTGCACGCGTGACAATATCATTGGCTAGTTTTTCAGTCAGTAGCATATTACCGCCTCACTTTAGGGTTTTATTTGCATATTCGGATTTGCGAGTACGGTACGCAGCAAATTTTCTGCTGTATCTGCCAAATAACGTTCACCATTTGTCATGGCTTGCTCAAGGGAAACTGGCCCCGGACAAAGCGACCACATTGCGGTAATGCCATGTTGGTATAGGATACGGCTATCTTCACTATACCCCCCACAAAGCGCAATGACAGGCACACCATAATGACTGGCCATACGAGCCACTCCCACAGGAGCCTTACCATTCGCACTTTGACTGTCAAGCCGCCCCTCTCCTACAATGACTAAATCCGCCTGTTGAATATAAGATTTTGCGCCAAGGAGCCCCAAAACGAGATCGATTCCTTTTTCGAGCTTTGCCGAAACAAACCAACGAAGCCCCGCACCTAATCCACCCGCTGCACCACTGCCAGCCTCCAGTGAAACATCTTTTCCCGTTATTGCTGACATTAATTTCACATAGTGAGCCATCCCAATTTCAAGCTGGTCAAGTGTGGCTTGGTCGGCCCCCTTTTGGGGACCATAAACATAAGTCGCACCATTTTTGCCTAATAAAGGGTTTTCAACATCGCAAGAGACATTAAATTCAACCTTAGCGGCTCGCGAGTCAAATTTATCAAAATCAATCTTTGCAATATTAATGAGGTCTTTTCCGCAAATTGGCGTCTCAATAAGCTGAGAATTTTTATCGTAAAACTGAGCACCCAATGCTTGAGCAAACCCTGCACCACCATCATTAGTTGCACTTCCTCCTATCCCGATAACAATACGAGAACAACCCATATCGAGTGCATGCTTGACCATTTCACCCAAGCCATAAGTTGAGGCATTTTCAACTCGACGATGCTCACGTTGAACGAGTTCCAGCCCACAACATTGCGCCATCTCGATAAAAGCGGTTTTTCCCTCCAATACTAATAACCCTGCATCAACCTTACTACCATAAGGCCCAGTACAGCTAAAAATGTAAGGTGTTACACCAGAAAGCGCGGGGCTATTCTCCAGTGACTCCAACAAACCTTCTCCGCCATCAGATATGGGTAATAACGTCATATCTAACTCAGAGGATACACGCTTGAAACCCTCAGCAACGGCTTGACATGCTAACCTTGCAGAACAACTTCCTTTAAAGGAATCAAGTGCGATAACAATTTTCATGCAGACTTTCCTATTGTAAATGGCGATGTTGAATTATTTGCTTTCCACTGAAGTCGATACTTGTAATGGCTCAGCTTCGCTCATACCGTTAGTATTCACTCGTGACGCAATAATCGTTCCGATAACTAGCAAACCGACACCAAACCATAATCCAGAAGTGGCTGTTCCTGTATAATCTTCAAAAAAGCCAAGAATGAACGGGCCAAGGAAGCCGCCAAACAGCCCTAAGCAGTTCAATAGTGCCAAACTTCCCGCTAACATGCTGCCACTCATATAAGTCGGAGGAAGCGAGAAAATAATCGATTGAACCACAAAAAACATAAATGCCGTTAAGCAAAAGCCAATTAAACCGACAACTGGGCCACCCAGTGCACCAATCACTAACCCTACGGCCATTACTGCATAACCTGAAATTAAAATACGTGATGAACGACGCGGTGTATTGGCTTTTCTCGCGACAAAAATGCCACCAATTGCGGCTGAAATCCATGGAATCGCTGTTAATAAGCCGATTTGAATAGGTGTTAATTTGCCATATTCACCGATAATAGTCGGTAAAAAATAACTTAAACCATAGACCGAGAACTGGTGAGTAAAATAGATAGCAACAATCATCATAAAGGCTTTATTCTTAAATGCCGCCTTGAGTGAGAATTTACTGTTACTCACACTAATACTGTTTTTGTCTTGATCATGTTTATATTTAATATAATTCCGATCATCTTCATCTAACCATTTTGCATCTTCTGGTTTATTCGGCAACACGAACCACACAACAAATGCTAGGATAACTGCTGGCAAGCCTTCAATAACAAACATCCATTGCCAACCATGGAAGCCTAATAAGCCATCCATACTCAGCAATAAACCACTCAGCGGCGCCCCAATAATATTTGCAAGACAAACCCCAAGTAAAAATAACCCTGTTGCTTTAGCCCGTTCTTCTTGGCTAAACCAATATGTCATATATAGAATAACCCCAGGATATAAGCCCGCTTCAGCCGCTCCCAGTAATAACCGCAAGATATAAAAAGAAGTCGGCCCCGTCACAAACGCCATCGCCGCAGATAATAACCCCCAAGTGATCATGATCCGCGTGATCCAAAAACGCGCGCCTACTTTCTCCATTATCAAATTACTTGGGATCTCAAGAATCGAGTAGGTTAAGAAAAAAAGCCCCGCACCAATACCAAACGCGGTTGCAGATAATCCTAAATCAATCGACATCGCATTTTTTGCCATGCCAATATTTGTTCGGTCAATAAAGCTAATAATGTACGCTAAAATCAACAACGGCATCAGGTTACGGTATATCTTTGCGTTGGTTTTTTTCCCCTGAGCCACATAATCTAACTTTGCATTTGTAGAAAACATAGATAAGATCCTCATGTTGTAGTGAAACAGGTACGGCTCTTGGCAATAAGTGACATACCTGTTGTTTTACTTCAGCAACAGCCCGACGCCCCACGTCGGGCTTTCTGCTTGCAGCTTTTCTTATTCTCTTTCGAACAACATTGATATCCCTTGACCACCACCGATACACATAGTCACTAACCCGGTAGTAACCTGACGGCGTTCCATTTCATACATTAACTTCACAGGTAAAATAGCCCCACTGGCACCCACTGGATGACCCAGAGCAATTGCCCCACCATTCACATTCACTTTAGTGCTATCAAGAGACAAATCATTCATAACTGCAATGGCTTGTGCAGCAAATGCTTCATTTAGCTCAATTAAATCAATGTCTTTTACATCCATTTTGAGCTTTTCCATTAATCGACGGGTTGCTGGCGCGGGTCCAAAGCCCATAATGGCCGCTTCACAACCTGCTACAGCCCAATCGACCACTTTCATTCTTGGCTTCAGACCACGTTTTTCCGCTTCTTCACGACGCATCATCACTAATGCCGCAGCACCATCATTGATACCTGAAGAGTTTGCTGCCGTAATCACACCATCAGTTTTAAATGCAGGGCGCAATTTTGCTAATTTTTCACGTGGTGTATCACGCGGATGTTCATCGGTATCAAAAATACGTGTACCTTTACGGCCTTCAGGTATTTCTACTGGCAATATTTGGTCAGCAAAATAACCGGCTTGAATCGCTTTTAACGCTTTTTGCTGGCTATCCCATGCAAAATCATCCATTTCTTCACGGGTAATATTGAACTGCTCTGCAACATTTTCTGCCGTCATTCCGTTGTGATAAGGACCTTCCGGCCAGGTTAAAATAGACGTTAACCCATCCTCTAGCACATCATTTCCCATGCGATAGCCATAGCGCGCTTTGCGTAAGTAGTACGGCAGCATTGTCATATTTTCAGTACCACACGCCACCACAACATCTGATTGGCCGGTCTGCAACAACATCATGCCATCGGCTAACGCTTGTAGCCCTGAACCACATTGGCGGTTAACAGAATAAGCGGTGGTTTCTTTTGGTAACCCTGCTCGCAGTTGGCAAATACGAGCGATAAAACCACTTTCTGCGATTTGCCCAACATTACCCACAATGACTTCATCAACATCTTCGGGAGCAATTCCAGCTCTTTTCACGGCTTCACGGATAACCACCGCCCCGAGGTCATGTTGATGCGTATTTGCAAAACTTCCCCCCATCGTGCCAATTGCCGTTCTCACACCACTCACAATGACAATATCATTCGCTTGTTTCATTATTTCCCCCTATAACACCATTCCGCCGCCAACATTGATTACTTCGCCATTGATATAACGCGCTTTATCAGAGGCTAAAAATGCAACACATTGGCCAACATCGCGCGGATCTCCTGCAAAACCCGCAGGTATCTTGCTGATCATGATGTCCCACACTTTTTCAGGCACACCACGGGTCATATCCGTATCAATAAACCCTGGGCAAATCGCATTGACTGTGACCCCTTTACGGGCGAGTTCACGACAAGCCGTTTTAGTCAGGCCAATAACCCCAGCTTTGGATGCGGCATAGTTGGCTTGCCCAACATTCCCAAGCCAACTTGCCGAGGAAATATTGACAATTCGGCCATTTCCTTGTTCACGCATTAGCTTTGCCGCCTCTTGCATGCAGTTAAATGTCCCTTTCAGATTGATATCAATCACTTTGTCCCAATCATCTTCCGTTAACTTATGCAGCATGCCATCTCGGTTGATCCCCGCATTATTCACCAGTACATCAATCGCCCCAAAATGCGCTAATGCGTTAGAAAATAAGGCATTTACCTCTTCACGTTTGGCAATGTCACAAGGAATGAAAATGGCTTGATGACCTTGCTCTTGTAGCTGTTTTGCACTTTCTTCACCTGATGACATGGCTAAATCAGAAATAACGACTTTTGCCCCTTCTTCCGCAAGTACCTGAGCAATCGCAAAACCAATACCTCTTGCAGAACCCGTCACAATAGCGACTTTATCTTTTACTAACATGGATAAATTCCTCTTTAATATTGAAACTACAAATACGAAACCAGTCCAAAAGGTGCTTCTTCAAATAGTGAGGAAGACATCACTTTCAAATCAGGAGAAATTTCAGGTACGAAGTCCATATGGGCAAGAATGTCACGCTCTAGGTCAATACCGGGGGCAATTTCAACCAGCACCGGGGTTTTTCCCCCTAAAGTGAACACCGCACGTTCCGTGACAAAATGCATGGTTTGGTTAATATTTCGCGCGACATCCGCATTCCATGAAATTTGCCGTACTTGGTTAACTAACTTTCTAATATCCCCTTCCCGCACAATATTTAATTGCCCATTTTCACAACGAATATCTAACCCTTTTGCTGTGAACGTTGAGCAAAACACCACGTGTCGAGCATTTTGGGTGATATCAATAAACCCACCTGCACCAGGGCAAATATTGCCTAACAACGTCGCATTGACATGGCCACTGGCATCCATTTCCCCTGCGCCCATATACGTGATATCAACGCCTGCACCGTTGTAGTACAACATTTGGTCTTGGTGACTAATCATCGCTGACAAGTTACGACCTATACCAAAATCAATACCGCCTGCTTGGACGCCCCCCCAAATCCCTGACTCCACGGTGATATCGACGCGCTTGGTTGCATTTTCTTCCTGAATAATTGAGCCAATAACATCGTTTGGAATACCCGTTCCTAAGTTAATCACGCAGTTTTGGTATAGATAACGACATGCAATTCGCCCAATCAATTTGCGAATGTCTAAAGGTAATGGCGTAGTTTGTTGGATAGGCGTGCGAATATCACCGCATAGCGTTGGGTCAAAAAACCAGCTCGAAGACTGGCGATGGTCTTCTTCAGGGTTATCACACACGACAATATGGTCAATAAAGCTCGCGGGAACAGTGACACGCTTGGGATGTAAAGTCCCTTCTTCAACGCAATATTTCACTTGTGCAATCACTTTGGCACCAAAGCGTTTAGCCGCCAGTACCGCATGCAAGACCTCTAGGGCCATGGCCTCTTCATCGGTGGTGAGGTTGCCTTTACTATCAGCGTGAGTTCCTCTGATCACCACCACATCTAAGGGAATTTCTGGATACCATAACCATTCTTCCCCTTTGAAATTCACTTTTTCAACCAAAGGGGAAAGTACCAACGTTTTAGCGTTCATCCTACCGCCTTCAAGGTCAGGGTCGATAAATGTTCCTAACCCTACTTTGGATAAGCGCCCCGGTAAGCCTGCGGCCATTGCACCATATAAATGCACCATTTGCCCTTGAGGGAGGCAATATGCTTCAACTTGGTTGTCATTAATCATTTGCATCCATCGAGGTGCTAGCCCCCAATGGGAACCAATAATCCGTTTCACCATCCCTTCATGGGCAAAGTGTTGATTCCCTCGAATACGGTTACATTGCCCAGCTGCGTGAACCAGTGTTAATTGATTTGGTGTACCCTCGGATAAAAAGCGTTGCTCAATTGCTGATAAAATAGATTCAGCAGCACTGGTTAATGTCATTCCCACAGTACAAATCGTATCGCCATTATTAATTAATTTAGCGGCATCTTGTTTAGAAATAAATTTATTATTCATGATAAAACCTACCTGAAGGCTAATATTTCATAGCCCCTTTTTGATTAATTAAAAACTAATTTATATTTTAGTTATTTAAAGAGTAATATCGTAATTTCAAATCTTTCTTGCTTATTTTTCCATTCCAAGTTCTAGGGAAATTACGCGTAAACATAATTCTTACTGGAACTTTATACGTTGGCACCCTATCTTTTAACCACTCAATAATTTCTTTACTGGTTAAACACACTTGATTCTCAGGAATAATAAATGCAATGGGTTCTTCACCATAAATTGTGCTTTCAATTGGAATAACAGCGACCTCATTAACTCCTGGATAATTAGAAATTAAATCCTCGACTTCAATAGAATATATTTTTTCACCACCACGGTTAATCATATCTTTAATTCTATCTTGAATATAAAGAAAACCATCATTATCCATATAGCCAATATCCCCTGTGAAAAACCAACCATCATTAAATGATGTGGTATTCGCAGGACTATCCGGCCAATAACGTTGGATAACAACATCCCCCTTAACCCAAATATTACCTGTGCAGTTCGCGGGAAGATTTTCACCTTTATCATTACGTATGGTCACCTGTAACCCAGGGACTGGTGTACCAGAGCTAGACTTCTTATCGCTATAACGAATATCTTCACGAAATACAGTTGCTGGTGAAGAGGTTTCAGTCAAACCATAAATAGAATGAATGGATGTTTTAGCAAATATATAAGAAAGCTCTTTAATCGTACCTTCATTTAAATGCCCTGCACCACAAGCAATCATTTTTAATGAATTAAATCTTTCTAGGTTAATGCTTTTATTTTCTTTTATTTTCTGAATTAACAATATAAATACTGTTGGAGAACCATGTAAAAATGTTATTTTTTCTTTTGCAATTGTTGAAATAATATCTTTTGCATTGAATTTTTTATGAAGATAAATCGTCCCACCAATATGGATAAATAACGCCAAAATAGCAGAGAGGCCAGTAATATGATAAATCGGCACTGCTAAAATTGTTTTATCGTGTTCAGATAACTTTAATGTTTCCTGATAGGCATATACTGCAGACAATATATTTTTATGCGTGATCACCGCACCTTTTGGCGCCCCTGTTGTACCCGAGGTAAATATTATAACAGCAGGGTCTTCTTCATTAACTTGGTTAATAAAATTAATTTCATCAGTGAATATTACATTACGCCACTGAGAAAGACTCACCCCTTTTGCACTGAGCTGTGCTAACCATGGTTGATATGTATCATCCCAAAAAACAGCATCTGCATTAATACAAGACAAATGCTCTTTACCTTCAAACTCTTTCATTTTGGTACTCAAAGGAATTACCTGAATACCCAGACCTACCGCGGCATAAAATAATTGGCAAAACTCAATCGTATTTCCCCAGCCAAGTACAATTCGATCGCCTTTTTTCAACTGCACTGCAGTAGTTAACCAATACATTGTTTTATTTACTTTTTCAAGTAATTGGTGATAACTCCAACTTTGCTCTTCAAATACAATCGCAACAGCGTCTGGCTGCACTTTTGCTCTCTGTAATAAGCTTTGGTAGATGTTTGAATTTGGTGCAAGCATGGACACACTCCGATACACCTGAATATGACTGATATGCTATCAATGTATAAAATACACTCCGATAAATTAGTGCCAATCTTCACAAATTATTCACACCCTTTTTTTATTTGAATTAGTGATCTGCACAATTCGCTTGTTAACAAATTTTTAACTTAAGTCTCATTTTAAGCTCTGGTTTTTATTGCAAATGAACATATTTACCTTTTGTTATTATCAAGCCATCCCAAAAAACATATAAATTCCTATGAATAGCTCGGTCATCATTGTGCGTATATACAATTACTCATAAACCCAAAAATAGTTTAGAACTAATAATTAACTCTTTCGTTTATCCCCTATGTGTTCTTGCACTCTGTGCTATTTATCCTACCCACCAAAGCAAATATGATAAAAACAGTGGAGAATTCACGACAGATTGCTACAGTGGGGGGCCTTTATAATTAAAGAATTGATGAGAAAATAATCGCCACCTTTGAAAATGGTTAAGGAGATAACTCATGGCAAACACCCCCTATATTCCCCCGAGAGTCTGGCAATGGGAGCAAGGTAATGGCGGAAAGTTCGCCAATATTAATCGCCCAATTTCTGGTGCAACTCACGAAAAATCTTTACCTATAGGTAAGCACCCACTACAGGTATATTCATTAGGAACTCCCAACGGACAAAAAGTCACTATCATGTTAGAGGAGCTATTAGCCCTTGGCATTAAAGAGGCTGAATACGACGCTTGGTTAATTAATATTGGTGAAGGCGACCAATTTAGTTCGGGTTTTGTTGAAATTAACCCTAACTCAAAAATCCCGGCGTTAGTCGACAGAAGCGGTAAAGAGCCTATCCGAGTATTTGAATCGGGTTCCATTCTGACCTATTTAGCTGAAAAATTTTCTGCTTTTTTACCCACAACTCAACCAGAACGTGCTGAAACCTTATCATGGCTATTCTGGCAAATGGGTTCAGCACCTTTTGCAGGTGGCGGTTTTGGGCATTTTTATGCCTACGCCCCTGAAAAATTTGAATACCCTATTAACCGCTTTGCGATGGAAACTAAACGTCAATTAGATGTATTAGACAAGCGTTTAGCAGAACACAAATATGTCGCAGGCGAGAACTATAGTATTGCAGATATCGCTATCTGGCCATGGTATGGCGCTTTAGTGAAAGGTTGGCTTTATGATGCTGCAGAATTTTTATCTGTCCATGAATATAAAAATGTTATTCGTTGGGCTGATGAAATCTATGCACGCCCAGCGGTACAGCGCGGCCGCCGTGTTAATCGCCTACAAGGTGACCCCGCACAGCAAGTACGCGAACGCCACGATTCGAGTGATATAAGTTAAGTCATAAGTTTATTACCTTTATTAATACTGAGATTGATCGGTTTTAAGTCTCAGTATTCCCCTAAAATCAAACATCCTTGGTTAAGGTCACAACTGCTTAAATAAAATATCCCCATTAAAATTAAAATATCTAAATACAAAAGTAAAAAATCATATTTAGACCGTCTTATTTATACAATTAGCACTAATTCTATTAGTACACCACCAAAATAAACATTCCAAAATGGACAAAAATATCTTAATAAATACAAATTTCGCGACTACTTTAGTGAGAATAATCTTATATTGATATTTTATTTCAAATAAAATTATATTAACAATATGTTATAAAAATAACCATTCAATTAATAATGTTTCTTATTTTTATTTAAGATTCAAGCCATTAAACAAGTCATTATTAGAGTACTACTTATTTAGCTTGTAATTAGATACATATATTGTAATTAATCGATTTTATCGATTTAACATACTGATTATTTATATTTAGAAAATACCCCTATCAAGTGTAGCCTATACTCACAAATTAAACAGCTATCCAAAAATTGAAACTTAAATCGGTATCCTAATAAATGAAGGACTCTATTTTTACTTGCTTAACTGTTTTAGAAAACAAAAAAAACATTACAAACATAGTTGCCAAGAACATTGGTAAAAAAATTAAACTGCTAAGATCAGAATATCGCTTAAGTGGGTCTGATTTAGCCAGAATTATAGGTATATCTCAACAACAATTATCACGTTACGAAAATGGTCTTAGTGACATATCAACATCTAAAATCATGTTGATATCCGTATATTTTAAAGTAGATGTTTGTTATTTCTTTAAAAAAGATTAACTCATTATATTTTTATCTCTCATATTAAGGTAGTGCGAATGAATGATGAAGAAAATGTAAATATAAAATTAGGCTATTTAATAAAAAAATTAAGAAAGAAAAAAGGAATTAGTGGAGCTGAATTAGCAAAAAAACTAAATGTAAGTCAACAACAAGTATCAAGATATGAACGAGGAGCAACAAAACTAAGTTTTGAAAAATTAATCGAATTAACAATTTATCTTGATCTGGATTTATCTAAATTAAAATCAGAAATTGAAAAAAAAGAAGTTTATATATCAATGACTCAAGAGAATTATTTTAATCTTTAATGGCAGATAACACTGTTATTAATTAATAACAATTAACTCTGATTGTTATTAATTAATCTCACTATGAAATTAACATAATGAGATTAACAATAATCATATTTATATATTTAACCGTAAAGGAAAAGATTGATGAAAATTAAAAGTATTGCAATGGCAACTTTATTAGTTTTAGGTGGTGCTTCTGCTGCGAATGCCGCTGACCAAGGCCACGGTAAAGTCACGTTTAAAGGTGCTATTATTGAAGCACCATGTTCAATTGCACCAGAAAGTATTGACCAAACGATTGAATTAGGCCAAATCTCTAATATGGCTTTAGCCGATGGCGGAAAATCATCACCTAAAACATTTGATATCGCACTGCAAAACTGTAACGTTAGCAGCTTAACTAAAGGTGTTCAATTAACCTTTACTGGTGCATCCGCATCATTTGATGAAGATAGTAAAACCTTAGGTATCGTTGGTACAGGTAGTGGTGCTGGAGTTCAAATTACTAGTGGTAATGGCGAAATTGTTACTATTAACACAGCTACACCATTCCAACAAATTCAAGATGGTAGCAATACATTACAATTCTCTGCATATTTAAAAGGTAATGGTGGTGATGTTTCAACTATCACTGCGGGTGAATTCAGTTCTGTAGCAGATTTCACTTTATCATACGAGTAAAATTAGCAACCTTCTAATTTCAACCTAAAAACACACGGATAGGTTTTTAGGTTCATTAAATATAATAATAGAGCGAATATATGCTATATAAATTTTCATGGTTGACATTCATTCTATTATTAGAAACTAGTTTGTCATCATATTGTTCGGCTGAATCATTAATCACAATGAATGGAAGTATTATTGAAACTGCCTGTTCTATTGATATAAACAGCAAAGATCAAACCATTGAAATGGGAAGCTTATCTATATCTCAAATTACTCGAGATGGTCAAAGCAATGCAAGAACTTTTTCAATTAAATTAATTAACTGCGTACTTGAGAGACCTGAATCAAAAAAACCAAACTGGCAATATTTTACAATAACATTTGATGGAGTTCATAATGGTAGTTTGTTTACTACCAATGGGCAAGCTGAAGGGATTGGTATTGAAATTAGCAGTACTAGTGGTGAAGTAGTATATCCAGGAAAGGCAATGTCATCACAAGAATTAACTGATGGCACTCGTAATTTAAATTACAAACTACGAATAAAAAGAAATAATAAATCTTTAAAATCAGGCAATTATTTTGGTCTAATAAAATACAAATTAGATTATGAGTGATATAAAAAACAACTCTATCCACATGAACATTTTTCTAAATAGGAGATACTTTCTCTTATTATAAATGAGTTTGAATAAGGTCAAGTATTATGGCGCATCATAAAATCCATATTAAATTATCATCAGTTAGTCGATTATATATATTAGCTAGCATGATAACTATTATCTGTAATACCGGATTTGCCGCTGCTAACATAGAATTTAATACGGATATTTTAGATATAAATGATCGCGCTAATATTGATCTAAGCCGTTTCTCTAAAACTGGTTATTTCATGCCAGGGGAATACACTTTTAGCATTCATGTAAACAAAAATATATTATCTGAACAAAGTGTTTTTTATTATAACTCAGATGAAGATATTGATGACAGTAAAGTATGTTTAGATCCAAGCTTAGTTGAGAAATTTGGACTAAAGCCCAAAATAATATCATCGCTGGTCTGGTGGCATAATGACTCCTGTTTAGATTTAAACAGCTTATCTGGAGCAACTACAAAAGCCGATTTATCGACATCAACACTCTATATTAATATTCCTCAAGCCTATTTAGAATATACGGCAGATAATTGGGATCCGCCTACTCGTTGGGAAGATGGTATATCGGGTGCTCTATTTGACTACAATCTGAACGCGCAAGTAAATCAACAAATACGTAGCCACCAAAGTACGAGCTATACCACCAATGGTAACGGTGTGGTAGGAATGAATTTAGGTGCATGGAGATTCAGAGCTGATTGGCAATCACGATTTGAGAAGCACCCATCTTCTGAGTCAACCCATTCTTTTGATTGGAATCGTTTTTACATTTTTCGAGATATTAAATCATTAGGTGCCAAACTAACATTCGGTGAATCTTACTTAGCCTCCGATATTTTCGATAGCTTTAGATTCACAGGACTCAGTTTAATTACTGATATTAATATGTTACCACCCAATTTGAGGGGATATGCACCTGAAGTTACTGGGGTGGCAAATAGTAATGCAACCGTCATTATTAGTCAGCAAGGTCGTACTATTTACCAAACTCAAGTCGCTGCTGGCCCTTTTCGCATTCAAGACCTTAATGATGCTTTATCGGGTGAATTAGATGTAAGGGTAGAGGAACAAAATGGTAAAACGCAAACTTTTACAGTGAACACCTCAAGTATTCCCTATCTTACTCGCCCAGGGCAAGTTCGTTATAAATTTGCAGCAGGACGGCCTAGTGATTCCAATCATCGTGTTAATGGTGATAGTTTCGCTAGTGGTGAGTATTCATGGGGGATTAATAATGGTTGGTCCCTATATGGCGGTATGATTGCTTCACAAAAATATCTCTCAACGACTTTGGGAATTGGTCGCGATCTAATGCGGTTTGGGGCTCTTTCATTTGATGTGACAAGAACACATGCAAAAATTAAAGAAATCACTTCAAATAATGAAACTAATTATAAAGGTAATTCTTATAGATTGAGCTATTCAAAACGTTTTGAAGATTATAATAGCCAAATTACCTTTGCTGGCTATCGTTTTTCAGAAAAAGATTTTATGAGTATGTCTGAATATCTCGATGCCAAAATAAGTGGCGTTCGACAATATAATAGCAAAGAAATGTATACCATTTCTTATAACCAGCAGTTTAGCGGCAGTGGACTAAGCACATATTTAAATTTTTACCATCAGACATATTGGAATCAACCTGACAATAATCGCTATAGTTTATCATTAGCAAAGTATTTAGATCTCGGAAAATTTAAAAACTTAAGTGTTAACTTAACCGCATTCCGTAATAACTATCGAAATATAAATGATGATGGGGTTTATATTGCGTTATCTATGCCTTGGGGTGAAACCTCTACAGTGAGCTTTAACAGTAACTGGGATAAAAGTAATACAACACAGAATGTAAATTATTATGACCGTATTAATGAGCGTAGCAACTACCAAATTAATACTGGGATCACACAGTCGGGAGCAATTCTTGGTGGGTACTATACACATCAAGGCGATATGGCTCAGTTTAATGCAAATGCAACATACCAACAGAATCGTTACCGTTCTGCCGGACTATCATTGCAAGGTGGATTGACGGCAACGCAACATGGGGTTGTACTCCATAGAAGTAACCAACTCGGCGCTTCGCGCGTTTTTGTTGATACCAATGGTGTAGCGAATATTCCTTTGCGTGGTAATGGAATTGTGACACGGTCAAATTATTTTGGTAAGGCTGTTGTTGCTGATGTTAATAGTTATTACCGTAGTAATATCAATGTGGATTTGAATCTTTTGCCTAGTAACGCAGAGGTTACCCATTCTGTAAAGCAAGGAACATTAACAGAGGGTGCTATTGGTTATCGCCAATTTGATGTTATAGCGGGTAGTAGTGCAATGGCAAATATCCGCTTATCGGATAATAATGCACCTCCATTTGGTGCCATTGTATTAAATACACGTAAACAGCAAGTTGGAATAATTAGTGATGAAGGCAGTGTTTATTTGTCAGGCTTAAATCCTAAAGAAAAATTGAGTGTTTTTTGGGATGATGAAATACAGTGCAATATAACATTGCCAGATAGCGTTTCATCAGAAATAAATCTAGCAAACACATTACTGCTACCATGTGTGAAATAACACTTTACTAATATTTTTAGAAAATTATTAATATTAATTATTTAAATCAAAAAAAATGATGAACATCATCAAGTTAAACTTAAAGAGATTATATCGTTTATGAATAAGTTAAATGTAAGTAAAAAGGATACCTATCCTACCCCAAAATTGGTTAATAGTTCTAAAATTATATTAGCAACAGTTTTTTTAATGAATATGTCAACAGCAAATGCAGCTATTTCATTAGATCGTACTCGAGCAATCATTAATGGCAATGATAAATCTATTAGCTTAAATATTAGTAATGAAAATAAAACATTACCTTATCTTGCTCAAGGCTGGATTGAAAATGTACAGGGTGAAAAAATTAATGAGCCATTCACCGTATTACCTCCGGTTCAACGTGTTGAACCTGGTGATAAAAGCCAAATAAGAATTCAACCATTAGCTAACGTAGCAAAATTACCACAAGATATTGAATCAGTATATTATTTTAATTTACGTGAGATTCCACCGAGAAGTGATAAAGCAAATACTTTACAACTTGCATTACAAACGCGAATAAAGCTTTTTTATAGACCAACATCTATCATTCCAACTAAGAATGATATCGATAATCCATGGCAAGAAAAATTAGTTTTAAAACAGCAAGGGGGGAAATATATTGCATTTAATCCAACGCCTTATTATATAACCATTATTGATGCGGCAACAAAAATTAAAGGGGATACGGTAAAAGGCTTCGAGCCGATTATGATCGCTCCTAAAAATAGCCAGCCATTAGGTGTCGATGTTGCTACATTAGGCAATACCCCAGTACTAACATATATCAATGACTATGGTGGCCGCCCTAATCTTAGTTTTAACTGCCAAGCAAATGAATGCAAGGTATCTCCAAGTAATAAATAATCTATTTATTAAATAGTAATAGAGGAAGGTATGAGTAAAAAAGTGAGTTATAGAGCTCCTTTAATAGGGATTATTTTCAGTACACTTGCCTTTCAGACATTAGCTACTGATATTGGCAAAGTTGATAATTGGGATGTTGATGGTGCCAATGGTGTTTTACAGGTTAAGGGGATGCTTACCGAAAGTGCATGTAGGTTAGCCATGCAATCTGCATTCCAAACAGTAGATTTGGGCACAAATAGTTCTTCAGCATTTAAATTTCTAGGGCATAAAGGCACTCCTATTCCTTTCAATATTCAATTAGAAGATTGTTTAAGGAGTGAAAGCCGCAATCACGATCAACAAGGTAACATAACTTGGAGCTCTGACATGCCTGCCGTAAGAATTCGTTTTCTTGCTGTATCAGATAATACGGATAGCAAATTAATAAAAGTAAATGGTGCTGAAGGCATTGCTCTTGAGTTAAATGATGAAAATTTTAAAAAAATTAAACCGGGTTTTTTTACGAGATCAAAACTATTATCAATGGGCAGTAATAAATTAACCTATTACATTACTCCGGTGAGAATCAATAGTCATTTTAATGCGGGTAGCTATCAAGCAAATATAAGATTCCAATTAGTCTATGACTAGGATTAAAATATGAAACCATCATATCAATACTTATTATTTAAATCGCAGGTTTTTATTAGCATTATTTCCATATTAATATGTTTTAATACAGCCAGTGCTTCAATGGCTTCTATTGGCCTAACGATTACGGTCATAGAACCCCCTAATTGTAGTTTTGTAGAAGGAAGTACATTAAATATTGATTTTGGTGATGTCCAGCAAGATTTAATCGATGGGTCATCATATAAAAAAACGAATATTAACTACAATTTACAATGCACAAATTTATCTACTAATTTATTAAAAATGAAATTGAGTTGGAATAACTTTAGAGTTAATGGTGTTGATGCAATAAAAACGAATAGAGATAACCTTGGTATCGCCATTTATCAAGATAATAATATAGTATCCAACAATTCAAATATTCATTTTATATATGGTGCCATGCCATCTATTTATGCCGTCCCCATAAAACCTAATGGTTCAATGTTGAGCGATGCAGGGAATTTCAGTGCCGAAATGATTATGAAAATTGAATATCAATAAATTAAGAGCCAATATGAAAATTAAATTTTTATATACATTACTAGTTTTTAGTACTTTTTCTTATTCCGCCTCACTAACTGTAGGGTTTAATGGGAATCTAATTTCCACACCTCCTGAGTGTATTTTAAATAACAGTCAAAAGTCAATGGTTCATTTTGGCGATATTTTATTAAGCAGGATTGATGGAGTAAATTATAAGCATACATTAACTTTTGAGTTAACTTGTACTAATTTAGCCATGAATAACCTAGCGTTAAGTATTCAAGGTGATCCTAGTAACTTTAATAATGGCATTCTTAAGACCAGTAATCCAAAGCTAGGATTAAGCTTCTATATTAATGGCATAAAACAAGATATTAATAAAAAAATAAATTTTAACTATTTAGAGTTACCATCATTAGAAGTTTCTCCAGTAAAAAATACAAACTCAAGTTTTGATGATACTGATGGTGGAGATTTCACTGCACTTGCAACACTTAATGTGGATTATCAATAATGAAAAAAAACTCAACCAATAATAAAGTTCAGTATCAGATATGTTGTTTTATTTTGATATTCTTAGCAAATATAGCTTATGCTAATTGGGGATTTGATGGTTCGTTAATTATACCGCCAAAATGCCGATTAAGTCACAGCGATCCTATCAAAGTTTCATTTGGTAAAGTCGGTGTTAATAAGGTTGATGGAATACACTATAAGAAAAAAATTCCTTATGAACTTATTTGCGATGGCGATCTAACACAACCTTGGAATATATCTTTAACATTATCTGGCGCAACCGCAGGGACAGGCTTTGATGATGCAACACTGCAAGTTAAATCTGATCAAAATGGAAATAATGTAGGCATCCAGATTCAAAAAGATGGGCAACCTATCGCTTTAAATAAAGCATTTGTAATTGATCAAGAGACATTACCCACTTTATCCGCTGTTATTGTCAAAAAAGCAGGAACTAAACTGGTTGGAGATACATTCAATGCTATTGCGACATTAACCGTTTCATTTCAATAGGAATAATAATGTTCTCGATAATAAAATTTTATATCTTGTTATTTTTAACCGTGTTTATATGTCATTCGTTACCATCGATAGCCGAAACAATTAATTTTGATGGTATCTTTGTCGAAGATGCTTGCGATTTATACCCCGGAGATGAACTAATTACATTAGACTTTGGGACAATTGCAGATAAATATCTTTATTTGAATAGCCGTACTTTAAGTGAATCATTTAGTATTCGATTAATTAATTGCGATTTATCTTTAGGTCGCGAAATTAATGCTTCATTTAATGGAAATGAAAACTCGTTTTTATCTGGTTATCTTGCATTAGACCCAGTAAGCCACGCTAATGGTATTGCAATTGGTTTAGAAACAGATACCGGAGAAAAAATCGATATAAACACAAAAGATCACACACAGAAATTGTCAGCTGGTAATAACGAAATAAGACTTAAAGCCTTTATTCAAGGAGAGCCTTCTGCATTGACAAATAAAACAATTTCATATGGAACCTTTATATCAACGTTAACATTCTTTCTAGAATACAACTGAATATATAAAATCTGCATTGAATTATAGGTATTCGAAAATGAAAATTTTAGTATTAAGTAGCAATTATAACGCCATAGTAATAAAGGTATTTTTTATTACTATATTAACCTTCATTTACAACATGAATGCATATTCTATAAGTTGGGGGTCATTTATCCAAAGAAATGGTAATGATGTCACTATTCAGTGGGGATGGCAGAATGAAGATAGCAATAGTATCATTTGTTATAATCCCTCCGGTTGTATTGTAACGGTTGGTCCCTATGATTATCGAGGTTCTAGTGCAGACTCAAAAACGTTTGGTGGTATAAATCTACCCTATGGCATGCAGCAAAAAGTCATCATCCGCAATAATGGGACAGCAATTGATGCTTTTAATGCTTGGAGGCTACAATATGGAACGGCTAATACACAAACTCTTGCTACAATGTGGGGAAATTATCCAAATACAGATTTCGCTTCAGTTTGTTATGGATTCCAAGTTTTTCAAATATCAACCTGGGGAACATCTTATGGCACTTTATTACCTAATGCAGGCTGTGGGGTAGTACCTCCATCAAACACTTCTTGTAATTTTAGCTTCCCTACTAGTATTGATCTGGGTTCCTCTGTCAGTGGCCAAAATGGCTCTTGGTCTGGAGAGGCTACAGGCGCTTTTACCTGCACTGATATTGTTGATGTAAGGGCTAGTTTACTAGCTACTCCCTATTTAAGTAATCTTCCGGTTGATATTTCAGTAAACCAAACTACTCTAGATAGTAATAATAAACTGGTTGCTCGAGGGCAAATGGCGTCACTTAATTTTAAGGCAGCCACAGCAGGTAAGTTCACATCAGCAGGCAAGTTTAACGCTAATGCAGTTATTTTGTTTTCTTTCAATTAGCAAACACATTACTAATATGAATGTTAAATAAATAAAGTACAGTAAGAATCGCTAATAATAACTTTATTAACTGATAGTTACCTATAAAAGCGGAGCAGTTCCTATACCGTAATGCCCCAATAGTGTAAGAGGGCTAGTCCCCCCTCTTACACTTGCCCTTTATACTCTTCTTGTGAAACCAAATGTACCCTTATATATCGCTGATAACGTGCTGGCTTTAATTTGGTTAAATCCACCAGCACCAACCCGTCGATGCAATCGTTAAACGCGGGGTCTGTACCGAAATCCATAAACTGTACGCCGCCAGGTTCGCATAATTCGGTATATTGCTTATAAAGCGTTGGGATCGAGCAGCCAATGTTATTGAGTAAGCTTTTCAATTTAACCAAATCTTCATGGTAATTGCCCCCTGAAAATTGGGCTAATACCTGTGGCAAAGAAGCCGGGTACGGCTGATGTGACTGTGCAATGCTGTGTGGCGCTGAAAAATAGAGCCGATAAAAAGTAATCAGTAAGTCACGCGCCGCAATCGGCATTGAGCCCGAAATAGATACAGGACCAAAAAGATAACGATAGTGTGGATATTTTGCCAAATACGCGCCAATACCTAACCATAAGTAATCTAAACCCCGTTTTCCCCAATATTTGGGCTGAATAAAACTCCGACCAAGCTCAATACCTTGCGCTAATATTGGCATCATGGCTTGGTCATAGTGAAATAAGCTAGAGCTATAAATACCCTCAAGGCCTTTGGTCTCAATTTGCTTTTTAGTCGGTATAAACCGATAAGCGCCAACAATATCAAGTTCGCTTTCATCCCATAAAACCAGATGATAATAATCGTCATCATAGCTGTCTAAATCACGGCGCTTACCTGAACCTTCCCCTACCGCACGAAATGCAATTTCGCGTAATCGACCAATTTCTCGTAAGATCGGTGACCTTACCTCTTGGTTTCGGTGATAAAGGTAAATCGCTTTCCCATCAGGAGAAGTTCCTAGCCGCTCACAGGCCACTAAGGCCTTTTTTAATTCAATTCTATCTTCTGGTAAAGCAATTGGCGATTCACTGGTAAATAGCCCTTCCTTACCTTTTCCCAGCAAATAGACATGGCGGCGAAAGCGCCCTGCTAACTCATGAGCCGCCGTATGACCATCATGCCAATGAATAAATGGGATACTGCCACCAATACGAATTTTTAATCTTTTTCCTCGCTGCTTAAACATTTCCCTGACTAACATTAAAGTAGATAATGGCTTGTAAACCAGCGAAGTTAAGTAAAATAAATGGCTATTACGCCCTTGAATATGGATGGGAACGATAGAGGCTCTAGCCTTTGCGGCTAAACGCAAAAAACCTGTACGCCAGTGGCCATCACGAACCCCTTTGCGACCAAATCGAGAAACTTCCCCCGCAGGAAACACAATTAATGCCCCTTGTTTATCCAAATGCTGTTGCATGGCTTCAACTTGTTGTCGACTGGTTCGGTTATTCATATTATCCACTGAAATAAATAAGCTTTTTAGTGGTTCTATATAATTGAGAAACTGATTTGCCACTATTTTTACATCAGGACGAACGGCAGCAACCACACGTAATAATGCAAGGCCATCGAGTGAACCTATCGGATGGTTAGCAACTAAGACAACAGGTCCTTGAGTCGGAATATTTTCTAAGTCACCCTCAACCATTTCACTAGAAATATCAAAGAACTCCATGATTTGTTCAATAAGATCCAAGCCCTTTAAGTGCGGATAATCTTGAGCAAATTGGTGAAATTCCTGTTCAAACAAAAGCTTTTTTAATAAGCGACGTTTCCATTTGCCTGGTGTTTGATGAGGAAAAATATCGTGCAGCAGGGTATCGACACTAAACATAATGCTATCTCCTAACTGAGTTACGACGAACTTAAGTCAGATTCATAACAACAATATGTTTATTTTATGACAAAATGGTGAAAGTACAAAAATGATGATGTAGATCATTACTTTTGATTTGCCAATATTATGGTTATCTAAAATCAATAATTTCCAGGAATATTGTTTTCTTAAATAATTTATATTTTACTTATTTTGTAATATGCATTTAGTCCACAACAATTAAAAAGGTAAAAACTAAACTTTTCGATTAGTTTTACTTAATTTATTTTAATAATTAAGAATTATTCATTTATAAATACCCACCTATTAAATTGAACTAAAAACCTATTGCAGCAAGATTAATTTGAAACAATATCCTTTAAATTCAATATAATAAAATTTAATCATCAGCTTATTTTTTTAACTATCATTTCATTGATAGGTAAATCTTATTTAAACAATCGCTTAAACCGATGGCCATCATTGATAAAAATCAAGAACCTCTCGGACTTATTTATCCATCATAGTCCGGCTGTAGAATTATATTAATTAAAAAATATTTAAATATATTTGACCGCAATCTTTCAAGGATAGTGTAATGAAAAAACTTACTCGCATTACGGTCGCTGTCATATTTTTGCTTTTACTCGGTTATTTTGGATTATCTGGATATGTGTGGTATCACGATAATCAACGAAGAGAAAATAATGACATTCAGACATCTAAAATTGCAGAAAATAATCAAGTCCTCCAATTCTTTGCCGAAAAGGGATGCGATTACTGTCACACACCGTCAACTGATTTACCTGCCTACGCATCATTCCCCATTGCTAAGCAGCTGATGGAATACGATATTCAGCTAGGTTATAAGTCATTCAACCTTGAGGCTGCTCGCGCTGCACTCATCGCAGGAGAACCTGTACCACAAAGTGAATTAAATAAAATTGAGTGGGTTATGCAGAACCACACCATGCCTCCAACACGTTATGTTGCACTTCATTGGGCCAGCAGTGTCAGTGATGAAGAACGTAATAACCTATTGAATTGGATAGCTAAACAGCGGGAAGAGCACTATGCCAGCCAAGATACCGCTGCTGAACATCGCAACGAACCAATTCAACCAATTCCAAAATCACTGGATGTTGATGATGCAAAAGTCGCATTAGGTTTCCGCTTGTATCATGATGCACGCCTGTCAGGGGATAGCACAATTTCTTGTGCACACTGCCACGCACTCAATGCAGGTGGTGTTGATGGCCGTAAAACATCAATTGGTGTTGGTGGCGCAGTAGGCCCAATCAATGCGCCAACGGTGTTTAACTCTGTATTTAATGTCGAGCAATTTTGGGATGGTAGAGCACCTGATTTACAAGCCCAAGCCGGTGGCCCACCATTAAATCCTATCGAAATGGCATCAAAGTCATGGGATGAAATCATTGAAAAATTGGATAAAGACCCTGTCTTAAAACAAGATTTTAATGCGGTTTACCCAGAAGGTTTCACGGGTGACACCATCACCGATGCGATTGCAGAGTTCGAAAAAACCTTAATCACTCCAGACTCTCCGTTTGATAATTGGTTAAGAGGTGACAAAACTGCATTAACCGCACAGCAGCTCCATGGTTACCAGTTATTTAAAGAGAACAAATGTGCAACCTGCCATGGTGGCGTGATCTTAGGTGGTCGTTCCTTCGAACCTCTGGGTCTGAAAAAAGACTATGAGTTCGGTGAAATCACTGCTCAAGATATTGGTCGTATGAATGTCACCTCTGATGAGCGCGATAAGTTACGCCAAAAAGTCCCAACACTACGTAATGTCGAGCTAACCGCACCGTATTTCCACCGCGGCGATGTAGCAACCTTAGATGAAGCAGTGAAACTGATGCTGCGTTATCAAGTGGGTAAAGAACTGCCACAAAAAGATGTCGATGATATTGTTGCCTTCCTTAAGAGTTTAACAGGGGTATATACACCCTATGTGCAACAAAGTGAGTCACAACAGTAAATATCAATAGCTGATTGATATAAAAAACTAATAGCACCACCCTACTTGGGGGTGCTATTTTTATTTACAATGTATCTTTGTAAAACACCACTTTCTCTGATACAGGTAAAGTTAATTGTTGTTGATATCCATCCAATGTTTCTTTTGCCAATATTGCTAATGCACGGTAAAAATCGCTGTTAGCCGAATCTATCAATACTTCGAGAAAACATGCCGACCAAGGTAATAGATGCCAAGCAAGCAACTCTTCTAAATCTGCTCTGCGATTTTGCTCAGCGAGCCAAGCCGCTAACATCAAGACCAGCCCAAAGTGGTCTTCTGGCTCTTTTTGTGTCGTTACGGGTTCAACACCTTTGGCTCGCATCCATTGGCGCAGCTCAACGGTTGAATCACCAAAAACAATTCTTTCTTTGTCTAGCCAGACTGACCCCCAAGGGGGAGCGGGTAAAGCATAGGGCCCGATAAACAAGCGCTGCCATGCTTCACTGAGGGGTTCATTCTCCTGAGCACTGGATTGCAAAAGCTGGCTAATTTTCGCTAAAGAAGGTAAGGAAAATGGCCATTCTTCATGCCAAGTTGGCTCTTGTAAAATCGAAATAATCTCTGCGTTGTTTTCATTTTCTGGTGAGAAATAAAATAAAGACCCCAGAACTCGCCCTGTCACTGCGACGTGTTCAAGAAAGCGTGCTTCTTGCATATTTGATTGTCTCTGAAGTTATCAGCGCAGGGAAACCATCTCCTGCGCTGAAAGGTTTACCAATTAAGCCACAGCCATGCCGACTGTCATGTGTAAACCATAGAATAGCCCACGACCGATAAATTCACCAATCAGTACCAGCACGGTACCAAGAAGTAAACTCAATACCGAAGGCTGATTTTGTCGCACAACAGGCAAAATCCATAGCAGCAACCCGAGACTGGTCACCACTAAACGTATCACTTGTAAAACACCAAAATCAGGGACTAAATCCACTGCTTTTTGTACAGAAGTGGCAATTAGCGCAATTTCTCCGCTTTGCAGTAGTACCGACGCGATAGTCACAATATAAGCCACGATACTAATCGCCGCTAATTTACCACTATTAAACGGAAATTTAGCCACTCGTAATAGCAAAGTGCCTAAAATTGGTCCGACAACAAACAGGGTCATAAAGAAGCCGATAGTGGTATGTGGTGTGTTCCATGTTGGCACCGTGCTTATCATATAAACTCGTGTCATTGCCCAAACAAATAACAGCCCCATCAACATGGTGATGATTAACCACACTTTATCTAACCCTGTTGGCATCTTTTTCATTGCAGATAACAGCCACCATAAGCCGCCCAAAGCAAAGAAAATGGAGCCAAACAACACTTCGTTACTTAATGATGACGCAAACACACGGTTCATCGAGTTAAATGCACGCATCGGTGAGCCCATATGCATCATCGATGCCAAAAATCCTAAGCCCATCAATACCCATAACGCGAACATTGCGTTCACAATGCGCTGTTTTTGTGGCTTATCATCTGTCGATAACCAAGCAAGCCCTGTCACAATCACGCCACCTGCAATACTTTGGCCTAATACCGTAAATAAAATCAGCGGCCATTCGTGTAATCCATTGCCCATGTTATACCTCCCGAGGATTGGCTAAATGGCCTGTCGTATCATTGACAGGGCGACTATTGGCATTGGGTTTAATGACAATATTGGGCTTGGTATAGTGCGCTTCTGGTAGTGGCGCAATCTCTGCCAAATTGCCATGTTTCTCACGTAACTCATCAATAGGACCAAAGTCTAATGCACGCAGTGGACAAGACTCGGCACAAATCGGTTTTTTACCGACGGCAACACGTTCATAGCAACCATCGCACTTGGTCATATGCCCTTTTTCGCTATCAAATTGCGGCGCACCGTATGGGCAGACCATATGGCAATAGCGGCAGCCAATACACACACTTTCATCCACAACGACAAAGCCATCTTCACGTTTATGCATCGCGCCACTTGGGCACACTTTCACACAAGCAGGGTCTTCACAGTGGTTACATGAAATCGACAAATAATAACTAAATACGTTTTGATGCCACACACCGTTATCTTCTTGCCAATCTCCCCCCGCATATTCATAAATGCGCCTAAAATTCACCGCAGGAGATAAATTTTTGTAGTCCTTACACGCTAATTCACAAGTTTTACATCCCGTGCACCGTGCAGAATCAATATAAAAACCATATTGTGTTGTCATGATTTATCTCCCTATACCCTTGCCACTTCAACCAAATTACTGTGTTGCGGATTACCTTTCGCTAACGGTGACGGGCGTTGAGTCGTCAGGACGTTTAGGCTACCACCATGGTCCACCTTGTTTTCATCAGGCGCGTACCAAGCCCCTTCCCCCATTGCAACAACCCCTGGGATGATGCGTGGAGTCACTTTGGCAGCGATCTGCACTTCCCCTCTATCGTTGTAAATACGCACTATGTCACCATCTTTAATATTGCGACGTTTTGCATCAATAGGGTTGATCCACATCTCTTGTAAACAAGCAGCCTTAAGCACATCAATGTTGCCGTAAGTGGAGTGAACGCGCGATTTATAGTGGAAGCCACTCAATTGCAGTGGATATTTTTCGGTGAGCTTATCATCATGGCTTTCAAAGCCTGGGGAATACATTGGGAGTGCTGATATCAAATCACCTTCCGCTAGCGTCCATGTTTTCGCGATATCCGCTAATTGTGATGAATAGATCTCAATCTTTCCTGACGGGGTATTTAATGGGTTCGCAATTGGGTCTTCGCGGAAAGCTTTGTGTGCCACGACATGCCCTTGTGGGTTCATTTTTTTGTAAATCCCTTGCTGCTGGAATGTCTCAAAATCAGGTAGCTCAGGTAACTTCTGTCGTGAAATTTCATACAAATGGCGTAGCCACTCTTCTTGGGTTCGCCCTTCGGTAAATTTCTCTTCAACCCCCATACGGCGTGCGATTTGTGTACACATTTCATACACCGTTTTGCTCTCAAAACGTGGTTCAATGGCTTGGCTAGCGAAAATCACATAGCCCATATTACTAGCGGCACCATCCAAGCAAAAATCCATCTGTTCAGACGCGGTACAATCTGGCAGGACTAAATCCGCATATTTCGCTGAAGCCGTCATATGGTTATCAATCACTACTATCATTTCGCATTTTTTATCATCCTGAAGAATGTCATGCGTTTTATTAATATCAGAGTGTTGATTGATTAAACTGTTGCTGGCGTAGTTCCAAATAAACTTAATCGGAACATCCAGTTTATCTTTACCTCTTACCCCATCATGAGTTGCAGTCATTTCAGGGCCGCGCTCTATCGCATCAGTCCATAAAAATACGGAAATACTTGCTTTGACTGGATTTTCTAATGTTGGCATCCGCTCAAATGGAATATCATAGTTCCCTTCACGAGCCCCCGTATTTCCCCCATTTATACCAACATTACCGGTTAAAATCGGTAACATCGCAATCGCACGTGCGGTTTGCTCGCCGTTCGAATGGCGTTGTGGCCCCCAACCTTGGCTAATATAAGCAGGTTTTGCGGAACCAATTTCACGTGCTAATTTGATGATTTTATCAGCAGGAATACCGGTGATTTGTGCAGCCCATTGTGGTGTTTTTTCTACACCGTCATCCCCTTGCCCTAAAATATATGCCTTGTAGTGGCTATTTTTCGGAGCATCTGCGGGTAGCGTTTTCTCATCATAACCCACGCAATATTGGTCTAAGAAGGGTTGATCAACCATATTTTCAGTGATCAACACATGGGCGATCCCTGCCACTAATGCAGCATCTGTTCCGGGGCGGATCGGGATCCACTCATCTTCTCGTCCAGCAGCAGTATCGGTATAACGCGGGTCGATCACTATCATTCTTGCATTAGAACGCTCGCGCGCTTGCTCTAATTGATAAGTGATCCCACCACCGCTCATACGGGTTTCGGCAGGGTTGTTTCCGAACAGAACCACCAACTTGGAGTTTTCGATATCGGAAACGCTATTACCTGCCCCACTACCATAGGTATAAGGCATCGCACAGCTGATTTGTGCTGTACTATAGGTACCGTAATGGTTTAAATAGCCGCCCATGCAGTTCATCAAACGGGCGATAGGTGAATTCGCTGGCGGCCATGAACGTGCGACTGTGCCACCTAATGTGCCAGTTCCATAGTTCAAATACACAGCTTCATTGCCATAATCGGCAATAATCCGTTTTAGATTATCGCTGATTAAATCGTAGGCTTCATCCCAACTAATTTGTTTGAATTTACCTTCACCACGTGCCCCAACGCGCAACATCGGGTATTTCAAGCGGTCAGGGTTATAGACACGACGGCGCATTGAGCGCCCACGTAGACAGGCCTTAACTTGATGCTTATTTCCGTAAACATCATCGCCGGTGTTGTCGGTTTCGACATATTTTATTTCACCATCAACAATATGCATACGCAGTGGGCAGCGACTCCCACAGTTAACGGTACATGCGCTCCAAACTATTTTTTCTTCAGGTATGGCTGTTTTGGGTGTGATTTCACTGGTATCAGCAATACTATTAAAAGGTAAACTTAGCGCTCCACTTGCAAGAGCGAGTCCCCCGACGGTACTGGTTTGCATTAGCTTCCTGCGGCTGATCTCCGATTGGAGTACTCCCTCAGATAATGCTTTACTCATATCTGCCTCACTTAACATTGCTTCAAAGTTTTAAAATGGCTTTTTTGAAATTTATTTTTATCTTTAATTTATTTATCGACTTCCAATTACCATTCTATAACCGAGGCACCGTGAGGTATTGTGCACGATCAATAATCCAATACAAATTGTGTGGTTTTAATGCGTTATATCGAGTCATTCAAGCCAGATTAAAATTAATATAATTATTTTTAATGTTTAATAATGAATTAAATTGAAATAAATATAATTCCATTCTTCTTTAACTTGAGTTTACTGTTTTTCATTTATTTCCGAGTCTCAATTCATAAAAATCCCCTTAAACGAAAATCGACTAAAACGTTTAAGGGGAAATATAAAATATGAATTATCGAGTGAATATTTGTTCTGCTAACAGCACTTAAAACGGGCAATTACGCCGTTAATCCACCATCTAAGACCAATGTTTGACCTGTTAGGTACTGGCTGCTATTGCCAATCAAAAATTCAACTAGCTCTGCCACTTCTTGGGGTTGCCCTAAGCGGCGTAACGGGATGTTTTGGCACATAGCTTTTAATTTAGCCTCAGGCATTGCACGGGTCATATCACTATCAATAAGCCCCGGAGCAATACAATTCACACGTAACCCAAAACGCCCAACTTCATGAGCCAATGAACGCGTCAACCCCATCATCGCTGATTTACTCGCCGCATAAGCTGTTTGGCCAATATTGCCTTTTAACCCAGTAATTGATGACATCAATACGATTGAGCCGCTCCCCGCCATCAACATTGCAGGTAATAATTTACGGTGCCAATTCATCACGGAAATGACGTTATTCTCTAGCACATCTCGCCAGATTTCAGCATCTTGATGAATATGTAAGGCGTCCCTAGTGATACCTGCATTATGAATAATAGCCGTAGGAGCCCCAAATTGTTCCAATAACGAGCTAGAAAGCGCGTCAACTTGTACTTCATTCTTACCATCACACGGGGATCCTTTCACCCATGTATCTAAATTGGGGTTTTCAAGATTCGCTTGTGTTTCATTAACGCCATCAACGCTACGCCCAGTAAAAACCACATTCCAGTGGCGTCGCAATTCACTAACTAGTGCGAGCCCAATTCCCCGGCTTCCTCCCGTCACGAGTATCCATTGATTATTTGCCATTTTAAGATTTCGACTCCTTATCAATATGTTCACACAGCGCTTTCACCGAAATTTCTGGATGTTCTAGGAAAAATTCCGCATCTAAAGCAACATTAAAGTCACGTTTAACAAGCACCATAAGTTCAACATAATCTAAGCTATCGAACTCTAACTGGACTAAAGTCATCTCCGCATTCAACTCTTCTGCTTCTAAATCTTTTGCATCACAGATCATGTCACTAATTTTGATATAAATTTCTTGATATTGGCTCATTTGTTTTATCCTTGCATTCTTATTGAGTTATTGAATTAACTTTCAATGTTATTGAATTATTTATTATTTTTTCTCTGTAGCGGGCGGCGATACTAATACTCACTAATCGACCACTCTCACTATCCGCGATCACTAAGGCCGGCAAAATACGTAGGTAAATAGGCTCAGGAGAGGTGATAGGAGCCCATTTCGTTAGAAGTTCACGGTCAAACACCACCTCTTGGTGGGTTTGTACGATAGGATAACGGCAAAAAATATCTTTCAATGTTGAGCCGACCGGCAGCCATTGTGCGATCTCTTGTTGTTCAAATAACGAGCTATCATGAATTAAGTACCAGAACAAAACTGCGTCAATAAACTGCCATTCATACATTTCGTTGGAAAACTGAGAAAATATTGACTGCAATTTCACCATCTCTGCGGTCGAAATCATTATTTCATTCGCGATTTCATGTAATACCGGTGGAGGGGTGAGCGACAATTGGCAAGTTAAGCAGTTTTGTTGCTCATCAGAAGAGAGTAAAGCCACCGATCCCGCTTTATTTCGTGCAACTAATTGATAATCTTTATCGTTCCATAGCGGATTGCGTAACCGTACAACACATTTGAGAAACTCAGGGGCGGTAACCTCTTTTGAAACCAATAATGGGTGATTTAATGACTCACTCGCGAATTGTTTCACATCGAGTAGTGCACGCATGCCATGCACACTCAGTTGATCTCCGCCCTTCGCTTTGACCCATTCAAGGTCGAAATGAATCGGGTTATCATCACCAGAAAATGATGCCCACTGTTTTGCATCCTCAAGGGTATAACGTAACGTCCTCATGACGCTTTCTCTAAAATCAGTGCCGCGTTTGCCCCACCGAAGCCAAAACTCAGGTTTAGTGCACGCTTAACTTCACCAATACGGTGTTCGTTAGGAATATAATCGAGGTCACATTGCGGGTCCGGGTGATGTAAGTTAGCGGTTGCGGGCATCACGCCATGCGCCATCGCTTGCAAGCAAATAATGGTTTCAAAGCTACCAGCAGCGGCGATTAAATGTCCGGTATAGGATTTCGTACTGGATATTGGGACTTGGTAAGCTGCCGCACCTAGTGCCTTTTTCAATGATTCTGTTTCATTTAAGTCATTAAGAGCTGTTGAGGTCCCATGGGCATTGATATAATCGAGAGATTCAGGAGCGGCTCCCGCTTGTTGTAAAGCCATTTCAATAGTTTTCACCCGAGCAACACAATCTTCTGCTGGTGATGTAAAATCAAAGGCATCAGAAAAATTTGCATACCCCGTAATCTCGCCCAAAATGGTGGCCCCACGAGAAATAGCGCTCTCACGCTCTTCTAAACACAACACGGCCGCACCTTCAGAAAGGACAAAACCACTACGGTCTGCGCTAAATGGGCAACTGGCACGAGTCGGGTCTTCCGCTTCACGTGTTAAAGCACCAAGAACATCGATATTCCATACAGCACAATCTGTCCGCAAGGACTCTCCTGCACCAGCTAGCATCATATCGGCTCGTCCATGACGAATCGCTTCAAAAGCATCACCAATCGCAATAGTGCCTGTCGCACAAGCCGCGATGGTCGTGTTTTGATATCCACGCAAGTTCCAAAACTGGCTGCAAGCCGCCGTTGTCACATTTGGCATTGCATAAAAACAGTTGAAAGGCGAGGTCATCCCTGTCGCTTCGAATTCACTGACTGACATATAACTTTCATCAAGCCCTGCCCATCCTGTTCCCATAATGACACCGCACATCAGTGGGTCATAAAAATCAGTTAATGGCGTGCCTGCGAAGGCCATATCCATGGCTTCTCGCGCTGCCCCCAAGGCTAAACGCGTATGGCGTGGTAAACGACGACGAATAGCCGCAGGAACCCCTTTTAAGCTGGGTTCATTATCAATAAGCCCTAAAAAATGGCTGTGGATATTTTGTGCAGTTTTATCAACGTAACGATAACCGAGCTTTTTATCCATAATCGCTTGCCAACATGCTGAAGCCGTATCCCCCAAAGGAGTGACAGCCCCATAACCTGTGACAACAACGCGCTTAAAGTGAGATTTTTGGTTCATAATGGGTTGTCCTCCTGTTGGGCGCTACCGCCACCTTGTGCTAACCAAAGCTGTAGCGTTGCATAAAGATAATCGTATTGATTTTGAGCTAATGAATTTTCAATAGTTAAAAGGTCATCTTGCGCATTAAGCAGTGTTTGATAATCCACGGCACCTGCTCGGTAACGGCTGCTGGTTAGCTTTAGCCGCTGCTGGCTAAGTGATAATGACTGTTGTAATTGCTGACGAATTTCATCCGCAGCAAAACGGGCTTCCATCGCATTATCGACTTCTGACAAGGCGGTATAAGCCGCACTACGAAATGCCACCGCCGCTTGTTGCACTTGTAAGTCGGATTGTTCAATGGTCAATTTCACCGTATTCCACTGAATAAATGGCAAAGAAATCGAACCCCCAACAACCCGTGTCGGGTCACTAAACCATTGAGAAAACAGCTGGCTACCCGCATTAAGCGCACCTTGCAAAGACAGTGTCGGGTAGAAGCTCAATTTAGCAGCGTCAGAATCAGCAAGCGCGGAACGTAAACGTGACTCGGCGGCTTGAATATCCGGCCGCTGTGCTAATACGGCCAACGGTGTCGCGTTAAGAATTTCAATCCGTTGATTTCGATTAAGTGCGGTGAGCTCACGCACATGTTGTTCTGCAGGGCGGTTTAACAATAGCGCTAATGCATTACGGGAGCTGTCACGTTCTTTAATGAGCCGTCGTAATTCATTTTTTCGACTAATCACAGTTTGCTGTGATTGTAAGAAATCCAGCTGGCTAACTTTTCCTGCTAAATACCATGACTTAATTTGCTGCTGGCTTTTTTCTGCAATCTTTTGGCTCGCAATCAGGTTATCAATCTGTTGATTTAACAGTGCAATATTCCAATATAATTGTGCAGTCGTATTAATAACCACTAATGCTGTTGCATGGTAATCCTGTTCGGTTGCTATTGCTTCCCACTCATTCTTTTCACGAATACGTGCCAGTTTTCCCCATAAATCGATTTCATAATTTAAAGTTAGATTTGAGCTATAACTCTCTTGGGGGGAGGTTCCATGACGTATAGATTTTGTATTACTTGCTGAGCCCCCAAGGGAGAAATCTGGGGTTATATTGGTATTTGCTAACCCGGCCGTACTTCGCGCCAGCTTTAATTTAATTGCCGCTGTGGCTAAATCATTATTATTTTCTAATACCTGATTGATCAGTTGGGATAACAGAGGATCTTTAAAGTTATCCCACCAATTTTCAGTTAGGTTCAATGCCTGAACTGATGTCATCACGTCATTTGCACCGGATTGGCGTATTTTATCATCCCACTGCTGTGGCAAAGTGAGCTCAGGGCGTTGGTATTCCGTACGCGTAAAACTGCCGCAACCATTTAGCAAAAATAAAGCAGAAATAATATAAAGTGATTTGATATTCATTCGCGTGCCAATGCCTCCGTTGGGTTGAGTTTGGCAGCCCGACGAGCAGGAAAATAACCAAAAACCAAACCAATTAGAGCGGAGAAACCGCACGCTAATAAAACGGGGAACAGGGTAAATACCATCGTAAATTCAGTGGTGAAATAAGAGAAAATCCACCCCGCTAACCATGCACCGACAATACCAATTAACCCGCCAAGCGAACAAATCATCACGGCTTCTATCAAAAATTGGTTCATAATATCTTGAGGACGCGCTCCGACGGAAAGGCGGATCCCGATTTCATGAGTTCGTTCCGTCACAGAAACCAACATGATATTCATCACCCCAACGCCCCCAACCAATAAGGAAATAGCGGCAATCGAAGTGATCAGTAATGACATAGAATCGGATGTTTTTTGTAATGCATTTGCGAGCTGGTCATCCGACTGAATAAAAAAGTCCTTTTTACCATGTTCGCGTAATAACAAACGCTCAACCTGTAATTCAGCTTGTTGAGAAGTTAAGTTTTCAGGGAAGCGCAGTGAAATAAACTCAATAGGTTTGTCCCCGACCACACGTTGCTGTAACGATGAGTAAGGCACCCACCCCATAACAAAGCCACTCGACATTTTGGGCCCCGGTTTACGGGCAATACCAATAATTCGCCATGGTGAATGACCAATCTGCACAATTTGCCCTAACGGCTCTTCTTCTGGCTGAAAAAGTACCTCTCGACTTCCTTCATCCAACACAATAACGGGCTCGCTGTCTGCCATATCGAGCGTACTGAAGAAACTGCCATGTAAAAGCTGAAACCCTTGTGCCGCAAAATACTCTTCTGAAACGCCATTAAGCATGATGGAGTTATCCAAGCCTTTATTAACGACCATCGTCATGCTGCTCGCGACGGGGGAAACAGACTCAATCCATGGCAACTGCTTTAGACTTTTAACATCATTTAACGATAACGCACGCTCCATATCAGGCCGCTTAGCCCCCCACCCAGTACCGGGGCGAATTTCCAGAGTCGTACTGCCGAGCTTCCCGATTTCATCCATGATCGAGCGTCTTGCCCCTTCCCCCACGGCCATTGATGACACCACAGAAGAAATACCGATGATAATTCCCAACATCGACAAAAATGCACGCATGCGATGACCGAGTAAGGCCCGCCATGCCATACGAATAGACTCAATAATATTGCGCCACACCGATGCACGGCCATTATCTTCAACAGAAGGAAGCTGGTTCCGTTGTTTTGTGGCTGTCTGAGCTTGGTTCTGCTTATCAGAAACAATTTTTCCATCACTAATTTCAATAATTCGCTGAGTTTGCTGAGCGATATTTTTATCGTGGGTCACAATCACAACAGTGTGACCATCGAGATGAAGTTGATGTAAAATATCCATCAATGCGTGGCCACTAGCGCTATCTAATGCCCCTGTAGGTTCATCCGCAAGAATGATTTGCGCACCATTAACCAAGGCGCGGCAGACACTGACACGCTGCTGTTGCCCACCAGATAATTGATAAGGTTTGTGATCCAAACGCGTTTGTAACCCTAACTTTTCTGCTAATAAAGCAACTCGAGCGCTCCGCTCATCTTCTGGCATCGCCGTATATAAAGCTGGGATCGCAATATTTTCTTCTGCAGTCAGGTAAGGCATTAGGTGATAACGCTGAAAAATAAACCCAAGATATTGGCTACGTAATTCTGCCAACTGATCGCTATTCACCTCATGAACCGCAATCCCATTGATCAACACTTCTCCTTGAGAAGGCTTATCTAAACAACCAATGATGTTCATCAGAGTCGATTTACCTGAACCTGATGCGCCAATGATAGCGACCATTTCCCCTTGGTTAATTGATAGCGAAATATCATTCAAAACAGGAATAGTTTGCGTACCGGCTGAAAACTCACGGTAAACATGATGAAGTTCAATCAGAGGACGGGTAAAAGATACATTTCGTGTCGTCGCCATCATTAACTCGCCACATTATCTGATTGAATAACAACTTGTTCGCCCTCGCTAATGCCCTCAAGTACTTCGACGAAATGGCGATCATTAATCCCCACTTTGATGGTGCGAGTTTCCGGTTTTTCATTGTTGATCACGGTCACTTCATATTGGTTTGCACCTACAGCTCGCCCCAGAGCACTAACGGGGAGTCGTAAAGCATCTTTCGCTTGTGCAACACGAATAAATACTTGCGCTGTCATTGATGTCTTTAATGCACGATCGGCGTTATCAACTTCGAACGTTCCGTTGTAATAAATTGCACTGTTCTGTTGCCCCCCAGAATTATTATTACTTTCATCAAGTGCTTCGGGGGGAATGGGTTGAACATATCCCATCGTACTTTCGTAGTGCGTTTCAGGGTCCGCAATCACATAGAATGTGAGGGGTTGGCCTGGGTGGATTTTTTGAATATCTGCTTCCGAAATTCGTGTCTGAACCTGCATTTTATCTAGGTTCGCCAACACTAAAATGGTCGGTGCCGTCTGTGAAGAAACGATGGTTTGCCCTTCGTTCGCCACAATACCCAGTACTTCGCCACTAATCGGCGCGATGATTCGTGTAAAATTGAGGTTAGCTTGTGCAGTTTGTACATCCATTTCTGATTGTGTGATTAACGCCTCATTGACATTAACCTGCTGTAATTGCGCCTCATATTGTGCTTGCGCTTGTTCATATTCACTGCGAATACCAGAACCATCTCGCTGCATCACTACCTGACGCCGATAGGCTTTGATGTACTGTATTAAAGTTGCTTCCGCAGCCCGTTTTTGCGCCTGAGCACTGGATAACCGGGCGGTTGCATTTTTGAGCTCAGACTGCTGGATAGTTGGGTCGATTTCTGCTAATAACTCCCCTTTAACCACTTTGTCGCCTTGTTTTACATATAATTTTCTGATTTGCCCGTTAACCTGAGCACCTACATTAACTTGCATTGAGGGCTTTAATGTCCCCGTTACCATGACGACTTTTTCAATATCGCCACGTTCCACCGATAAAATTACGTTTTCATGCAATGCTGGGGCGGGTGATTGCCACACAAAACGGCCGATCACCACGACCAGCACAAGCAATGCCACTAACCCACCTAAAGTGCGTAATCGTTGGGTCGTTAAACCCAATTTTGGTGCTACATGGCGGGAGGTCATAAGGAAGTTCCTTCCATTGCCGCTAACAAAGAAGGTTCAGATTGAGGCGTGCCTGCTGTGACACAAGGGGCTTTATTGGTGCTGTTCTCAAGACTTAATTCCCCATCCACGATTCGGTAAAGTGCATCGAAATTAGCCGCTAACTCTTCACTATGAGTGACAACAATCAATGTTTTACCTGTTTTCTGGCAATGTGACTGAATGGTTGCCATGACTATTTTCGCCGTTTCTTCATCCAAATTGGCGGTGGGCTCATCCAATAACAAAATAGGGCGGGCACTGTACAACGAACGAGCCAATAACAAACGTTGACGTTGCCCAAGTGACAGCGCCGCATGGCTTTCTCTTATTAACGCATTAACCCCACCAGGTAATTGAGTAATCACTGCGCCGAGTGCCAATTTATCAAGCAGCACTTCGACTCTTTTTTTATCTTTTTCGCGGAAGTTAGGGTCAAATAGCGTGATGTTATCTAAGACGGTCGCATTAAATAAAATATCTTCTTGGCTTTGCAAGCAAACCAATTGCGTAAGCTGCTGCACACTGACAACCTCACCGTTGGACTCGCATACTCCTTGCTGTGGGCTGAATAAACCCGCGATTGTCCGTAATAATGTGCTTTTTCCTGCCCCTGACTCCCCAACAATGGCAACCTGCGTGCCTGAAGGTAAGTCTAATGACACATTATTTAAAATCGGTTTTGCAGGGTCATAACTGAAATGGATCCCCTTGAAAGATAAGTGTGGTGCTTTTCCTTGTACTGAGGTTTGTTTTTCGTGGAATGGTGCGGTGTCCTGCTCGCTTTTCTTAGGGAATAAAGAATGGGCGCGTGTATCAATAATATGCAGTTGCGACTTATGTATAATCGCATAAAAAATACGCGTCACATAATTGGTAAAAATTTGACGCAAGAAACTATAAGCAAAGAAATCCCCCAACGAAATTAACTCATTGGCCACCATGGGTAAAACCACCAACATAAAAATGACCATCTCCAAACTACCAGTTAATTGATAGATGCCATCTTTAATTTGTTGATACACATTTCTGCGTTGTATACAGGTAAACAATTCACGGCTTAGCCATGCAAATTGCGCCTTACGCTGATTTTCTATCCCTGCTGTTTTTATGGTCAGAATGCCTTGCAGCGTCTCCATAAAAAAGTCATTTAATTCTGCCGATTTTAGCTGTAACTGCTGGGTATACCACCGATCACGAATAATCGCCCATACACTAATTAAGCCCATCACGGTAACACCCACAGCTGAAATAGCCGCTAATACGGGTGCAATCCAAAACATGGTACCTAATGCTATCGCACAAATAACCCAATCCGTTCGTAGCCCGTTATCCAGCTCAATTTTTTCGGTTAATGCCCCCTGCCAAGCGACAAAACGGCTAAAAACATCCCCGGGTGCGCGTTTTTCAAAAAATCGCAATGGATTACTCAATAAACGAGAGAAACCAACCCCACTTTTAATCAACACAAAGTGTTTTACGAATCTCTCACTCAGCATTCTCACACCAAGGGCTAATAGTGTTGCAACCACAAAGGCTACAATAAACCATCCATAAGGGAAAATGGCATTTTTGGCGTCGGAAAAGGCTTGGTTAATTGCATTGCTCACCATGGCTGGCATTAAAAATAGCGTTAAAGAAACCAAAAAAGCGAATATCATCAACCAATAAACACCGCGAATCTCTGAGGTTTCTTTCAGGCTCATTGCATGAGGGGCTTTTTTCCCAGCCCCATCATTTTTGTCTTCTGGTGCTAATGATTCAATTTTTTCCAGCGCGGTATCCGGTTCTAAAATTAATGCATAACCGCTGATTTCCGCTTTTAATGCAGAGAAAGGTAGCCACTGCTGCCCAATTGCAGGGTTCATCACACACACGTTATTTCCCTTGCGATAAGCAAGCAGCACAAAATGGCTTGCTCCGTAATGTAAAATAGCGGGAAGTGGTAAACTATTGAGCTCTTGGTGCTCAAATAACACCGGTGTCGTCGCAATACCGTAATTGGCTAAAATGGACGAAAGGTCAATCAAAGAAGTTCCATGATCCGATGCTGGATAGACCTCTCGCAGAGTTTCAAGAGAAACGTTGAGACCTTGGGTTTGTGCTAACATCGCAATACATGCTAAGCCACATTCATTGGTTTCTTCTTGAGAAACAAAATTTGGAATAATATTTTTCATTATTATTTAATGGCTAATAAAATAAAGTGAATGGCTATGCCATAAAAGCCAATCATTGGGATAATGACGAACCGCATTTTCAATGATGGCTGGCATTTGAGTTGCAACATCTTTTGCTGCAACAGGCGGATAAACCTTGATTTGTAAACCATTTTGGTAGTACAGATGATAAAAAACTACCTGTGCCGAAATCGCACTGGACAAACGCACGACACCATTGTGTAGCTTTGCTGCACGGTTAAATAAATGGCACGATAATTTGCTCGACGCCCCTTCCTCTGTTTGAACCGTGTAATCAGGGGTAATATCAGGGAAAACAATCATATTTTTTTGCCCTGCCGCCGTTTCTGTCATCGCAGTCATTAATTGGCTAGCTAATACTTTATTTCCCTGATGAATAGAACAATAAGATAAATTCACCTGGCCTAACTCACGTGCCGAAGCGTTATACTTTTGCTGCTCTGCGCTCGACGAAACCACCACCGTCGCATTCCCAGGAGTCACCCCCGCCCCAACCATGGTGGCTAAAACATCAGAAACCATATGCAACGGAGCAAGTACAACGGGTTTATTCTGTTGGTGTAAGGGCGCAACGACGCTATCAAGTTCAAGTGTACAAACTCGAACTTGCGCCATGATTTTTTGGTTTTGTCCCCATGTGGCTGCCTCTTCCAAAATGAAGCGTCGAACGGTTATCCAGCCCATATTAATATGCCCTTTCGTTTCCATTAAACTACGAAAGTTTTCCGTGGCGACTTTATTCCGATTACGATATTGACGACCTAATAAACCTACACGACATAATAAATTAGAAACAAATAATACCGATGTGATATAGCCTCGGCGCAATAACAACCGTAAAAAGGCAAGTCCACTATGATTGAGTTTTTGATATCCTTTTTTAAACGGCATCAAACAGTTTTTCGCTGTAAATACCGTCCAGACAATGAAAAACCGGATCACCGTAACTCCTTATTACTTTTATCTAATAACTCAAGCATATAGGCAGTAAAGTCTGCAAAATCACGGTCTTGGTAAACAACATAGCGTTTATTGATAATAAAGGCAGGTGTTCCAGTAATTTGATAAAATTTGCTAATTTCAAGCATATTTTTTAGACGTTCTTGAACGGCTTGGCTTTCACTGGTTTTTAGGTATTGGATTGAATCAATATTGTGCCGTTTTAACCATTGGTTTAAGACATCTTTATTAGCTAAATCAAGCTTATCGTTGATAACGGCAGTATAAAGATCCTGACGTAATTGAGATTCCACCCCCATCTCTTCCAATGTCGCAAAAATAGGCGCATAGGCAGCCAGCCCCATATTATTATCCATGGCTAAATGAACGACTTTAAAGTTGACATTCTCAGGGAGTGTTTTTTCGAATTGGCTGACATTGTCATGATTTACTGCACAATAATGGCAACCATAAGAAAGGACTTCTATGATGCTATTATTTTCTTTTATTGGACTCAACAGAACTTGTTCACTATTAAATTCAATAAAAGAAGAGCCTTGTGCATCATCATTTGAGAAAGTATTAAAAACAAAAATATGATAGAACAAAACCGTCATGAGTGAAGAAGCAATAATAACAAATAGAGTATAAAGTGTGATAGTTATTGGTTTAAAACGAGTATTCATAACAGTTAATTCCATTCAGGTACGAAAAATACATGGGGATAACTCCCCATGTATCAATTAATAAAAATTAAATTTAATACTATGGAGCTGTTACATCACAGTTTGATGCACCAACAGCTTTCGCTTTGTATGTTTTGTTACCGTGCTTATCAGTACAAGTCGTTACTAATTGGCAAGATTTAACACCACCAACAGTGATGCTCTCGTAAGAATCAGTACAAACTTGTTTTGTTCCACCAACTACAGCAGCAGCTTCGATAGCATTTAACTTTTTCATGTTATTTCCTTTAATATAGATTTTAATTAATAAAACGCCCTATTTATTGATAATTAACACCAATAAATCCTTTAGATTTTTAATTAACTCACGAATTACCACGTGAATAATTAAAAATTCAATCCTTCTAATCTCTCATTATTATCAAATAAAAAAATCGCTTTTCCTTTGACGCTTTTTGCTTTCTCTTTCTCACCTAATTCATTTAAAACAAGGATCCAAGAAAAATAAACATTAATATCTGGGCAAGAACGAGAATAGCTTTCTGCCCAAGACGAAAATAAATTCAAGTAATAGGGGTTCTGTGTCTCGTTATAGCGTAACAAATACCCCATATTGAGATCCAATTTATAACGATCATTGATTAAGTAATATTTCCACTCGCTATAATCGGGCTCATTCATAGAAAGAAGAAACTGTTGCCCTGTTTTTTCGATATACGTTAAATATTGCTGCGTTTGCAAAGTAAAATACAGCAACCCCATGGATAACAAACCACCTAACGCAATAATTGTTTTCGAACAATACCCTACAATTTTATTTAAATGATATTTTTTAGTTGGAATATCGGCACAACGTATTAGTAGTATCAATACCACCCCATGAGGTATTGATAGCCACAATGGAAACTCTGTCATCATATGAAAAACAATTGGTAACGCAATAACTAAAAAAACATAATTATTATTTTTATTTTTTAATGAAGAATAAAGTAGATACCCACTACCAATAATAACTAACAATATCGCAGCAATGCCAACTACCCCACCTTCAACCATCCAACGTAATATCTCATTATGTGGATGTGATATGACCCTTTCACTGGTTCCAAGTAACCCACCACCAAAGCGCTCTAAAAATACAGATTCAAAACTACCAACACCCGTACCAAATAAAATATTTTCACTAAATAAATATAAACTATGCTGCCATAACACCCATCTAATGTGCGATGTCTGTAATTTACTTTCAGAAAAGTCAGAAATATTAAAACCAATTTTTATTCCATAGCCAATAATAAGACCGATAACAATCGATATTAAAGAATAAAAAATATATTTACGATGATACTTTGCAAAAAAATAAAAAACAATAACAATTAATAATAAATTTAAATATCCAGTTAATGATTGAGACAATGGCAATACCACGCTCATTAAAACGAGACTCACAATGATAATGGCTGACGCATACCATGTGACAGTTCTCATTAAAATAAACATACCTATTGCACTGGCAATGCCAACACAAATAAAACTAGAGAGAACATTAACTTGTTGGAATACGCCATATGGCCTATCCCCTGATATCGGAAAAAAATTAAAAATTTGTGCTATTGAAAATAGGCTCTCAACAATAGCAGAAAATAATATACTGCAAACAATTATTTTCAATACAGTTTCTGAAATATTTATTTGCAGTAAAGCTTGATAAAAAAATAACGCGCCCAATAACCAATATGCTGTCAAGTATGCATTAAACTGGTAATCTTTAGGCGCAAAAAAACACAAGCCTAATAATAAGACCAATCCAATCGTAATATAATTACTCGACTTAGAGTAATATAAGCTTGAATTTTTAATTTGTGTAAAACTAACCACTACAATAAAAAAAGCAATAAAAAAACTACTAATTATATTGAATGGTAATGACAAACCTGTTCCGCCCATATTCGGCAGATAAATATGCAATATAATGCCAAAAAATATAACGACAAAACTTAAAAGAACCCATGGATAACGTTCTTTTTTATTACCTTTAATTTTGATTGCAAACATCATGTTTTCATTCGTTATTGATAATTTAATGTATAGTACGCAGTACTATAAAAATTCCCATAGGTAATCGTTTGGTTAATTCTCGCTTCAGGCTCAGCCTCGACATAAGCCTTAAATTGAATTTCCGTATTATTTGTTGCCAGATTTTGTGCTAATGATGGCGTATTCAATTCTATGGGTGTTTCATTTAAGTTTAATAACCCAATACCGATTCCGCTAGCTTCACTTTGGTCACTAATCGCAAGATGGTCAGGAAGATTCTTATTTTCAATTCCATTAAAAGTCACTGTCACCGATTTAAATATAGTCGTATTACAATTCGTTAAATGAATTGAGAAATTTAAAGGTTTCGATTTGCCTTCTTTATAAAGATCTTTGACCGAGATTTGTTGAAAATCAACAGGGACCTTCTCACTTCCAGGCGCTATCTGACATGGCGTAGCAATAACCATGCCTCTGAATGAATAGCTTCCCATATTAGTTGGGATCACACTCGCACTCATCGGCCCCGAGATTAATAAATATAAGCCAATCGACAATAAATATTTTGTACGCTTTATCTGATTATTATTTCGCATGATTGGCCTCATTGGAATTCAGCAAGGATTGTCCCGGTACTTGTAAATTCACCTTCTTCCACACTACTACCAGGCGCAGCTATTGGCGCAGCCGTTAAGTTCCAGGTACCTTGGTTATTAATAAAGTCAGGCACTTGGTATGCTTGATTCGGTTTTACCAATGTACCCGCCACATTATCAGTCACCACAATGCCAAGATTTGTGCGTTTCACGCCGTTTTTTAACGTACCGAAATAATCAGGGTTAAAATCCGCACTGCCTGACGGCCCCGGTAAGAGTGACAGCTTGATATTTAAATCACCTGTCGTAAAACTTCCACCGGTACATTTAACTGGGATCTTAAAGGGCTGAGCATAATTAATTCCATTTAACTGTTCACTCGTATTTGCTACATCAAGAAAATCAATATTAATTGGGTTACCTTCATTAATCGTACACTCATCAGCAACCGTGATGATCCCTGCTCCTAAAACAACCCGAGTTGAAGGGATTGGCGCATAAGCTGTACTGCCATTCGCTGGGCTGCCTTTTTTGGCAAAAACCTGTACCAGCTCGGCTTGGTTGATGGTAATGCCATTAATAATCGGTTTTTTCAGCCTAAACGTGATTGTCCCACTCGACCCTGTCCGTAGCTCGACGCCATAGTCACGGCTATTAACACTCGGTGGTGTACACTCTATTGGGTCAGATCCCCCATTCCACATATCCTTCACTGGGACAGTAACTTTCTGACCAACCCTTCCCCCTATTTGAATTTCAACTTTTACATCAAAATATTCATTAAGGTTCAGGTACCCTGGGTTTTGCATTGATGTAGGAATGGTTGACATTAAATCAAATGTCATTCCTGAATCAGGATCTGAATTTCCAGGACCTCCTGGCTTCATATAACTTTGGCAGTAAATATCGAAAAAAGGCCAGTTACCCACATCAAAATTGAATACTGTTTCAGCATCTTTCTCATTGACCAGTAGCTGATTATTCATTGTCGCTTCGAATGTGTAAGTCCCCCCATCAGGTATAGCGGAGCCGTGAGGAAAGCCTAAAGCAGATAACGGCATTAACCCTATTGTGAGTAGACCGGCCACAATAGTCATATCTTTTAGTTTTTTGTTGTTGGATACAAACATGGTTATAAATACTCCAGTTTTAGCCTAACTAATCCGCTAAAAGTTCCCGCTGAAACAGACTGTGCTGTAGATTCCAATGAGGCATTAAGTGTAATGTTGTTATCACCAGGTTTGATCACCCATGAACTTGTTGGCTGATTGACCATTAAGTTTTGATGATCTTTACTGGAAATACGTAATCCTGCGCCTCGAACATCGCCTGTAACTCGCACAAGATCAGGGTTAAAAAAATCCGTATCTCCCGCAATACTCAATGAAACTGCGCTTTCTCCCGTCAAGTAATAACGCTGAGCATTTTGAGTTGCCTCTCCAGCAGCATTCACAAATGACTTGGATGCCCCGCGTTGGCAATCTTTGAGCCGAATATTAAATGCAACAGGAGTACTTCTATCGCCAATGCGGTGAAATTCTCTGGCATTGATGTCACCTAAATCGACATACTGCTCTTGTGTTTCTAATTCAAGAACACAAGGTGATGCATAAACGCTTCCTGTCAAATGCACAGTACTATGTACGTCTAGCAATGTTTGGCGAGACAGCTTTTCATCCGCAATTTCTGCAACTGCGGAGAAACTTCCTAATCCCAATAACACGATCCCTAAGCACCTAATGTTCATATCAATACTCCTAGCGAATCTGTTGCTCTGGTGGTAACGCTTTACACGTATTTCCGCTACAACTGTATTTAAGTTCTGGATGACCACCATAATCATTCACATACATCATGGTGAAACTCTCGCCTGAACTATTGACCTTAATATCGAGATGCGATTTAGGGGCAATCATCACTCCTGGAAAATCGGTTAGTTTTTTTCCACCTTCTGCCACTGGTTTATTATTAAGGCTAATAATGGTTACAAAATAAGGTGTTGGGTTTTCAGCACGCCAGTTATTTCCCTGTTTATAAAATATGACTTGGTCTTGCCAAACCGCACTTCTAGATTTAGGAATAATGGCTGTCGGCCGATAAAATAATTTAATACGCGATTGCATCGCTAACTGTAAAACATTCGGTTTATCGGGTTTTGGCGGAACTTCACGCACATTTAAATAAAATAGACTTTCACGATCTTGAGGTAACTTATCTATCTCGGCTGTTTTTGAAACACGAGCAACCCCTTTTTGCCCCCCATTAATGCGCTGTAATGGTGGCAATACAACTAATGGCGATGTAATTTTTTTTCCATTGGCATCTTCAACCCATGACTGAGCAAGAAAAGGAATACTTGAGCTGGTGTTTGATAAATTAGCACTCGCAGAATTTTCATCGCCTGTAATAATCAGTCGCGTTCTATCCAGTGAAATACCTGCATATGATTGCCCTACGCCAACCATCATAACTAGCAAACCACCTACCCATTTATTTATACGAATCGCCATTTTCTCTACCTTATAGAATACTTTTTCAAACTGTCATTACATTATTGGCAAGGCAGCAAAACTGACATGCCCGAATTTATTTTTTCAGGCAGTTGAATTTTACATTGCGCTTTTCCACCCCAAGATACTGTTAACGTTTCTTTAGGATTTACTGCCATCAAGTACGCCAACCCATTTTCCATTAACATGGCAATGTTAATTCCATCCGCGTTTGTCACATCAGCACCAAACGGAGGTACCGTATCGTTATAACGAATGGTGGCAATGAGCTTTTCACCTTGTGCAACATCAAATCGCTGATAACCGATTGCCCCTTCTGTTAATGTCGAGGTTGCGATCGCCTTATTGGTATCAACGTTATTTTTTAACTTATCGACATCAATACGTGTGTCGAAGCTGTAATAGCTGACAATATCAGGCACAACAGAAATACCAGCCCAGTTAGTTCGCGTTTTTTCATGGTTAAACGGCACGCCACCAACACCGTTGGTATCGACCATAATTCTTGCTGTATCCGTTGTACCGGTGCTGTTATGCAATGCAGCACCATGCTTAGTAGCAGTGAAGCCACCGCGCAATGTCCCGTTGATCGATGCCGTTTGTCTTTCTTGATAGCTCACATTGGTATTAACTTCAGCAAGTTGCGTCCGTTTTTGATAATATCCATCAAACCGGACGCGATCATCGCTGCTTCGGCCGGCTCTAACTCGCCATAAATTATTCGTATCCCTGTTATCACTGTAAGACAGCATATGGCTGGTCTTACTACCACTATTTTGCAAGTCGTATCCAGCCCAACGGCTATCACCAACAGGCACTGAAACCGAAAGTGAAATGCTATCGTCACGTCGACCTCGATAGTCAGAACGGTAAGCCGCAATATTGGTTGAGACACCATTGATGCCCATTAGACGAAATGTTCGCCCCACGGATAAGCCATATCTATCTTGAGATGTTTGGTCCCAAAAGGTCTGATGGGTATAAGTTAAGAATACTGTCGTTCTCCAATCAGGATCATCCGCCCAAAAAGTTTTATTCCCTGTAACGGTATACATCTCTTTTTGACGGCCAATACCCAGATATTTGTTTTCACGCTCATCTAAATATTGCGACAGCGTTCTAAACTTATCCTGCGAGAAGCGGTAACCCGCAAAAGTAATCGTACTGTTAAGTTCATCAAATGACTTTGAATAACTCAGACGATAAGAAGAACCCGTTTGTGTATTATCACCCGGCATTCGGCTAATGGATTGTGTGATATCTGCAGAAAGTGCACCAAATATAGATAAATCGCGCCCTAACCCAGCAGATATTGCGGTGTAATCCCTACCCGCAAAAAGTAGGCCTCCAATGAGTGACCAGTTATTGCTCAGCCCCCAAGAGAAATCTCCCGTGGCAAACATTGGCCCCTCAGGCTTGTGATTAAATCGAGATGGCTTACCGACCGAAGCGTTGTAACGCACATAACCCGGGCGAGTTAAATAAGGGATATTTGCCGTATCAACTTGAAAAGTCGATACCTCGCCGTCATCACCTTCAACTTTGACATCCAAGGTTCCACGGATTGAGCTTTGCAAATCTTGAATACTGAATGGCCCCGCAGGTACCGTCGTTTCATAAACGACACGCCCAGCTTGAGTCACAACAATTTTTGAATTGCTTTTCGCGATACCATTAATCTGTGGTGCATATCCTCGTAGATTCGGCGGTAACATACGTTCATCACTGGCAAGGTTAAAACCAGTGAAGCGAATCGTGTCAAAAACCTGAGAACTTAGATAAATTTCACCCAGTGTCAGCTTAGCCGCCATGTGGATCAGAGGACGATATGCATAAAACTGGTTCCAATCGAATTTTCTATCGCCACGCTCGTTATAATTAGCTTGATAATCAGCTCTAAAACGCCATGCCCCCAAGTTAAATCCCGTTTGGCCATATGCTGATAATGAGTGTTTATTTGTATGTGTCGTCAAAGAACGAGAAACTGACCCGGTCAGGTTATAATCAAATATAAGGCCTGAAACCCCAGAATCCCAACGCTCAGGCGGCACCCAACTAGGATCGGAATATTTCATCCATGCCTGTGGAATAGTGATATCCAGTTTGCCTTCATGATTATTAATTTTAACGCCTGAAATAGGTAAAATATTTGAACATTCAGGGGATATGGCTTGGATTTTTTTTAACGCATCTTCTTTGAGCGCTAACATTTCAATTTGCTTAGGGGTAAAACAAACTAATGATTTTTCACTATCGTGAGGATCGGTAATATAAGTGACCTTCTGCTGAGACAATGATTGTCCATTAATATAGAGATCTAATAAATATGTCCCAGGAAATACGAAATTATCTTTAGAGAATCGAGTTAAATCAATATTGTTACGGTCACCAACATCTAATACGTCAACATTAAACTCAACAAGATCATTTGCAGACATATTTGGTGAATAGCAAAGTACTGCAATATATATTGCAAATAGTTTTTTTATATTATTTATATTTCCATTTAAAATAATCATTTTAGTTACTCAGTATTCACTCATTAGGCTAGAGATTTAGCTCAATTCTCTTTTATATGTAATTATTATTAGCTTTAGAAATAATCCATTCTAAACCTTAGAACTCCAGCGAAATCACCTGCCTTAATATGCTTTTGATAAGCAACTAAAATTGCAGTAAAATCTAATCTATTGCGCCCTTCTAATAATGTGTAATCCGGCATTTTTCTATTAAGTTTAAGTATTTCGCCGTGAGAGTCTCTAAACTGAATTCCAAACCCCTCTGAATCGCCGCTTACTTGTAAAAGTTGATCATCATTAACAGATGTTCCCATCATGGTTATTTGCGCGCGTGATGCACTACCTTTATCATTAGAAGGCAACGTACATCCAACGAGCTTTATAGCAAAATTCTTACTCACCAGCATATTGACTTCAGGAGTGATCTCTCGGGCACTGATTTCACCAAAATTAACCCAAAGTTCTCGGCTTTCAGGATCAATCGTACATGAGGCTTCTATTAATTCACCTTGCATTACAATATCACCGGGGGTGTTATTGGCGGTCATTCCCCAACTTAATAGAGGCCATAGCAAACTAGAGCCTAGTGCTATTTTTGCAACCCGAATAGTCATGGATAATACCATTTAGTTATTGGTAGATTTTATTAATGCGGAGTATTTAACACTCCGCATCTTGGTATAAAATCAATTACAAATTATTGGTAATCAATTTTAAAATTGATGGTTGAATCAAAGCTACCTGGAGTTACTGCATTAGATGCATTATCAGATTTTAAATAAGCAACGAATGGAATTGCAGTTTTACCATCAGTTAAATTAACTGCTGTAGAAGCTTGTCCCCAAACAACATCTTTATTTCCATTGTCTCTTAAACCGATACCAGCACCACTTGCAGTACCTGAAGTGAACGCCGCTAATGTATTATCATTAGGGTTAATAGTTGATGGTGTATAAGTTACAGTTGCAGTTTGTGCAACGGTAGTATCACACCCTTGCAGAACGATATCTTTCTTGATATTACCTGCACGCTCACCATTTTTTAAATTAGAAACAGGGATCTGATAAAAGTTTACTTTTACAGGACTTGATTCTTCACTTAAACCACAAGCAGAATTCACTAATTCACCTGAAAATTCGATAGTACCGTTAGTAGGTGTACCAGTATAAGCAGCCATTGCTGCGAACGAAGCAAAGCCTGATGCAAATACAGCACCCATTACAAATTTATTCAATTTCATGATTATTTAATCCTGTATAATACTCGTATAATGTATGTTTCGCCAAATAGTTGTTAATAACAACTTTAGATAAAAATAATCATTATTTTTAATTAAATTAATGATTATTTTTAATAAAGTTATCATATATACAAGTTATATTTACTGATTACACTTTGTAAAATAGGTTAGATTTTTATTAACTGAATTAACGCCACATTTTTTTAGTGTCTTTATCTAAGATAGCAAAATAATTATTTTCATTTTTTATAATACATTGTAATCTTTCATTATCGTACCTATCTATTACATGATTAAAAAGGTCTCTCCATGACTTATTGAATATCAAAAGGATTGTGTCCATCATTTCAAATGTCAGTTTTGTTTTTCCCGTTTCATATCGAGATATCTGCTGTTGACTAATATTCAATCTTTTTGCCAACTCTTCCCCTGTTAAGTTTCGCTCTTTTCTAATTCCTCTCAGATACTGCCCTATTTCTTTATTTATCTCATTAGAAAAATAAGTCATTTAATTTAACCTTTATATTAAAAATTAATTATAGGCACCAATCTGAACCATAGATACCGTCCTAAAATTTTTGATTATTATATGTCTGATTATTTATTTTGTATAATCGATAGAGCAAATTGATTACTATTAAAAACATTTATCGCTCTATTAATATAGGAGAAATGTAACAAAAAAAAATCACACTTAAATTAATAATATAAATAACAGTATGTTATAGATTAAAAACCAAAGCTTACCACCCCAAAAATTACATTTTGATACACTTAAAAATATTAAAACATATTTTTTACTAATGAGATGTATTTTATGGTTAAATTTCAACCACGAAATACAACTTAAAAAAGTAGATTTACTCAGATTTTGTGTTTGTAAATTATATGAGATTTTTTTAAGATTTATCTTAACCTTGTTATTTACAAACACCAACAAATTAATTATAAATTACCGTAAAATTTATAATCGAAATTATATACCACAGAAATCATCACTAGCACCCAATAAATTCCAACACAGTCTAAAAATCAGGGGATTTATTACACTAATAATGAGTATTAAGAGATTATATTTCACACATGTAATTTTGTGCTTTGATAAAGTGAATGCCTAATACTGAGAAACTTCAGTACCGGCATTTGATAATATCAGGTAGGAATACAATTAAAGCACGTCAACCTTTATTAAGATTTTATTCGTTGTGTTTGCTGGCTCCGCATGCGATAAGCAAACGCACTTCCCACGATGGCTAAATAGATAAATGGTTCAGGTGTTAAGGTTTTTAATGACAAAGTATAGTGGCAAAGCGCCAATATGAGCGTAGGGTAAAGCAGCATATGAATTCTTTTCCACCATACGCCCAAATAAAGGCGTATACGGTTGAATGAACTGACTGCCATCAACAATAAACACAACCAAGCTATCGCGCCAATCACTAAATAGAGCCGCGAAAAAATCTCTTCGAAAAATAGCGCCAAATTATTTACGCCAATTTCCAGTAATAGATAGCTACTTAAATGCAGCACAGCCCAGAAAAAACACCATAACCCCAGTAATTTTCGCGTCTGAAACAATGCGGTAAATCGCAATAATTTCGCAACCAGTGGGATCAGTACAATAATAACGAGCAAACGTAAAGCCGCTATTCCTGTAAAATGTTGGATATCTTTGGCAGGGTCGGCTCCAAGCCGTTGGGTATCGACTAAAAAAATCAGCCATACCAAAGGGAGCAAAGCAATAAGATGAAAGCTCCCTTTGGTTAATCCAACAATGAACTTATTGTCTTGGGGCATCAATAATATCTCCGCAAATCCATTCCTTGATACAAACTTGCCACTTGTTCGCCATATCCATTAAACAACAATGTTGGCTGGCGGGTCACTTGGCCTAAGCCCCCAGCACCAATAAAACGTTCGGTGGCTTGTGACCAACGAGGATGGCTTACATCTGGATTCACATTGGCAAAAAAGCCATATTCGCTCGGCGCTGATAAGTTCCATGTCGTGTCAGGCATTTGCTCAGTAAGGCGAATTTTGACGATAGATTTAATCCCTTTAAAGCCATATTTCCATGGTACGACCAACCGGATCGGTGCTCCGTTTTGGTTGGGTAATGTTTTTCCATAAACGCCGGTCGCCAGCAAAGTCAGTGGATTCATAGCTTCGTCTAAGCGTAGCCCTTCAACATAGGGGTACGATAAACCACCACCAATATAACGACTTTTTTGTCCTGGCATTTGTTCTGGTGCGTAGCGTGTTTCAAAAGCCACATATTTAGCTTTGCTAGTAGGTTCGACTAAAGCCAATAATTTCGCTAAAGGAAAGCCAACCCATGGAATGACCATCGACCAAGCCTCAACACAGCGCATGCGATAGATGCGCTCCTCTAAGGGAAACTTAGTGTTTATGTCATCTAAATTAAGCGTCAGGGGACGATTCACTTCGCCATCTATTGTCACCGTCCACTCATCCGTGACTAAAGTATGGGCATTCTCGGCAGGATCGGATTTACCGAGCCCAAATTCATAAAAATTATTATAACCAATCACTTTATCTTCAGGGGTGAGGGTTAAAGATGGCTGAAACTCTTCAGGTTGAATAAATGTCAGAGGTTTTCTTGGCGTCATCGGAGGTGTTGGCGTATCGTCATTGAACCAAGAAAACAGCCCTGCATTAGCCGTCGTCGCAACGGTTAAACCTGCAGCTCCAATGCCTAAAGCCTTAAGTAGCTGACGGCGTTTCATAAAAAAGAGGGTTTCATCCGTGATTTGAGATGCGGGAATTTTAGGTAACTTTTTCATCATGCGCTCCATAGCAAAAAGGATATGAAATTAGTTATACCGAAAGTACGACAAAAGTGGCTGACAGTAAGATGACAAATTTGTCATCTTACTTAATTGTAGGAAATTTCAGGGTAATGGTACTAGTTCCTGCATGGTGTTCAAAACTCGCTGATCCGCCATGTAATTCGACTATCGCTTTCACAATCGCTAACCCGAGTCCTGTTCCCTCTGTCGTTCGAGCATTATCCCCGCGCCAAAAACGGGTGAAAATTTCATCACTATTTTGTAGAGGTTCACCTTGGTTAGTAATTTTAATTTCTCGCTGTTGCGGCAGCGCAATAATTTGGGTAACGACGCGAGTGCCTGGGTGAGAATATTTAATCGCGTTGGAGACAATATTCACTAAAACTCGGCTGAGTAATACTGGGTCAGCATCCAGAGTCAGGGATGAGGGCTCACAATACAGCTCAATCTGTTTTTCTTCTGCATAGGCAGAAAAGAGTTCGTAAACATCGTTAACTAACGTATATAAAGAAAGTTTTTCTCGATTTAAGGTAATATTTTTATTTTCCGCACGGGCAATAAACAAAGTACTTTGGATCATTTGTGACAGTTTATCGAGCTCTTCAATATTACTGACTATCATCCCTTCATATTCGCTAACACTGCGCGAGCGCTGAAGTGTAATTTCATTTTGTACCCGAATCGCATTAATTGGGGTTCTCAACTCATGCGCCAAGTCATCAGCAAATTGAGTAAGTTTGACAAAATCATGCTTTAACCGCTGGCGCATCGTATTCATTGATTCGCCCAGCTCTTTTAGCTCTTGTGGTAGCTGATCAATATCGATTGGATCATTTAATGCATGAACGTCTGTTTTGACCGTTATCTGGCTCAATGCTTGAATGTCGGATAACCCTTTTTTCAACAGCCATAAGCTAAGTAGCCCCATCAGCAAAATGGAGAGGACAGAAATCACCACGCTTTGGGTGAGATATTGAGCCAACACGCCACTACGGTCGACAGAAACTTTACCAAGTACCACATGGAGCGGCCCTATTGGAGAATTCATCGAAAAATAGACCGCAGAAATAGGGATGCCTTGAGCAGTTTGCCAATGGTTAATGGCATTGATATTTAGCTGCTCAAGATTGACTAACTGAAGAGGTTGGGAGCCCAATAACTCGCGATTGGTTGTGACCAATATTTGCCCTGCGGCATCAGAGATTTGGATCAAGTCTTGGCGCATGTCCATCATGCTTTGGAAATACATGGGAAGTGTTTTGATATCAATGCCACCAGCGATGAGTTTGGCAAGCTGCTCCGCACGGTTAACCAGTAAATTATTATCTTGTTGAGATAGTTCATTTTTGAGTGAATGATACAAAATCCATGTCACCACTCCAGCATTAGTAACCATAAGAATGATAAACAGAGAAATAAGTTTGAATCGAAGTGATTTCTTTTTCATTCTATTGGCCTATTTAAACGGTATCCCATTCCTCGAATGGTTTCGATGAGTTTAACGTCAAATTCATCATCGATTTTTTTTCTCAATCGACGGATAGCCACATCAATAATATTCGTGTCACTTTCAAAATCGATGCCCCAAACTTCGCTAGCAATTAAGGTTCTAGGTAAAATTTCATCGCAATGTAGAACAAAGAACAGCAATAAGGAAAACTCTTGCCGAGTTAAGGTGATTTTCTTTCCAGCACGCTCAACATCGTGGCGAGTTAAGTCGATTTTTAAATCCGCAATAGTTATGGTGGTTGAGGCTGGCTGGTTAATTTTTAATTGGTTTTTAACCCTAGCTAATAATTCAGAAAACGAAAACGGCTTCACGAGATAGTCATTGGCACCAAGCTCTAAACCTTTAATTCTGTCATCAACGGCATCCCGCGCAGTGAGGCAAATCACCGGTATGTTTTTAGCTGTGCGTAAGATTTTTAAAATTTCCCAGCCATTCATACCAGGCAGCATGATATCGAGGATCACCAATTGATAACTGTTTTCTAAGGCAAAATAGAGACCATCGCGACCATCATTAGTCACATCAACGAGAAAACCCGCTTCTTCTAACCCATTTTTGACCCACACTTGGGTTTTTAGGTGATCTTCAATTAATAGTATTCTCATGGGAACCTAATAGTGACTTTATTTGACTTAACTCCATTTCATCTTAAAGAAATTTTCCCTTTAAAGAAACGGGTAGGAATTTAACCATAAAATACTCGGAGAAAGACAGCGGGAAAAAACAACATGGGGCCATTAAAAGCAACTCGTAGAATGGTGAGTGGGCCGGCACGAAAAATGGAAATTAGCTGCTTTCATCGACGAGTAAGTATTGTTTCGTAGGCAAATAATCCCTTTTCCCTCGCATTTATAACACAGAATAAAAATTGATTAACCAAATATAAAACTTTAGTTAATTAGTCTTCAATTACCGACTTGGCGGATAATAAATAATTTTTTATTTCACTCATAGAATAAAGGCATTATATTTATCTAAAAAAATTAATGTGTTAGGTCGATTAATTTAGATATGATTGACCTTTTTTGACTAAATAGGGAAACGTTCATGTCCACTCGTAAGTATTTAACTCAACAGGAAATATCTCGACTTTTAGCTGCTTGTCATTTGTCGCGACATCCCGAACGTAATTCTTGCTTAATTTATATGTGCTTTATACATGGTCTAAGGGCAAGCGAAGCCCTATCGCTAAAATTATCTGATCTTAACTTAGAAAGTAATGAACTTTATGTACACCGTTTAAAGAATGGTTTTTCAGTTAATCACCCACTGATTGATGAAGAGATCCCACTCATTAAAGCTTGGCTAAAAATTAGAAATACATGGAAAGGGAAAGAAAGCCAGTGGTTATTCTTATCTGAAAGAGGGACTGCCATGACTCGCCAGCGCTTTTATCAACTTTTTTCACGACTTGGCGAGCTAGCTGAGCTGACCCTAGGTATTCATCCCCACATGTTACGACATGCATGTGGTTATGCATTAGCGGATAGAGGTGCCGATACGCGTTTAATTCAGGATTATTTGGGGCATACGAATATACAACATACCGTACGATACACAGCAAGTAACCCTGCAAGATTTCGGGGAGTGTGGTAAGAAAGGTGCTATATGGTGGGATAAAGGCGCTAAAAGAGTTGTCAAAATGCACCAAATTGACAAACGTAATGAATTAGGTGCATCTTAAGTTAAATGAAAATACACGTCAAATACGTAGCGTGTAAATAACGCTATGTATACATTACTAAAAATAAGTACATTCCATTATTAAAAGATCATTGAATTTATTAATTTTTTCACACATTCAAACTCTCCATACCACTTCAAACTTACACATTGTAATATTCTGAAATGCTTTATTTGGAATAATTAACTAATAATTTAAAAAAAAAAATACAAAATTAAAATTATTCATTCATTAATGAAATATTTAACTAACAATATACAACTATTGTCAATTTGGTGCATTTTGACAACAGTTAAATTAGTAAATCATTCAGTTTCGTGAGGAAGATTTTATGCAATCTAACTTATCTCCTAAAGAAATTGTCGGGGGTAATATATATAAAGCCCGCCGAGCAAAAGGATTAAGTGGCTCTGAGTTAGCTGATTTACTTTTATGCTCTCAGCAACATGTTTCACGTATTGAGCGCGGAGTTATTCGACTACACCTAGAGCAGATTAAGCAAATTGCGAACTCGCTTGATATTGATATTAATTGTTTATTAGATGGTGTTGGATTTCAAAATAACTCAGTAAATTATATCCATAATATGGAATGTTATTTTAAAGCTGAAGGATGGTTTTCTGGATCTAGTCAATTTATGAAATAGGTTTAACCTTATGTCAGAAAATATAATAAAACCAACATTTAATATTATTGTAGGAAAAAAAATAAAAAAACACAGAAAAGAAATGAAATTAACTGCTGAGGAACTAGGGAGATATATTGGCGTAAGCCAACAGCAAATTTCCCGTTATGAATCAGGAGTTAACCATATTAACATTGATTTTTTATCTCAATTATCTGAGTTATTTAAAGTACCAATTCAAGTTTTTTTAATAGAAGACTAAATATATTTTTTAATTATTAACAATTCAATTTCATTTTTAGTATTTGATTTTTAAATCAAATACTAGTGCTTTGCTTTTTTCCAGTTCATTGCAAATAGAGTGTCTGCAATGAGCAATGAAAACTGACACTCATTCTTTACTTAACAATAAACATAGGACTTTATATTCATGAAAATGAAATCTATTGCAATGGCAACTTTTATGGCTCTGGGATTAGCTTCTGCAGCAAACGCAGCAGATCAAGGCCACGGTAAAGTAACGTTCAAAGGCGCTATTATCGATGCTCCATGCTCAATCTCTCCTAGCTCAATCGACCAAACAGTTGAATTAGGTCAAATTTCTAACATGGCATTAGTTGATGGCGGTAAATCAACTCCACGTCCATTCGAAATCACTTTAGAGAACTGTGATATCACTAAACTGACTAAAGGTGTTCAATTAACCTTTAGTGGTGCTGCTGCATCTTTCGACAATACCAATAAAACACTGGGTATTGTTGGTACTGGCGCAGGCGCTGGTGTTCAGATCACTAATGGTAGCGGCAATGTGGTGACTTTAGGAACAGCAGCACCATTCCAACAAATTCAAAATGGTAACAACACACTGAATTTCGCTGCTTACTTAAAAGGTAATGGTGGCGATATCGACACTATCACTGCCGGTGACTTTAGCTCAGTAGCGGATTTCACTCTGTCTTACGAGTAATTCATCTTGAGCCAACAAATTAATTTGTTGGCTCATTCCGACTGAATTGGGTGTAAGAGAGGGAGCAATGAATAATTCGATAACCAGTGGAGTGTTTTCATTGATCTTAAGTATAGGCACGTTGACTGCGGTATCAACTGCATATGCTCAAGGCTCAGTGAGTATGAATGGAAGCATTATTGAAACAGCATGTGCAATTGATGTCGGCAGCCGTGATCAAACTATTGATATGGGAAGTATTGCGCTGACTCAAATTCGCCGTGATGGGCAAGGACCTGCTCGCCCTTTTGTTATCCGATTAGTGAATTGTGTTCTTGAACGCCAAAATCCTGACAAACCGAATTGGCAATACTTTCGCGTAACATTCGATGGCTCCCATGACAGGGGGTTATTTGGTGTGAACGGACAAGCTCAAGGTGTTGGATTACAAATTCAACGTGAGGGAGATGGTGAAATTGCCATACCTGGCCAAGGAATGTCAGTGAGCTCCCTAACAGCTGGAACAAAAGATCTCACCTATCGGCTACGGTTGGTGGCGAATAACCGCCCATTGGCATCAGGCCAATACTACAGTCAATTACGTTTCAAACTGGATTATGAATAGTCGGTTCCTCTTATAAATGAAACTCCCCTTTGTAGGATGAGCTTCGTGAGCGAAATGACATTACGGATAAAAGAACGCAAAAGAAGGTCGAGATGATGACCCTGAATTTCATTCACACGCCTGTGTTACAGATAACTCGGCCTTGCAGATTAGGGCTTTTAGTCGCGTTGGCTATTAGCTTTGGTGGTCACGCATCCGATATTAAATTTAATATGGATATGCTAGACGTCAATGATCGTAACAACATTGATCTAAGCCAATTTGCGCGTCCAGGCTATCTCATGCCTGGTGAATACAGTTTTACGGTTTTCTTAAACAAGCAAAGCATGCCGGAAGAAACTGTCTTTTACTATGCACCTGAAGGTGAGTCGAATGAAAGCCTCCCTTGCCTGAGCCCTGCTTTAGTTGAAAAATTCGGTATCAAACCTGAATTGATGTCGACGTTAAAGTGGTGGCACGAAGGACAATGTTTATCGCTTGAAAGTTTACCCGGAACTGAAGTTAAAGCCGACCTTGCAACTTCGGCTATGTATATTAGTTTGCCGCAAGCCTACCTCGAATATACCGCTGAGAATTGGGATCCTCCTGCACGCTGGGAAGAAGGATTACCCGGCGCATTGTTTGATTACAACTTAAATGCACAAGTGGGCCAACAAACCCGCTCAGGACAACAAACCAACTACAGTACCAGCGGTAATGGGGTTGCTGGCGTTAACTTGGGTGCTTGGCGTGTTCGTGCTGACTGGCAAATGCGTATTGATAAGCAGCAAGGGCAAAGCACGACCACATCACTAGATTGGACTCGTTATTATGTCTACCGAGCAATCAAATCCTTAGGCGCAAAACTCACCTTAGGTGAAGATTATTTAACCTCTGATATTTTTGATAGTTTCAGATTTACAGGGCTTAGCCTGATTACCGATACCAATATGCTACCACCTAATCTACGTGGATACGCACCAGAAATTACTGGGGTAGCAAAAAGTAATGCAACCGTCATCGTGAGCCAACAAGGACGCATTATTTATCAAACTCAAGTCGCTGCGGGCCCATTCCGTATCCAAGACCTAAATGATGCATTGGCTGGGCAAATCGATGTTGAAGTTAAAGAACAAGACGGCTCAACACAGACTTTCACTGTAAATACTGCAAGTGTTCCGTATTTAACACGCCCGGGGCAACTGCGTTACAAATTAGCCGCAGGGCGCCCAACAAATTGGCGCCATCATGTTAGTGGCGATACCTTTGCAAGTGGCGAATTCTCTTGGGGGGTTAACAATGGCTGGTCACTATATGGTGGTGGAATTGGTGCAGAAAACTATGCATCCGCGGCTATAGGGATTGGTCGTGACTTAATGGTATTCGGCGCATTGTCATTCGATATTACTCATGCTCGGGCGCATTTAACCAACTTAGGTGATATTGGCAATAAAACGTATCGCGGGAGCTCGTATCGTTTAAGTTACTCTAAACGTTTTGATACCTATAACAGCCAAGTGACATTTGCAGGATATCGATTCTCTGAGCAAGGTTTTATGAGTATGTCTGAGTATTTGGATGCGCAGGAAACAGGTGCACGCCAATACAACAGCAAAGAAATGTATACCATCTCTTATAACCAACAATTTTCAGAGTTAGGGCTAAGTGCATTCATCAATTATTACCATCAAACCTATTGGGATCAACCGGATAACGACCGCTATAGTATTTCGTTAGCTCGCTATTTTGATATTGGTAAATGGAAGAATCTTAGCCTCAACTTGACGGCATATCGAAATCGTTATCGTGAAAACAATGATGATGGCGTATACGCATCACTCACAGTGCCTTGGGGTGAAAAAAGTTCCATTAGTTATAACAGTAGCTGGGATAAAAATGATAACTCACAGCGCGTGAGTTACTACAGCACCATCGATGAAAGAAATAACTATCAGTTAAGTACCGGATGGGCACGTTCAGGTGCACTTGTGAGCGGCTATTACACTCATCAGGGAGACTTAGCACAGCTCAACGCGAACGCAACATACCAACAAGACCGTTATCGATCTGCGGGGTTCTCTTTACAAGGTGGTTTCACCGCAACGGAGAAAGGTGCCGTACTGCATCGTGGTAGCCAAATTGGTGGTACTCGCATATTTGTTGATACCGATGGAGTACCTAATATCCCATTACGTGGTTACGGCTCGATTGTGCGCACTAACCGCTTTGGACAAGCCGTTATTAGTGACGTGAATAGCTATTACCGTAACCAAATTAGCGTTGATTTGAATGCATTACCAGATGAAGCGCAAGTGTCTCAATCTATAAAGCAAGGCACTTTAACGGAAGGGGCAATTGGCTACCGTCAATTTGATGTTGTCGCAGGAAACAGTGCGATGGCGTTGTTAAGGCTGTCGGACAATAGCACACCACCTTTCGGGGCAATTGTCTTAAACGGTCGTGGTCAGCAAGTCGGTATGGTGGGTGATGATGGAAATACCTATCTCACTGGTTTAAACGCAAAAGATACCTTGCAAGTTCGTTGGGATGACCAAGTGCAGTGTGAAATCACACTCCCTGATACCTTGCCAGAAGATGAATATTTACAGGCAAGCTGGTTATTACCGTGCCACAAACCGGGAGCAAAAGCCGCATCGCCAGCGACCATAAAAACACAATCAGCGAGTCGTGCATTAGAAGCAATGCCGAGAGCATCAGAACTCGTTGTGCCTGTTGTTGAAAGAACAGCGCCAAAGGAGTCAAGCCGCTGGTTACAAAAATAATAAAAATGAGTGGTACGCAAAGAGCGATGAGTGCTCCTTAACCATAGAAGATAACAATATGATGAATAACATGATGAAAAACAAATTGATGAACAAAAAAAATGCCCATAAAGCAGTATTCGCATTGGCTGGTGTTGTGTTGATTTCAACAACGCTATCTTCTGCTCAAGCGGCAGTTGCCTTAGACAGAACTCGAGCGATTATTACGGGAGACGAAAAATCGATCAGTTTAAACATCAGCAACGAAAACAAACAATTACCTTATCTCGCTCAAGGTTGGGTGGAAAATGAGAAAGGTGAAAAAATAAGCGACCCATTTACGGTATTGCCACCGGTACAGCGTGTTGAGCCGGGGGCAAAAAGCCAAATCAAAATCCAAGCTCTGCCAAGTGCCGCTTCTCTGCCGCAAGACAGAGAATCCGTGTATTACTTTAATTTGCGTGAGATCCCACCGAAAAGTGATAAACCCAATACGCTGCAACTGGCATTACAGACACGTATTAAATTGTTTTATCGACCAAAATCAATCATTCCAACACGTGAACAAATGGATAATCCATGGCAGGAAAAAGTGACTCTTACGCGTCAGGGTAACCAGTATACGATTAATAACCCAACTGCCTATTACGTTTCTTTTGTCGATGCTGTCCCCAACAAAAATGGACAGACAGTCGCAGGGTTTGAGCCCGTAATGGTTGCCCCCAAAAGCAGCAAAGCACTGAACGTCAGTGCAGACGCATTAGGTAATAAACCTGTGCTGACCTATATCAATGATTATGGTGGTCGCCCAACACTGTCGTTTACATGTCAGGGAAATAGCTGCCATGTGGTACCTGAAAAAAAATAGACTGATCTGAAATGCGCGATGAGATAGCAGGAGAATATCATGGCAAACACAAGCAGGATGCTCCGTTATGTGGGCTTAGGAAGTTTAGCGCTGAATTTATTCAGTAGCATGGCGATGGGAACAGCCCTAAATAAAGTTGATAGCTGGGATGTAGATGGTTCACATGGCACGCTATATGTCCATGGAGCTTTGACGGAAAGTGCTTGTCGTTTAGCAATGTCATCAGCATATCAAACTATTAATTTAGGTACTGTGGGAACCGGACAGCTTCAGCATGTCGGGCAAACAGGTAACCCTGTTGCGATTGAACTGCGTTTAGAAGATTGTCTAAGTGGTGAAAGCCGCAGCCGTACTGCACAGGGGAATCTTTTGTGGAGCCAACAAATGCCTTCAATGAAGATCCGCTTTTTGGCTCCTATAGATACTCAAGACCCGCGCTTGGCAGCTGTTATCGGTGTTCAGGGGATTGGCCTGCAATTAAGTGATGCAGCGCGTTCACCAATTAACTTAGGTGAGTACAGTACACCACAGTTGGTTTCACCTGGACAAAACCAATTAACTTACTATGTAACGCCGGTACGTACCTCCGCTCAACTAAATGCTGGAGCTTATCAGGCGTTAATTAGATTTCAGGTAAGTTATGAATAGGAGCATGGAGATGAGAGGAACTTATTTTCTTACGATATGCTTTAAAGCGCTTGTCCTCGCTGGGGTAATTCTCTTTGGTGCTCTGATTTCACTCAGTTTTTCTTACAATGCTATCGCTGCAAACCTAAGCACTAATATCCAAATCCGCGTGACAGTATACGGTGAGCCGGAATGTACCCTTGGCGGTGCAACAACGACTTCGGTAGATTTTGGCGATATACATCAGGCAAAGATTGATGGTGCTTATGGGCGCTCACCTATTAATTACAACTTGATATGTAATGGCTTATATAAGAATACATTAAAGATGACGCTGAGATGGACTGATAGGCAAATTAATGGTGAGTCATCCGTGACGACCAATCTCCCGAATTTAGGTATTGCCATTTACCGTGATGGAACCCGACTCAGCAATGGCGCAACACTCAATTTTAATTATGGGAATTCGCCTGCTTTGTATGCCGTCCCCGTTAAACCTACAGGGGTAAACTTAACATCAGGTGGGGATTTTACGGGCAATCTCACGATGGTATTGGATTACCAATAGGATGATATCAATGAAATTATTCCGTTATCTTCTCTCGGTCTGCATGATGCTTAGCCTGTTTAGCCAAAGCCAAGCAGCAACACTTGGTATCCAGCTAAAAGGTCGATTATTGGTGACACCGCCCGAGTGCATTTTGAATAACAACCAACAAGAAACTATACATTTTGGCGATATATTGCTTCCACGTATTGATGGAGTTCAATACAAGCGTGCTGTACCGATGAGACTCAGTTGCACAAATCTAGCGAAAAACGCTATAAAGCTCACGCTTGTCGGCGATGGAACATCATTTAATAGCAATGGCGCATTGAAAACGAGTAACCCAAAACTCGGTCTTTCCTTTTATGTGAACAATGCTAAGCAAGTTATTAACCAGCCTTTCAATGTGTTATATACAGCGCTGCCAACCTTAGAGGTTGCCCCAGTAAAAAACAGTAATGCCAATTTTACGAATACCGATGGCGGATTTTTTACAGCACTGGCAACACTGAAAATTGAGTATCAGTGAGAATGATTATGTGGAATAACAATCAAATTAAGCATTGGATGGCAGGATTTATAATGGTGATGTCCATATCTTCAGCGCAAGCAAATTGGGCATTTGATGGCACGTTAATTATTCCTCCTGTTTGCCAATTAAGCCATGACGACCCAATAAAAGTTTCATTCGGTAAAGTGGGTGTACGAAAAATCAACGGTACCGCCTTCAAGCAATCTATTCCTTTTCAATTAAATTGTGTTGGCGATATGACACAACCGTGGGATATCAGCTTGATATTCGGGGGAACACCTGCAGGAAGTGGATTTGATAATGCGACATTAAGAACGGTGACACCGTTGAATAATGGCAAATTAGGAATTCAAATTCAAAAAAATGGCCAACCTCAACCATTGAATGAAGCCTTTTTGATTAATGCGGCTTCATTACCATCCCTTTCAGCTGTTCCTGTCATGCGTTCAGGAAGCGAACTTGTAGGGGATAATTTTACTGCATCAGGCACGTTAACCATTATTTTTGAATAGGAGGCGGCAGTCATAACTATGAATATTAAACGTAATATGAGCTTTGCCTTTAGCTTATGGTTTTTGGGTGCCACTGCGGCTTTTTCTGCAAATGTGGAGTTTGATGGCACGCTAATTGAAGATGCTTGTGACGTTTATCCAGGCGACGAATCGATTGAATTAGATTTCGGTACGATAGTGGATAAATACCTGTATCTAAATACTCAAACAAATAGCCAACCTTTTACCATTCGCTTAATCAATTGCGATTTAGCATTAGGCCATGAAGTGAAAGTCACATTTATTGGCGCAGAAAATTCAGCTTTACCTGGTTTATTGGCATTAGATGCAGGAAGCCAAGCAACTGGCGTGGCTGTTGGTATTGAAAGTATTTCCGGTGCGGCAATCAAAATTAATAGTGGCAGTTATACCCAAGGGTTATATACCGGAAATAATAATGACCTAAGATTTCAAGCGTATGTGAGAGCTGAGCCAGTTGCATTGCAAAATAAATCAATTGTGCTCGGTTCATGGGCTGCGAGTGCCACGTTCAAATTAGATTATGAGTAAATCATTATGTATGCGAAAAAAGCAAAAATATACGGAATGTTAAATACAAGCCGTTTGAGTATTTTATTATTAATCATCGCATTAGCGTCTCTATTTCCTTCTCGCCCAGCCAATGCGATTGCGTATGTAATGCCTGTGAGTATGACCTCTGGAGCCTGGCCTCGTGTTGAGATGGACATTCTTTCTTGGAGTGAAGCAAGTGGTGTCACTAACCCTTGTTATGGGTCAACAGAATGCTGGGTAGGCCCTGATGTTCTGTATGCATCTGGTGCGCCGTCGTTGAGTGGCTCTTGCTTAGATTATGGTAACTGCATTCGAATTAACCAGTATCGAACAGCGGAAGAAGTCGCAGCGGCTTTTCGTAGTGCAAAAGGAATTCCTTATCGTGCATCGTTTGTCATTGATAGCCCAAATGCAACTTGTATTGGGTTATTTTATGTCAACCATAAACCAACCCCGGGAGTTAGGAATGCAATCCAATGGCCAGGTAGCGTTTGTGGTAAAATTCCACCTACAAATCAAACATGTAGTATTTCTTTGCCTTCTTTTGTTAATCACGGGGCGCTCAGTAACACGAGTTTAAATGGTAAAACAAACTCAGTTTCTGGCAATATCACTTGTACACAGGCGACAAATATCAATTTATTTGCTCGTTCAACCACGGGTGAGCGTTATGTATATTTAAATTCGACTTCTAACTTTTATTCAAATCCATTAATTAATAATCAAAATGGCTGGAATGGCGCGAACATGAATATTTCTGGAAACAATGCGGCGAATTCATTTACATTCACTTCTGAATTGCATGCATCAGGAACGGTAACGCCTGGATATTACACAGGAAATGCAGTCGTCATTATTGCATTTAATTAGTTAATCAAAGCCTTCGAACCCAATTCACTAACTTGGTAGTTTAGCAGCGTATTTTTAAATAGAATACGCTGCTTTTATGAATATTAATAAGCTGTAACCTTTTCATTTCAATAATATTTCTAACCCGATAGAAAACTTGAAACCCACTAGCACCGCAAAGTAAATAACCAGTGCATTGCTGGTACTCGATGTGGCACTCTCACTTCACCAAAGGTATATCTGCAAGCTAAACCATTTGGCAAATTTAGCGAAAAAACCAGCAACCACATGATATAATTTGAGTTTAGCATTAAAAGTCCTAACGATATAAACCGGACGGTACCCCCTAATGTAATAAAAAGCCAATCATAGGTATGTATTACCGATTCAAATGTGACAATACATAGCTACCAATGCTAAATTATAAAAAGAACATGCAATCGAAAAATCTTATATTAAGTCAAATGTAAAAATTGAGTTTCTGCTGACACTCCGATTAGTTCAATACTCTGAATAGGGGTAAGTGTGTGAAATGCTCCTTTTTCATGATAAACTTATATTGAAAATATAAAGAGTTAGGTTGATTCAGACTTAGTATACAAATAAGCTCAATACTGGATTTTAGTCATGAAAGAAATCAAAAAAATGTCAGATAAAGACTTTGTTGATACACTAATACAAGAGTGGCTGGAAACCGTCCCTACATTAGACTTGAGTGGTTTGCCTATTATCGCCCGCATAGTACGCATGAGCCATTATATTTCTCAATTTATTGATGCCAATCTCGCTCGTTATAATCTAAATGTGGGTGAGTTTGAGGTACTAGCAGCACTTGCTAGGAATCCTGATCGTCAGCTTTCACCAAAAGAACTTCAAAAAAAAATCCTTATTTCCTCCGGTGGGTTATCTAACCGAATTAATCGATTAGAAGAAAAGAAATTTATTGTTAGAATTCCAGATCCTGCGGATAGACGTGGTGTGATTGTAAAAATAACACCAGAGGGACGAAAGCTAACCCTTGAAGCTGTGGAAACTCACGTCGCGATTGAAAAATCATTAGTTCAAGGATTAGATGACGAAAATAAAGATCAACTCGCAATGCTACTGAAAAAACTTATTCAATCACAAAAATCTGAGCTCAACGAAAAAAATGGGGCTTAATAAAAAACCCCAAAGTTGGAATAAACCTCAGGGTGCAGCTCACATTGAGCTGTCTTCATTTTGCCTTAATCACTTTAGTTAGGTTTTTTACTGACCCGTCCCTCAGACTTTAAAACTAACCATAACCCAGCCAAAATCAAACATAGCCCTACTATAGCAAACATATTAACATTTTCATGGGCAACAACGATCGCCAGGAAAAATGCCACAATTGGTTCAATTAAACCCAATGCCACTCCTGTTGGAGCACTAATATGTTTCAAAGCTTGAGTATATAAAAGATAAGCCACTCCAGTTGTTAATAATCCAAGATAAAATATGACTGCAATGCTCACCCAACTGACAGTTGGCGTTCCCGCTAGTATCCAAGCAATTGGAACCGCGATAAATATAGCAATACTGAATGTATGCTTAGTAATGGTTAATGGAGAATCAATGCTAACCAATTTCTTACTCATCAACGTATAAAGTGCATAGCAAAAGCCAGCACTTAAACAAATAAGTAAGCCCCCCGTATTGATTTGCCAACTGCTACTTTGAGAAAGAACCATCCATGTCCCTCCAGCTGTCGCACAAAAAGTTCCAAGCCACCAAAGTAAAGATGGGGATTTCTTGAGAAGAATCGCCTGCATTAAGCCGGCCCAAATAGGTGCGCTACCAATAGTTGTTGCTGTACCAATGGCAATCCCTGTCGCCTTTATACCTGCAAAAAACGTTAAGTTATATAACCCCATACAAATACCTGCGATAGTAATATATCGCCAATATATCCTTGACCTATTCGAAGAATTTTCGCTTTGCTGTCGCTCATTTATTTTTAGTGATTGGCGGCTTGCACCACGATAAAAAAACAACAAATGGAAGAATAAACACGCAACAAGTAATCTAAATGCACCAATCCAGTAAGGTGCTGTTGCACCCTGTACAAAGCTTTGAGCCGTCCCCGCAGTACCCCATAAAAAAGCGGCACTTAGCGCTAGTGTGATACCCACTAAAGATACTTTTCTCATCGTCATTGAACTTTTACCACCATTTCAATAAAAATATATCTTCACACTAAGATACTTCACAAGAAGATACAAGTTGGATTAGATTCAAGGTGAAAGAAAAGTAATTGTTCATGATAAAAATCAATTATAGTACGTTTTTTGATTGATATTAAAAAGCGAATTACTAATATTGATATATCTTCTTGTGAAGATACTTCCAATAAAGAAATAATAATGAGAGGCAGCTATGACTGTTATATTTATCAGTGTAATAGTGTTGATACTGGCGGGTTATGCAATTGCGAAGAACTACGAAGCAAAGATTGTATTGTTCACTGCTGGTATTGCGCTGATGCTCAGCGCAGCAATGTTAGGGATGCCCATTTTAGATATAAAACAAAGTACAGGGAATATTTGGCTTGATCCACTAAAACAAATACAGCTAGGGTTTATAAAACAGTTTGGTGGCGCAGGGATCATAATCATGGTCCTATTTGGTTTTTCTTCTTATATGTCACGCATTGGTGCAAACGATGCAGCCGTTCATTTAGTCGCAAAACCTATTTCAAAAATTCGTTCTCCTTATATCCTAGTCCCAATCGTTTTTTGGTTAGGAAACTTACTATCATTAGTGATCCCCAGCGCAGCTTCATTAGCCGTTATTTTAATGGCGACCTTATATCCAATATTAAGAGCTGCCAAAATGTCATCAATGACAGCGGCAGGGATTATTGCAACTACGGCGACAATTATGCCAACACCACTAGGGGGTGATAATGTTGTTGCGGCTCGATTACTGGGTTTTGAACATGTTGTCGACTACGTCACGTTACACCATGCTGTTGTCTCACTTCCTGTTTTATTATTAATGGGATTTGCACACTATTTTTGGCAAAAGTATATGGATAAGCGCCAAGGTGCATCCGCATTTACTGAAGTTGATGAAAGTAAACTCGAAGGTAATAAAGAACTACCCCCTGCCTACTACGCCTTATTTCCGCTCGTTCCACTTATTCTAATTATCGTTTTAGGACTCTGTTTTCGAGAAATCAAAGTGGGGCTTGTTGAAATCACACTCTTCTCTTTTATTCTTGCATTTGCCACTGAACTTATCCGTAAAGGCAATCCAAAAGAACAAATGGTTCAAGCTGGGCTCTTTTTTAAAGGCATGGGTGAAGGCTTTTCTCAAGTTGTTGTTCTGATTGTTGCCGCAGGTACGCTTGTTGCTGGCCTTAATGCTATTGGCATCATCGATATGATTTCGGGCGTGGTCAAAAACGTGAATAATGCAGGCGTTGGATTAATGTTTATTTTCTCCGGCTTAACAGCATTAATCACCTTTATTAGCGGTAGTGGTAACGCGGTATTTTATTCTTTCATTGAATTAATTCCATCTATAGCGAATCAAGCCCATGTTGATCCAATTATGGTTGCTCTTCCAATGCAATTTACGTCTAACTTAGTTCGAGCAATCTCTCCAGTCTCAGCTGTCGTCATTATTGTCGCATCGGTAATCAAAGTGAGTCCTGTTGAAGTAGTGAAAAGAACCTCTGTACCTTTAGCGGTAGGCACGATAGCAACGTTAATTTATGCATATTTTCTGTATGCGTAGAATGGGTTATTAAAAGGAAAATAAAAATGACTACAATAGATAATGCCTCATTAGTTACGTGGCGACGTCAATTCCACCGTTACCCAGAAACGGGTTGGGGGGAGTTTTATACCACGGCGACCTTAATTAAAATACTTGAAGAAATGGGGCACCACGTATTAACAGGGGAGCAGATCATCAACCCTGATTTTATTCGTGGGCGCAATCCATCCATTGTTGAAAAAGCCAAGCACGCAGCCAAAGAACGTGGAGTCGATGATGCGCTACTCGAAAGGATCGGCGACTACACAGGATGTGCAGCAATCTTTGATACCGGACGGCCGGGGCCCACTATCGCATTTCGTTTTGATATTGATTGTGTCAATGTACAAGAAACCGATACGGCAGAGCACATTCCAAATCAAGAAGGATTTAACTCTACTAATCAAGGCTATATGCATGCTTGTGGCCATGATGGGCACATGGCTATCGGCCTCGGTGTCGCAAAATGGTTGATGGAAAATAAAAATAGTTCACTAAAAGGTGTTATTAAACTCATTTTCCAGCCAGCTGAAGAAGGTGTACGCGGAGCAAAGCCTATCGCCGAAAGTGGCATTCTAGATGATGTTGATTACTTTGCTTGCGGGCATCTTGGCTGTGATATCCCAAGTGGAGTGATTGTAGCTGCACCGGAACGTTACCTTTCAACATTAAAAATGGATCTACGTTTTAAAGGTAAAGCCGCGCACGCAGGTATGGAGCCACATGCCGGAAAAAATGCATTACTCGCCGCTTGTAACGCGACTATCCAGATTTTAAGTCTACCTACCCACGGTGAAGGAATGACCCGCGCTAATGTCGGGGTATTAAATGCAGGAGAAGGCCGTAATGTGATCCCTTCATACGCACAAATGCAAATTGAAGTACGTGGCGAAAATGAAAAAATTAACAATTACATGACCGAAGAAGCCTTAAGACGTGCACGTGGTGTAGCACTCAGCTTTGATGTTGAACTCAAAACTGAAGTCATGGGGGAAGCCGTTGATTTCATTCCTGACGATGAAATGACTGACTATATCACCGAAGTAGCCCAAACCATTCCAGCCGTAAAAAAAGTACAGCGCACTATGAATTTTAATGGCAGTGATGATGCCACACTGTTGATTAAACGCGTACAAGCTCATGGCGGAAAGGCCGCTTATTTTGTGATTGGATCTGATATCAAAGCTGGCCACCATCAAGCCAAATTTGATATCGATGAAGAACAGCTATTCACTGGTTTTTCAATCTTTACAGGGTTACTACAACGTTTATCCGTATAAAAACAGCAAATCAATATAAGCCAATTATGAAACCTTATAGCTGATGATGTTATAAGGTTTTTTTAAGGAAATATGATGAAAAAGACATTATTAAATACACTACTTTCTAGCCTGATCTTATATACCTCTGTTTCACTCGCAGCTGATGCCATTAAACCCAACGTAACTATTTTAGCCACTGGGGGGACCATCGCAGGAAGCTCCAAATCCAACCTTGATACCACCGACTATAAAGCGGGCTCACTGGGTATTAATGTGTTAATCAATGCCGTGCCAGAAATCAACGATGTTGCTATCGTCAAAGGAGAACAGATTTCTAACACCATCAGCGGCAATATTAGCAGCGAGATCCTATTAAATCTCAGTAAACGTGTTAATCATTTACTGAATGAAGGAAAACAACAAGGCGTCGTTATCACCCATGGGACGGATACAATTGAAGAAACAGCGTTCTTCTTAGAGTTAACCACCCAAAATAAACAGCCTATCGTTATTGTCGGAGCCATGAGACCAGCAACCGCTATCAGTGCAGATGGCCCAATGAATCTGCTTGAAAGCGTCGTACTTGCTGCGGATAAGAAAGCTGAAAATCGCGGGGTCATGGTAGTTTTAAACGACCGCATTGGTTCTGCTTTTTATACCACCAAAGCAAACTCAACCACTCCTGATGCATTTAAATCTTATGAACCTGGCTATCTTGGAGTCTTTGTCAGTGGAAAACCCAAATTCTACTATACCCCTGCACAGCCTGTTGACCGTACTTTTTTCGATGTTAGTAAGGTAGATAAACTCCCTAATGTCGAAATTATTTATGCCTACCAAGACCAGACCCCAGCTATGCTTCATGCCGCTATCAATAACGGAGCCAAAGGGATTATTGTTGCGGGAAGTGGTAATGGAAATGTCTCAAGTAACATGGAGGAGGCAATTAAGCAGCTCAGTGACAAAGGTATTCCTGTTGTAATGGCAACCCGAACAGGCTCTGGCTATGTGAGTAGTAAATCATTTGCTATCGGGTCTGGCTTTTTAAACCCACAAAAGTCTCGCATTCTCTTACAACTCGCCCTTGCAACTGGTGCCAATCTTAAACAAATATCGAATTACTTTGATAGCCAACGTTAATTAAATATCTTCATTGTTAAAGGCGTCTAAAATATAGACGCCTTTTTAGCATTCATCATACTTATTTCTAGGATAATAAATAAATTATAAAAACAAGTTTAAATTTATTATATAGATAATCAATATTCAGATAGCGTTAGTGCCCCACTTAGTTAAATGGCTAATATTTGAATAATTAAAATTTGGCTTTATTTTATTACTATTTTTAAATATTGGCTTTCTTTGCTAGTAGATAATAAATAATTGCTGTAATCGGAAATGCAATAAAGAATGCAAAATTATAACCTATCATACCTGATACCAACCCAATCACTAGCGCAGTAATACCCGGTTTTCGCCAGTTAGGAATATCATCGCTGTACAGGTTTTCTAAATTAAGATGACATTTACGAATAAGGTAATAATGTACTAGCATAATCGCCAATATGGGAGCGAGTATTGCAGAGAAAATCATTTGCACATAATCAAGGTAGCTTAATAATAACCATGGCATCATTAAAATACTAATCAACCCAACTAGCCATGTCGCTTTTGCGAAAGTTAATTTAGGGAAGAAATTAAGCATAATTAATGTTGCGGGAAAAATATTCGCACAGGTATTGACGGTCCATTATGCAAATACAATGATAATACAGCTAATAATTAATATGGTTGCGTTATCAGCGAAAGCAATTTGTAGCATCCCAATAGGGTTATCGCTTTTCGTCAGATAAGCACTAATCAACCCTGCAAGAGTGAGCAATAAGCCTGTACCAACAAACCCAAGCCCAAAACAAAAGATAGTGCGTTTATTACGAGCAAAGAAGCTACTTGATGCACTGTTTTCAGGTAATTTTAGCTTTCTGGTTAAGTCACTGCCATTTAGAGCTTCAGATAACCATCCTCCACTAAAGATAGCAATAACAGTAATAAAGCTGAACCCGGTTCCTTCTAATGGAGAAGCCGTCACAATATCGGGTAAAGAAATTTGGTGTTCTTGTAATAACCAAGCAACCAATGACACCAATCCGCATGCCAGAATGGGGACTGCCAATGTGCCAAACTTACTCATACTGTCTACGTTACGGCTTGCATTGAATAGCTGTAAGGATGCATAAGTGATGAATATCACCCAAAACATGGAAACCCCAGTGACAATTTCGATAATCGCATTAATCGCCTGTGTCCCTAAAAATAAAATCACACCGCACCATGTTAAACAGACGATGGCTCGACATATCGCACCAATTTTCGCCCCTTGTTTTCCTAAGCAGTCGCGAATAAAAATGGTGAAAGGAACACCGTAACGTGTACCGATATCACCAGTTAACGTAATTAACACGGTGACTAATAAAAAACCGAAAAAACAAGCAATTAACACTTCAATAGGGGAATATCCTCCTCTTAAAAGTACTTGAGCGGGGATCACCAACCCCACAACGTTGATCACCATCGATGAACAAAGCACCAGCAAGTCGCGCGTCTTTAACGTTCTGTCTTTTTCCTGTGTAGGTAGCAATTCCTGATTGGCTTTAGCAAGCAATTCCTGTGAAATATTTTGTCCATTATTCATGAGTCTAGCCTCATATTTATTGTCGTTTTAGTTTAATTTCAAAGTACGTTTAATAAATTTCCCTTGGCCTTTACTTCCCATAAAGGTGTTGTTATCCATAATGATTTCGCCACGTAAAAGGGTTGTTTTAACTTTTCCTTTCGCTTTATATCCTTCATGTAGGCTATAGCCAGCACCACTGTGTAAGTTATTGGCTGAAATAACCCATTCCTCATTCGGATCAAAAATGACAATGTCAGCATCAGCTCCAGGTAATAGCGTCCCTTTTTGTGGATAACATCCCATGGTTTTCGCAATGTTAGTGCTACATAGTGCAACCGCTTGGTTCATAGTGATTTTTCCGCTCTCTACACCTTCGGTTACCATCAAATTAAAACGGATTTCGAGGCCAGATAACCCATTCACCACCTTAGTAAAATCGGGGATAATTTTGCCATTGGCATCGCGCTGTAAAGCCTTTTCCTTTTCCTCACGAGTGAAAGTGCAATCATCGGAACCAATCAAGGTGATCGTACCGTTCTTAATGCCATCCCAAAGTTCATCCCGCTCTTTACGAGTGCGCAGTGGAGGCGAACAAATGGCCAGATGCCCATTTTCAATATCATCATAGAGTTCATCGAACAGCGTTAAATAGTGAGGGCCCGTTTCGATATACAGTTTTTGGCCTCGCTCTTGTGCTTGTTGTGCAATGTTTAGACAAGGACCATTTGTGGTATGAACAATCAGAAGAGGAACACCAACTGATTCAGCGAGTTTAGCCACGCGGCCAAAGGCTTCTGTTTCACAAATAACGGGCTTACTATTGGCAAAGTCACGCCAAGTTAGGGTGTTATTTTTGATGCACTCATCCACCGCGGTTTCTGCTATCGCATTACTTTCCGCATGGATCAATGGCATACAGTTATTTTCTTTTGCACGTTTAAAGACCTGCATCAGAGTCATATCATCTGCCATCACACCTTCTTTACGGTAAGTCATAAATAATTTAAATGTTGGGCACCCTTTTGCCGCAAGAAGTGGAATTTCATCTAATAGCTGCTCGTTAGCTTCAACAAATTTGCCATGTACACTAAAATCAATCGCAGACTCAGTCATTTCCTCAATACGGTCATCTAGCGCCTGAAGAACACTTGAGCCTTTCCAAGTATTGGTAAAATCCATATAGGTTGTGACACCCGCAAATGCGGCGCAAATACTTTGCTGATAAAAGGTAAGTTGCGGGGAAATCCCTTGAAATGGAGCCTGTGTGTGCATATGCGCATCAATTAAACCCGGTAGAACTAATCGGCCTTGCGCATCAATTTCTTTTTGGCATTCAGCGGGCTCATCAGGGCCAAGTAAAGCAGCAATTTTGCCTTTTTTAATTGCCAAATCGGCGCGAACCGTACCCTCTTCAAGAACTAAATGCCCATTTCTAATAATTGTGTCAAACATAACTATCTCCAACGATTTTTATGTCACAACACAGCGAAAAAGAGACTGTGTTGCAGCTATTATTGATTGATCAACTCAGCGTTCCTTTCCGTAAAACTTGTCCACTGCAGGCATAACTTTCAATGTGATTAAACAGCGCAATTCGACCATTAACCATCACAAGCTCGATACCTTCAGGGTATTGATTTGGTTCAACAAAAGTACCTTTGTCTGTAATGGTATGTGGGTCTAACATTACGATATCGGCTTGGTAACCCTCTTTAAGTAATCCCCTATTGGTTAATCCCAAAACCTCTGCTGGTTTGCCGGTCATTTTGCGAATCGCAGCTTCCCAAGTTAAACAAGCTTCTTCGCGTACATACTTCCCAAGTACTCGAGGAAATGCTCCAAAAACACGGGGATGAGGTTTACCTGCCCCCATTAAGCCATCCGTACAAACATTCTGCTCTGGGCGGCACAAAAATTTAATCACGTGCTCTTCTGTCCCATAAAAATCCACCATTCCAACGGCATTATCTTCCTCATATAACAGGTCAAAAGTGGCGTTATAAGGGTCTTTACCACGTAACTCTCCAAGTTGAACTAAGTTTAAACCTACTGCATCTTGGTTTTTCTGTTGCTTCACACTGGTAATGAAGATTTGATCTAACCCAGCGAAATCAATGAAGTTATCCCATCCAGGGATCCCTTTTTCGATATCGTCAATCATACGTTGGCGTAATTCAGAAGATTTCAGGCGTTCGAGTAGCTTTTCCGTACCACCTGCATGCACCCACGGCGGTAAAATCACCCCTAACATGGTGCTACCAGCAACATAAGGATATTGGTCGAAAGAGATGCGTATTCCTTCTTGCTGTGCTTGTTCAAGCATCGATAGCATTTCATCGATCAGTGACCAGTTTTTCTTACCACAGACCTTCATATGAGAAATATGTAGCCAAACTCCGGATGCATGAGCAATATCAATAAGTTCTTGAGTCGACTGAATGATGTCATCCGCTTCACTACGCTGATGAACCACAAAAATCCCATTATATTTGGCTGTCACTTTGCAAAGTTCGGTGATCTCAGCGGTATCGCCAAAAGCACAAGGCATATAGATAAGGCCTGTAGATAGCCCATAGGCCCCTGCTTGTAACTCTCGCTCAAGAATCTGGCACATTTTGGCGACATCTTCCTGCGTCGATGCCTTACCATCTAATCCCATGGCTTCCATACGGATATTACCGTGGGGAACAAGATAAGCGAGGTTCGTAGCGCTTCCTCACGCCTCTAACATGTTGAGATATCCCGCTGTATTTTTGAAGTGCCAGTCAATCTCATCAGAGTCACCATCGAGGCCAGCAATATTTTTACGCCACGCGGAAATATATTGTTCAGGCAAAGGTGCCAATGCAACGCCGTCTTGCCCCAACAACTCAGTCGTGATCCCTTGGCGAATTTTTGCGGAAACTGCGGGGTTTAATAACACCGATAAATCAGAGTGAGTGTGCGTATCAATAAAACCGGGACAAATGATTTTACCGGTTGCATCAATAACCTGGTCCTGAGTGTTGGCGCTAATATCGCCGATTTGAATAATTTTACCTTCATTAACAAGTAAGTCGCTGTGATACTGACTTTCTCCTGTACCGTCAATGATGGTGGCATTTTTAAATAGTGTTTTCATTGTTCTCTTCCTTTATCAATGCCTTAGTAGTCACTAAGGCATCAAAAGATAACTATTTGTTATTATTGTAAATACTAGAAATTATGCTGTAGTAGCCTTTGACTGAGCCTGTTAATTGTCCAATTTCGATATATTCATCAATGGTGTGAGCCAGATTTTCTCTGGAAGGCCCAAAGCCAATCGTAGGAATATTGGCTTCCCCCGCATAGTGGCTACCGTTGGTACAAAATGAATATTGGGTAATGGTTGGGTTAATACCGACTTTTTTGAGTCCCGATAAAACACACTGCACAAATTCATCCGATTCATCTAACACCCAACCGGGAAAGAAACGCTCTCCTTCAATGGTACTACCGGTATAGCAAGATTCCGTACCATAGGCATAAGACACCTGCGCTTTAAATTCGGGGTCCAACTGAATCATTTCTTCCAACACTTTTTGGATAGGTTCAATTACGCTATCTTTGCTTTCACCAACCAATAACCTACGGTCATAAGTCGCGCGGCAATATTCAGGGACAACCGATGCGCCGGGATATGGTGAAGATTTAATATCCGTTAATTCAAGGATCCCTAAACCAAGAACGGGGTGAACAGGCGGAGTTAATGTTCTAATTTTTTCAACCAATGCCGCCATTTTATAAACCGCGTTAATACCCGCTTGCGGGTTTGCGGAGTGGGCTGGCTTACCAAATGTTTCTACCACCACCTCTGCGCGACCACGTTGGCCAATTTTCAGGTTAAGCTCAGAAGCCTCGCCGATAACCACATAATCAGGATGATACTTTTCAGTGACTAGGCGTGCCGCTACACCTTCAAAACATTCCTCATGTACGATGCAGGAAACATAAATTTTCCCAGCAAACTCACGCAGATAGTCTTGGCCGAAAAAACCAATGGCTGAAATCATGGCAGCAACTGCACCTTTCATATCGGTCGTACCACGACCATAAATTTTGCCGTCATTAATTTCTCCGCCAAATGGGTCTTGCGTCCATTGGCTTTCATCGACTGGAACCGTATCGATGTGTCCATCAAAAACCAGCGTTTTTCCAGGGTATTTCCCTACAATTCCACCAATGATATTGCCGTATCTATCAACATGAATATCATCAAATTCATAATCTTCCATCATGGATTTAATAACACGGACAACATTGCCCTCTTCACCGGAGTAACTTTTTTCACGAACTAAAGCCTGACAATTCTTGATGACTTCGTTAAGACGATTTTCTGAAAACATATTTTTCACCCCGATTAAAATTGGCCAAAGCTTGGGAACTCACCATCCCAAACAATATCCCGATAACGTTGAATATCCGTGTCGCCCTCAGTACTGATAAGCAAAATGCGTGAATTTTCATTCAGTTCTAGCCTGTTGCGCACATCAGCATAATTTTGGGACTGCATTAAAATAGAAAGTAACCCTGTAGTGACAGCACCAGATTCACCCGAAACAATCGGAGGGTCAGTCGGTAATGGGTTACCTAATATCCGCATCCCTCGCGTTGCGACAAAATCAGGGCAAGAAAAGAAAGCATCGGCGTAGTCTCGTAATAATTGCCAACCTGCAATATTGGCTTCACCACATGCCAGCCCAGCCATAACTGTTTGTAGATCGCCTCCAACAGAGATCGCTTCTTCATTTTCAGCAACCGCTGAACGGTAAAGGCAATCCGCAATTTGAGCTTCAGCAATAATCACTTTCGGTCTATCCTCTCCATAAAGCGCCGTTAACATCCCCTGCACCATGCCAGCAAATGAGCCAACACCAGCTTGAACAAAAACGTGAGTCGGTTTCACTTCATGTAACTGTGACAAAGCTTCAAACATTAACGTGCTGTAGCCTTGCATAATCCACTGCGGGATCTTTTCATAGCCAGCCCAAGCGGTATCTTGCACCACCACCCAGCCATATTTTCTTGCCATTTCGGCTGTCATACGTACCGCATCGTCATAATTCATATCTACAATTTCTGCGGTCGCACCTTCATTCAAGATGGCATCTAAGCGTTCATGGGAAGAACCTTTAGGCATATAAACTACTGATTTTTGTTTAAGTTGACGTGCCATCCACGCCACGCCTCGCCCATGATTGCCATCCGTCGTGGTGGCAAAAGTAATGCCATTTAATTGTTCTCTAACCTCATTGCTGACCATTACGTTATAAGGAAGCTCAGAGATATCTTTCCCCAACTCTTCGGCGATATGGCAGGCCATTGCATAGGCGCCACCTAATGCCTTAAATGCCTTGAGGCCAAAGCGTTGAGACTCATCTTTTAAGTAAATCTGTCCGACATTTAATGACTTGGCGAGTGCAGGTAAATGATAGAGCGGTGTTGGTGCATACTCAGGAATTGAGCGGTGAAATTGCCACGCTTTATGTAATTCAGCTTGCGAAAAAGAGGCAAGGTTCGCCGTAGGTTTCTGCTTAAAACGGCTGTGATTAATGTAGTACTTTAATTGCTCCTGCATGGAAAACCTCATGAACTTATTATTAATAAACAAGACAATTAAGTCTTAATAAAAAATAGGTTTACAGCTTAGGTAGCAATACACATGCCAAGATCGGCATTTACGTATAATTATAATGAGAAAATAATGTAGCCAGTTGATATAAAACAAAATTTAAAATAAACCATATAGAATTGCTTTTACTAAATTCGATATCATTGATTTACCTCATTGATAAATTATCAAATATGATAAATAGTGTGATGGCGATATATAAATAATTTAATATATTGATTTATAAATAAAACTATAATTATCACCTCAATTAAATTTATTAATATTTATCAATTTTGATAACAAGGGAAAAAATGACATCCATTCTGAGTACTATCCAAAATGAAATTTGCCATTACGCAGAAGCTATTTCTGGCGTGACCGGAACAGATGTCGAAATTATTGATGAATATCTGATCCGTATTGCAGGAACGGGTTATTACAAACACATGCTTAATCAAAACGTTTCACGTAACGGCTATATTTATCGTCATGTTTTACGAGTACAAGAAACCGTATTAATTAAAGATCCTGGGGAAAATAACCTCTGCCATCTATGTGAAAATAGAGAAACCTGTACGGAAGAATTAGACCTTAACGCACCGATTTTTTTAAATGGTAAAGTCATTGGTGTCATTGGCATTATTTGCTCGACCAAACAACAGCGAGCCGTATTACTTCAGCAACTCAATAAATTCATCACATTCATCGAACAAATAGCCGAAATGATATCGAGTAAGGTATTTGAGTGTCTTGAACGCTTGAGAGCCCAAGAATCTTTACATGCATTTCGGCGATTAATTGATGCTATGGATAGAGGCGTAATAGCCATTGATAGCCAACAAAAAATTTGGCATACCAACCGCTCTGCATCCCGCTTTTTTAATAAAGATATTATAGGCCTATCACTGTCCTTTGAACTTACAGGGGATATTTTATATGGCGATGAAGAAGCATGGTTAGAATTAGAAGGCCAGCGCTATCATGTACTCTGCCGTAATGTTACTTTTACTTCGCTGGAAAATGATACGTTAACCATGATCATTTTTCAGGACGCCCGTGATTATATTACTCATGTTAATCAATCATCCATTGAAATCAGCGAAGCCCCTTCACAGTTAATCGGTAATTCATTGACTATGATGAACCTCAAACAAACCATCAAGAAGGTCGCTGTCAGTCATGCAAATGTACTGATCACGGGGGAAAGTGGCTCAGGAAAAGAGGTCGTCGCTTATGCTCTACATACACAAAGTGCTCGACATGCTCAGCCCTTTGTCACCATAAACTGTGCGGCAATACCAGAGCAACTCCTTGAAAGCGAGCTCTTTGGCTATATCAGAGGCGCATTCACCGGAGCAGATCCTAAAGGGCGTATAGGTAAGTTTGAATTAGCCCATGGAGGTAGCCTATTTCTCGATGAAATTGGTGATATGCCTTTGTTATTACAGGCTAAGCTACTGCGTGTTTTACAAGATAAAACCATCACCCGAGTTGGTTCAAATAACCAAATACCTACCGATGTCCGCATTATTGCAGCCACAAACAAAAATTTATTAGAGATGGTCGAACACAAAACGTTTCGAGAAGACCTATATTACCGATTAAATGTTGTGCCGATCCCTGTTCCTGCATTACGGGAGCATCGTGAGGATATTGCTGATTTAGCGAAATATTTTTCTGACCAATTTTCAATGCAATATGATAGAGAAAAGCAAAAGATCCCTGATACAGTAATGAATTATTTATATGGCTATCATTGGCCGGGTAACATACGTGAACTGCGTAATGTCATCGAGTATATTTATGTAATGCAAGGCGATCTGCCTGAAATGAACCATAGCCATTTACCTGAGTATATTACAGAAACAAATTCATCAACAGAATCAATACATTCCATTACAAAAACCGCTGCGCTGCCTGTACACCATTATGAGAAAGAAACCATACAACACGTACTTGAAAAAACGGGTTACTCCATGGGAGGAAAGAAAGAAGCGGCACAAATATTAGGTTTAAGTATTGCGACACTGTATCGCCGATTAAAAAAATACGATATTTCCAGCTGACCTTCATATCTAGGCACTAATATTTCTCTCAGTGCCTGACTTATCGTACTTATTACTAATAATCCAACCAACTGTTACTGCTATACAAATAGTCACAAAGCGAATGGTCATTTTGTGATGGCTATCTTACTTTTGTTTTTACGCCCTTCTCAAAATATCTCATCTTTTAATGGCAAGTAAGATAAATTAACACCTTATGATCGCCAATAAAAACCTCGCCAACGCGAGGTTTTTATCTCTTCAGAAGAACACAAAACGAATTATACATTTTTCCTTTCGATGGTTTCTTCCCCCCAATATAGCCTATCCGCGGTGGTCTTCGAGAAGGCCAGAGATAAAACTTCATCAGAACCTTCTTCCCAAATTTGTTCCGCTAATACTTCATCATTATTCGCTAATTCAAAAATAGCTTGAGCAATTTCAATTGAGGTTTCTCTAACTTTAGCCCATTCGGCTATATGGTGAGGGTCTTTCATTATTCGCTCCTGATTAAATGGTTCTGGTAAAAACACTGAGAGATTTCAAGTCTGTGAATAAGATCACTACGACTTTAAATATATTGCCATTTTTCCTTTTTAGTGACGCTCTATTAAACGCGCTCACTATTCACTATCTCTAGTATATGACTATAAGTTAAGTAATAGAGATTAAAAAGTCATGAATATTCGCCATGTTGTTGCTATTGATTTAGGCGCATCTAGCGGTCGTGTCATGTTGGCTTGCTATGATGTGCATAATAAAAAATTATCATTAGATGAAATTCATCGTTTTACAAACCATTTGATCACTGAAGGTGATCATTGTTATTGGGATCTGGATGATCTTGAGGCTCAAATACGGATTGGCTTACACCATGTAGAGCAATCTGGCATCCATATTGACAGCATTGGCATCGACACTTGGGGCGTTGATTATGTTCTACTTGACCGTGATGGTGCCACCGTCGGTCGCAATTTTTCTTACCGTGATAACCGCACCCAAGGTGTCATGGAGCAAGTCCAAACCGACCTTGGTGTTCAAAATATCTACCAAAAAACAGGGATCCAATTTCTCCCTTTCAATACCTTATATCAATTGAAGTCCTTGCAACAATCACACCCTCAATGGCTGGAACAAGCACACCATTTATTATTGATCCCTGATTATTTCGCATACCGTTTGACTGGGCAAATCAACCATGAATATACCAATATTTCCACCAGCCAAATGGTTAACCTGGAAACAAGTGATTGGGATGATGAGTTAGTCGAGTATCTACAAATACCACGCCGTTTATTAGGTGAAATCAAGCAACCAGGTAATATCATTGGCCACTGGCAAACGCCCAAAGGTAAAAAAATTCCGGTGATTGCCGTAGCAAGCCATGATACGGCCAGCGCTGTCATTGCGGCGCCGATAACCGATAGCCATAGTGCCTATTTAAGCTCAGGAACTTGGTCATTAATGGGCCTCGAACGTACTACTCCTTGTACTTGTGAATACGCATTTGCTGCCAATATTACCAATGAAGGTGGAGTAAATGGCCACTACCGTGTCCTAAAGAATATTATGGGGTTATGGTTATTCCAACGCATTTGTCTTGAACATGACGTGCAAGATATTTGCAGCCTAATTGCATCAGCAGAAGCTATCCCTGCCTTCACTTATCTTATTAACCCCAATGATAACCGCTTCTTAAACCCTGAGTCGATGAGCCAGGCCATTAAAGAGGCTTGTCAGGAAAACCAACAACCCGTCCCAAATACTATCGCTGAGCTAGCTCGCTGTGTTTTCGACAGCTTAGCACTGCTTTATCGTCAAGTGTTTCTTGAATTACAGCAAATAAACCATACCCCATTACAACAGCTGCATATCGTCGGTGGTGGTAGCCAAAATGCCCTACTTAACCAACTCTGCGCCAACACTTGCGGAGTTCCTGTAAGCACAGGCCCGATTGAAGCGTCCACCTTAGGAAACATTGGGTATCAGTTGATTGCCCTAAACACCATTCCAGATGTACCAACCCTGCGCACCATTATTGCAGAAAATACTGAGCTTTGTTGGTTTCAACCTCAAAGCATCGCGCTGGATGAACCATGGAAACGATTTAAAACCATTACGGCCTAACTCAGGTTATTAACCGTATATCGATAAGTTATAAGGAAAATTTCATGTCTAATTACAAAGAAAGTTATCTTATTGCCAAACAACGTTTTGCTGACCTTGGTATCGATACTGAACTGGCGATGCAAGCCATGGCTGACTTGCCTGTATCGATGCATTGCTGGCAGGGAGATGACGTAGCTGGCTTTGAAAAATCTGCAACCGCTTTAAGCGGTGGTATTCAAGCTACAGGTAATTACCCCGGCAAAGCGACCAATGCGATTGAATTACGCGCAGACATGGATAAAGCAATGAGCTTAATTCCTGGCCCTAAACGCGTTAACCTGCACGCTCTTTATCTCGAAGCTGATACCGCCGTCGAACGTAATGAAATTGAACCTCGCCATTTTGCCAATTGGGTTGATTGGGCGAAAAAAAACCATATCGCACTCGATTTTAACCCTTCTTATTTTTCCCATCCACTCAGTAGCGAAGCGACGCTAACTCACAGTAATAAGGAAATTAGAGACTATTGGATTGGTCATGGACAAGCTTGTCGCCGTATTTCTGCGTATTTTGGCGAGTCATTAAATAGTGCTTCCGTAATGAATATTTGGATCCCTGACGGCATGAAAGATCTCCCCGTCGACCGCTATGCGCCACGCCAACGGTTAGTCGAGTCATTGGATGAAATTATCCGGGAAAAAATTGATATCAAATATCATATCGATGCCGTCGAAAGTAAGTTATTCGGTATTGGTGCTGAATCTTACACCGCAGGCTCCAGTGAGTTTTATTTGGGCTATGCCATCACACGTAAAACCGCATTATGTTTAGATGCCGGCCACTTCCATCCAACCGAGGTTATTTCAGACAAAATTTCAGCCGTCATTCCTTATGTTGAACGCCTATTATTGCACGTCAGCCGTCCTGTGCGTTGGGACAGTGACCACGTCATTTTACTTGATGATGAAACTCAAGCGATTGCCAATGAAATCATTCGCCATAACTTAAAAAACCGTGTGCACATTGGTCTCGATTTCTTTGACGCATCGATTAACCGCATTGCTGCGTGGGTCATTGGAACTCGCAATATGAAAAAAGCGTTACTACGCGCCTTACTTGAACCCACCGCAAGACTGCGTCAACTCGAAGCAGAAGGGGACTTCACAGCTCGCCTCGCGCTATTAGAAGAACAAAAATGCCTGCCATGGCAAGCTGTTTGGGATGAATACTGCGAACGCAACAATGTTCCTGTAGGCGAAAAATGGTTAGATGAAGTTAAACAATACGAAAAATCAACATTATTAACACGTTAAGGTGAATTGTATGCAAGATATTCTGACATCTTGGTTTGTCCAAGGGATGATAAAAGCCACCAGCGATATGTGGCTCAAAGGCTGGGATGAACGTAATGGCGGTAATGTGAGCTTACGACTAACTGAAGACGATGTTGCTCCATTTAAACACACTTTTCACGCTGACCCGCGTTATATCGAAACAACTGAACCGGTTAAAGAGCTAGCAAACCAATATTTTATTGTCACAGGTTCTGGTAAATTTTTCCGTAATGTTGCCTTAGACCCTGCAGATAACTTGGGTCTAGTTCGTATCGATAATGAAGGTCAGGGTTACCATATTGTTTGGGGCTTTGTGAATGGTGCAATACCAACCTCGGAATTTGCTGCTCACTTTCAATCACATATCACACGTATGCAAGCCACTAATGGCGCTAACCGCGTCATCATGCACTGCCATGCAACCAATATCATTGCGCTAAGCTATGTTTTACCGCTCGATAGTGCATCCATCACGCGTCATTTATGGGAAATGAGTACCGAATGTTTGGTTGTTTTCCCTGATGGTATCGGTGTGTTGCCATGGATGGTGCCTGGCACAGATGGCATCGGCTTAGAAACAGCGGAACAAATGAAACAACATGGCTTAGTACTTTGGCCATTCCATGGAATTTTTGGTTCCGGCCCAACCTTAGATGACGCTTTTGGTTTAATTGATACCGCAGAAAAATCCGCTGAGATACTTGTCAAAGTTCTCTCGATGGGCGGTAAAAAACAAACTATTTCAACAGAGAATCTGATTGCGCTTGCCAAGCGATTCAATGTCACACCAATGTCTGATGCATTGAAATAAAGCCTGTTTCTCTGTGGATAGGCCTTCCCTTCCACAGAGAAATTAAAACGATAATAAACAGTGAGGAATAGTTCATGGGCAGTGGAATTTTACTCGGTATTTTTTGGCATTTTGTCGGCGCAGCTTCGGCGGCTTGCTTCTACGCACCATTAAAAAAAGTTAAAAACTGGTCATGGGAAACTATGTGGTCCATTGCCGGGATTTTTTCTTGGATTATTTTACCTTGGACCATCAGTTATATTTTACTTCCTGACTTTTGGGCCTACTACAGCTCTTTTAGTGCAAATATTCTGATCCCCGTTTTTTTATTTGGTGCTATGTGGGGGGTGGGTAATATTGGCTATGGTCTGACTATGCGCTATTTAGGTATGTCAATGGGCATCGGAATTGCCATTGGTATTACGCTCATTGTTGGTACCTTAATGACCCCAATTATTCAAGGCACATTTGGCGAATTGATTGCCTCTACGGGCGGAAAATTAACAATTCTTGGCGTTCTCGTGGCTGTTCTTGGGGTTGCCATCGTTTCCTATGCTGGGTTACTGAAAGAAAAAGCGACCGGAGTGCAAGCCGAAGAGTTCAACCTGAAAAAAGGCTTATTACTAGCAGTCATGTGCGGTATTTTCTCAGCCGGTATGTCATTCGCAATGAGTGCAGCTGTCCCTATGCACGAAGCTTCCGCTGCCCTTGGTGTTTCTTCTCTTTATGTGGCATTACCAAGTTACGTCATCATCATGGGTGGCGGTGCATTAATCAATTTAGGCTATTGTTTTATTAGACTTATTTATCGTAAAGATATCTCTTTCAAATCAGATATCTCTGTCCCCAAAGCCCTACTGGTCAGCAATATTTTATTTGCCATTTTGGGTGGCGCTATGTGGTACTTCCAATTTTTCTTCTACGCATGGGGACATGCAAATATCCCGTCACAATACGGCTTTATGAGCTGGATGCTACATATGAGCTTCTATGTTCTGTGTGGTGGTATCGTGGGGTTAGCGCTAAAAGAATGGAAAGGCACCGGCAGGAAACCCGTTCGAATTTTATGTTTAGGCTGTTTAGTGATTATCTTAGCGGCAAATATTGTTGGCTTAGGAATGGCCGCCTAATGTAACAGTTTTTTATTTTAATTGATTGGGAGGTCAGCGATGACCCATAGAATGATACTTAATGAAACCTCATACTTTGGCGAAGGGGCAATTAACCACCTTGTCGAGGAAATTCAAAAACGCCAATTTAACAAAGCACTGATTGTCACGGATGCGGATCTGGTTAAATATAATGTAGTCAGTAAAGTCACCCAATTATTAGATGACGCTAAGTTGGACTACGCCATTTATGATGGTGTTATTCCTAACCCAACCATTGATACCGTCCAACAAGGGCTAAAACACTTCAAACAATCTAATGCAGATTGTCTTATCGCTATCGGAGGAGGTTCTCCACAAGACACCGCTAAAGCGATTGGGATTATTATCAATAACCCACAATACGAAGATGTGGTGAGCTTAGAAGGTGTCGCTCCAACCCAAAACCCAGCAGTTCCTATTATCGCAATCCCAACTACCGCAGGAACTGCAGCTGAAGTCACGATTAACTATGTCATCACAGATAACAATCTGTGCCGTAAATTTGTGTGCGTTGACCCCCATAGTATTCCGATTGTTGCCATTATTGATCCATCAATGATGGCATCCATGCCTGCAAGCTTAAAGGCTGCAACTGGCGTTGATGCTCTCACCCATGCTATTGAAGGCTATATCACGAAAGGGGCTTGGGCACTTACCGATGCTCTACACCTTAAATCCATTGAGTTGATCAGCAATTCGTTACGGCAATCCGTTAAGGGCGACCCGCAAGGTGTTGAAACGATGGCACTAGCACAATACATGGCAGGAATGGGCTTTTCTAACGTTGGCTTGGGGTTAGTTCATGGTATGGCTCATCCCCTTGGAGCATTTTACAATACTCCACACGGTGTCGCTAACGCCATTTTATTACCTCATGTTATGTCGTATAACGCTGATTATACTGGGGAAAAATATCGAGATATCGCTCGTGCTATGGGTGTAAAAAATATCGATGCCTTTTCACTTCAAGAAGCCAGAAATACCGCCATTGCTGCTGTTTTTGCGCTAAACAAGGACGTTGGTATTCCTGAAAAACTGCGTGAGATCGGCATGAAACTGGAAGATATTCCATCCCTTGCTCAAGCCGCCTTTGATGATGTGTGTACTGGAGGTAATCCACGTGACACCACATTAGAAGACATCACTGAATTATATCAAGCGATTTATTAGAGGGTGATATCATGATAAAAAAAGCATTTGTGATGCAAATTGCTCCTGACGCCCACCAAGAATATCAGCGCCGACATGATGAAATTTGGCCTGAATTAGTGCTGACACTCAAAGAACATGGCGCACATCACTATTCTATTTTCTTAGATAACAAACGAAATTTATTATTCGGCTACGTGGAAATTGAATCACAGGAACGCTGGGATAGCGTTGCACAAACGGAAGTGTGCCAAAAATGGTGGAAATATATGTCGGATATTATGCCATCAAACCCTGACAATAGCCCAATCAGTGATGAGTTAAGGTCGGTATTTTATTTAGACTAATCTCCCCCTAGGCAGTGCTAGTCTATTGGCTAGCACTTACCTCAATTTATCTTTTTGTAAAAAACAACGGCGATATGCACTTGCTGTCATTTTCATTTTTTTATGGAAGACACTCGAAAAATAATTACTGTCTTCATAACCACATTGCCCAGCGACTTCACTAATCGACAACGAGGTACTACGCAATAATAACGCCGCTTGGCACAAACGTAATTGTTGCAGATATTCCATTACCGTCATTCCTGTTTTCGACTTAAATAAACGCTGCAATGAACGCGCAGACATCTGATGCTCCTGAGCAAATTTTTCTAATGAAAATGGCGTATTGATACTTAAATTTAAACAGTTTATTAGCTGATCCATTTGGTGTAATAAACTTATTGGAGCTTGATCTGGCTGATAACGTAAACGATAAATATAAATAGCTAACTGTAAAAATAGGCCTTCGCAAAGATGAATAGATGGAATATCCGGTTTTTGGCATTCTAATGCCATTTTCTCAATAATGGGCGTCAACGTTGATAAGCTGGAAGGCGGCAATTTCCAGTGCCTAGATGTTATCGGCTGATAACTTAATGGAACATACTTTTCAATAGATTTTTTAATGAGAAACTCATTAGGTTTATATAATACATTAACCAGTTTTAAATTATTTACTGAGTGATAGCCATGACAATCTTCCGCATTAATATAAAACAGATCTCCACAAGTAATTGGATAATCAATACCATTCCAATGGTGTAAACCATTTCCTGAAAAAACAATCACAAACTCATTAAAATTATGGCTATGAACAATAAAATCTTCCTGAGAATCCCGCATTTCTATCGTCACGGTATTTTCAGGCCTAATAAAATAATCACTGCTGTTGATCGAAAGAATGCTTTGTATCATGATCACCTCAAAAAAGTGTAGGGATGATCATTACGATCTTTTTTAATTACTGCAATGACGCAGGTCACGGGGTGTGAAATTATACTCACTTTTAAAACACGTCGAAAAATATGCACTATCATTAAAGCCACTTTCCAATGCAATATCCGTAATGGTTTTATCTGAAAAACGAATTTGGTAATAAGCTTCTGATAGCCTCAACTTTATTAAGTAATTTTGTGGTGATATGCCTAAATTATTTTTCATATAACGATGAAAGGTCCGTAATGACACTGAAAATTGAGTGGTTAAATGCCCCCAATCGACATCTTCGGTAAAATTCATATTTAGCCAGCGTAACATCTGGATAATACGTTGTTCATTATTCCCTTCACCAATATGGTTATAACGGCCATCTTGTAAATTAACAATTAACTGCAAAAAAAGGCTTTCAGTATAAGCAAGATCAGAGCCATCGCTTTCGTTAAGTTTATCAATAATTTGTTGTGCTTTATTGTAATGCTCTTTATTTAAGAGCCAATGTGAAATGTTTCTTTCAGCATCTGTCGGAAAAAAATGACTGATATTATTTAAATAGGTAAAACTGGAGTCTGAGCGATAAAGTACATTGGTTAAATTTAGGTTGGAAACATTATCAAATAAGTGATAATCACAGGATTTTATATAGCACACCATCCCAGGACATAATGTATAAGGCCTCCCATTAAGTACATGTAGGCCAATACCCTGAGTTACCAAAAAGATCTCACTAAAATCATGTGTATGTTCAGGAAAAATAGGCTGAGGTACCCTTGGCTCAACTGTAATGTGCTGCTGCGGTGTGATAAAAAAATCTTCGCTATATAATTTCATGAAAGATCTCCTAATAAACACTTCTCGCCCGTAAAACTGACCATGGTTTATTTATCGTTCGTGGGATTATCGTAAATACCCTTATATCCCTATTCTATTGATCTCATCCAAAATCGCCTTGAAATTATGACCAAGTAATCACGCGTTATTGGCGATATTTTCAAGAGTTCACCAAGTAAATGTACAAAATGTGACCCTGGATACATAAAAGCCACTCTATCTAAGAACACCGTCTCTGTAGCACATAGCGTATAATAACGATCACACGTTGTTGTAAGCGAGCCACAACATAAAAGGGTACAGATTCTCTACGGCTTTAATTGAATCAAGAGATACCAATAACAGATACTTGATGTAGGATGAGTTGGATTGAAATGTATTAACGGAAAAGTAGAAGATTTCTTATAACATTGTGATTTAAAACATAAAAAAAGACGCCTTTAGTATCTCAAACTGCTGACCCTAAATAGTCATTAGGGAATTATTGAATACTACCCTAAATTAAATAATTCCATCAAAAACAACACAAAATGCCTGTGTAATTTTAAACCAGAAAAACCTCATTATCTCTCCGCCATTTTAGGCTAAGCCAATACCACCGCATAGAAGTGATATTGACTTAATACAAACCTGAAACTTACTAACGGTAAGTAAATAAAACATTCACGGTATTACTGAACTGCCCTGATTTAATGGCTTCAGCATCTTTCTTGGATAACTCGATACTGTAAGGGAAATAGCCGGGCTGTTGTTTACTGATACTCCCTTTATAATAATACTGATCAAACGCAACCTGTTGGTTATTGGTTCTGTCTGTAATTGCAGCTTGTAGGCCATTGTTAAAGACGATGTACTTTTTATTTATCACGCCACTGTTGCTTTGGAACGCAACACTGACTTCTAATGCCGCATCACACGTTGAATCGGGCACTAAATCTAATGAAAAGTTTTCTCTAACTGTTTGACCACCTTCAAAATTTTCAGCCGTGAGCTCTTTAAAATCAACCACTTTATCGCTCATGCGGACAATCGGTGTTGGGCAATAGTTCACCAATTTCCCGATAATCCTCGCCTGATAGATATCCCCTAAACTTTTTCTCTGGTAATCACTGTGATAACCAACATTAAAAACACCGGTATCAAAAGATTTTAACTCTCCCGTACCTCTGACCACTCGATACGTGTAACCAAATAGCACATTTTTAGGGCCCGCTTCCCAGACGCCCACTTCTAACTGCGGGGTGTTGGCCGCAGTTATTTCAACAGAGCCACTATACATACTGTCCTGATAAAGCCTAACACCGCTGTTTTTAAGTGTATTTTTTATGGTTGTTGGCGTTTGGTTGTTAAACCAAATTGTCCGCTCCGCCTTTGAGCCTGAAAACACACAAGCCCATGAAAAGAAACCACTACTGGCAGAGCCCAATAGCGTGCCGGGAGCAACGGTGCCGGGGGTTGTATTCATATCAATATAGACTTCAGGGAGTGGGTTCCACGCATTTCCCGTCGAGCCGGGTACACTATTACCCGGTCGGCATGTCACTCCGGCATACGCGGCAGAAGTTGACATCAGAAGGAGAAAGAACACGCCACTTTGCCATGACCGTTTTTTAAATTTCATTTCAGTAAGCTCCCACATTTGTATTTTTTATTTCGCCTGTGGCAATAATTGGCAAGGCTGTGCTGCGGCACACTGGTATTTATTAAATTTCAGACCACCGAAGTCATCAATATAAGCGACTTCAAAACTGTTCCATGCCGGGTTTTTCAATGTCACG